>Ga0255338_1000132_pt1 | contig 327979 bp, 274 predicted proteins | sample MeOH1_35cm_T4_19_FD_203715 | JGI IMG/M metagenome (GOLD analysis project Ga0255338, IMG submission 203715) | Sandy soil microbial communities from University of British Columbia, Vancouver, Canada - MeOH1_35cm_T4_195 | ecosystem: Engineered > Artificial ecosystem > Sand microcosm >...
CGCCTGTGTGCGGCTCCCCCGAGCTTTTCGCAGCTTACCGCGGCCTTCCTCGCCTCCGTGTGCCCAGGCATCCCCCACATGCCCTCGCTCGCTTGACTACATACTCCTCGCCAAGCAGAGCACGCGCATGGAGTCGGCATTTGCCGACTCTCATTATGAGTGATTCTGTGCAATCTCGCTCACTTCCCTCCCTCGCCCGACACGCTAGTCACACGCGCCGCGCTCCGGAGATCGGTGAGGACTCATAAATCCCACGATCTACCTCTTTCCTTCACTTTTCAAACAGCGTCCGCGAACTGAAAACGTCGCGGAAAAGCTTCGAATTGTAACCGCTTCGTCACCGGCAGTCAACCGAGCGGGCCATCGAAAACCGCCCCGCCACACCACCCCAATCACCCACCCTGCCTAACGGCGCCGGCACCGAAGGGCGCGAAGAATACATCGATCGGAAACCGCGATCAAGCCGGCCGTCAGCCGGAAGTCGTCAGCCGAACTCCTCTCGCCTAGAGAAGCGTCCCCTGGGTCTCACGGTCAGCTTACGGCTGCCGACCGTGCGCTACTCTACCACCGGCGGCTCACGGCCGAGAGCTGATAGCTTTCGCCCCATGACCGCCTCAGCGACCGTCTCGGCCAAAGGCGCGCACCGATGGGCCGCCGGCCACCCCTGGATCTTTCGCAGCGACCTCATCCAGCGCCCAAACGCCGAGCCCGGCATCGTCCGTGTCGCCGACCAGCGGCGCCGCCCCATTGGCACCGCACTCTGGAGTCCGCACTCCGAGATCTCCCTCCGCCTACTCGACCCCAATCCCGACGCCACCATCGATGCCAAGTGGTGGCACGACCGCATCGCGCGCGCGTTGCGACGTCGGGATCCGCTCCGCGAACAGGCCTCAGCGTACCGCCTCATCCACGGAGAAGGAGACGGACTTCCGTCGCTCATCTGCGACCGCTACGACCGATGGCTCGTCGTTCAACTCCTGAGCGCCGGCATCGAGCGCTTCCGTGACACCATCGTCGAGACTCTGCTCTCCCTCACCGGAGCCGAGGGAATCCTCGCCCGGAATGACCCCCCGGTACGGGCACGTGAGGGGCTCGCTCGCGAAACCACACTGCTCGCCGGCGATGTGCCACAGGAGATCGAGGTCCAAGAATATGGCGTACACTACCTCGCGGCGCCGTGGACCGGGCAAAAGACGGGCGCCTTTCTGGACCAGCGCGAGGCCCGCCACCGCACCGCCAGCTATGCGCGCGGCCGGGCGCTCGACTGCTTCAGCTATCATGGCTCGTTCGCGCTGCATCTCGCCCGCGGAGCGAGTCACGTGATCGCCCTCGACAGCTCGGCAGCCGCTCTCCAGCGCGCCGCCGAGAACGCGCGCCGCAACGAACTCGACAACATCGAGTGCGTCGAGGCGAACGCGTTCGACTTCCTTCGCGAGCGGGAGCGCGATCGCGCCACGTTCGACACCATCGTGCTCGACCCGCCGGCGTTCGCGAAGACCCGTGCCGCACTCCCCAGCGCGCTGCGCGGATACCACGAGATCAATCTGCGGGCAATGCGGCTGCTTTCCCCGGGCGGTTTCCTCTACTCGGCGAGCTGCAGCTATCACCTCACCAAACCGCTCTTCCTCGAGATGATGGAGCGCGCCGCTGCCGACAGCGGACGCCGCATGGCCATTCGCGAGCTCCTCGGCCAACCCCTCGACCACCCGGAGATCCTCACCATCCCCGAGACCGGCTACATCAAGGGCGCCATTCTCGAGGCGATGGACTGACCGAGCGAGCCAGTCGGCGCGCGCTCGGCTATCTGCGCTGGCACTTCGGGCAGTAGTACGTCGACCGCCCACCCTGTACGATGCGTCGGATGCGGCTGCCGCAGCGCGAGCATGACACCCCTTCCCGGTCGTACACCTCGAATCGCCCCGGGCCCCCATCCGGGCCACCGTCACGGTAGCGCCCGGTCGATTCCTGCGCCCTGGCCAGCACGGCGCGCACGGCCTCGAGCAACCGCGCCTGACGGGCCCGACTCAGCGACGATGCCGCCGCCCGTGGGTCGATCTGCGCCATCCAGAGCGCCTCTGCCGCGTAGATGTTTCCGACGCCGGCGAGCACGCGCTGATCGAGCAGCGCGTGCTTGATCGAGACCCGGCGACGAGCGAGCGCCCGACCGAACGTCTCCACCGTCACCGAAGGATCCGTGGCTTCGGGGCCGAGCTCGGGAAGCGGAGATGCACCAGCCCCGTGCAGCACGACGGTCGACAGGGCACGTGGATCGACCAACGACACACGCACGCCATCGCTCAGCTCGATGACCACACGCGCGAACTTCGGGATCGGCGCGGAGGCGTCATCGACGAGCCAGTCGCCGGTCATGCGGAAGTGCACGAGGAGCGCGTCACCGGTCGACAGATGGACGATCTGATGCTTCCCACGCCGCTCGATGCGCGTGACCGTAGCGGAGCGCAGGCGCGCCACGTGGCGCGGCCGGAGGCGACGGCGGTGCGAGGGGTGCAACACCTTCACGTCGCGCACGGCTTTCCCGACCGCCGCGTCACGCAGCACGCGCGACGCGTGTTCGACCTCGGGTAGCTCGGGCATGCGTGTTCCGTCGAGACGTTCGTAGTGGGCGCAGCCAACGGCGTTGACACACCTCCACGCCGCGGTGAAACTGCGTGCGTGCCTGCGCCTGCCCTCCCTTGCCTGCCAATGCGATGACCGCAGTGACTCCGGTGAATGGAGTCCGCGCGGCCGCGCCAGCCCGGCCAACGGCCGTGCGACGTGTGCTCGCCCGCGTGCTCGTGCTGAACCTCCTCGTGCTGGCCATCAAGCTAATCGTCGGTCTTCGCACGGGCGCGCTGTCGGTGCTCGGCGCCGCACTCGAGTCATCGCTCGACCTGTTGAACAACATGGTCGGGATGATCCTCGTCAGCGTGGCCGCCCGCGCGCCGGACGAAACGCACCCGTACGGCCACGCGAAATTCGAGACGCTCGGCGCGGTCGCGATCGTCACCTTTCTGTCGATCTCCTGCTTCGAGCTCCTGCGACAGGGCGTGGTCCAGCTTCGCCGCGCACAGTCCCCCGACTCGCCGACGATGCTCGAGATCTCGCTGATCCTGTGCACGCTCATCGTGAACCTGTTCGTCGTGCTCTACGAGCGGCGACGGGGCCGCGAGCTGTCGAGCGTGTTTCTCATTGCCGACGCCGCGCATACCCACAGCGATCTGTTCGTCACGCTACTGGCCATCGCGTCGCTCGGGCTCACGCGACTCGGCTTTGGCGCGCTGGACCCGGTGCTCGCGCTCCTGGTGGCGCTGATCATCGCCTGGAACGGTTACCAGATCCTGAAGGAGACGGTCCCCATTCTCGTAGACGAGCGCGGGCTCGACTCGGCCGACGTGCGCCGTCTGGTCGAGCGGATTCCGCGCATTGCCGAGGTGCGCAGCGTCCGCTCACGCGCCGGCGCGTCGGGCGTGGTGTTCGCGGAAGTGACCGTCGGGGTCGCCGGCTCGACGAGCGTCGCGGAGGCCCACGAGATCGCGGACCAGGTCGAGCAGCGCATCGCCGACGCGCTCGGCGCATCGGAGGTCGTCGTGCACGTCGAGCCGACCTGATACTTGCGCGAGCGACCGGTCGTTCTACCTTTGACCTGCCTTTCCGCGACGAGTTCATGGGGCAACAGCAACAACGATCGCTCAAACACGAATACGAACTGTACGTGGAGCGTGAGATCGAGGACTACAAGGACTCGATCCCGCGCTCGGCGATCCTCAGCATCGGCGATGAGGCCGTCGCCGAGCTGAGAAAGCAGGAACAGACCGCGTTCGACGAGCTCGTGCTCTGGCACGAGGTGGACAAGATCATCACGCGGCGACTTCGCATCCCCACCTACCAGACCTGGCGCCGGCGGCGGCTGAAGCTGCTCGCCGAGTATCGCAGACCGGAGCATTGGGGGCTGCAGGTCGATGGTCCGCTCGTGCGCGCCATCCCACCCGGAAACGAATCACACGTGCTGGTCACCGGCGAGCGTGTCTCCGACTCGGCGCTGTATCTCGCGGCGAACGGGTGCACCGTGACGGCCGTGGAGGAGGCAGCGGACGTCGTCGAGCGGGTCATCAGCGCGGCCGAGGCGGTGGGGCTCGCGCGCAAGGTCAATGCGTTCGTCAGCCCTCTCAGCGCGTGGTCGCCGGACGGTCCGCTCACGGCGGTCGTGTGCTCCCCTGCCGCGTTCGCGGGGCTCTCGGACACCGATCGGGCGCGAGTCATCGCGCTGCTCCAGAGCGCCACGCTCGATGGAGGCGTGCACCTGGTGGAGACGATCGTCGCAGGCCAGACGGCGTTGACGATCGACGAGCTTCGCTCGCAGTACCGAGGCTGGTCGATCTCCGTCGAGCGGGAGGACACTGCCGCACCCACCTTCCTCGCTCGAAAGGGGTCAGCGTAATGAATTGATACGCACTGTCCTCCATTTGCGTGTCATTGTGAGACAGCCGGCGCTATCCGCGCCGGCTTCTTGTTTATTAAATCATTACTCCATAGAGACTTACAAGAAACGAGGCAGTGGCACTGCGGATGCTACTCGGCCGGCCAGCCGAAGCAGCCCTTTCGTCTCGAGAGGGTTTCGATGATAGGCGGTCGAGCCCGCGAACCGTTCTCGTGGCGCATTGGCCGCCTGTCATCGTTGGCTCGTACGACACAAAGCAGTTGCGGCCGTCGTAGTCCGGCTCGCGACAGTGACCCGGGCGCCGAGCCCGGCCACTTCAACAGGACCTGGAGATGAACACCATGACCGATATTCGTCAGAATCCCCCGGATGAAGAGCCGATGGGAATCGTGATTTCGCGCGGTTCGCGAGAAGAGAGCGCCCCCCGGTTCGCCGCCTACGTCTGGAGCCAGGCAGCCGAGAACCTCCCTGCGGTCCCGGAGCCGCGCGCGGCATAACGATCCTCCTCCTCGATGAAACGAAGAACCCCCGTCGGTTGTCGACGGGGGTTCTTCGTTTTCCTGACGCGCGAGCGAGAACGATCAGCGCCTGTCGGCTGTCGGGTGGTTGCTGTTCTTCGGTATGCGCCTTGCTTTCTGGCAATCTCGTGCACTCCTCGCCGAACGACTGGGAGGGAGAACGCCGGTCGCTCCTCGATCGGCGGATTTCCGAGCTCGGACTCTCGATTCGCGGCTCGCTCCTCGAGAAGTACGTGGATCGTCTCTACGCGGAGCTCGACGAGAAGGGGTTGCGGTTCCACCCGCCGGTGTACCTGAGCGATGAGTGGGGCTGCCCGGAAGGCACCCCGCTCATCGGGATTCCGTTCTACCTCGCCGATCCGCGGCTCGCACGCATCGAAGAAGAGCTGGCCGTCGAAGTGGAATCGGAGGCGGACGTCATGCGCTTCCTCCGGCACGAAGCCGGGCACGCGTTCAACTACGCGTACCGACTCTACGACCGCGCCGATTGGCGTCGCATCTTCGGGCCCTACTCGCGTCCCTACCGCGACCGCTTTCGCGCCAATCCGTTTTCCCGCGAGTTCGTGCGGCACATTCTCGGGTGGTACGCGCAGAAGCACCCCGACGAGGACTTCGCCGAAACGTTCGCGGTGTGGCTGACTCCGGGACGCGATTGGCGCGCGGAGTACGCCGGCTGGCCGGCGCTCGCGAAGCTGGAGTATGTCGACCAGACGATGCGCGCGCTCGGTGACGCGACGCCCGACGTACCGGGCCCGAGCGAGGATGATCTCCCGGTCGAGTCCATGCGATACACGCTCGCCGATCACTACCGGCGCCTCGACGAGCCACTTCCGCTGGACGACGAGCGCCACTTCGATGGCGACCTGCGCACGATCTTCGGAACGGCGGCCGACGCACCGAGTGGTGAATCGGCCGCCGAGTTCATGCGCCGTCATCGACGCGAGATCGTGTCGCGCATCGCGTACTGGACCGGCGAGAGTACGATCACCGTGCGCGCGTTCATCGACTTTCTGATTCAACGGTGCGCGTCACACGAGCTGCGCGTCCGCGGGTTGGAGGCGTCCACCCTCATCGAGCTCACGGCGTTCGGCACCGCGGTCATGATGAACTACCGCCTGACGGACGCGCTGCAGGGCACCCATCGCGGAGACGACGCATGAACGTCGTGCTCCTGCACACGAAGGACGCCATCGAGCCACCGGAAGACCCCGTGCTCGGGCAGATCGAAGCGGCGCTGCGCGCGAACGGACACGAGCCGCGCCGCGTGGTCGTGGACAGCACGATCGAGCCGGTGGTGCACACGTTGGCGAACGATCGCCCCGATCTCGTGTTCAATCTCGCCGAGGCGTTCGCGGGCAAGAGTGCGTTGGAGTCCAACATTGCGGCGCTGCTCAACCTCCTGGACCTGCGCTACACCGGATCGAGTCCGGCGGGCTTGCTCGTGGCCGGCGACAAGACGCTGAGCAAGAAGGTGCTCCGCTTCCACGGCATCAGGACGCCGGAGTTCGCGACGGTCTACCGAGGGTCCGTGGACTGGGCTGGCGATGTGCACTTTCCTCTGATCGTGAAGCCTCCGCAGGAGGACGCGTCGCTCGGCATCACGCAGAAGTCGATCGTGCGCGACGTGAAGGAGCTGCTCGAAAAGATCCACGAGCTGCAGACCGAGTATCAGTCGCCCGCGCTCGCCGAGGAGTTCATCGAGGGGCGCGAGTTCTACGTCGGCGTGCTCGGCAACGTGAACGCGAAGGCACTCCCCGTCGTCGAGCTGGACTTCTCGAAGTACCCGCCCGACCGCCCACGCATCGCGAGCTGGGCGGCGAAGTGGGGCGACGACGGCGACGCGCGGGGAGCCGAGTTCGAAGGCACCGAGTCGATATTCCCGGACGACCTCCCCGACGACCTGCGCGAGCGCATGCAGAAGGCGGCCGTCGCCGCATTCAACGCGCTCCGGCTCCGCGACTACGCGCGCGTGGACCTGCGGGTCACCGATGCGGGTGAGGTGTACGTGATCGAGGTGAACCCGAACTGCTATCTCGAGGCGAAGGGCGAGTTCGCCCGCGCCGCGGAGCGCGACGCCCTCACGTACGACGCGCTCATCGCGCAGATCGTGGAACGGGCGGCGGCACGGTACGCACGCTAGCGCGCTTTCAGCGCGAGCCGTCGGTTAGCCGTTAGCCGTCGGCTCATGGCCATCGACAAAGAAGCCGGCCAATTGGCCGGCTTCTTTGTCGACTGCTGGACCGCTTACTTCTTCTTGGCGGTCTTCTTGCGCGCGCCGCCCTTTCTCGCGCCAGCCTTCTTCGACGCGGACTTCTTCGAGGCGCTCTTCTTTTTCATGGCCATGGTACGATCTCCAGAACTGGAGTGGAAAACCCGGTCGATCCCCCGGTGGATCGTCGGGTCGGCGACCGCATACCGCGTAGGTACACGGCCGATTCGTTATGCGCTCGACCAACGCGCACGCAATTCAGTTGTTGTTACGCTATCGGACGATTGACGCCGCGACTTTGTTACGTGTCGCACCCACGACGACACGCCTCACACGGCATCGCTCAAGCTCGTGAAGTTGAAATCGCGAACCTTGATGGGCGGTACGACGATCGCGAGACCCGGACCGCCGGCTTCGCTCGCGCTCACGCGCACCGGCCGTCCCATCGCCTCGAGGTTGTTGAGCATGAAGATCGGCGATTCGTTGAACCGAAGATTCTTGACCGCGCGGGTGATGCGCCCGCGCTCGATGAGAAACGTTCCGTCGCGTGTGAGTCCGGTGTAGAGAATCGTGCGCGGGTCGACGGGACGAATATACCAGAATCGTGTGACGAGAATGCCGCGATCGGTGGAGGCAATCAAGTCCTCCATGCTCGCCGTCCCGCCCGACATTCGCACGGTTCCGCCGAACGGCAGCGGTGCACGCCCCTGCTTCTGCGCCCAGAACCGGTCGTAGGACAGGTTGCGCACGACGCCGTTCTCGATCCACGTCGCCTTCGTGAGCGGCAGCCCGTCGCCGGAGAAGGTGTTGGCGTACGCCTCGGGGTCGAGTGGATCGGACCAGAGGGAAACGCGCTCATCGACAACCTTCATCCCGAGCTTGTTTCCGCCGCCGGCCTTCGAGAAGAACGAGCGCCCTTCGTCGGCATTGCGCGCGCTCATCGCGAACGTGATGAACTGCACGAGATTGCCCACGGCCGTTGGCTCGAGGATCACCGTGTAGCGCCCGGGCTCGACGGCCACCGGGTCGACCGACCGCCGCGCCTTGTCGATCGCGCGCGCGCCGAGCTCCGTCGGATCGAGCCTGGCGAAATCGTGGCTCGTCGCGCCGGCCCACCCGGAGCCCGTACCATCCTGCGTACGAACGGTGGTCGTGAGCGACAACGCCGTCTGCCGGCCGTAGGCGAAGAGACCGCGCGAGTTCGCGAGGGCCGTCGCACCGGCCTGCGTCTCGAGGTATCCCGTGGACACGAGTCCCGCCGCGCGCGCCGGCTCGGTGATGGCGCGCGCGGCGTTTGCGCGTGCGCTCGGATCGAGCGATGCCGTGGACTCGCTCCACCCCTTCGATTCGGCGTACGTCTGCGCGCCGAGCTCGGGCATCGCCTCGGGGTCTTCCGGCGATAGCTTCGCGAGCTGCTCGGCAAGCTGCACCGCCGCCCGCAGGCTCGCGTCATCCAGCTTGTTCGTGTTGACCACGCCGGAGCGCTTGCCGACGCTGCTCCGGATGCTCACGGTCGCGTTATAGTTGTCGCCGCCAGTGGAGATCTGGTTGACGGCGAACCGCGTATTGCCCCGGTTGCCGCTGTTGATGGTCACTCGCGTTTCATCGGCCGTGGCGAACGACAGCACCCGACGGGCGAGCGCCTCGCACTCCTCGCGGCCGAGGGTGCGCGCCGCGACGATGAGTGAGCGTGGCGCGCTCACGCCGTACGCCCCGTGTTGATCACGTTGATCTGGCGGTGCCGCGTCGGCGGACATCCGTGGGACACGGCGTTCGACTGCGAGGGCTGCCCCTTCGCGTCGCCGAACGCACCCCACAGCCAGTAGCTGTCCTTGCCACCGATCATGTCCATCGCGTTCCAGAAGTCGGGCGTGCGCATCTGGTAGGCCACGTCCTTGAGCATGCCGGTGACCTTCCCGCCCCGGATCTCGTAGAAGAGCTGCCCGCCGAACTGCGCGTTGTAGCGCTGCTGGTCGATCGAGAACGACCCGTCGCCCACGATCGCGATCCCGCGGTCGGTCGCCGCGATCAGGTCCTCCCACGTGTGGTTCTGCTCGCCCGGCAGCAGCGACACGTTCGGCATGCGCTGGAACTGCACATCCGACCACGACTGGGCGTACGAGCAGCCGTGCGACCGCGTCGGCTTGCCCTGCTGCTTGTACCACCAGTCGAGCCAGTTCGCCTGCTCGCGGGTGGTTTGATAGTCGTTGACGATCCCCTTCTCGATGATCATGAACGTCTCGGGCGCGACGCCGTCGTCATCCCATCCGCACGCGGCGAGCGAGCCCTCCTGCATGCGGTCGCCCTGGATGTTCATGAACTCGGGCCCGTAGCGGAACTTCCCGAGCATCTGCTCCGGCGGCGCGACGAAGCTCGTGCCGGCGTAGTTCGCCTCGAAGCCATAGACTCGATCGAGCTCCGTGGGATGCGCGATGGACTCGTGGATCGTGAGGCCGAGGTGCGTCGGGTGGAGCACCAGGTCGTAGCGCCCCACGTCCACCGGCTTCGCCTTGAGCTTCTGCACCGCTTCCTCGGCCCAGCGCGGCGCGGCTTCCACCAGCTTGGCGTCGAGCACGTGCTCGTAGCCGCGCCCCATGGGCGCGATGTCGGTGGATTGGCGCGACTGGAAGTCCGAGAAGTCCGGCGACACCGCCGTGACCGTCATCGATGGCGAGGCACGGAAGATGGTCTGCGTGGTGTAGGTGCCTTCCGTGTTCGCGTACGTCTTCTCTTCGCGGAGGAAAAACATCGCCGAGTTCACGAACCGCGAGCCGGCGACCTTGAGCGCCGCCTCGTTGGCGGACAGCAGCAGCGCGACCTTCTCCTCGATGGGGACGTCGAACGGGTCGATCTTCGCGGGCCCGCGCCACACGCCGTCCTTCGTGGCCGGCGCAGCGGCCAGCACCACCGGGCGAACGAGCGCCGCGCGATTCGCCTGTGCCTGCGCCACTGCCTGACGCGCGATCCGTGCAACCTCGTCGCGCGTCAGCTCGCTGCTCGCGGCAAACCCCCACGCCCCTCCGACCAGCGTGCGTACGCCGAATCCGAACGTCTCGTTGTCGGATAATCCCTGCACGCGGCGCTCGCGCGTGCTGATGGACTGGACACGGTTGCGGCTGATGCGTACGTCCGCGTACTGCGCCCCCGCGCTGCGCGCGGCATCGAGCGCGAGCATCGCGAGATCGCGGAACGTCGAGTCTGTGGAGGGAGAAGCGGAGGGAGCTGCAGTGTCGGCGGGACGAGGAGGGCTCGCGGGGGGCTGCTGAGAACCGACGCAGGCGTTCACGCCGATCGTCGCTGCCGCTGCCGAAGCTGTCTTGAGAAATTCTCGTCGCGATGTCGCCACGCAGTGTCCTCGTGCTCGCGGGCAGATAAGGAACTGTTCGCGAATATAGGACCGCGAAAAAGTGGATGCAATAGTCGTGCGTGATTCGTTGTGCCGCATCGATGCGCGATGACTCGCGTCGCATCGCACGCCGATGCGCCTCACGCGCGCCATCGCCAGCCCTCCGCACGCACTATATACTCCAAAGACCGACCGCACTCTTCGCTGAGTAAGTCACCATGCCTAGACTGACGATCGACGGTCGCTCCGTCACGGTCCCCGAGGGATCGACGATTCTCGACGCCGCTCGCGCGCTCGCGATCGACGTGCCGACGCTGTGCTGGTACCCGAAGCTACCGGTCGTCGGAAACTGTCGAATCTGCCTCGTGCACGTTGAAGGCGCACCCAAGCTCATCGCTGCGTGCGCGACCGCCGCAACGGACGGCATGCGCGTGAGCACGGAATCGACGGACGCCGTGAAGAACCGGCAGAGCGTGCTCGCCATGCTGCTCGAGCGCTATCCGGTGGACGACATGCCGCCCACGGGCGCACGCAACGAGTTCGAGACGCTCGTGCGACGCTACGACGTACCGGCGGTGCGCCGGTCGGGGCTCCCGCTGCGTGCCGGCGACGAGCGCGACGGCGATCCGATCATCCAGCACGACATGTCCACCTGCATTCTCTGCACGCGCTGCGTCCGCGCGTGCGAGGACATCCAGGTGGTGGGCGTGCTCGATGTTGCCTACCGCGGCGACGCCGCGCAGATCATCGTCGGCGCCGACGGCAACCCGGAGCACGCCGGTTGCACGTGGTGCGGTGAATGCGTTCGCGTGTGTCCCACCGGGGCGATCCATGACATCCTCGCGCTCGCGCGGTCGGACAACGGCCATCAGCATGACAACGGACCGCGCCAGCACGCGGACGGGCAGGCGCGCGGCAACGAGCGCAATCAGGGGAACGGCCGGCGCGACGGACAGGTCGAGCGCGAGGTCTCTACACGCCTGCCGGTGCTCGACCGCACGGTGCGCAGCGTCTGCCCATACTGCGGCGTCGGATGTCAGATCGATCTGCAGGTCAGCAACGACCAGGTGATCCACGTGAAGAGCCCGTGGATCGAGGAGGACACGCCGAACCTGGGCTCCACCTGTGTGAAGGGACGGTTCGGCTACGACTTCGCACAGCACCGGGACCGCCTGACGACGCCGCTCATCCGCCGCGGGTGGATGAAGCAGGACGGGCGCTGGATCTATGACCCCGCCGAAGCGGCGCGACGCCCCGATGGGTCGGCATGGCCGCGCCGCGGCGGTCCGTGGCTCGAGATGAAGGACGAGTCGCGCACCGCGAAGCGCCGGCCGCGCACCAACCCGCTGCGCACGGCGCCCACCGGTCCGTCACCGCTCGGCGATCCGCGCGATCGCGCGTCCACGCCCCCCGAGTGGTACGAGCCGTTCCGAGAAGCCACGTGGGATGAGGCACTCGAGCTCACGGCGCAGCAGCTCCTGCGCCTGCGCGACACGCGCGGGCCCGATTCGCTCGCGGTGTTCCAGTCCGCCAAGTGCTCGAACGAGGAGAACTACCTCCTGCAGCGGATGTTCCGGGCCGGCATCGGGACCAACAACGTCGACCACTGCACCCGGCTCTGCCACTCGTCGTCCGTGAGCGCCATGCAGCGCGCCATGAACACGAGCGCCGCATCCGGATCGATGCGCGAAATCGAGCACGAGACCGACGTCATCTTCCTCCTCGGTGCGAACACCACGGAGTCGCATCCCGTGTTCGGCGCCGCGATCAAGCGCGCGGTGAAGCGCGGCGCGACGCTGATCGTGTGCGACCCGCGGCGCATCGAGCTCGCCGCGCGCGCACACATGCACCTGCAGCCGCTTCCGGGCACCGACGTCGCGCTGCTGAACGCGATGCTCCAGCACATCCTCGCGCTGGGGCTGGAGAACCGCGACTTCATCGCGCAACGGACCCACGCGTTCGACGCCGTGCGTGCCGCCGTCGCGCCGTACACCCCGGAGCGCGCGGAAACGATCACCGGTGTGAGTGCCGATCTCATTCGACGCGCGGCCGAGCGCTACGCACGAGGTCCCCGGTCATCGACCCTCTGGGCGATGGGGCTCACACAGCACAGCACCGGCACCGACATCGTCACGGCGCTCCTCAATCTCATCCTTGCCACCGGATCGATCGGCCGGTGGGGCGCGGCCATGCTGCCGATCCGCGGCCAGAACAACGTGCAGGGTGCGAGCGACGTCGGCGCGATCCCGATGGTCTACACCGACTATCAACCCGTGTCCGACCCGGCCGTTCGCCACATGTTCGCGGAAACCTGGGGCGTGCCCGACGAGCGGATCCCGCTCACGGAGGGGCTCAAGGTCACGCAGATCGCGAAGGAAGGCAGCCCGGTGCGCGGCATGTTCATCATGGGCGAGAATCCGATCATCTCCGACCCCGACGTCTCGCACGCCGAGGCGTGGTTCCGGGAGCTGGAGTTCCTCGCCGTCCAGGACCTGTTCCTCACCGAGACCGCGCGTTATGCGGACGTGATCCTGCCCGGCGCGTCGTTCGCGGAGAAGGACGGCACGTACGTGAACACCGAGCGCCGCATCCAGCTGTCGAAGAAGGCGGTCGACCCGCCGGGCAGCGCGCGCGGCGATCTCGAGATCATCATCGACCTATCGAACCGCATCGGGTTGCCGACGCCGTTCGACAACGCGGCCGAAGTGATGGATGAGATCGCCCGCGTCACACCGTCGTGGCGCGGCGTCTCGCACGCTCGGCTCGATGGCGGCCCCGGGCTTCAGTATCCGGTGCCCGATGCGAACCACGCGGGCACGGCGTTCCTCTTCGCCGATGCGTTCCCCACCAGAGACGGGAAGGCGACGTTCCACCCGGTGGAGTTCCTCCCGCCGGCGGAGCTTCCCGACGACGAGTACCCGTTCATTCTCAACACCGGCCGGCAGATGTACCACTGGCACACGGGCACCATGACACGCCGGTCGTTCGCGCTGGACGCGCGCGAGTCCACGCCGACGGTGGAGCTCAATCCCGCCGACGCCGAAGCGCTCGGCGTCCGGGACGGCGACATGATCGCCATCAGCTCGCGACGTGGGCGCATCACGATCGCGGCGCGGCTGTCGAACCGTGTCGCGCGACACCAGGTGTTCGTGCCGATGCACTATCGCGAGGCGGCCGCGAACCTGCTGACCAACCCGGTGCTCGATCCGTACGCCGGCATCCCCGAGTTCAAGGTGTGCGCAGTGAAGCTGTCGGCGCTGCTGGATCATCCGGGCGAGGCAGCGGTGGTTGGCGAAGCGGAAGTGGCGGGAATCACTCCGGCGGCGTGACGGCGCTGTCGCTCGGGGTGAGTCGAAGAATCTCGTTCGCCGGCCTCGTGGCGAAGCCAACCACGAGGCCGTTCCAGTAGATTCCTCGGTCAACCGCCCGCCGGCGGCGGGTACCCGGCTCCCTCGACCTGACACGAACACCGCACTGAACATGGATCTCCATCTCGATGACAAGGTCGCTCTCGTCACTGGCGCGTCCTCGGGCCTCGGCTACGCGATCGCGCGCGAGCTCGCGTGCGAAGGGTCGAGCGTCGCCATCGTCGCGCGGCGGAAGCCGGAGCTCGAACGCGCGGCGTCGGAGATCCTGAAGGTCGCGCGCACGCGTGTGCTGCCCATCCCCGGCGACGTGTCCAGACCTGGCGAGGCCGATCGCATCGCGCGGGTCGCCGAGGAAGCGCTTGGACCGATCGACATCCTGGTCGCGAACGCGGGGGGACCACCATCCACGTTGTTCGACGCGACGACCGATGAGCAGTACGTCGCAGCCATCGAGCTCAACCTGTTGAGCTCCATCCGTCTCGCGCGCGCCTGCGTGCCGGGGATGCGCCAGCGACGCCGGGGACGCGTCATCTTCCTGACCTCGATGGCCGCGAAGCAGCCCGTGCCCGGGCTGATCCTCTCGAACACGGCGCGAGCGGGGCTCCTCGGCTTCGCGAAGACGCTCGCGAACGAGTGCGCGAGCGACAACGTGCTCGTGAACACCGTGCTGCCCGGACACTTCGATACCGCCCGCGCGCTGGAGCTGGCACGCATGCGTGCCGAGCGGGAGCATCGCGCCGTGGACGAGCTACTGGCGGCGCGGACGGCGAACATCCCGCTCGGCCGCGCCGGCGATCCCAGGGAGATGGCGGCCGTCGTCGCCTTTCTCGCATCGGAGCGCGCCAGCTTCGTCACCGGTACCGCGATCCAGGTAGACGGCGGACAGATTCAGACGTTGATCTGAGCCGGTCCCGACTTTCCCCTCCTCCATCCCTACTTGATGAAAGCGCTCGTCAAAGAGACCGCTGGCCCCGGTTTCGTGCTCAAGAACGTGCCTGCCCCGACAATTCGTGATGATGAAGTGCTGATTCGAGTGCGACGTGCCGGCGTCTGCGGTACCGACGTGCACATCTATGAGTGGGATGACTGGGCGCGCGGACGCGTCAAGCCGCCAATCGTCGTGGGGCACGAATTCGCCGGTGACGTCGTCGAAGTCGGCAAGCTCGTGACCGATGTGCGCGAGGGCGATCGCGTGACGGCCGAGGGGCACATCGTGGACGGGCGGTGCCTGTTGTGCCGAACGGGCAATGCGCACGTGTGCCCGTACACGCGCATCATCGGCGTAGACCGCGACGGCTGCTTCGCCGAGTACATCGCGATGCCGGCGGTGAACGTGTGGCACCTCGATGACAACGTCTCGTTCGACGTCGGCGGCATTCACGATCCGATGGGGAACGCGTTTCATACCGCCCTCACCGCCGACATCCCCGGCTCGACCGTCCTCATCACCGGGTGTGGTCCGATCGGGATCTTCGCCGTTGGGATCTGCAAGGCGGCGGGCGCGTCGCGCATCATTGCGTCGGACGTGAACGACCGCCGGCTCGAGCTCGCGCGCCTCATGGGGGCGCACGACATCGTGCACCCGCACCAGGCGGAGCAGGCGGTGAAGGCGGCAACCGATGGTCTCGGGGTGGACGTCGTGCTCGAGATGTCCGGCGTGCCATCGGCCATCCACCAGGCGTTCGCGCTCGTGCGCGTGGGCGGCCGCGTACAGATGCTCGGCATTCCGGCCAGGCCGATGGAAGTGAACTTCGCGACGGAGGTCATCTTCAAGGGCATCACGATCTACGGCGTCGTGGGGCGCCGCATGTACGACACGTGGCATCAGATGACGCGGTTCCTGCGGTCGGGCGAGTTCGACCCGTCGCCGGTCATCACGCACCGCTTCCCGCTCGAGCAGGCCGACGAAGCCATGCACGTGATCAAGTCGGGAGAGGCAGGCAAGGTGATCTTCGAGATCGCCTGACGACGCTGGATCGGTCCGTGCGATCCCTGAACCCGGACCGTTCGACTGACCAACCCTTTTCCAACCCATGTCGCTGAATACCGCCTTCACCGCCGAGCTTGGCGCGCGCCTCGACCGACTCAAGTCCGAACGGGTCTACAAGCGCCTCAACTATCTCGACTCGCCGCAATCGGCGCGGGTGCAGATGGAAGGGCGCGGCGAGGTGCTGATCCTGTCGTCGAACAACTACCTCGGCCTCTGCGATGAGCAGAGCGTCGTCGATGCGGGCATTCGCGGCCTCCGGCGCTACGGGGCGGGAACCGCGAGCGTCCGGTTCATCTGCGGCACGTTCACCGTGCATCGCGACCTCGAGGCGGCGATCGCGCGATTCGTCGGCACGGAGGCGTCGCTCACGTACGTCTCGGCGTGGAACGCGAACGAGGCGTTGACCGCCACGGTGCTCGAGGAGGGCGACTTCGTCGTCTCCGACGCGCTCAACCACGCCTCCATCATCGACTCGATCCGGCTCGCGAAGTCGATCGTGAAGTGCACGAGCGCCGTGTACCGACACGGCGACCTCGACGACCTCGTGTCGAAGCTCGAGCAGGCGCGCGGCGCGAAGCGGCGCCTGATCTGGACCGACGGCGTGTTCTCGATGGAGGGCGCGATCGCGAAGCTGCCCGAGCTCATCGACATAGCGCGACGGTACGATGCGGTGCTCGCGGTGGATGACTCGCACGCCACGGGCGTGCTGGGGGAGACCGGGCGCGGGACCGCGGAGCACTTCGGGGTGTTGGGCGAGGTGGACATCATCACGTCCACGCTGGGCAAGGCGCTGGGTGGTGCTGCCGGTGGGTTCGTTGCGGGCTCGGCGGCGCTCTGCGATGTGCTGACGCAACGGTCGCGCCCGCAGCTCTTCTCGAATGCGCTGCCGCCCACGGTGGCATGCAGCTCGCTCGCGGCCATCGAGTTCGTCGAGAAGCATCCGGGGCGGGTGGCGATCCTGCGCGAGAATGCGCGCTACTTCCGCGACGCGATCACGGACGCCGGGTTCAAGCCGCTGCCGGGTGAGACGCCGATCGTGCCGATCATCGTGGGCGAGACGGCGCTGGCGATTCGAATGAGCGACATGCTGCTCGACGAGGGGGTGTTCGTGACGGGGTTCGGCTATCCGGTGGTTCCGCAGGGCCAGGCGCGCGTGCGCTGCCAGCTCTCGGCCGCCCACACGAAAGCCGACATCGATGAGGCGATATTGGCGTTCAGGAAGGTGGGCAAGGCGTTAGGCGTCATCTGATGACGGCGGGCGGCCGCCCGCCGCGCGCCGCGCTCTGTGCGCTGCATCACCCGCCACGGCCGCGGCGCCGCGCCCCCCGTGACGCCCGCGCGGCCGTTCTCGTCTCTGACATGAATTCGCGGGAGGCGCGGAGCATCGGTCCGCGCCAACGTGACCTATGGCACAAGGCGCCGCACCGTACGGCGCTGTCATTCACGCGCGTCATCAGAGGCTCAGCTATGCGATCGATTCGGACGTTGACGGCGGGACTCGCCTGCGCGGCCCTTCTGCCGGCGATGGGCGCGGCACAGTCGGTGCCGCAGAAGGCCCGTTCCTTCACGGACTCGTGGTACTGGGGCGCGAAAGGCGGCGTCTCGATGTTCGGCGCGGCGGCCGAGAACATCTCTGCCCCGTCGGCCGGGGCCGAGTGGCTGATCACGCGCACCAGGGTCGGCATGTACGTGTCCGTCGAGCAGTCGTTCTTCGACACCCAGGGCGCCCTGTTCGATACGACGAGCGCGGGCTCCACGCGCATCGTCGACATCAAGGACTCGCGCCGCTACAACCTGCAGCTGTTCGCGTTCCCGAAGCAGTTCGGCGCGTTTCGTCCGTACGTCGGGCTTGGCTTTGCGCTGATCATGCTCCGCGATGCGCAGCCCGAAGGGACGTTCCTGAACGCGGCGGTCGAGGACACCATCCTCACCCGAGTGAACGACGCGAGCAGCCGCACGTCGCCGGTGTTCACGCTCGGCGGCCAGTTCGACTGGCAGCGGTTCGGCCTGTTCGTGCAGGCGTCGTCGATGCCCACGCGCAACCGGTTCCTCATCAACGGCAAGGCGAACACCTACCTGATCGAGGGCGGCCTCCGGTACAACCTCGCGGACGCGATCGAGAAGCTGCACTGAGTGAGGGGACCCGGGACCCGATTCCCGGCAACCGAGCGGACGAACAGGGCCGCGCGAATCGCGCGGCCCTGTTTCATCCGGAGCGCGAGCGTCTCGTGCGGCCGGGCTTCCCCGGGCGGCCCGCCGACACGTACGGGTTACCGCGCACGAGCCACCGCAGCGGCCAGTCCGCGGCCTGCGTGACGCCGATGCGCGCCGTCACCTCGACGTCGCGGTCGCCGACCGGGTCGCCGGCGAGCACGCGCAGCGGCGGGCGGTCGAGGCGCACGCCGTCGAGCGCGCCGTCGATGCCTAACGCCTGGCACAGCTTCCCCGGCCCGTTCGTGAGCTGCAGGTCGTTCCGGGCGGCCGGGCGGCGCGCCCGCATCAGGGCCAGCCCCGCCACGGGCTCGAGCGCCCGCACGAGTACGGCGCTCCCATGGCCTTCCTCCCGCGTGACGGCGTTGAAGCACCAGTGCGCGCCGTACACGAAATAGATGTAGGCGATGCCGGGCGGGCCGTGCAGGTGCCAGGTCCGCCGGGTGCGGCCCGCCACGGCGTGGCATGCCGGGTCGTCGGGACCGAGATACGCCTCGGTCTCGACGATGCGCCCCGACGCCACGCCGTCAGGCGTCGTGCATTCGAGTACCGCGCCGAGCAGGTCGCGCGCGACCTGCTCGGTGGGGCGGTCGTAGAACGACGCCGGGAGCACGCGCGCCCGGCGCAACGCCGGCGGCCCGGTCACTCGCTACGCCACGTGCAGGGCGCAGCGTGACCGGGCCGCTCGACGCACTGCGGCGTCACCCTTCGGCGGTCGCGGCGGCAGTCTTCTTTTTCGCCCGCCCACGTCGCGACTTCGTTGGCTGCGGTGCCGACGGCGCGCTCGCCTGCGCAGCGGGCGGAGTCTGAGCCGCCGGGGCCTGGGCGGCCGGCGCGGCCGCGCGCACGCTCTTGGCCGCCGACTTCTTCGTCGCGGACTTCTTGCGACCGCGCCCGCCCTTCGGTGCCACCGCCTCCGCCGGCGACGCGGCCGGCGTAGCCGCTTCCGCTGCCTGGGGCGCTGCCTCGGGCGTGCCGCTCGTGGCGGGTGCCGGCGGCGCCTCTTCGACGACGCCGAGCAGCAGCAGGTCCGGTGGCGGCTCCGACGCGCGACCCGAGAGCGGGCCTCGGCCACGTGCGCCGGCGCCGCGCGGTCCCATGCCACGAGGCGTGGGTGGCGCCGTCGTCGGCTTGGTCGTGGGCGACAGCGCGGCGGCCGCCCGGTTCAACTGCTCGGAAACCGGCGCGGCTTGTGCCGCCGCGGCAACCTCGTAGTCATCGCCACGACGCCGCAGATCGATGACGTCGCTGTCGTGCGCGTCCTTGAGGATGCGGATGAAGTTCCGCTCGCTCAGGCTCTCGCTGTCACGTCCCAGGACGGTGAACGCCTGCTCGCGCACGCGGCTCGCGGGAACGCCGCGATCGCCCGACGTGAGCGCCGCGACGGCGCGCCGGACGAGGTCGAACGCCTCCTGGCGCGTTAGGCGCTCGCCACTGCTGCCGATGCCGCCGCCGGCTTCGGCGGCCGGTGCCGCCGCGGCGACTGCCGGGACGGCGGACGGGACGGCAGGCGGCGCGGGCGGATGTACCAGCGAGTCGCCGTGCGGCGGCGTGGCCGACGCGTCTTCCGGCGTCTCCGCCGCCGACACGCCGCGGTCCGCGGCGGCGCGCGGTGCGCGGTCCTCGCGATCACGACCCCGGCCACGACCCCGGCGGCCGCGGCGGCCGCGCTCGTCACGTCCCTCGCGCGCGCCGTTCTCGTCGGCTGCCTGCCCCGCCGGGAGTCGCGGTAGCGACGCCTCGGCACCGAGCGCCGGTGCACCCTCCTTGGGGAGTCCGACCTCGAGCTGTCCGTTCTCGAGCTTGTTCACCGAGATCAGCCCGCGCTGCGCCGCCTCGAGGCAGAAGCGCGAGAACTTCGAGATGCCGAGGTTCTTCTCGTCGAACGAGCTGTCGATCTCCTGCATGACCTGCTTGAGCCGGTCGGAGCGCATCACGTCGCCGTTCTGCGCCATGCGCTTGATCGCCTCGCTCACCAGCTCCCACGGGTCGTACTTCACCACCTCTTCGTCGCCGGCCTTCACCAGTCCGGCCAGCGCGTTGTAGCTGTAGTACTCGTCGCAATTCATGACGAGCAGGTCGCTCGATGACTCGCGAATGCCGACGCCGATGACGTACTTGCCGTACTCCTTCAGTTTCGTCACCAGGCTGGCGAAGTCGGAGTCCCCGGACAGCAGGATGTAGGTGCCGATCTCGGGTCGCGTGAAGACGAGCTCCATCGCGTCGACCGACAGGCGGATGTCGGTGGCGTTCTTCTTCGACGACCCGTAGGCCGGCGCCATGATCATGTCGATGGACGACTCGGCGAGCGGGACGATGTACTGCGGGTAGCGGCGCCAGTCGGCGTACGCGCGCTGCACCGCGACCTTGCCCTTGATGATCTCGGAGCCGAGCAGGTGGCGGAGCTCCTGCTGCAGGTCGGAGCGGATCCCCATCGTGACGTTGTCGAAGTCGATGAGGAGCGCCGCGTTAGGCGCGTGCGTGTGAATGGGACCGGCGACGGCCGGCATCGCCTGCGGGCCCCGGTGGATCGGGGCGATGGGCGCGCGCGGCGGCCGCGTGTGACGTGCGTTCATGAACTTCCTATGATGGCGGTGTGGTCGAGCGCGATCATGCGCTCGAGCTCTCGCCGCTTCACCTTGCCGCTCCCGGTCATCGGGAACTCGTCGAAGAAGCGTACGAGATCGGGAACCTTGTGGTCGGCCATCGTGTCACGCGCGAATTCCTTGATCTCCTCGCCCGTGATGACGGCACCTTCGACCGAAACGATGCACGCGCACACCAGCTCACCCAGGATGTCATGGGGAACGCCGATCACGCAGACATCGTCCACTGCCGGATGCGCGCGGAGCTGGTCCTCCACCTCGCGCGGGTAGATCTGGTACCCGCCACGCAGGATCGTTTCGCGGCGGCGACCGACGATCCGCACGTATCCGTCCTCATCGATGATCCCGAGATCACCGGTGAGAAAAAACCCTTCCGGCGTGAACGAGCGCCGGGTCTCGGCCGGCATGCGGGCGTAGCCCAGCATGACGTTCGGCCCGCGAACGGCGATCTCGCCGACCGCCTCGGGGCCATGCAGCGCGCCGGTGATGAAGTCCACCGCCTTGACCTCGACGCCGGGAAGCGGCCGTCCCACCGTGGTGGCCCGCTTGTCGGCGGGGTCGCCGGCTCGCGTGACGGCCACCGTCGGCCCCGTCTCCGTGAGCCCGTACGCGATCTGCACGTCGCACCACTCGCGAACGCGATGCACGAGATCCTCCGGCACCGAGCCACCGGCAATGATGCCGGTGCGGAGCCAGCGCAGTCGCGTCGGATCGAACGTGCTCTCGCGCATGAGGAGATGGTACATCGTCGGCACACCGTGCAGCACGGTGATGCGCTCCGCCTCGAGCAGGCGGAATGCATCGCGCGCGTGAAACTCCTCCTGGAGCACGACCGTGGCGCCGACGGCGATGGTACCCGCCACGACGCCGAAGCCGAAGATGGTGAACAGCGGCAGCGCCACGAGCACGCGATCCGCCGGCTCCATCCCGATCGCCTCGCCGCACAACACGGCGGTCTCGACGACCGCGCGATGCGAGAGGCGAACGCCCTTCGGCTTTCCCATCGTTCCGGAGGTGTACAGCAGCGCCAGATCCGAGTCGTCGCCGGCCGACGACGGCTCGCGAACCGGGCGCCCTTCCCCACTCGAGACCAGATCGTCGAACCTGAAGATCCGGTCGTCGTACCACCGCTCCTCATCACCCACCGTCACCAGATACTGCAGGTCGGGGAGCTCGGCGATGACGTCTTCGAAGTATTGCAAGAAGTCGATGCCATCGTACTGCTCGGCGGTGAACGCGGCGGACACCTCCGCGTGCCGGAACTGGTACTTGAGCTCGTGGTAATTGAGTCGCGGGTTCACCGGAACGATCGTGGCTCCGAGCTTGGCGCACGCGAGGAGCGCAACGATCCATTCCGGTCGATTCGGCAGGATGATCGCGATGCGATCGCCCGCCTCGATCCCCAGCTCTGACACCGCCGCGGCCAACGCCGACGAGCGGGCGTCCACCTGCGCGTACGTCAGCCTGCTTCCGCCTGCGACGACCAGCGTGTTGTCGGGGTGCTTCTGCGCACTCCCTCGAAACACCTGCGCAAGCGTCCAGAGGTTCGCCATCAGTCTCCGAGGCGGGGATCCACAGAATGGATAAAACTAATAGGGACTAGGGGCTATGAAAACGGGCCAGCGGTTAGGGATCGGGGTTCAAGGGGTCGGAGTCGTTGAAACCGGAGGTTTCAACGACTCCGACCCCTTGAACGACTTGAACCCGGGGCCCTCACTCCCCCATGGCCTTGATTATCACCCGCTTCGGCCTCCGGCCGTCCCATTCCCCGTAGAACACGCGCTGCCAGGGGCCGAAGTCGAGGCGGCCCTTCGTGACCGGCACGATCACCTCGTGCCCCACGGTGAGCGAGCGCAGGTGGGCGGCGGCGTTGTCTTCACCGGTCCCACTATTGTGCCGGTAGTCGTCAGGCGACCATGGGGCGATGCGGTTCTCGAGCCAGTCGAGAATGTCCTGCCAGAGGCCCGACTCATGGTCGTTCACGAACACCGATGCCGAGATGTGCATGGCCGACACCAGCACCATGCCCTCCGTGATGCCGGCCGCGGCCCGACAATCTTCCACCTCATCGGTGATGTCGATGATCTCCTGCCGGCGTTTCGTGTTGAAGGTCAGGTACGATGTGTGGAACTTCATTGAACGAAGACTCGGGTGAATTCGGCACGGCAGCGAACGACGTGCCCGCCGTCTCGCCAGGCTCCGCACGCAGGGTATCTTCTACGAAACCACCTTCTTGGCCATGCCGTAAGGAGCCCGAGTGAGTCGAGCCGGCTTCCGGACGCGCCTGTTTTTCATTCTGACGCTGTTCGCGACGCTTCCCTCGATCGTACTCACGCTCGCTTGGGGAGGGACGTTCACACGAGCCATCCCGTTGGTGAGCGGGAGCTCGGCGTGGGAGCGGGCCGCGGCCACGGGCGGCAAGGCCATCGCGGCGGCCGAGCAGGCCCAGTTGTCGGATCGCGATCGCGCCGCCCTGCGGGCGCACGAGATCGAGTTGCAGGAGTCGTTGACCCAGGCTCGTCGGTTCGGGTTCATCGCCCAGCGCGCGGTTCCGGTGATCGCATTGGTCGCTGTCGTGGGAATGGGCGTGCTCATCGTCGTATCATCGCGCGTGGCCGGACACCTGAGCCGCCAGCTCAGTCGCCCGATCGATGAGCTGGTCGGCTGGACGGACCTGCTCGGGCGCGGCGAGGAGCTCCCCGAAGGACCGCCACGCAAGGGCGCACCCGAGTTCGCCGTGCTGCGCTCGCGCATGCGAGCGATGGCGCGCGAGCTCCACGACGCGCGCGTGCGGGAGATCGAAGCGGAACGGTTACGTGCATTCCGGGAATCGGCGAGACAAGTGGCGCACGAGCTGAAGAACCCCCTGACCCCCATCCGCTTTGCCGTCGCGCGGCTGCGCCGCGAGGCGCCGCCGTCGCTCGCGGACGTGGTCGACGTCCTGGACGTCGAATCACACCGTCTCGAGGAGATGGCGCGCAGCTTCTCGCAATTCGGGCGGCTCCCCGAGGGGCCGGCGGCTGACGTGGACCTGGCGGAGCTCGCGCGCTATACCACGCGCGTGTCGGTTCCGCCGGACGTGGACGCCGACGTCCGCGTGGAGGACGACGTCCCGATGGTGCGCGGACATCACGACGCGCTCGCCCGCGCGCTCGCGAACGTATTGCTCAATGCCGTCGACGCGTGTCGTGCGTGCCGCGCCGACCGTCCGGAGCGTCCGGCCCGCATCGGCGTGACCGTGGCGCGTGACCGCCGGAACGGAGGCGGCGGTGTGGTCATCGCCGTCCGCGATTCGGGGTGTGGCATCGCGCCCGACCAGCTCGCTCACATCTGGGACCCCTACGTGACACACAAGCCGGGCGGCACCGGTCTCGGACTGGCCATCGCCCGGCAGACCGTGCTCGCCCACAACGGAACGGTGCACGCCACGAGCACGCTCGGCGAAGGCACCGAGATTCGGTTCACCCTGCCCGCCGCGGGAATTGGCGCCTAGGAGGACATCATTCTGTGGATGAAGACATCGTGATCCCGATCGCCTTCTTCATCACGGCGATCATTCTCTCGATCGGCATCCCGCTCGTTCGCGGTCTGGTGAGGCGGTGGGACCGGCAGCACACGCAGCCGGCGCTGCTTCCCGACACGTCGGCGCGCCTCGAGCGCATCGAGCAGGCGATCGACGCCATGTCGGTGGAAGTCGAGCGCATTGCCGAAGGGCAGCGGTTCGTGACGCGTCTCATGACGGATCGATCGCCGGAACGGGTCGCGCTGCCGCCGCGCGGCGGCGAGGGTGACCGGTAAACGCCACAACGGAGCAGGACTATGAGGAATGGACACCGGGCACGCGATCGTCGCATTCAGGGTGGCAAGTCGAATGGCACGGGAGGGCAGCATGGGTGGTGAATCGAGCTCGATGGCGTTAGGCGTGGCGCGGCGGGCGCCGGTCCAGGGGGCACCCGACGCGGCCGCGCAGGCCCAGGAGCAGGTCCGGCAGGCGCTGCAGGACGCGGCGCAGGCGCGAGCGGAGGCACAGCGGGCGTCGCAGGAGGCGGCACGAGAGGCGCGAAACGCGGTCCGCGATGCGCAGCGGGACGCCGCTCGCGCCGGCCAGCCGGGCGTGTACGTATCGCAGTTTCCGCCGATGGGACCGCAGGTCCCGCAGGAGGCGGTGCTCATCTCGGTCGCGTTCTTCGTGATGTGCGCGGTGATCGCGATCGGCTTTCCGATCGCGCGCGCGATCGCGCGTCGGATGGACCGAAAATCGATCGCGCCACCGGCCACCGACGCCGAGACTCGATCGCGCCTCGAGCGGATCGAGCACGCGGTGGATGCGATCGCGGTCGAGGTGGAGCGGATCTCCGAAGGCCAGCGGTTCACGACCAAGGTGCTCGCCGACCTTCGCGCGCTCCCCGAGCCCGACCCGGCGGCATCGCGCCGGCTCGGCGGTACCTAACGAGCGACGGACCGCCGCCACGCATGCCATCGGTCCTCATCGTCGACGACGAGCCGAACATCCGCCGCATGGTCGGGGCGCTGCTCGCCTCGGAGGGCTACGAGGTGCGCGAAGCCCCTGACGGCGCGCGCGGCGTCGCGCTCGCCGGCGAGGCGGAGCCGGACGTCGCCCTCGTCGACCTCATGATGCCCGGCCCGCTGGATGGGATGGGGGTGCTGGCGGCGTTGCGCGAGCGGCTGCCGGAGCTGCCGGTGGTCATGATGAGCGGGCGCGCCGGCCTGAGTGACGCGGTGCGCGCGACGAAGCTCGGCGCGTTCAACTTCCTCGAGAAGCCGCTCACGCCCGAGGGCGTGCTGCTCGCGCTCGCGTCCGCGCTCGAGCTGCGCCAGGCCCGGCGCGAGGCGCGCGCGTTGCGCGCCGACCTCGGACTCGGCGGCGAGATGATCGGCAACAGCCTGGCGCTGCGACGCGTGCGCGAGATGATCGCGCGCGTCGCACCGTCCGACGCGCGCGTGCTGATCAGCGGCGAGTCGGGGACGGGCAAGGAGCTCGTGGCCGCCGCCATCCACGCCGGCGGCGCGCGCAGGGACCGGCCGTTCGTGCGTGTGAACTGCGCGGCCATCCCGCGCGACCTCGTCGAGAGCGAGATGTTCGGCCACGAGCGCGGCGCGTTCACCGGCGCGACCGACCGGCGCATCGGACGGTTCGAGCTCGCCGACCGGGGCACGCTCCTCCTGGATGAGGTCGGCGACCTCGGCGCCGAGGCGCAGGCCAAGCTCCTGCGCGCCATCGAGTCGGGAGAGATCGAGCGTGTCGGCGGTGGCCGGCCCATCCGCATCGACGTGCGCATCCTCTCGGCCACGAACAAGGACCTCGCGCGCGCCGTGGCCGAGGGGACGTTCCGCGAGGACCTGTTCTTCCGACTCAACGTCATTCCGCTCGCCATCCCGCCGCTCAGGGAGCGACCCGACGACATCCCCGAGCTCGTGCGCCACTTCTCCGCCATGCACCGGTCGCGAACCGGGCAGCCGCTCACGTCGTGGCGCCCGGAGGCACTCGAGTTCTTGGCGCAGCATCGGTGGCCGGGCAACGTGCGTGAGCTCGCCAACATCGTCGAGCGGTTGGCCATCCTCCACCCGGGCCGCGAGGTGGGGAGCGCCGAGGTGCGTGAAGTCCTGCCGGTCGCCGCGGCCCGGTTCGCCGAGCCGGCCGCTCTTCCTAACGCGGCAGCGCTCGATGCGCCGCTGTCCGACACGCTCGACGACTACGAGCGCGTGCTCATCACGCGTGCGCTCTCGATGGCCGGCGGCAACGTGGCGGAAGCCGCTCGCCGCCTCCAGACCGACCGCCCGAACCTGTATCGGCGAATGAAGCGACTGGGCATCGTCGAGTCGGAGCGCGGCGACCGCGCGGAGCGTGCGGAGTCCCGACCGGTGTAACGCGACGACACACCCCTGCCCTCGCGAAAGGACACTGCGCCGCCGGCCGCGATACATTGCGGTTCGGGGAACTCGTTGCGGCGTTTACTGGTATCGCGATCGGGCGCGAGGGTATAGTAGGTGCCAACGGCTCCAGCGACTCGAATCCTTCTCGGAGATCGCATGAATCAGCGGACGCTCCCGCGCAGGGGATGGATCCGGAGGACGCTCCCGCCGACGAGCTGGATCCAGATCCTCCCGAGTAGCGCGCTCGCCACCATCGCGTGCGTGGTCGCGCCTCTGGCTTCGACCGGCGCACAGCAGGTGCGGGCCGCCCAGCACGACACCGTGCTCGACGCGCGCCTGTTGCCGGCCGAGGTCGAGCGCGAGGTCACCGAGGCGTTCAACTCGCCGACGACCGTGCGTGCGACCGGCGCCTACGAGATCGGGCCGGACAGTGTGGTCACCGGCGACGTCGCGGTGCTCAACGGGCCGCTCACGATTGCCGGCCGCGTGAATGGACGGGTGATCGCGATCAACTCGGACGTGATCCTGAAGCCGGGCGCACGAGTCGAGGGGCAGATCCTCGTGGTGGGGGGCGACGTCGCCGGCAAGGACGACGCGTTCATCGGCGGCGACGTGCGGACGTACCGCCAGCCCCTGACCTACCGGCGCGAGGGCGACCGCCTCATCGCGTCGGGCTCGAGCGAGGAGGACGCGCGCTGGTGGCGGCGCCGGCAACGGTGGCGCTCGCGCAGCTACACCGACCTGCGGCTAGTGTCCGCGCGAACGTACAATCGCGTGGAGGGGTTGCCGGTGTTCATCGGGCCGTCGTTCGGCCACCGGTTCGGTGACGGTCGGCTCTCGATCGATGCCTTCGGCGTGTTCCGCACCAGCGAGAACCTCGAGTGGAAGCCCGACAACATCGGCCACAGCGTGCAGGCCGAGCTCTCGTTCGGCAATGAACCGGCGCTGGCCATCGGCGGCCGGTTGTTCGATGTCGTGGACGCCGCCGAAGACTGGCAGCTCTCGGACGCCGAGGTCGGGCTCGCGTCGTTCTTCCTGCACCGCGACTACCGGGACTACTTCAACCGACACGGCGGGTCGGGATACGTGCGGCTCACCATGGCGCCGGGCATCGATCTCACCGCGTCGCTCAGCGACGAGCGGTGGAGCGCGCGCGGTACGCTCGATCCGTTCACGCTATTCCGGAACAGCCAGCTCTGGCGTGAGAACCCGTTGATGGACGAAGGGCGGTTTCACATTGCCAACGGGACGCTTCACATCGACACACGCACCAGCGAGGACGATCCGCGGTCGGGGTGGTACGCGACCGCCGACTTCGAGCGCGGCACGGGTCGCACCACGCTCTTCGGCGCGACGTCGCCCGGCGTGCGTACGCCCGACGTCGGTGGCAACACGACCTACAATCGCGGGTTCCTCGATCTGCGGCGGTACAACCAGCTGTCGCCGGAGGGCCAGATCACCTTCCGGGTCGTGACGGGCGGGTGGCTCGGTGGCGACGAGCTGCCGCTCCAGCGACGGTTCTCGGTGGGCGGACCGGGCGCGCTCGCCGGCTACCCGTTCCGCCGCACCGGTACCGGCGACGACGTCCGCCAGTGCAGCACGGGCGGCGAGGTGCCGTTAGGCGTGCCGGCGCAGTGCGAGCGCATGCTGCTCGTGCAAGCCGAGTACAGGGGTGACCTGTGGCTGTCGCTGTTCGGCGACTTCGACCTCGACGATTCGTGGCGGCAGGGTGGCTGGCGGCACCGCGCGCAGTGGGTGGTGTTCACCGATGCGGGACGGGGGTGGCTGGTGGGGCCGCGCGTCGGGGAAACGCAGTACCCGAAAAACAGGCTCCCGTCGCTCGGCACGTTCAAGACGGATGTCGGCATCGGCTTCGATGCCGGGCTCATCGGATTCTACCTGGCGAAGTCGGTGTCGGACGCGAAGGAACCGCCCAACTTCTTCGTGCGCGTTGGACGTCGCTTCTAGACTCGTGCGGACGATCGGAGCGGCCGTGGTGCTCGCGTTTCGGCTCGCGACCGACGCGCCGGCTCAGGAGTCGGCGCGCCGTGACGCGCCCGCACGCACCGAGGCCGCGCCGCCGCAGGCCGCGGTGGGGATCGACGTGTCGCTCCCCGTGACCTCCTCGCCGGTGCCGGGAGGGCCGGTCGTCCGCACGGCCAACGTCATCGCGAACAGCGACTTCAGGAGGTTGCTGCAGAACGGATTCCCCGCGAGCCTGCATTACCGCGCCGATCTCTGGTCGCGCGGCGGCTGGTTCGACGATCTCGAGTCGTCGGTGGAGTGGTACGTAAACGTACGCTACGAGCCGCTCACGAAGACGTATCGGGTCGCGCGGATCATCGGCGATCGGGTGGAGACCATCGGGCGATTCGAGCGGTTCGAGGACGCGCAGGCGGCAGTGGCGCGTCCGTACCAGCCCTCGCTCCCCGCGCGCCGCACGCGCGCGCGCCAGTACTACATCGTGGTGCTCGAGGTCGAGGTGATGTCGATGTCGGACCTCGATGAGGTGGAGCGCTGGCTGCGCGGAGAGCTGCGCCCGGCAGTGCGCGGCAAGCGGAACCCCGGCACCGCCCTCGGCCGCGGCCTCTCGACGCTCGCGACTCGGCTGCTCGGCGGCGAGAAGGCGCGCTACGAGCAGAGGACGGAGACGTTCAGGACTCAGTAGAGGACACAGGTGAGCAGGACGCAACACAAGTGAGCGCTACTTGCTATTAGCTGGAGCTGCGTGCTGCCGGGTGAACGGCAGACCCCTATTTCAAGGGGTCAGAGTCGTTGAAACCGGAGGTTTCAACGACTCTGACCCCTTGAAAGAAATCCCGCAGCAACCAGCTCCGGCAACTAGCGCCGTTTGCTGTTCGTTACGCTCCCTTCCCTTTTCCTTCCAGCTCCTCGAGCTGATGCAGCACTTCCGCGCCGTAGAACAGGCGGATGTAGCGGGCCTGCGTCGGCGTCAGGCGGCGCACGGCCCAGCTCAGGTGCACGAAGTGCGGCTCCACGGGGTGGTGCAGCGGGTGCATCCCGATCTCGCTCGCCAAGCGGTTCGCCTTGCGCGTGTTGCACGGGCTGCACGCCGTCACGACGTTGCTCCAGTCGTTCGTCCCACCCCGTGACAGCGGGATGAGGTGGTCGCGCGTGAGCGACTCGCGCGGGCGGAGCTCCGCCTGCGTCCGGCCGCAGTACTGACAGCGGTAGTGGTCGCGGGCGAACAGGAAGGTGTTCGTTACCTGTCTGCGAAAGCGCCGAGGAACGTGGATGAACTTCGTGAGGCGGATCACTGCCGGCCGCGGCATCGTGAGCCGCTCCGACCGAACGACCCGGTCGTGATCGGCCTCGACGATCTCGGCCTTCCCGTCGATGACGAGACGCAGCGCCCGCCGCATGGGAACCATGGTCAGCGGTTCGAACGACGCATTGAGTGCCAGACAACCAAGGATCACGCACACCTCCATCGGTGCGTACGCAAACTCCCGCAGGACCGAGCCGTGCGGGAGTCCAAAATCTCTACGGCACTGTCGCTCGACGAGGCTGGCTCCCGCCGAGGATTAGACCCCTCGCAACCTAGTAAAGTGCCGATATGAGAACAAGATGAAGCTTCCCCTGTTCCCCGTGGCGGCGCGCGCCACGGTCATGCGCCAGCGCCGACTGCCGTGGGCACGGGTGTGAGCCAGCCGTACGGGTCCGGAACCCGGCCCTTGGCGATCGCCATGAAGCGCTCCTGGATGGCGAGGGTCGCCGGACCAGGCCTCCCACTGCCGATCTCGATGCGGTCGACCGAGCGAACGGGCGTGAGCTCGGCCGCCGTACCGGAGAAGAATAGCTCGTCGGCGATGTAGAGCATCTCCCGCGGGATGGTCTGCTCGCGGACTTCGTATCCGAGGTCCCGCGCGATCCGGATGACCGAATCGCGGGTGATGCCGTGCAGGATCCCCGACGCCACCGGCGGGGTGTAGAGCACGTCGTCCCGGACGAGGAAGAGGTTCTCCCCGCTTCCCTCGGCGACGAAGCCGAACGAGTCGAGCATGATCCCCTCGGCATAGCCATCCAGCTTCGCCTGGGCCTTGGAGAGCTGCGAGTTGAGGTAGTTGCCGCCCGCCTTGGCCAGCGTCGGGAAGGTGTCGGGCGCGGCACGACGCCAGCTCGACACGGCGACGTCCACTCCCTCGACGAGCGCCTCGTGCCCCAGGTAAGCGCCCCAGTTGTAGGCGATGATGAACGTCTCGACGGGGACACCGATCGGATAGAACCCCATCTGCTCGCCGGTGCGAATGACGATCGGGCGCAGGTAGCACGCGCGCAGGTCGTTGGCGGCGACGGTGTCTACCGTGGCCTGGACCAGCTCATCGATCGACCATTTGAGCGGCAGGCGGTAGATGCGGGACGAATCGAGGAGGCGCCGCATGTGGTCGCGCAGGCGGAAGACGGCTCCGCCCGATGGCGTCTCGTAGCATCGGATCCCTTCGAACACGCTGGAGCCGTAGTGGACGACGTGGCTCATCACGTGGATGGTCGCGTCTCCCCAGTTCACGAGCTCGCCGTCGCGCCAGATCCTGGCCGTTCGGCCGGCAGAGCGGTCGGTCATTGATGTACCCTGGTGGTTATGAGGCTCGTCGGATGATAACGCGTCGGACGGAGCGGCGCGCATGCGGGGGCGTACGAAGCCCCGCGGAGCCGGCCCGCCAGGTGATGTCCGAGCAACGCGGAGAACCACCCTCGCGACGCCTACCGCGGCGCACCGCCAAGTGCCGCACCCAGGCCGGCCGCTCGCCCCGTGGCCCACGCCCAGAAGAAGTTATAGCCGCCCACCGGGCCGAAGGCATCGAGCACCTCGCCGCAGATGTGGAGTCCGGGATGCCGGCGACTTTCCATCGTGCGCGGGTCCACTTCCGCGAGACCGATCCCGCCACCCGTCACCTCCGCCTTGCGATAGCCTTCGTCGCCGCTCCACGGCAACGGCGCCGAAACCAGCATCTCGATGAGCCGAAGGCGTTCGTCGCGGCGAAGCTCGGCGAGCGAACGAGTCGGGTTCACGTTCGCCAACGTCAACAGGACCGCGACGAGACGGTCTGGCAGCGCCGCGCGAAGCGCGCCAGCCACCGTGCGGTTGCCCCGCGGTCGCAGCGCGTTCTCCCACTCGGCGGCACCGAGCTCCGTCCATTTCACCGTCACGCGCGCAGGCGCGGTCGACTCCGCGCGCGAGCGCACGGCAACGTGCGAGACGTCGAGCACCGCGGGGCCACTGTAGCCGTGATGCGTGAACAGGAAGCCGCCGCTCGCGGTGGCGTTGCGGCTGGTGGCGGCGTCGCGCGCCGAGAGCGTGACGCGAAGCGAGACACCGCTGAGCTCCGCGAACGGCGAGTCGGTGGCTGTCAGGGGCGTCAGTGCCGGGTAGATCGGGCGCATCGCGTGACCGAGCCTTGCCAGCTCCCGCAACCCCAGACCGTCGCTGCCCGTGTTCGGCACCGAAAGTCCGCCGGTCGCAACGATCACCGCGTCGGCGTCGATGGGCGGTGCGCCGTCGCACTCGACCCGCCAACCACCGTCGAACGGGGCGAAGCCGGTAGCGAGGGTATTGGCGCGAAGCGTGGCGCCGCTCCGCCTGGCGTACGCGAGCAGCCCATCGCGCACGTCGCGCGCCTTGTTCGACAGCGGGAACAGCTTCGCCGCTTCCGGCTCCTCGGCGAGCGGCACCCGGAGCTCGCTCTCGAAGAACGTGATCTGGTCGGCCAGCGGCCAGGAGCGGAGCAGCTTCCGCAGCAGATTCGGCGACGAATCGGTGACGAAGCGAGACTCGTCGACGCGCATGGGCAGCACGTTGCAGCGTCCCCCGCCGCTGATGAGGATCTTCCGGCCGCCGTCGCGGGTGCGTTCGAGGAGGGTGGTCTCGGCGCCCGCCGTGGCGGCGAAGATCGCGGCCATCGAGCCGGCCGCGCCCGCGCCGAGGATGACGACACGCCGGGGCGAGTGCGGTGTGAGCGGCGACATTGTAGTAGCCGAAGCTAACAGGCGGCGGACCTCGGCGGCATCTTGAACGGGATGAAGCGACGCGACGAGTCACCCGGTAAACGCCCACCGGAACGCACGGCCGGAGAACCCGGCACGGTGAGCGTTCCACGGGCGCTGTCCAAGCTGGGATTCTGCTCGAGAGCGCAGGGTGAGCGGCTCGTCGAAGCCGGCAGGGTGCGCGTGAACGGAACGATCGTTCGCGACCGCTCGCTTCGGGTTCGTCCGGAGCGCGACGTCATCGAGGTGGACGGCACCCGGGTCACCCGCGGCGAGCACGTCTACCTGATCCTCAACAAGCCGCGCGGCCTCGTCACGACGACGGACGATCCGCAGGGTCGAGCGACGATCTACGAATGCCTGCGTGGCGCATCGCTGCCGTTCGTCGCGCCGGTTGGGCGCCTCGACAAGGCGAGCGAGGGATTGCTGCTGCTGACGAACGACTCGCGTTGGTCGGCGCGGCTCCTCGATCCGGTTTCACACGTCGACAAGGTGTATCACGTGCAGGTGCGCGGCGCGGAGCTGGACTCGATCCTGGAACGCGTCTCCGCCGGCGTCGTCGAACGAGCGACGGGCGAGCTGCTGGAGGTCAAAGCGATCTCGTCGTTGCGCACGGGATCACGCAGCAGCGCCTGGTTCGAGGTCGTGCTCGACGAAGGGAAGAATCGCCAGCTGCGGCGGATCTTCGCGGTGGTGGGCGTGGAGGTGCTGCGGTTGGTGCGCGTCGCCATCGGCCCGCTGGTTCTCGGTGATCTCGCGAAGGGCGCATGGCGCCTGCTTCGCGCGGACGAGGTACGGAGTCTGGCGGGTGACTCGCTCGTCGACCGGTAGCCGTCGCAACCGCGGACCGAGGTGCGCGTCGCCTCTTTCCAGGTCGCGTTAGGGCCGCGCGTCGCGCTCGTCCGCCGCCGCCCAGGCGGTGAGCGCCTCGCCGTGCGCGGCGAGGCTCGGCACCGACGCCGCGCCCGTTAGGCACCCGTCGCGCACGAGCACCTGCCCCGCCACCGCCACGAACGACGCACCAGCCGAGCCCGAGAACACCAGCGCCGCCGCCGGGTCGTACACGGGCTGCGTACGCGCGTGATGCAGTGGAAAGGCCGCGAGGTCCGCGGACTTCCCCACCTCGAGCGAACCGATCTCGGCGTCGAGGCCGAGCGCGCGCGCCCCGCCGATGGTCGCAAGCTCCAGGGCGGCCGTCGCGGGAATGATGTCGTGCCGCCCCGTCCGCGCGCGCTGCAGGAGAATCGCGAGCCGCGCCTCGTCGAGCAGGTCCATGCGATTGTTGCTCGCCACCGAATCGGAGCCGAGCCCGACGCGCACCGACGCGGCCAGGAGCTCTGCCAGCGGCGCGATGCCGTGCGCCAGCTTCGCGTTCGATGCCGGACAGTGCGCCACCGCGCAGTCGTGGCGCGCCATCAGCGCGATGTCGTCGCCGTCCACGCGCACGCAGTGGATGAGCAGCGGGCGCTCGGCGAGCACGCCGGTGCGCTCGAGCACGCGCACCGGCGATGCGCCGCGGTGCTCGACGGCGATGCCACGCCGGCGATGACCGTCGGCCCACACGCCCGTGGCGTCGCACACCAGCAGCGACTCGTCCTCGCCCTCGGCGATGTGCACGGCCATGGGGAGGGACTCGGAGCGCGCGTACGCGGCCGTCGCCTCGAAGAGCGCGTCGGACACCGAGTACGGCGCGTGCGGCGACACGCCCACGCGCACGAGCGCGCTTTCCTCCCGCCGCATCGCGTTCACCTTGCCCTGCAGCGCCGCAAGCGACTCCGCGCACTGCGACGGGTCGGGGCCGAACACCTCCTGATACACGATGCCGCGCGCGCCCATCTCGCGCAGCGCCGCGAACGGCGCGCCCGATTCGCTGGTGTCGGCGTACGTCGTGATGCCGGCGGCGAGCCCCTCGGCGATTCCGGCGCGCGCCGATTCCACGAGCGCCTGCTGCGACAGCACCGCGCTGCGCGCCCGCGTGAGGCGCACGATCCACGGGCGGAACGCCAGATCCTCGAGGAAGCCGCGCATGACGGTGAGCTCGAGGTGCGTGTGCGCGTTCACGAGCCCTGGCAGGAGCGCGACGTCGCCGAGCTCGACATCGGTGCCGTCGGGCGCGTCACCGCGCGGGCCGACGTAGACGATGCGGCCCCCGTGCTCGACGACGGTGGCGTGCTCGAGCGGCGGTCGCGCGATGGGCAGAACCCAGCGAGCGTGGTATCGGATCACGGCGCCAGTCGCTCGTACGGGTCGAACAGATGCTCGTCGTGCACGCCACAGCGGCGTGCCAGCTCGAGCGGGAAGGCCAGATCGCCGACTTGCTGGGCCGAATGTCCGTCGGAGCCGAGCGAGATGCGGAGGCCTCGGTCCACGGCGCGCCTGACGAGACGCTCGTGCGGCCGGTAGCGGGCGGAGATCTCGAACGCGATGCCGGCGGCGTGGAGCGCGTTCACTAGGCGCTCCTCGCGCGCCTCCGTCCACAGCTCCTCGGCGGGCAGGCCACGCAACGCGAGCGTGACGAGCGTCGGGTGGGCCATGATGTCCACCGGCATGGTCGCGGCGAGCTGCTCGGCGTTGGCCACGAGCGCGTCCATGTACGCGTGAGGCGACAGCCCGGCCGGGAACTCGCGCGCGAACGCGTGGACGAGCGTGCCGTCATCGAGGAAGATGGCGTGCAGCGATCCGAGCCGGTGCGTGAATCGCGCCGCCACGTCGTCCGGGAGCTCGCGCCACAGCGCGTCGTGCCAGCAGAACTCGCCGCCGCGCGCCACCGCGTGCCGATCGAGCTCGTCGAGGTAGGCGCGGATGCGCTCCACCGAGTCCACGGCGCCTTTCACGTCGCGCGAGATGTGGTCGCTGACACTCGGCCTGACGCCGCGCGCCTCGACGTGCGCAATGAGCGTCGCGACCTCGAGCGCGCCGTCGGACATGGTCGAGTGCGCGTGGCAGTCGACCGGCTTCCATGGCATCGCTTACGGGATCTTGAACGGATTCCTGATCGTGTCGCGCGGTGACTTGCCGGGCGGCAGCGGCGTACCTGGACGCGCGGACGTGGAGCCCGGACGCGCGAGCGTGTCGAACGGCTGGCCCATGTTGAACGGAGAGTGCACCGTGCACTCCTGAATCGGCTCGGTACCGGTGATGAAGTACTCCGTGTACACGACATCCACGGGGCAGTAGGGGTTGGCGAGCTGGCCCGTGGTACTGTCGATGTCTCGCGCGACGATCCCCTCGGGACGCGGCCAGTCGGGCGGCGCAGGCTTGCGGCGATACACCTCGGTCATGAACGAGGTGTACGCCGGCGCCGCGAGCTGCCCACCCTGCGCGTTCGCCTTGATCTTCTGGGGACGATCGAACCCCATCCAGACGCCGGCCACGAGATCGGCGGTGTACCCGATGTACCAGACGTCGGCGCCGTCGTTCGTGGTTCCGGTCTTTCCTCCCGACGGGACGTAGAAGCGCGACCCGACGCTGCCCGCGGCCGTACCGCGCTGCACCACGTCCTTCATCATGCTCACCATGAGCCAGGCCTCGGGGGCGTTCAGCACTTGCGTGCGTGCGGGTTGTGGCTCCCACAACACCTCGCCGCGCTGATTCTCGACGCGGCGAATCGCGTTCGCCGCGGTGCGGACCCCGAGGTTCGCGAACGTCGTGTAGGCGGCGACCATCTCGATGGGGTACACGTCCGCCGACCCGATGTTGATCGACGGGTAGGGCGGAATGGTGGAGCTGATCCCGAACCGCTTCGCCATGTCGATCACGGTCTGCTCGCCCAGCTCCATGCCCATGCGAATGGCCGGCAGGTTGCGCGACATGTACAGCGCGCGCCGCAGCGGCATCGGCCCCTCGAACTTTCCGTCGTAGTTCTGCGGCGTCCACGTCTCGCCGACCTGCGGCAGCGTGATGGGCGCGTCGTCGATGATGGTGGCCGGCGTGCGCCCATTCTCGATGGCCGCCGAGTACACGATCGGCTTGAACGTGGAACCCGGCTGCCGGAGCGCCTGCGTGGCCCGGTTGAACTTGGAGTCGTCGAACTCCCGGCCGCCGACGAGCGCGCGCACGGCTCCGTCGCGTGGGTCGATCGCGATGAAGGCGCCCTGCAGGTACGGCGAATTGGGCGTCGCCGTCTCATCGCCGTTGGCCGCGCGGGCGGCGAACTGCTCGAAGGTGCGATGGGGGAACTTGCCGTACTTCCCGCTCTCGATGGCCCGCAACTGGTTCTCGAGCGCACGCTCGGCCGCCGACTGCAAGTCGAGGTCGATGGTCGTATAGACCTTGAGTCCCTGCTCGTAGAGTCGCGCGCCGAACTTCTCATCGAGCTGCTGGCGCACCCACTCCACGAAGTACGGCGCCACTTCGCCCGACTCGGACTTGCCGCCGAGCTGCAGCGGGTAGGCCTTGGCGAGGCTCGCATCGGCGTCGCTGATGGCCCCGTTGCGGCGCATCAGCTCGATGACCGTGTTGCGCCGCTGGATGGCGCGCTCCGGATAGCGCCGCGGGTTGTAGCGCGAGGGCGCCTTGGGCAGCGCGGCAAGCATCGCCGCCTCGGCGAGGTTGAGGTCGTGGACCGACTTCCCGAAGTAGCGCTGCGATGCCGTCTCCACCCCGTACGCCCCGTTGCCGAGGTTGATCTGATTGAGGTAGAGCTCGAGGATCTTGTCCTTCGAGTAGCGGGATTCGATGGCGCGCGCGACCTTCGCTTCCTTCAACTTTCGGATCGGGCTCTTCTCGCGCGAGATGCGCTCGGGGAACACGTTCCGCGCGAGCTGCATGGTGATGGTGGAGAAGCCCTGCTCCCATGCTCCTGCACGGAGGTTCCGGAGTGCCGCACCCGGGACGCGGATCCAGTCGATGCCCGAGTGCTCGTAGAACCGCTTGTCCTCGGTGATGACGAACGCGTCGCGCACGACCTTGGGAATCTCGGAGATCTTCACGAGCGTGCGACGCTCGAGCCCGATCTCGGCGATGAACCGCCCGTCCGCCGCGTACACCTTCGAGGTCTGGCGGGGGGTGTAGCTGTCGAGGATCTGTACCGGCGGGCAGCGCCCACCGCGACAAACGAGCGCCCAGCTCGCGTAGGCGGCTCCGGCGTCGAACGCGGCGAGGAACGTCACCGCGAGCAGGATCGACCGAACGAGCGTGGGGTTGCGTGCGATGAAGCGGCGCAGACCGAGAGGCTTCTTCATGAATCGACAAGGTAACGTTGGAAATCGCGAATCGCGATTGAGCGCCGTGGGCTCGGGGCCCGTGGGCCCAGGGCCCCGAGCCCACACGAATCGAGTTTCCGCCCGGCCCGGCGTATCTTACCGCCATGACCGCACTTCCCTTTCTCGATGAGCTCGCATGGCGCGGGCTACTCCATCAGTACACCGAAGGCGCGCGGGAGATGCTCGCGGCGGGGCCGACCGTGGCGTACTGCGGCTTCGACCCGACGGCGCGAAGCCTTCACCTCGGCCATCTCGTTCCGGTGATGGGACTCGCTCACCTGCAGCGGGCCGGACACCGGCCGATCGCCCTCGTGGGCGGCGGCACGGGGATGATCGGCGATCCCAGCGGCAAGGCCTCCGAGCGCACGCTCAACTCGCTCGAGGTGGTCGAGGAGAACGTCCGCGGAATCCGGCATCAGCTCGAGCGCTTTCTCGACTTCTCGGGGCCTCGCGGCGCGATCATGCGCAACAACGCCGACTGGCTGCTCCAGCTCGGCGCCATCGAGTTCATGCGTGACGTCGGCAAGCACTTCACCGTGAACTACATGACGGCGAAGGACTCGGTGAAGTCGCGCCTCGAGACGGGGATCTCGTACACCGAGTTCTCGTACATGCTGCTGCAGGCGTACGACTTTCTCGAGCTGTATCGGCGCGAGGGGGCGCGACTTCAGATCGGCGGGAGCGACCAGTGGGGCAACATCACGGCCGGCGTCGAGCTGATCCGCCGCACGATGAGCATCGACGCACACGCGGTGACGCTGCCGCTCGTGACGACGGCGGCGGGCACGAAGTTCGGCAAGACCGAGGCGGGCGCCGTGTGGCTCGACCCGTCGCTGACCTCGCCGTACAAGTTCTATCAATTCTGGATCAACACGGACGACCGCGACCTCGGGCGGTACCTGCGGTTCTTCACGTTGCTCGAGCGCGAGGAGATCGAGGCGCTCGAGCGCGCGCTCGTCGACCGTCCCGAGTCGCGCGACGCGCAGCGGGCGCTCGCGAACGACGTGACGGCGCGGGTGCACGGTGCCGATGCCGCGCGCCTGGCGGCCGGGGCGTCGATGCTCGTGTTCGACCGCGGCGCCGACCCGCGCCAGTTCGAGAGTCGTGTGCTCGAGGCGCTCATGCACGAGCTGCCGTCCGTTCGTGTCGCGCTGCCGCCGCTGGAGCACGAGGGGGATCGGAGCGAGGTAATCACCCCCACGCCGGATGGACGACCGGTGCCGATCGCGGTGAGGCACGCGGGTGCTGGCGTCGGCATCGACGTACTCGATGCGTTCGTCGCGACGGGGCTCGTGAAGTCGAAGGGCGATGCGCGCCGACTGCTGCAGCAGGGCGGGTTGTACGCGAACGGCGTGAAGCTCTCCGCCAGCGACAGCACGCTGTCGGTGGCCGGCGCCATTCACGGTGAGTACTACGTGCTGAGAAAGGGGGGACGGGACATCGCGCTGGTGAAGTTGGGCGAGTAGCGGTGCCGGGATCGTATCGGATCGAGCTACGATCCATGCGAACCGAATCTCGAGACACGCGATAGTACTGCTGCCGGACGCTTCGAGCGCGGAATCGCTGTTCCGGACTCAGCGCTGAACTGCGATTCGGCGGATGGGGGAACGGCGAAACGGCCGGATCGGCTCCGAGCGCATCCAACGTTCCTCGCGCCCGTCCGCGCTACACGCATCGTCCCGCCGGGCCGGCCTCCTCGCCGCGCCGGGCTTGTTGAACGGCGGGGAAAGGCGATGACGCGAAAGGGGCCGGATCGCTCCCCGGCGGCGAGAACCCCTCCCGCCATGAGCGAGAAAGGAACGGCGGGAACGACCCCGGGAGGCGCTGGCTCCTGAGGTCGTTCCCCATCAGTTCACCGGCCCGGGGCGAGGAGCGCCGGATGCGCACGGAACAGATCCGGCCGTTTCGCCGTTCCCCCATCCGCCGCATCGCCGTCCCCCGCTGGGGCCGGTGAGATGAGGCAGGCCCGAGGGTGCAACGCGATGATGTAGAGCCAGCGTCCGCCGCCACCCGTCCGCTATTCGCCCACCAGGAGGGCCACCGCCGCGTCGATCTCCGCATCGGTGTTATAGAAATGCGGCGACAACCGAATGGCGCCCTCGCGCAACGAGTGCGAGACGCCGCCAGCCGTCAGGCGTCGCGAGGCAGCAACCGGATCACGCGGCGCCACGGCCACGATGCCGGCGCGGCGCTGTGAGTCGGCCGGAGTCACCAGGCGAACGTCGTCACGGCTGAACGTCCACTCCACGATGCGCCCCGCGAGGCGCTCGACGTGGCGGTACACCTGATCCAGCCCCACTTCGAGGAAGAGATCGAGGCTCGCGTTCAGCCCCGCGAAATCCTGGTACGGAAGGGTGATGACCTCGAACCGGCGCGCGTCATCACGGTAGGTGAAGTCGTAGTCGGTGAGTCGGCTGAAGTCGTCGGAGTTGCGCGTCGCCATCCAGCTCACGTCCACGGGCCGGAGCGATCGCACGAGGTCGGGGCGCAGCCACACGAACCCCGTCCCCCACGGCGAGAGCAGCCACTTCTGCGCGCCACACGCGATGATGTCCACGTCCACGGCGCGCACGTCGAGCGGTGCCGCGCCGACGCCCTGAATCGCGTCGAGCACGAACCAGATGCCGCGTTCGCGACACGCGCGGCCGATGCGCGCGACGTCGATGCGATACCCGGTCGCGAACGACACCCACGAGAGCACGAGCCCGCGTACCCGCGGCGCATCGAGCGCCGCGACGATCGCGTCCTCGTCGGGCAGCACGCCGGCGCACGGGATTCGCCGCAACGTCACGCCGCGCGCCGCCTCGAGCGCCATCCACGGGTAGACGTTCGACGGGTATTCACGATCGCTGGTGAGCACGACATCGCCCGCCTCGAACGGCAGTGCCCGCGCCGCGAGATTCAATCCGTACGACGTGTTCACCGTGAGCGCGATCTCCGCCGGCTCGGCGCCGATGAGGCGCGCGCACCCCGCCCTCGCCTTCGCCAGCGTGCCGAACTGCGTCTCCTGACTGATGCGCCACGGCTCGGCGCGCAGCGCGGTGAATTCCCGCAGCGCATCGACCGCCCGCTGTGGCAGCGGTCCGGTGGACGCGTTGTTCAGGAAGATCTGCTCGCCGCGCACGGCCCACGGAAACTCGCGTGCGCGCAGCTCGCGGATCGCATCGGTCACGGCTCCACCTCCGGCGTCGGAATGCCGCTCACCGCCGGGGCCGCGGTCTCGATGCGGTGCGGGTCGAGCGCATCGCGCAGCGCGTCCCCGAGCAGGTTGAAGCCGAGTACCGCCGCGCCGATCGCGAGGCCGGGGAACACCGACGTCCAGGGCGCGTTGCGCAGCAGGTTGAGGTCGCGCCCGTCGGCGATCATGCCACCCCAGCTCGGCGTCGGCGGCTGCACGCCGAGCCCCAGAAACGACAGCGCGGCCTCCGCCATGATGGCACCGGCCACGCCGAGTGTCGCCGCGATCACGACCGGCGCTATCACGTTAGGTAGCACGTGGCGCGCGATGATGCGCGTGTCGCGCGCGCCGAGCGCACGCACGGCCTGCACGTACTCGAGCTGGCGCACGACGAGCACCTGCCCGCGGACGAGCCGTGCCATCCCGGCCCATCCCACGATGCCGATCGTGAACAGCACCACGCCAATCGACGGGTTGAGCGCCGCCACCATGGCAATGAGGAGGAGCAGTGTCGGGAACGCGAGCGTGACGTCGGCGAGGCGCATGACGAGCTCGTCCACCCACCGACCGTAGTACCCCGCCAGCAGCCCGAACACGACGCCGAGCGTGAGCGCGATGGCCTGGGAGACGAGGCCGACCGCGAGCGACACGCGCGCGCCGTAGACGAGCCGCGACCAGATGTCACGCCCCTGCACGTCGGTGCCCATCCAGTGCTCGGCGGACGGCGCATCGAGGCGGCGCACGAGGTCGATGCGCAGCGGGTCATCCGTCGCGATCACGGGCGCGAACACGGCGGCCGCGACGATGAGCACGATCACGGCCAGCCCGATGCGCGAGCGGACGTCCCGACGCAGCGAGTGCCACACGGAGCGGTTCACCACCGGAGCCTCGTCACGCGGGCGCTCGCAGCTCGGGTGGCGTGTCGGGCGGCTGTCGGCGCCACCGGCGGTGATGCCAGAAGTACTGCTCGGGATACCGGCGCACCCAGCGCTCGAGCACGGCCGTGTAGCGCGCGACGATCGTGTCGACGTCGCGATCGCGATCGCCCGTGTCCTCCACGGGCACGCGCTCGAACCCGAGGCGGTACTTTCCGCTCGGCTGACGCACGGCAGCGCCGAACACCACCGGCACGTCGAGTCGCAGCGCGAACACCGCCGGGCCGCGCGGCGTCTTCGCCGGCCGTCCGAAGAACGGCACGAACGTGGACGCGAGCCCGAGCACGCCCTGATCGACGAGGAACGCGACGGCGCGGCCGTCGCGCAGCGAGCGTGGCGTGCGCCTGACGGCTTCGGCGTCGTGAACGACGTGCATCCCGATGCGCGAGCGCGTGTCGGTGAGGTAGCGGTCGAACAGCGGATTCTTCATCCGGCGCGCGATGGCGTCGAGCGGCACGCCGCGGGCCGCCACGTAGGCGCCCGCGAGCTCCCAGTTGCCGAGGTGGCCGGTGACGAAGATGAGCCCGCGCCCGCGGCGCATCGCCTCCTCGACCACGTCGAAGTCGTCGGCGCCCTCGAACAGGTCGAGCACGGCGTCGCGGCCGAGGCCCGGGAGGATCGCCGCCTCGATGGACGCCCGCCCGAGGTGCTCGTACGCCGCGCGCGCGATGCGCCGCACCCCACCGTCGCCAAGCTCCGGGAACGCGGCGGCGATCTGCCGCTCGACGACGCCGCGGCGAATCCCGAGCGGCCGATAGCCCAGCGCGCCGAGGCGCGCGCCCACGTTGCCGGCGCGCCGCCAGTCGAGCGCGCCGAGCGCGCCGACGACGGCGCGCAGGGCGGCGTATTCGACCTTGTGGGCGAGCGAGACGCGAGCGGGCGCCGCGGGCTGGGAGACGGGCGCCGTCATCGTGCTTCCCCGATCGACCGCGTCGTCATGCGCCGGGTGCATCGACCCGGCCGGGCCTGGGCGCATCATCGTGCGTTTCCGGCCCGCGGCCCTCAGCCCCAAGCCCTCGTTGCAATTCCCACAACCTCGCGTACTTCGCCGCCACGCTCATCGCCGCGAGCACCGCGACGATCACGCCCCGGGCGCCGTCGAGGAAGCCGGCGCGCAGGATGTACATCGACAGAAACCGTGCGGGCGGCTTCACGGCGACGGTCCACGCGGACGTGCGGCGGCCACGCGCGAAGCTCTGCTCGGCCCACCAGTGGCTGTAGCGATCGAGCTTCGCGAAAAACTCGCCGAGCGACGCGTAGGGGTAGTGGAGCATCGGCTCGCGCAGCTCGCCCACGGTGCCGTCGACCATCACGCGCTCGTGCACCGGACGCTCATCGTAGCGCATGCGGCTGCGAAAGAGGCGCACCGGACGATCGCGCTCCCAGCCGCCATGACGGATCTCGCGGCCGAGGAAGAAATTTCGCCGGCGCACGCGATAGGCGACGTCTCGTCCGGCGCCGTCCACCACCCGCGCGATCTCATCGCGCAGCGCCGGCGTCGCGCGCTCGTCGGCATCGACGACGACGATCCAGTCGTTCCGCGCGCGCGCGATGGCGGCGTTGCGCTGGCGGCCGATGGTCGTGAACGGGTGGCTGAAGACGATCGCGCCGGCGTCGCGCGCCACCCGCACGGTGTCATCGCGGGAATCGTTCTCCACGACGATCACTTCGGCAGCCCAGGCGACGCTCGCGATGCACGCCGCGATCTCGGCACTCTCGTCCCTGGCCGCGATGATGACGGAACACGGCACGCGGTCATCCGCGCGCTCGCGCGCGCGCTCGCCTTGGCGCTCGTTGCGGCGCTCGCCCACCCGCTCGCTCACGTGCGCCAGCGCGTGCGGTCGCGCGCGATCTCGGTGGCACGCTCGAAGCCGTCCACCATCACGCGCTCCGCGAAATCGCGCGCCACGCGCGCTCGACCAGCGTTGCCCATGGCGGCGCGACGCTCCTCGTGCGCGAGCAGCACGGCGATGCGGGCGGCCATCGTCGCCGGATCGGGCTGCGCGAGCAGCACGCCGCAGATGCCATCCGCAACGTAGCGCTGCGAGAGCGCGTCGCGCTCCGCGAGCACCGGAACGCGGAGCGTCATGAGGTCGAGATAGCCGAACGCCGCGTCGTCACCGCCCGCGGCAACCCACGCCAGCTCCGAGGCCGCGAGCACGGACTGGTGGTCCGGGCGTTGGCCGAGATGCGACACGATCTCGGTGATGCCAAGCGCGGCGGCGTGCATGCGGAGGTCTTCATCCTCCGAACCCGGTCCGATGATCGCGAGGCGCAGCCCCGGATGACGGGGCGCGAGCAACGCGACCGCGCGAAGGAGTGGCGCCACGCGCCGCCGCGCGGAGGAATCGTAGACGCAGGTGATGAGCTGATTGCCGCCGACGGCGCCCGCCGCGGCCAGCGGGAGCGGGCGGACCTGATCCAGCGACTCGACCGACACGCCCACGTCGGCCGCGACAGGCTCGAACGCACCGGGCGGTGTGGCACCGTTCGAGGTCGCGGGCTCGGTGGTGAAGAGATACCCGGTGGCCGCGAGTCGCTCGCCGAGCTTCGCCTCGGGGCCGCGCGCGAGCCTGACGCCGGCCGGCACGCGGCGCACGAGCGCCGCACGCTCGGCCAGCCGGATGGCGAGCGATGCGACGAGCTGTTCGCGCTCCGAGTGCACGAACACCACCTCGACGTAGTGCTCGAGCAGGAGCTGGCGCAGTCGCAGGCTCTCGTGCATCCACGGCCCGCCCATCGGCATTGGCGTCAGCTCGACCCCGGGGAGCACTTCCGCGCCGGGCGAGAGCCGCTGCTCGACGGGACTGTCGGCACGACAGACGTACGTGCACTGATAGCCGCGCCCGGCCATGGCGACCGCGGCCGCCGCGAACGCCCGTGCACTCCCCGACCACTCAGCAGGCGAGTAGTAGAACAGAACGCGCAAGGCGGCGGGGAGTTAGGGTGTTCGCCCGCCGTCGGCGGGCACCCCGACGAGGGGCTCGGCGCTCGGTGCGCGAGCGCCGGCATCGGGCGTGGTTTCGAACTGCATCGTGTGCAACCGATGGTAATGCCCGTCGCGCGCCAGCAGGGCCGCGTGCGTCCCGTGCTCCACGATGCGTCCGCGATCGAGCACCAGAATCTGGTCGGCGTGCGCGATCGTGGACAGCCGATGCGCGATGACGAACACCGTGCGCCCCTCGAGCAGCCGGTCGATCGCTTCCTGCACCAGTCGCTCCGACTCGGTGTCGAGCGCCGACGTCGCCTCGTCGAGAATCAGGATGGGCGGGTCCACGAGCAGCGCACGCGCGATCGATAGACGCTGACGCTGTCCACCCGACAGCCTCGTGCCTCGCTCGCCGAGCACGGTGTCGTAACCATCGGGGAGCTCGGCGATGAACCGATGCGCGTTGGCGGCACGCGCGGCCGCCTCGATCTGTTCGTCCGTGAATCGCCCGCTGGCGCCGTACGCGAGGTTGTGGCGCACCGTGTCGTTGAACAGCACGGTGTCCTGGCTCACGATGCCGATGAGCGAGCGCAGCGCCGGGAGCGCGATGTCGCGCGTGTCCACGCCATCGAGGAGAATGCGTCCGGCGGTGGGCTCGTAGAAGCGGGGGATGAGGTCGACGAGCGTGCTCTTCCCCGCACCGCTCGCGCCGACGAGCGCGATCACCTCACCCTTGCCGGCCACGAGCGACACGTCGGACAGCACCGCCTCCTTCTCGTAGGCGAACGAGACGCGCTCGAACTCCAGCGCCCGCTCGAAATTCGCGGCGGTAATCGTCCCGCGATCGAGGCTGCGCTCCGTGGGGCTGTCGAGCACCTCGAAGATGCGCTCGGCCGCCGCCAGCGACTGCTGCGCGACGGTCGGCACCTGCGAGAGCTGCTTGAGCGGCTGCAGCATGCGCATCACGAGAATGAGGAACGTGATGAGCACGGAGCCGGTGAGGGTGTCCGCGTCCACCATGCGCGCGCCCGCCCACAGGATCGTGACGGCCACCGCCGTGCCGACGGTCTCCGTGATCGGCTGCGCGAGCACCGCGAGACGCGTCACCCGCACCATGCCGCGGGCATAGCGGCCGCTGCCCTCGCGAAATCGTCCTTCCTCGTACTCCTCACCGCCGAACGACTTCACGAGACGAATGCCGCTCACCGACTCCTGAACGACGGCGGTCATCTCGCCGTACTGGTTGCTCAAGCGCCGGTGCCCTTTGCGCAGCTTTCGGAGGAGCGGCTGCAGCAGTCCGATGAGAATCGGCGCGACGACGAGCGCCAGCAGCGTGAGCTGCCAGGACATCTTGAGCAACACGACGACGGTCGTGACGACGACGGCCGCGCTCTGGATCGACTGCGTCACCGCCTGCGTGATCACCTGCTTCGTCTGCTGCGTGTCGTTCAGCACGCGGGCGAGAATGTCGCCGGTCTTCGTGCGAACGAAGAAGCCTAACGGCAGCCGCTGGAGGTGTGCGTAGAGCGCATTGCGCAGGTCGCGCGTCACGTACTCCTGCAGCTGCGCACCGAGCTGTCCGGCCGCCCACACGAACAGGTTCTTCAGCGCGACGGCAGCGAGGATGAAGATGATGATGTTGCGCAGCGCCATCTGCGGATCCGCACCGTCGATGAACGCGCCGATGACGCGCTGCTGCAGCTCGGTGATCGGTGTGCCGCGGCTGGGCTGCTTGAAGAGCTGGTCGAGAAACGGGATGAGCAGCGTGAAGCTGAAGACGTCGAGCACGGCCGCCGCGATGTTGCACGCGACCGTACCGGCCATCCGCCAGCGGTGCGGACGCAGAAAGGCGAGCAGGCGGCGGTACATCACGGCACTCGTGTCGCCACTCGGGCCAGGCTCATTTCGGCGTCAGCAGCGCGACCGGGAGAATGCACTCCTCCGGCGTGACACCACCGTGCAGAAACGATCCGCGATAGCGGCTCTGGTACTCGCGCAGCTTCGTGGGATACACGAAGAAGCCATCGGCGACGGCGAGCAGCGTATTGGCGCCGAGTCCGCGCCGGGGGAGCCGCAGCAGGTCCTCGTTAGGGAACAGCAGCGCCTGCTCCGGTCGCTCGGCCCGGAGGTCCTCGCCGAACTTGTAACGCAGGTTCGCGGTGGCGTCGCGCTTGGCGAACACCGTCGCCGGCGTCTGGCAGTGAATCGAGCCGTGATCGCTCGTGAGCAGCACCGACACCTTCCGGCGAGCCGCCTCGCGCAGCACGCCGAGCAGCGCCGATCGCTGGAACCACTGCAGCGTGAGCTGGCGCAGCGCGATCTCGTCGCGCGCCACCTCGTACAGGATGGCCGACTCGCTGCGCCCGTGCGTCAGCAGGTCGATGAAGTTGAAGACGAACGCGCTGACCCCCTCCGGCGCGATGGCGCTGTGGAGGTGGCGCTCGAGCTCGTCGGAATCCGAGGCCGTGGAGATCTTGCTGTAGCGCACGGGACGCGGCGAGCCGATCTCCTGCAGATGCGCCTCGAGCAGCTCGCGCTCGTGCGCGTTCAGCGTCTCGTCCTCGCGCTCGCCCCACCAGTCGGGGAAGCGCGCCGCGATCTCGCCGGGAAACAACCCGCTGAACAGCGCGTTGCGCGAGTACGGCGTCGCCGTCGGGAGCACCGCGTAGTAATGCGTGCGCTCCACGTCGAACATCGAGGCGAGCAGCGGCTCGATGATGAGCCACTGGTCGAGGCGCAGGCAGTCGACGACGATGAAGACCGCCGCGCGCGCGCGCTGCAGCACGGGCAGGAGGAACTCGCCGACGATGTCGATGGACAACGGCGGCCGGTCGCCCTCCAGGTCGCGCAGCCACGCCGGATAGGCGTGGCGCATGTACTCGGCGAACTCGCGGTGCATGTCCGGATACAGCCCGCGGAGCGAGTCGTAGAGCCCGGTCTCGCCGGCGCTGGCGAGATCGACGTCCCACTGCATCAACTCGGTGTATCGGTCCACCCACCCGCGCCAGTCGAGCACCCGGTCGCGCTCGAGCTCGATGGCGCGAAAGCGCTCGACGAAGCGGCGCGCGATGGCCTGCTGCCGAATGCGCGGTCCCTCGAGGATGCGCGTGATGACCGTCAGCACCTGCCGCGGATTGATCGGCTTGACGAGGTAGTCGCGGATGTTCGCGCCCAGCGCCTCGCGCAGCGTCGCGTCTTCCTCGCTCTTGGTGACCATCACCACCGGGAGGTTCGGCGCGAGCTCGCGCACCTCCTGGTAGGTCTCCAACCCGCGCTTGCCGGGCATCTGCTCGTCGAGCAGGAGGAGGTCGAACGGCCGGCGGCGCAGGAGCTCCACGGCGTCGTCGGCGTTCGTCGCCCATTCGACGTCGTAGCCCTTCTCCTTCAGGAAGATCCGGTGTGACTCGAGGAGCTCGGCCTCGTCGTCCACCCAGAGTACTGATTTCGCCGGCGGCACCATGGCAGTGAATCTAGCCGCTGCCTCGACGGCCGCGACAGCGACGGTAGATTTGCCCCCGTGCCGTTCTCGCCACCATACGCCCTCGCGACGCCGCGCTTTCGCTTTCGCGCCCTGGCCGCACTCGCCGGCCGATCACCGCTCGGCGGAGAGCGGGAGGTGGCGCTCGCGACACTCCTCGCCGCGCGACTCGCCGTCGGTGCGCTACCGCCGCAGCCACTGCCGCAGGGAGTCCGTGCGGCCCGCGCCAACGGCGCGCGCGCGTGGTTCGCGGCGCTCGCGCTTCCGGTGCCGGTGCGCGCCGCGGTCGGGCGGTTGGTGGATGCCACCACAGCCGTGGACCGTGGCGCGCTCGAGCCCGCGCTCCGGAACCTCATCGAGGTGATCAGCCCGCAGCTCGACGCGGGCGCCGTCGCCGAGCTGTGTGAGGTGGTGCGCCTGTCACAGGTGGCGCCGTGACCGGCGACGCCACGGCGCGCGTGCGACGCGCGATGGACGCCATGGCCGCGGGCGCGGCACCGCGGGACGCCGTGCCGACCGGGTTTCCGAGCGTGGACAACGCGCTCGGCGGCGGCGTCCGCCGTGGCGATCTCGTGGTGCTCGGAGGCGAGGTCGGCAGTGGCAAGTCCGCGCTCGCGCTCGCGATGGCGTTGCGAGCGAGCGAGTCGGGGGCGAAAGTGCTGCTCATGTCGGGGGAGATGGAGCCGGCCCGGATCGCGGAACGCGCGCTCGCCATCGAGGCACGAGTTCGGGTGGATGACCTGCGCCGCGGCGCGATCGACGACGAATCGCGCGCGCGGCTCGCCGCAACAGCGGCTCGCCTGGAGCGGCAGTGTCCGGCGTTGGCCCGCATGGAGCCGGGCGAACCAGCTGTCATCGGCGAACATGCGGGCCGCGATGGCGGTACCGACCTGCTCATCATCGACCCGCTTCAAGGGCTGGCGAGCGGCGCCCGGCCACTCGATGAGGAGCTTGCCGCCGCGGCACAGGCACTCAAGCGCGTCGCGATCGAACGGGATGTGTGCGTGCTCGCCACGACGCACCTGCCGGCGATGCCGCGCGACCGCAAAGACCCTCGCCCACAGCTCGATGACCTCGGCGCGCTCGGGGCGCTGAAGCAGTTCGCCGACGTCGTGCTCGGGCTGTTTCGCCAGGAGATGTACGAGACCGCACCGGACGTGGACGGCGCGACGGAGCTGCTGGTCCTCAAGAACCGCAACGGTGCGCGCGGGTACGTCGACCTGTATTTCTACAAGCAGTGGATGCGGTTCGAGGACATGCTGGAGCCGGACCGCTGAACCGACGCTCGTCTGGCGCCCCCGGGAGGTCGCGTATGTACGCCGCCACGCATCGCTTCAACGGACTTCGGTTTCGTCGAACGGCAGCCCGCACGTGCCCGGCGCTCGCCGCGAGCGCCATGCTCGCGACCGCTGCTCCGCTACGCGCCGTGCAGCCACCCCCCGACTCATCGGGCTACGTGCCGATCGACGGCGGGGCACGGCTGCATTACGCGATCTACGTCGGTGGCGTCGACACGGTGATCGTGCCGGGCGGCATGCTGCTCGCCAAGCACCTCGCGCCGCTGCGGGAAGAGTTCACCCTGGTCTTCTACGACCCGCGAGGACGCGGGCGCTCCGACTGGATCGGTGACCGCAGACGCCTGACGATGGCGGACGAGGTCCGCGACCTCGAGACGGTGCGCCGAGAGCTTCGCATCGGGCGCGCGGCGCTGATCGGGTTCTCGTACCTCGGGCTCGTCACCGCGCTCTACGCCGCGGAGCACCCCGACCAGGTCACGCGCCTCGCGCAGCTCAGTCCCATGGCGCCGGATGAGCTCACCGACTCGCGTTATGCACCCCCGGAGCGACGGCGCCGGTCCGACGCCGCGGCCACACGCTTCGCCCGGCTGCGCGCCGCCGCCGCGGACACCGCGGACCCGGTTGCCGAATGCCGCCGCTGGTACGAGGCGTACACGCCGCTCTATGTCGGTGACGAAGCCGACGCGTCGCTGCTCACGACCGAGTTCTGTGCCGACACGAACGAGACGCCCACCCGCATGCTCTGGCGCACCAGTCAGACCGTACGATCGCTCGGGCAGCACTGGGACGTCTCACGCCGGGCCGGCGCGATCCGCGCCCCGACGCTGGTCATCCAGGGCGACAGTGACCTCATCGCATCGCCCGACGGCGCTCGACGCTGGGCCGAGCTGATCCCCGACGCCCGATTGATCATGCTCTCGGGGGTCGGACACCTCACCTATCTCGAGAGCGCCGACCGCGTGATCCCGGCGTTGACCCGATTCTTCAACGGCGAGTGGCCGCCGGAAGCGATGCGGATTCGCTCCGGGCGCTGAGCCTCGCGCATCGCTCGGCGTCGAGACGCCGACTGCACGACCCCGCCGCTCGCCCGTATATTTCCGGTTCGTCACGACCAGGTACTCCGCACCTTCGAGCTGCTTATGGCCGGCCACAGCAAATGGAAGCAGATCAAGCACTACAAGGCAGCGGCCGACGCCAAGCGCGGCGCGCTGTTCACGAAGCTCATCCGCGAGATCACGATGGCCGCCAAGCAGGGCGGCGGCGATCCCGACGGGAATCCGCGACTGCGGACGGCCATCGAGACCGCCAAGGGCAACTCGATGCCGAAGGACAACATCGAGCGCGCCATCAAGAAGGGCACGGGTGAGCTGGAAGGGGTCGAGTACCAGGAGATCCTGTACGAGGGCTATGGCCCGGCCGGCGTCGCGCTGATGATCCAGACCGTGACCGACAACCCGAACCGCACCGTCGCGGAGATTCGGCACAAGCTCTCGCGCGGGGGCGGAAACCTCGGCGCGGCGAACTCGGTCTCGTGGATGTTCGACCGGAAAGGGCAGATCTACCTCGACGCGACCGGCGTCGACGAGGATGCGCTCTTCGAGGCGGCGCTCGACGCCGGCGCCGAGGATGTGAAGCGTGAGGACGATCAGTACGTCGTCACGACCGCGGTGGGCGACCTGCACACCGTGAAGAGCGCGCTCGACGCGAAGGGGATGGCGGCAACGGACGCCGAGATCGCGTGGATTCCCAAGAACACGATTCGCCTCGAGGGAAAGGACGCCGAGACGCTCATCAAGCTCCTCGAGTCGCTCGAGGAGCTCGACGACGTGCAGAAGGTCGAGGCCAACTTCGACATGGACGTGTCGGAGATGGCGAAGGCGTGATCGCCACCCGGGCCGCAGCGGCGCGGTCGCCCGCGTTCGCGGGCGGCGGCGCACGGTGATCGTCCTCGGCATCGATCCGGGGACGGCGACGACCGGCTACGGCGTCGTCAGCGGCGACGGCACGCGGCCGCCGACGCTCGTCGAATGCGGCGTGATCCGCACGCGGCCACGCAACCCGCTGGCGGAGCGACTGCGCGAGATCCACGAGGGCGTCACGGAGCTCATCGCCCGGCATCGCCCGCACGCGATGGCGGTGGAAGACGTGTTCTACGCGAAGAACGTGCGGACGACCGTGGTGCTCGGCCACGCTCGCGGCGTCGTGCTGCTCGCCGGAGCGCAGGCGCACATCGAGGTGCACGAGTTCCCGCCTGCCGAGATCAAGAAGGCGGTAGTGGGAACCGGCGGCGCCACGAAGGAGCAGGTGCAGTTCATGCTCACGCGGCTGCTGCGCCTGAAGGCCGTGCCCGCTCCCTCCGATGCCGCCGATGGCGTGGCCGCTGCGCTGACGTATCTCATGACGGCGCGACTGCCGCGCGCTGCCGCCGAACGACCGCTGGCCGCGTCGGTGTTCTCGGCGAAGCCCACGGTGCTGGGAGGCCGGCGTTGATCTCGCAGCTCTCGGGACGCCTCGCCACGAAGGATCTCGATCACGTGGAGCTCGTGACCGACGGTGGCGTCGGCTACGAGGTGGCGATTCCCCTCAGCGCCTACGAGGCGCTGCCCAAGGCCGGCGAGACGGCGACGCTCCACACGCACCTCGTGGTGCGCGAGGACGGGTGGCAGCTCTACGGGTTCGCGACGCCCTACGAGCGCGGTGTGTTCCGCCGCGTGCTCGACGCCAAGGGTGTGGGCCCCGCGCTCGCGCTCGGCATGCTGTCGGCGCTCTCGGCCGAGCGGCTCGTGCGCGCGATTCGCGAGAAGGACGTTGCGACGCTGCAGAGCGTGCCGCGCGTGGGGCGCAAGAAAGCCGAGCAGTTGGTGCTCGACCTCGCCGACAAGCTCGACATGCTCGGCGCCCAGCCGTCGGCCGGCCCGCGCCCCGAGAGCGCGGGTGCCGAGGACGCCATTCGGGCGCTGGTATCGCTCGGCTACACGCTGGCGGAAGCGGAGAAGGCGGTGCGGCTGGCGCTCGATGCGAACGGGCACGCTCAGAGCGCGACGGAGCTGATCCGGAATGCGCTGGTGAAGGTTCGCAGCTAGCGAGCCGCGGCCTGGTTGCTGGTTGCTGGTCGGTCCGGCATTGTCGCGCGGGTCGGCTCGGGCATCGCCCTCCGGCGGTTGGGGGCGGGCGCGACGCCCTCGCCTCCCGGCACACCACCAGCCCGGGCCGGCACAGTAGCACGCAGCGCGCAGCACGCAGCCGGCTCGTGCCACCACTCGCGGCGCGGGCGCGCGCGATCGACCGCCGCGCCAGGTGGGGAGGGCGCGGGCTTGCTGCGTGCTGGGCGCGCTGGACGCGGCGGGCGCGCGGCCTGAGAAGCTGCCGCGGCGGACGGTCGGCCGTGCAGCGGGGCACGCCGGCCGGGCTCGGGCGCTCGGCGGAGGCGGTATGGCGCGCAGGGAGCGGTGGGCCCGCGCCGCCGCGCGGGCCCGCCGCGCCTCACGCGCCTCCGACCGCCGGAGCCGAGTGCCCGCCCCCGGCGCCGCACGATGCCGGCTCGGCCTCGTGGCGCGATGCCCCAGACGGGCCCCCGCCGCAAAGAGCCAGGCACCGCGCGCACGCAGCAGCAGCAGCCAGCACGCCCGACGCTCCCTTGTCCGCGAACAGCCTCGTCTCCACCTTGTCCCACATGCCTGCCTTCCGAACCGCGAGCTTCACCGAATCGGTCATCCGCGAGATGACGCGCGTGGCGCAGCAGCATGGGGCGATCAACCTCGCGCAGGGGTTCCCCGACTTCCCCATGCCCCAGGCGATGAAGGACGCCGCATGCGCCGCCATCCACGGGGACATCAACCAGTACGCCATCACCTGGGGCGCGCCGGCGCTGCGCCTGGCCATCGCCGAGAAGTACCGGCGCTGGTACGACATGCCGGTGGACCCCGATCGCGAGGTCACCGTGACCTGCGGGGCCACCGAGGCGATGGCCGCCGTGTTCCTCGCGCTCATCGATCCGGGCGATGAGGTCATCATCTTCGAGCCCTGGTACGAGAACTACGGCCCGGACGCGATTCTCGCATCGGCCACACCGCGCTACGTGCCGCTCGAGGCGCCGCACTGGCGATTCGACGCCGAGCGCCTCCGCGACGCCTTCAACGAGAAAACGAAGGCGATCGTCGTCAACACGCCGCACAACCCGAGCGGCCGGGTGTTCACGCGCGAGGAGATCGGCGTCATCGCCGAGCTGTGCGTGGAGCACGACGTGTGGGCAATCACCGATGAGATCTACGAGCACATTCGTTACGCGGGTGGCCACCACGTGCTGGCCACGTGGCCCGGCATGCGGGAGCGCACGGTGACCATCTCCGGGCTCTCGAAGACGTTCAGTTGCACCGGGTGGCGCCTCGGCTACGCCATCGCGCCCGAACGCGAGACCATCGCCATCCGCAAGGTGCACGACTTCCTCACGGTCGGCGCGCCGGCGCCACTGCAGGCCGCGGCGGCGCTCGGCATGGCGTTCGACCCCGACTACTACAACCACCTCGCGCTCGACTACCGCGCGCGGCGCGACCTCCTGCTGCCGGTGCTCGGGGAGGCCGGCTTCACGTTCTCCACCCCCGAGGGCGCCTACTACGTGCTCACCGATTTTTCGGCGCTCAGCGACAAGGACGACGTGTCGTTCGCGAAGTGGATGGCGGCCGAAGTCGGCGTTGCCGGCGTACCGGGGTCGAGCTTCTACCACACCGGGAGCGGGCGCGGGAAGTCGACCATCCGATTCGCCTTCTGCAAGAAGCACGAGACGCTCGAGAAGGCCGCGGAGCGTCTCGCCGGACTCACCGCGCGGGTGTGATGCGCGCCCCCGGCGCTGGACGTCAGGCGGGGCCGGGCGCGCGGCAAAGCTCGGCCCGCCGTGCGGCCGGCCAGCGGCTCCGTAGCGCAGGCCGGCGCAGCGGCTGCGAATCGGTGTTTCTTCGGCTAGATTTCACGCGCCGGAATCCAGGCCCGACATCATTCCCCAGCAGCGCCGACCGATGTCCCCACGCGAAGTCACCACGCCCGAAGAGCTCGCCGAAGAAGGTCCCGTAGAGCTTTCCCTTCGCCCGCAACGGCTGGCCGAGTTCATCGGCCAGCAGAAAGTGAAGGAGAGCCTTCGGATCTACATCGACGCCGCGCTAAGCCGGCGCGAGCCGCTCGACCACACGCTCTTCTTCGGCCCGCCGGGGCTCGGCAAGACGACCCTCGCGGAGCTCATCGCCCGCGAGCTTGGCGTGAACATCCGCACGACATCGGGCCCCGCGCTGGAGAAGCCGGGCGACCTCGTCAGCACGCTCACGAACATGCGCGCGGGCGACATCCTGTTCATCGACGAGATCCACCGGCTGCGTCCGGTCATCGAGGAGTTCCTCTATCCCGCCATGGAGGACTACAAGATCGACATCCGGCTGTCCGAAGGACCGAAGGCGCAGACCATCACGATGCCGATCGAGCAGTTCACCCTCATCGGCGCCACGACGCGCCTCGGCATGCTGACACCGCCCATGCGCGCGCGCTTCGGCATCGAGCAGCGGCTCAACTACTACCCGGCCGAAGATCTCGAGCTGATCGTGCACCGAACGGCCGAGGTGTTGAAGGTGGCCATCGTCGCGGAGGGCGCATCGGAGATCTCGCGCCGCTCGCGCGGCACCCCGCGCATCGCGAACCGCCTGCTGCGGCGCATCCGCGACTATGCACAGGTCAAGGGAAACGGGACGATCACGCGTGACATCGCCAACGAAGCGCTCCAACTGCTCGAGGTCGACCAGTTCGGGCTCGACGACATGGACACGCGCATCCTCAAGGCGATCATCGAGAAGTTCGAGGGCGGGCCGGTGGGGATCAACACCATCGCCGCCGCCGTTGGCGAGGACGCGAGCACCATCGAGGAGGTGTACGAGCCGTTCCTCGTGCAGAACGGGTTCCTGGACCGCACGCCGCGCGGCCGCATGGCTACGGCAACGGCCTACCGGCACTTCGGGTACACGCCGCCGGCGCAGAACAACCAGGGCACACTGTTCGACGGCTGAGCGTCGAGCGTGCGTGTCGAGGCGTGGCCGTTGACCACCAAGGCAGGGGCGAAGACCGCCGACTACGATTTCGTTCTCCCCGCCGACCGCATCGCCCAGACGCCGGCGGAGCGGCGCGACCAGAGCCGGCTCATGGTCGTGGACCGAACGACCGGCACCATCGAGCACCGCCGGTTCGCCGACCTGGTCGAGCTGATCGCGCCCGGCGATGCGCTCGTCCTCAACACGACACGGGTGCTCCGCGCCCGCCTGCTCGGCACCCGTGACTCCGGCGCACCAGCCGAGGTGTTCCTGCTCAAGCCGCTCGGCGACGACCGGTTCGAGGCGCTCGTGCACCCGGGAGGAAAGCTCAGGCCGGGGCGTACGGTGCACGTGACGCCTGAGCTCGAGGTCGACATCCTCGAGATCACCAAGCGGCGCACGCGCGTGGTTCGCCTGCGCTCACCGCTCCCCCTCGACGAGGCCATCGAGCGCTTCGGTCACGTCCCGCTGCCGCCCTACATCGCTCGTGGCGATGAGGCCCCGGACGCCGAGCGGTACCAGACCGTCTATGCGCGCGAATCCGGGTCCGTGGCGGCACCGACGGCGGGGCTGCACTTCACGCCGGAGCTGCTCGCCGCTCTGGCCGCGCGCGGCGTTCGCCGGGCGGACCTCCTGCTGCACGTGGGCGCCGGTACGTTCAAACCGGTGGAGACGGACGACCCCGCCGACCACGTGATGCACGAGGAGTGGTATCAGCTCGGCGACGACGCTGCCGCCACGCTGAACGAAACGCGCGCGACCGGTGGCCGCGTCTGGGCCGTCGGCACGACGTCGGTGCGCACGCTCGAGAGCACGGTGCGCGACGACGGCTCGTTCGCCGCGATGAGCGGTGACACGCGCATCTTCATCCGTCCGCCCTATCGCTTTCGCGCGGTGGACAAACTCATCACGAACTTTCATCTTCCGCGCTCCACCCTGATCATGCTCGTCGCCGCGTTCGCCGGGTACGACCTCACGATGCGCGCGTATCGAACGGCGCTCGAGGCAGGCTACCGGTTCTACTCGTATGGCGATGCGATGGTCATTCTGTGAGCGCCGCGGCACTGCGCGCGCTACGACGCTCTCCGCGCTCGCGCTGCTGGCGCTGTCGGCCGCGTGCGTGTCCACGATGACGCAGTACTACCTGCCCGACTCGCACAACCCGCGGTTCGACACCGACGGCGCCACCGCGGTGCTCGACCAGTATCTGCGCGTGCAGTGTCCCGAGCGGCTGGCAGCGAAGAAATCCGAGAGCGGCGACGTCCGCGTCACCATTCAGACCGACACGAGCGGCGCGGTCACGCGCGCCGAGCTGCTGTCGTCGACCGGCGACGAGATGCTCGATGGCCTGTTCGGCACGGTTGCCGCGCAGCTCAAGGTGGACTCGCTCCGCGCCACCGCGAAGCCACTCGCGACGCGGAAGCTGCGCATTGGCTACAGCTGCGCGCCGGATGCGGCGGTGGCGACGCTCGAGGTGCTGCGGTCGTGAGCGGGCGGAGCGTCACGTGAGCTTCGAGTTCCACCGTCACGCCACCGCCGGCGCCGCCCGCGCCGGCGTCTTCGTGACGCCGCATGGGCCGGTCGAGACGCCGGCGTTCATGGCCGTCGGTACGCTGGCGACGGTCAAGGCGCTCGACCCGGTCGAGCTCGCCGCGATCGGCTGCCAGATGATCCTCGCCAACGCGTACCATCTGCACCTGCGCCCCGGCGACGAAATCGTGCGCGACCTGGGCGGCGTGCACCGCTTCATGGGATGGACCGGCCCCGTACTCACCGACTCGGGCGGCTTCCAGGTGTTCTCGCTCGCCGGGCTGCGGACGATCGATGAAGACGGCGTCGACTTCCGCAGCCATATCGACGGCTCGACGCGTCGCTTCACCCCCGAGTCGGTGATGCGGATCGAGCGGAACCTCGGCGCCGACGTGATCATGCAGTTCGACCACGTGATCCCGGGGCAGTCGAACGAGAGCGATGCGCGGGACGCGAGCGAGCGGAGCGTGCGATGGCTGGTTCGATGCGCCCGAGAGTTCGCACACATCGGGAACCGGGAACCGGGAACGGTGAACCGGGGCTACTCGCTGGATGCCGCGGGCGCGCAGCAAGCAGCCTCCGTTCCCGGCTCCCGGTTCCCCGTTCCCGCCCACCAGGCACTCTTCCCCATTGTCCAAGGGGGTATCCACGCGAGCCTGCGCCGCGAGGCAGCGCGCGCGATTCAGTCCGAAGGTGCCTGGCTCGGCTACGGCATCGGGGGCCTCTCCGTCGGCGAGTCCAAGCCCGACATGTACGCCATGCTCGACGTCGTGAACGAGGAGCTGCCGGCGGACCGTCCGCGGTACCTCATGGGCGTCGGCTTTCCGGAGGACCTCATCGAGGGCATTCGCCGGGGCGTCGATCTGTTCGACTGCGTGGCCCCCACGCGGATGGGGCGAAATGGTACGGCGTTCACGAGCGACGGCCGGCTCAACGTCCGGCGCGCCGAGCTGCGCGCCGACCCGAGGCCGCTCGATGAGACGTGCGACTGCACGACGTGCACGCGGTTCTCCCGCGCCTACATCCGCCACCTGTTCATCGCGGATGAGATCCTGGGGCTCCGCCTTCTCTCCCTGCACAATGTACATTTCCTGGTCGCGCTGATGCGCCGCGCACGCGCCGCCATCGTCGATGGAAGCTTCGATGCCTGGAGCCTCGACTGGCTTGCGCGCTACCACTCCCGACCCGCACCAGTGCCATGACCGCACCGTTCACGTTCGCTCTGCTCCTGCAGGCTCCCGCCCGCGGCGGCTCGACGCTGCTCCCGTTCGTATTCCAGGTGGTCGCGATCTTCGCGATCTTCTACTTCGTGATGATCCGCCCGCAGCAGAGGCAGCGGAAACAGCACGAGGAGCGGCTCAGGAATCTGAAACGTGGTGATGAGGTCGTGACCTCCGGCGGTATCATCGGCAAGGTCGTCCACATCGCCGAAGTCCCGCACGAGGGGAAGACCGGGGGCACGATGGATGACCGTATCACGATCAAGTCCGACGAGTCGCGGCTCGTGATCGAGCGCGGCCGCATCGCCAAGGTGCTCACCGCCGCCGAGCCCGCGGCGACGCCGGCGGCGGCGAGCAAGTAGCGCCGACCGTCGGAAGCCGTCAGCCAGCAGCATCCAGCCCCGGTCCCCAATTCCCTGTTCCCGGTTCCCGGTACCCTGGCTCTTCCAGTGCCCCTCCTCGAAATCCACGTCCTCGGCTCCCCGATCCTCCGCCAGGAGACACGCCCGGTGGAGCGCATGACGGATGAGCTGCGCCGGCTCACCGATGACATGTTCGAGACGATGTACGCGGCCAGGGGAATCGGCCTCGCCGCACCGCAGGTGGGGCGCGAGGAGCGCCTCGCCGTCGTCGACATCGAGGACAACCCGATCGTGGTCGTGAACCCCCAGATCGTGCTCGCGGACGGCTCGGCGCGCGGCGAGGAAGGGTGTCTCTCGATTCCCGAAGTGTTCGGCGAAGTCGATCGCGCCACGCGCATCACCGTGCGCGCGCTCGACCGCAACGGTGAGCCGTTCGAGCTCGAGGCGACCGATCTCCTCGCCCGCTGCCTGCAGCACGAGATCGATCACCTGCACGGCAAGCTGTTCATCGACTATCTCAGCTTCCTGAAGCGCCGTGCGGCGCTCGCGAAGTGGGAGTCAATGAAGAAGGACTTTCCGCGGAACCTGCGAAAGGTGCCGGCCAACGAGATCGCTGGCCGGCACGGAGAAGAGGCACTCTGATCGAACGATGAGGGTCCTCTTCTGGGGGACGCCGGAGTTCGCGGCGCCGCCGCTGCGCGCGCTGCTGGGAGAGGGGTTCGAGGTCGTCGGTGTCGTCACGCAACCCGACCGGCCGCAAGGGCGATCGCGCTCATCAGTGGTCGCATCGCCCATCAAGCGCATCGCGCTCGAGGAGTCGGTGCCGGTGCTGCAACCGGAGAAGCCACGCGGCCCCGAGTTCCTGGACGCGGTGCGTGCGCTGGAGCCCGACATCTCGATCGTGGTCGCCTACGGGCACATCCTGCCACGGAACGTCATCGACCTCCCCCGCCGGGGCACGCTGAACATCCACGCGTCGCTCCTGCCGCGCTGGCGAGGGGCCGCACCCATCCAGGCCGCCATTCGCGCGGGCGATACGGAGACGGGCGTGACGATCATGCGCATGGTCAGTCAGCTCGACGCCGGGCCCATTCTGCTCCAGGTCCCGACACCCATCGCCGAAGATGAGACGTACGGCGAGCTGCAGCTCCGGTTGTCGGAGCTTGGCGCGCTCGCGCTCATCGAGGCACTGTCGCTGCTCGACATGGGGCAGGTCACGGAACAGCCGCAGGCCGAGGCCATGGCGACCTACGCGCCGAAGATCGACCGCGACGATGCACGCATCGACTGGACGCGTCCGGCCCACGACATCGGGTGTGCGGTGCGGGCGTACGACCCGAAGCCGGGCGCCTTCACGACGCTTGCTGGCACCGAGGTGAAGCTGTTCGGCGCGCGGTCGGCAACATCCGGCGACAGCGCCGCCGCGGCACCGGGTACCATCGTGTCGATCGATGGGGGCGGCGCCGTGGTCGCGTGCGGCGGGGGCGTCATCCGCATTGTCGACGCACAGCCCGCGGGCAAGCGCCGGCTGTCCATCGCCGAGATGGCACGTGGGCGCGGAGTCCGGGGCGGTGACCGCTTCGGAAGCTGAGCGGCACGCGACCGGGCGCGGAGCACGGAGCGACGACCGCGTTCCGATGCTTCACGCAGTCACCAGCGACGAGATCGTGCTCCGCGCGGACTTCTCCGAGCGCGCTCGGGGCGTCATGCTCGCCGGCGGCCCGCGGGTGGCCGTACACCTGCGCGCCCCGCGCCTCGGCGGGCGACGTCTGTACGACCTCGCCGTCCCGCTCGCCGAGTGGCAGCGAGAGACTGGTGCGTGGCTGGTCGTGAACGATCGCGCCGACGTCGCGCTCGCCGCGGGCGCACGAGGCGTCCAGCTCACATCGCGTTCGCTGACGCCTGCCGATGCACGCCGGTGCGCGCCGGGGTTGTCGGTCGGCGCGAGCGTGCACTCCGTGGAGGATGCCGCGGCCGCGGCCGAGGCCGGCGCACGGTGGCTGGTGGCCGGCCATGCGTTCGACGCCGAGCGTCATGGAGAGGAGGACACCCGCGGCCTGGCGTTCATCGAGCGCCTCGTGGCGATGCACGTGCTCCCGGTCATCGCCATCGGCGGCGTGCGCCCCGAGCACGTGCCGGCCTTGCGAGCAGCGGGCGCGTACGGCGTGGCCGCCATTCGCGGCGTGTGGCAAGCGAGCGATGCCGGCGCAGCAGTCATCGACTATCTTTCCGCCCATGGTGCAGCTGGGGGTTTGTAGCACGCGCGTTTCCGTCCCGGACGGCCGCGAGCGGCGGATCATTTCCGCCGTGTCGACGGTCGGTGTCGTTTTGTCGCCTTTCGCCGGGATCGCCGCATGACCGAGGACGCGGAGCACCACGGTGGGCCGGCCACCGCGGCTCGCGGTGGCGTCACCGAAGCACGTGTCGTAGCCGCGGATGTCTGCGCCGATCTGCGTGCCGGCGAGCTGCTCGACAGCGCCTTCGAGCGCCGTGTCGGGGTGCTGGACGCGCGCGACCGCCGGTGGACGCAGGAGCTGCTGTACGGCATGCTGCGTCGTCGCGCCTGGCTCGACGCGGCGCTCTCGGACCGCGTGCGCGGCGGCCTCGCCCGACTCGACCCCGACCTCACGGACATCCTGCGCCTCGGCGTGTATCAGCTCCTGTTCATGCGGAGCGTGCCGCCATACGCGGCCATCGCGCAGTCGGTGGAGCTCGCCAAGCGCCGTCACGGGCTTGGCGCGAGCAAGCTGGTGAACGCGGTGCTGCGCCGCGTCGATCGTGAGCGCGACGCGATTCCCTTCCCGCCCGTTCCACGGGCCGACGCCGGGACGCCGCGTCCGGATCCGATCGACGCCCTCGCGCTCACGTACTCGCACCCGCGATGGCTGGTCGCGCGCTGGGTGGCACGGTGGGGCGCCCACGACACGGAGCGTCTGCTCGCGTCGAACAACGCGGAGGCGCCGATCATCGTTCGGCCGTTCGGCGTGGTGCGCGAGCAGCTCGAGGCGATGCTCGAGAGCGCGGGCGTGCACGTCGAAGAGGTGCCGCTCGTGCACGACAGCATCCGCATCACCGGTAGCGTGTCGCTGGCGGAGCTCGGGGCCTACCGGCAGGGGCTGTTCTTCGTGCAGGACCCCGGCGCGACGCTGGTGACGCGGTATGCCGCCATCGAGCCCGGGAGCACCGTGGCCGACCTGTGCGCCGCGCCGGGCGGCAAGACGCTCGAGCTCTCGCGCACCGCGGGCATGGTGGTGGCCGCCGACCGGTCGTTCGCGCGCCTAACGCGCATGGTCGCCAACCTCCGCCGCGTCGAGGCGCGCGCCATCCACCTCCTCGTCGCCGATGCGCGTGAGCCGGCCATCGCGCCCGTGGATGCGGTGCTGATCGACGTACCGTGCACGGGCACCGGCACGTTTCGCCGCCATCCCGACGCGCGCTGGCGTCTCAAGGTCTCGGACCTGGCGGTCATGGCGGCGCTGCAGCGGTCGATCATCCGCGCCGCCGCGGCGGTCGTACGCCCGGGCGGCCTGCTGATCTACAGCACCTGCTCGCTCGAGCCCGAGGAGAACGACGCGCAGGTCGAGAGCTTCCTCGCGGAGTCTCCCGACTGGGTGCTCGAGCCCCCGCCCGACGGCGCCGTGCCGCCGGCAGTGCTCGATGCCGGGCGACTGCGCGTGCTGCCGCAGCGCCACGCCACCGATGGCGCCTTCGCGGCCCGCCTGCGGAGGACGCGCGGGTGAAATGGCGCGCCGCGTCGCGCCATTTGCTGTTGTACTTTCTGGTCGCGGCGGGGGGATTCCTCCTCGCCTATCTCGTCGTCGCGTTCGTCGTCTTTCCGCCCGAGATCGTTCCCGACGATGCGAAGGTACCGCAAGTGGTCGGCCTCATGTACGACGACGCCGTGACCAGACTCGAAGCTGCCGGCTTCAAGGCGAAGACCGGCGAGGAGCGGTTCGTGGAGCTCGCGCCCAAATCGACGGTGCTCGCGCAGTCCCCACCGCCGGGCACGACCGAGCCGCGGGGCACCGAGATCACGCTCGACGTGAGCGCAGGCCAGCGGCAGCTCCAGGTACCTGTCGTCGTCGGGCTCGCGCAGGCGCTCGCCGAGAACGCGATCGAGCAAGCCGGCCTCGAGGTCGGTGAGGTGCGGCAGCGCGAGAGCCAGTCCGCGCGCGGTGCCGTCCTCGAGACGTACCCGGCTGCCGGGCAGGTGGTGTCGCCATCGACGCGTGTCGACATCGTCGTCAGCAGCGGACCGCCTGCCGTGAACGCGCCCGACGTGATCGGCCAGCCGTACGGCGCGGCCCGTGCGATGCTCGAACAGGTCGGCTTGCGCCTGGGCGACGTCACCGTGGACTCGCTGGCGACCGGCCTTCCGAACTCCGTCGTCGCCCAGACCCCCGCGGCGGGAAGCCGGGTGGCTCCGGGCTCGCAAGTGTCACTGCGAATCACGCCATGAACGACCAGCGCGCGCGGATTGCTCCGTCCATTCTCAGCGCGAACTTCGCGCACCTCGCCGACGAGATCGCGCGGTGCGAGCGCGGCGGCGCCGACGCCATCCACATCGACGTCATGGATGGCTGCTTCGTCCCGAACCTGACCTTCGGCGCGAAAGTCATCGAGACGGTGCGGCGCCTCACGCCCCTTCCGCTCGACGTCCACCTGATGGTCGTGGAGCCCGAGAAGTACTTCGACGACTTCGCGCGCGCCGGTGCAAGCGGGCTCACCATCCATGCGGAGGTCGCGCCCCACCTGCACCGACAGATCTACCGTATCAAGGAGTTGGGCTGCCGGGCCGGCGCCGCGCTCAATCCCGCCACGCCGCTCGAAATGGTGAGCGAGGTGGCGGGGGATCTGGATCTTTTGTTGGTCATGACCGTAAATCCAGGATTCGGCGGACAGTCGTTCATCGGTTCGATGCTCGACAAGATCCGCCGCGCGCGGGCCATGCTCGAGGCGGCGCGAAGCGGCGCGACGCTCGAGGTGGACGGCGGCATCGCACGCGACACGATCGGCGACTGTTGGCGCGCCGGCGCCGAGATGTTCGTCGCGGGGAACGCGATCTTCTCCGCGCACGATCCCGCCGGTGAGATCGGCGAACTGCGCAGTCGCTGCGGGGTGAACGTATGACAGTGCGTCAACAGTGGGGGTTCGTCGCCGGCATCGTGCTGTTGCTGGGCGGAGGCCTGTTCGCGGCCACGAGGATCCTGGGCGATGAGCTCTTTCCCGTGACCGTCGGCTCGAAGGCGCCGAACTTCAGCGCCACGACGATCGACGGCGTGCCGGTCGCGAAAACGGTGAACGACTACCGGGGCGATGTGGTGTTGCTGAACATCTGGGCCACGTGGTGCGTGCCCTGCCGTACCGAGATGCCGAGCATCCAGGCGTTGCACGACCGGTTCGCGGCGCGCGGGCTCAAGGTCGTGGCGGTCAGCATCGACAACGCCGGCTCCGTCGATGCGGTCCGGCGCTTTCGCGACGAGTACGGCCTGACGTTCGAGATCCTGCACGACCCATCGGGGAAGATTCAGCGCCGCTACCAGACGACCGGCGTGCCGGAGACGTTCGTGATCGGCCGCGATGGCGTCATTCGCAAGAAGGTGATCGCGGCGGCGAACTGGGATTCACCTGCCAACCAGGCGCTCTTCGCGCAACTCCTCGGCGTGCCTGCGTCGGCGAACGCGGCAGGCAGCGACGCGCCCGGCGCGTCGCTGGTTCCCGTACGCCCGTAGATGCCGGGCCGCGACGGAGAGCGCTCCGCATCCCGTGCGTCGCTCGAGCGACGCATCCGAGCCGCGCTCACCGAACGGCTCGGCTACAAGGCTGCCGCGCTCTTCTTCGCGACAGTGCTCTGGCTCGTCGTGAGCGCCGAGGAGCCATCGGAGGAGCTCGTTCCGGTGCGACTCGAGGCGGCGTTCGACTCCGGGCGCGTGCTCACGAGTGAAGCGCCGGTGATCCGCGCGCTCGTGGCCGGGCGCGCGCGTGACCTCATCAAGCTGTACGACAACCCGCCGGTGGTGCGACGCGTCATCACCGATGATTCGCCGGACAGTGTCGCGGTCGAGCTTCGCCCGTCCGATGTGTACCTGCCGCCCGACGTCGACGCCATCGTGCGCGACATACAGCCACGCAGCCTCATCCTCGTGTTCGACGTGACCGCGTCGCGGCAGCTGCCGGTCGCGAGCGCGCTTCACGTCGTCGGCGACAGCGGCTCGGCCGCCGCGGTCGTGCGGTTCCGCCGGATCGAGCCCGAGAGCGTCACGGTGACCGGGCCGCGGCGGTTGGTCCAGCGGCTGGACTCGGTGAGCACCGTGGCCGAGACGGTGGCCGTCCGGGATAGCGGCGTGTTCCTGATTCCCCTCGACGTGAAGCGCCTTGGCAGCGGCGTGAAGGTTCGCCCCTCCGAGGTGCGCGTGTCGGTGGTGATGCGCTCCACCGCGTCGCGCGACACGACGCTGCGGCCGTGACGAGCGACCGCCCGGCGAGCATCCGCGCCGCGAGTGGTGCCGTGCCAGGTTCGCGATGCCCGTAGTGCTCGGCATCGAGACGTCGTGTGATGAGACGTCGGCCGCGGTGCTGTCGGGCGGCGACGCGCCGCGGCTGGAATCCCTCGTCATCCTCTCGCAGGACGTCCACCGGGTATTCGGCGGTGTCGTCCCCGAGCTCGCGTCGCGCGCGCACCTCACGTCCGTCGTTCCGGTGGCGGACCGCGCGCTCGCGGACGCATCGATGACGTTAGGCGACGTCGACGTCGTGGCCGTCACCACCGGGCCCGGCCTCGTCGGCGCGCTGCTCGTGGGCGTGTCGTTCGGCAAGGCGCTGGCGCACGGTACCGGCGCCGCGCTCGTGGGCGTGCACCACATGGAAGGCCACCTGTTCGCGACCTCGCTCGAGCACGCGGACGCGGTGCCGCCGTTCACCGCGCTGCTGGTGTCGGGCGGTCACACGCTGCTCATCGACGTCGCGGCCTGGGGCGAGTACCGGCTGCTCGGCGGCACGCGCGACGACGCCGCCGGCGAAGCGTTCGACAAGGTCGCCAAACTGCTCGGCCTTCCATATCCGGGCGGCCGGCACATCGAGCGGCTCGCCGCGGAAGCGGGCGCCGAGGACGCCAGGCGCTTTCGTTTCACGAGGCCGATGGTGCGAGGCGACCAACGCTTCGGCGACGCGGACTACTTCGACGTATCGTTCAGCGGCCTCAAGACCGCGGTGCTGCACGCCGTGCGGGGAAGCGACGATCTCGACCGCGACCGCCCGGCGATCGCCCGGGCGTTCCAGGACGCGGTGGTCGACACCCTGGTCGAGAAGACCACACGTGCCGCGCGCACGTTCGAGCGCACGCGTGTGGTGCTTGGCGGCGGAGTAGCTTGCAATCAGGCGCTCGCCGCTGCCATGCGGCGGCGACTCGAGCCCGTGGACGTCGCGGTATTCGCGCCAACCCCACGCCTGGCCACCGACAACGCCGCAATGATCGCCCGCGCGGGGCTCTTCCACTTCGAGCGGGGTGTACGAGATTCTCTCGAGCTGAATGCGTACGCGACGCTGCCGATCCCAGGGATGGTGGTCGGTTAGGCGTGGCAGCCGTCAGCCCCTGCGGGCCGATGGCTGTCTGCTGATGGCGTACGCGATGCTCTTTCCCAGTCCTTCCACTCTACATGCCCAACGCCACCATCGTTCACCCGCTCGTCTTCAACATCGGACCCCTGTCGCTCACCGGTTTCGGGATCGCGGTGCTGCTGGCGTTCGCGATCTCGCAGATCATCGCGCAGCGCGAGCTCGCGCGGCGCGGGCACGATCCGACACCGATTCCCGACCTCATCCTCGCGGCGGTGCTCGGCACCCTGATCGGCGGGAAGCTCTATTACACCCTCGTCATCACGCACGACATCCGCGACTTCTTCAGCCGCGCGGGCTTCGTGTTCTGGGGCGGGTTCATCGGCTCGGTGGCGGCGTGCTACATCACGATCAAGCTCAAGAAGCTGAGCTTCGCCCGGATCAGCGACGTTGCCGGCATCTGCATTGCCGCTGGCTATGCCGTGGGCCGCACCGGCTGCTGGGCGGTGGGCGATGACTACGGGCGGCCGTGGAATGGTCCGCTTGCCGTCGCGTTCCCCGACGGCGCCCCGCCGTCCACCGTTCGGAACATGCAGGAGCTGTTCGGCATCCAGCCGCCGCCGGGGTCCAGTCCCGACACGCTGCTCTCGGTGCACCCCACGCAGTTGTACGAGACCGTTCTTGGCTTCGTGATGTTCGCCATTCTCTGGCGCTACCGCGATCACAAGCACGCCGAGGGATGGCTGTTCGGCCTCTACCTCGTGCTTGCCGGCCTCGAGCGTTTCCTGATCGAGTTCCTGCGGGCCAAGGACGACCGGTTCTTCGGCCCGCTCACGGCGGCGCAGGTGATCGGCCTGGCGCTTGCCGCGTTAGGCGTGGTCTGGATGGCGATGCGGCGCGAGGTCGGGCCGGGGAAGCCGGGGATCTACGCCAAGGCGGTGGCGGCGCGATGATCACGCCGGGAGGCGTGATCACCCGCTGACCGAAATCAGGCTCGTTGATGTGACCGCGTGCTCCACCTGGCCGGAATCGGCATCGGCATCCGCCACCCGCGCTCCACCAGCGAGCCGCCGCGCAGAATCTTGGGCTCCTCCACCGTCAGGAACGCCTCGGGGTCCCAGCGCTCCACGATCGCGATCACCTCGTCGAGGTGCGCGCGCTGGACCACCGAGTTCACGATCTCCACGCTTCCCTCGCGACCGAACCCCGCCATCTCCGTCACGCCGTAGCCGCGCTCGCGCAGCGCTTCAGCGATCTCGACGCCGCCGTGCAGCGACACGATGCGAACCGTCGCCAACCCGTACGCCACGGCGCTCTCGATCGTGATCCCCACCACCGTGCCCATGCCATACCCGGCCGCGTAGCCGAGTACGTGAAGCCAGCTATCCAGGTGCTTCACCGCCGTGCCTACGGCGAAGATCCAGATCAGCGCCTGAAAAAAGCCGAGGATGCCGGCCACCGGGCGCTTGCCACGAATGGCGAACAGCACGCGCATCGTGTCGCACGACACGTCGATGATCCGGGCGCAGAAGATCAGCCCGGCGCCGTAGGGCGATGCGAAGATGACGTCGAGGGGGACGGACATTCGGGGAATGATAACGAGCCTGGTCGGAGCGCGCCGTGCATCGCGCCCGTCACTCCGGGCCCGTTCAGTCGCTACGGATTGTCCGACCCCTGCAGCTCGGCCTCGGCGGGCACGCCGGCTTCGATGCGCGCGAGCTTCGCCTCGAGCTCCTTCACGCGCTGCACCAACTGCTCGACGCGCGTGTCGAGCTCCGCGCCGCCCGAGACGGGCTCGATGGTGGGGAGCGTCACGGCGCGCCGCGGCCAGAAGGTCTTGGCCAGCGCGAAGACGAACAGGGCCAGCAGGAGCGCCTGGCCCAGAAGTGTCTCGACGCTCGGGAACAGCCCCAACGCGTCGATATGCGGGAACCCGGGAATGACCGTGATCGACATCAGGTTCCCTTCCTGCAGCTCGCGGATCCCCTTCCCCATGAACACGAACGCCATGTAATAGAGCAGCACGCTCGTGGTGGCGAAGAAGGGGCGGAGCGGAATCCTCACGCCGAAGCGGTAGAACAGCGTGAAGATCACCGCGAGCACCCCGAAGCCGGCAACCAGGCCGAGGCTGATGGGAAGCCCGTTTCCCTGCCCTTCGTTGAACAGCGCCTGGTAGAACAGCGCGGTCTCCGCACCCTCGCGATAGACGGCCAGAAAGGCGACGAACGCGAGCGCCGTTCCGCCGCCGTGCTCGAGCGCCGCGTTCACCTTGCCACGAATGAACTGCTGCCACTTCGCCGCCTCCACCTTCGAGATGAGCCAGTAGCTCACCGAGAACAGGACGGCGACGGCGATGAGCATCGTCGCGCCTTCGATCACTTCGCGCGACGCCGGCACCGCGCGCAGAATGGTCGCGAGCACCACCGCCGTCGCCGCGCTGGCGACGAGCGCCGCGCCCACGCCCACCCAGATCGACCGCAGCCGCTCGCGATGGCCGGTCTTGAGCAGGAACGCCACCACCGCGCCGATGACGAGGATCGCCTCGAACCCCTCGCGCACGATGATCAGAAACGACTGCAGAAATGCACCCCACCGCCCCGTCGTCGGGCGCGTGAGCTCGACGATGGTCGGCAGCCCGGCGGAGATGGCATCGCGCGCCTGCTCCGCGCGACGAACGTCGCTCGACTTGACCGCTCCCTTGAAGTCGGCGAACTGCCGCTCGAGGTTCGCGACGAGTCCGGGGCTCTTCGCCCGAGCCGGCGTCTCCAACGGCTCGAACGCGATGTACGCGTCGAATGCCCGGTCCCCGGCATCCGCCGTGCGACCGGCGCGTGCCGCCGCCAATGCCTCATCGAGCAGCACCAGCACCTGCCGTGACACCTGAACGCCATCAGCGCGGCCACTGGCGTCCAGCGCCACCCCCTGGGAAGCCGCGCCTTTTCCGGCAAGCGTGCGCACGTACGCTACGACCGACGCCAGATCCGCATCGGTGAAGTCCCGCGCCGGAGGCATCGCGGTGCCTGGCGTGCCTGCGCGTATCGCCTCGGCGATCTGCGCATCGCTGCGTCCGGCTTGCCAGGCGAACGACGACAGCTCGGGCGGCAGCTTCGAAAGCGTCGCTGCCGCCACGCCGTCATCGGAGCCGGTAGGCCCGTGACACTGCACACATTGCTGCGTGTAGCGCCCCTCCCCTTCGGCGACCTGCGCCGGAGAAGACCGCAACGAGTTGACGTACGCGACCACGTTCCAGCGCTCGTTCGCCGTCAGCCGCTCCGCCCAGCCAGTCATCGTCGTGCCCGCGATTCCCACCGAGACGATCCGGTACATCAGCGCGGGCGACACGTCGTGCATCGCCTCGCGCGTCCCGATCGCCGGTGGTGGCGGAGTCATGCCGACCGCGGCGGCGCCGTCGCCCCGTCCCAGCGCGCCATGACACGACGCGCAGTTCCGTTCGTAGATCGCCCGCCCGTCGACGAGGTCGATCGGCTTTGTCGGGAGGTCGAGCGCGCCCTCGGTGCCAAGGGCAGCCGAGAACCGCTGGTGCAGCGCCGTGAGCTCCTGCGGAGGACGCTTCGCGATGACGGCGGCGGTCAGCGAGTCGAGCACTGCCTGCGCCGTACTCGCCCGCGCGCCGCTCAGGCGCGCCGCAACCTCCTTCGCGTCCTGAAGGAAGGAGACGGTCTCATCGTACTCGATGTCCGAGATCAGCTTCCCGCGAGCGTCGATGGCCTTGCCGTACTCCTCGATGGCGACCCCGACGATACTCGATAGCCGCTTCGCCGGTCCCTCCTGGGCGCGAAGACGGGCGGTCGCGCCGACGGCTATGAGCGCGGCCAGCGAACAGGTGAGGACGACTCGCGAATTCATTCCGAACGAAATTATCGGTTATACAAACACGACGCTAGTCGATGCCCTGGGCAGCGTTGGGTGATTTGGACTGCCCGCCGAGGATCCGGTCCATCTCGCCCGCCGCCACGGCGCTGGTCTGGCCGGGCGCGCCGCCGCTGATGGCAGCCTCGAGCACCACCATCGCCGCGGCCGTCGTCGCGCTATGCGTGAGCGTGACCCACACGGTCGTGACGCCGAGCTCCGCCGCTCGTTCAGCGGCCCGGCCGTGAAACACCAGCGTGGGGTGCCCGTCTCCCCGAACCACCTCGATCTCCCGCCATCCGATCCCGCGCGCGAGGGCGTTGCCCGCGAGCGCCTTGAAAGCAGCCTCCTTTGCCGCCAGCCGGGCGGCGAGATGCTGCGCCGGGAGCGGGCGGGCGACCGCGTACGCGATTTCCTCGGCCGTGAACAGGCGGCGGAGCGCGCGCTCGCCCTTGGAGCCGACGAGTCGGTCCACGCGCGCGATGTCCACGAGGTCGATCCCGATCCCAGCGATCAACCCGCCGCTCCTGACGTCACGAGCGCGTGGAGCGCTGCGGTGAGCGCGAACGCGATGACGTGCGCTCGGCGCCAGAACCGGCGGCGCGGGGCCGGAACGCTCGACGCGCCGAGCGCCGGCAGCACGGCGATCCAGCACCGGCCAGCTTCCTCGAACACGCGCTGTGCGCGCCGGGTCCACGCGCGCCACTCGGCGAGTCGCATCTCGTTGCCGCTCTCGCGCACCCTCGCCGCCGCCTCGCCTAACGCTTCGATCGCCGCGTACAGGCGCTCCGCATGCTCCAGCAGTTCGGCCTCGAGCGCACGGCGGTCGGGCGGACTGTCCGGGTAGCGTTCCGCCGCCATCTCCCCGAGCAGCGTGGTGAACTGCTGCGTGAGCCGGCGTGGGTCGAACGCCGCAAGCCGTGACTCGAGCTCGACGAACCCTTCGGCCGCCCGCCGCGCCGAGAGCAGACCGGAGAAGAACCGGTCGTGGTCGGCGCCGGGAATCCCCTGCCGCGAGCCGAGGCCGTGCATCGTGCGCGCGAGCTCCGGTAACATGAGCGCCGAGGTGAGAATCCGCGTGCCGAGCGACTGGAGGCCGGCGTGGCCACTGAGCTCGGTGAGGTCGCGGGCGTGGTACATCGCGAGCATCGGGGGCTCCCACACCACGCCGTCTATCTGATCCAGCCGCAGGCTGTGCTCGCGATCGTCGACCTCGATGAACACCACGTCCTCGACCAGTCGCACCGTGCCCTCGGCGTCCACCGGTGCGCCACGCAGCGTGCCACGCACCCGAACCATGAGTCGCGGCGTGTCAGCCATCGCGTGCCTCGTCGATCTCATCGCCCGCGAGCTGGCGCGCGTTGATCGCCGCGCGCGAGCCGGTTCGCTGCTCGAAGCGCGCGATGAACGTGGCGAGTCGCTCGGCGGTGAAGCCGTCGCGCGCGAGCCCCAGCGCCGCGATCGCCTGCTCGATCGCGGGGGGAGGGCCCTCGACTTCGACGAGCGAGTCCATTCGCGGATAGCGCTCGAAACGGATGGTGGCCGCTCCCAGCACGTACTGTGTGATCTCGCGGTCGACCTCTCCGATCACGCCATACCCCAGCCGCTCGAGGATCGTCGCCAGCTCGGCGGCGCTGCTCGTGTTCGCCGTGATCTCATCGCGAACCTTGTACCCGCTCTCGTCTCGCGCCGGTCCCTTCCACTCGAGCGACGCCTGCGAACCCGTCGCGTCGTGGTACACGCGCAGCCGCAGCATCTGCCCGCCGGCCGCGAGCCGCCCGTCCGCGGTATCGTACCGCCGGTCCTCGAGGCGACCGGCGAAGGTCGCGCACGCCCCGACCGCCTCGACGTGGCGCCTGGCACCGTCCACGTCGTCCACTACGCTCTTCAGCTCGACCTCAAGCGGCATCGATCGCCCGCATGATGGCCGCGGTATCGGCCAGATCGCGGAACACGGCGAACGGGTTGTGGCTCGCCAGCTCGTCCACCGAGAATCGTCCCGTGGCCACCGCGATGGCCCGCGCACCGATGGCCCGGGTGCAGTCGATGTCGGCCGGCGTGTCGCCGATCACGACGATCGACCCGCCTTCGAGCTCGATGCCGAACTGCTCGCGCGCGCGGCGTTGCGCGATGGCCGGGAGCGCACCCCTCGCCTCATGGTCGGACCCGAACGCGCAGACGGTGAACCGCGACGGATCGATGCCGGCCGCTCGCAGCTTGGCCCGCGCCCCCGGCTCGATGTTTCCGGTCAGCAGGCCGACTCTGCGGTCGGGGCGTGCCTCCAGCGCATCGAGCAACTCGACCACGCCGTTGAAGCGGTGCACCTGCGCGGCGCCGGCACCGAGCTCCTCGTGAAGGCCGGCGACGTACTCGCCGAGCAACACCTCCATCCGTGCGTCGATGGCCGCATCCGGGTGCCCTTCCATGCGCATGAGATCGCGGACGATCTGCATGTCGGTCTTTCCATCGTAGCGATACTCGTGCGAGCCCGGCGTGCCAAAGGCCGCGACGAGCGCGCGCTGCATGGCGCGTCGGCCTGCGCCGTCGCTCCACAGGATCGTGCCGTCAATGTCGAAGAGAACAAGCTTCACGCCGCTGCACTCAGGTTCGCGTGATGAGAAGACCGGTCATGATGCTACCGGCACCGAGTCCTTGCCATACCGTCGGTACCTCGCCGAGTGCGATCCAGGCCACGGCGAGCGCGACGAGCGGCTGCAGGTTGCTGAACATTGAGACGCGGGTCGGACCGATTCGGCTGACCCCGTGATACCAGATCAGGTTGCCGGCGACGAGAGCGCCGATGCCGCTGTAGACGATGGCGGCCCACACCGGGCCCGAGACCGCGCGCCAGTCGGTGGTGACGAGGCTCGGGATGCCGATGGCCGTGACGAACAGCGCGCCACCGGCGAGGCTGTACGCGCCGACGTTGATCCCCGACAGTCGCTCGGTGTACGGCTTGATGAGCACGGCGAAGAACGCCCAGCACACCGAGCCGGCGACGATGAGCCCGCTGCCGAGGAGCGTGTCGTCGCCCGTGGAATGGGCGATGGATCCGAACACCACCGACGCGATTCCGAGGAGCTGGAGCCCAATGCCGCTCCACCCACGTGCCCCGACCCGCTCCACGCGCAGCATGCGTCCAACGAGCGCGACGAACGCCGGCGAGCCGGCGAGCATGAGCGCCACGGTTCCCGCGCGGCTGCGCGCCAACCCCTCGATGAAGCAGAACTGGTAGACGCCGTTGCCGAGCGCGCCGATGGCCAGGAGTGCGAGAATGTCCCGGCGAGCCGGCCGCTCGTGCGACCAGAGATAGCCGATGGCGAGCAGCGCCACCACCGCCATGACGATGCGCACGGCGTTGTACGCCAGCGGGGGGACGGTGCGCGTGCCGTACTTGGCCACGCTGTAGTTCACCGCCCAGATGACCGCCATCAGCACGAGGAGGGCGTCGGTCGAAAAATCGCCCGACCGGGTGGCTGCGCGGTCGGGCGAGGCGAGAGAAGCGGACGATGCCATGGCCCGGAAAGGTAAGAGCGCCCTCGGCTATCTGCTATCAGCCCGTGATAGCTGATGGCTGATGGGTCGAGTAGCTTCTCCACCATGCACGTCTCTTTCGCTCTCTTCGCCGACGCGGCGAACCTGTCGCAGGAAGGCAAGCTCAATATCCTTGGCGTGTTCGACGCAGTGCAGGTCGCGACGATGCCCACCGTGCACCCGCGCGCCACGCTCGTGCTTCGGCTCAAGGGGAGCGGCGCCGACATCGGACGGCACACCGTCGCGCTGCGCTGGCTCAACCCGAGCGGCAGCGAGCTCTGGTCATCGCTCGGCGAGCTCGATGTCGGATCGGCCGCGCCTCCGCAGCAGATGCCGACCGAAATGGATCTTCCGCTCATCGCCGCCATCGACCTGCCGCTCGACGAGGTGGGCGGCTACACCATGCAGATCGCGCTCGACGAGCAGGTGCACGCGAGCGTGAAGCTCCAGGTGCGCATGGGCGCGCCAGTGCTGCCGGCGAGCGGAATGGTGAGCTAGCGGGCCCGCGAGGGTGGTAGCGGACGTTCGGCGCCACGATGGGCGCTGGCGGGTTGCCTCATCTCGCGCGGTTCGGGTGCTCGGGCTGGCTTCGTGGCGCCGGCCAGAGCTCCGCCAAAGGCCATGGTGGCGTCGAGTCGAGTCGCCGGCGCTCCCCGGCCCGGCTCCGCTAGATGATCACCCGTCGGGCCGTCACGAACCGGCCCACCAGCGCCGTCACGTACGCATCGTCGGTGGCGTCGAGCCGCTCCACGCCGTAGCCGCCGCGGCCGAGGGCGAGGTGTACCATGCGGGCATCGCCGAGCGCGATCCCGACGTGCGTGATGCGACCGTCGGTGCGCTCGCTGAAGAACAGGAGGTCTCCCGGCTCCGTCGCCGTGGGGTCACGTCCCGCCTCGACGCCCACTTCTGCCTGCTGCCATGCATCGCGCGGCAGCGACACGCCGTGCACCCAGAACGCCGTCTGCACGAGCCCCGAGCAGTCGGCGCCCCACGGCGTCACGCCGCCCCACTGGTACGGCGTTCCGCTGAATCGCTCGACGGCGGTGGCGGCGACGGCCGACGGCACGCGCGGGAACAACCGCCGCCGTTCGGCCTCGTCCACGGCGATGCCGCTCTCGACGCGCTCGCCAGCGCGAAGCCACGCACCGAGCGGCAGCGCACGTGTGGCGCCGCTGGTCCCCTCACGAACGACGCAACCGAGCGACACGCGTCGCCGTTCCGCGGGAGCCGCGCCGCCCGATGGCTCGGCGCCCACGTAGCCGCGGTGGACCCACCCGTCGTAGTCGTCCTCCCCACGGACGTGCAGCCAGTCGCCGTCCACGCGCTGCACGCGCACCGCATGCCCGGCCAGGCGTTGCGAGATCTGCGGGCTCGAGACCCGCGGTTCGGCGTGGAGCGGCGCCACCGACGCCCGCACCACCACCATCGCCGGCGCGCCCTCGGCGACCGGCACGGCGCCGGCGTTAGGCGCCGCGGTCACGCTCGCGCGCGAGTCCGTCACGGCGATGCCCGGTCGGCGAGCCCCGGAATCCCGTCGCGGCCGACCGCGAGCCGTACGGCCCGCTCCACCGCCCGCTCGAGCGCCGCGACCGCGATCCCCTCCACCTGCGGTGCCGGCGCCCTGGGGCCGTCGAGCGGGCAGACGGCGAAGATCACGTCGCCGTCGAAGCTCGTGCCGCTCGGCGTGATGCGCCGGAAGAGCGCGGCCGCGCTCGCCTGCGCGAGCTGCGACAGCTCGATACGCGGCAGGCACGCGGTCGTCGCGACGACGGCGATCGTGGTGTTGCGCAACGCCGCGTCGCCGAACTTCCGCGTGAGGCCGCCCTGTGCGATCACGCGGGCACCGTCGATGAAGCTGCCGTCCGGGCCCCGGGCCCCGGCGATGATGCGTCCGGACGCGTCGCGCACGTCGCCCAGGGCGTTGACCACCGCCACCGCGCCGGCGACCACGCCATCCCCGTCGGCACGACCCAGCCCCACGCCGCCCTTCATTGCGCCGGCGATGCCGGCCGCCTTGCCGACGGTCGCGCCGGTGCCGGCGCCCACGCTGCCCTCGGCAATGGCCGACGGGGTCGCGGCCTCGCACGCGGCGTAGGCCATCGCGGCCGTCGGCCGGGCGGTGAAGCTGCCTAACGGTAGGAGGTCGAAGATCACCGCCGCCGGAATGATCGGGACGACGCCCGGCCCCACCGGGTGGCCGCGGCCGCGCTCCTCCATCCACCGCATGACGCCCGCGGCCGCGTCGAGCCCGTACGCCGATCCGCCGGTGAGCATCACGGCATCCACCTGGTCCACGAGATGGAACGGCGACGCGGCATGGAGCTCTCGCGTCCCCGTGGCGCGCCCGATCACCACCGCCGAGCAGCGGAACGGGCCGCTCACTCCGCGCACCACCGTCACGCCGGTCGCGCCCGCTTCGTCCGTCGCGTGGCCGACCGCGAGGCCCAGCGCCGACAGGTCGGCGCTCACGCGCGGCTCGACGGCGCCTTCGGCATCGTGCTCGCTCGCGCGGCGCAGTCGGCGCACTGCACCACGCCGCGCATGTTGCACATGTTGCAGATGAACCGGCCGCAGTCGGCGCACGGATACCCTTCCGACGCCCGCTCCTCCTTCCCGCAGGCGCGGCAGGCCATGGCGTCACGTTCGCGCAGCTCGCTCATCTCGCTCTCTCCTCGCTCGGCGCCGCTCAGCGAGCGCGCGCGTTGAGACCGTATTCCTTGATCTTCTTGATCAGGGTCGCGCGCGAGATGCCGAGCTCGCGCGCCGCATGCGTCCGATTCGCGTTATGCACGCGGAGCGTTCGCTCGATGTGCACGCGCTCGATCTCCTCGAGCGTGCGTGGCACGTGGTGGTCGGGCACGGGACCCGCCGGCTCCCGCACTTCCGCCGGCAGATGGCGCACCTCCAGCCGCTCCGCGCCCCGCCCCACGATCATCGCCCGCTCCAACACGTTGCGCAGCTCACGAATGTTGCCAGGCCACGCGTGTCGCAGCAACCGGTCGAGCGCCTCGTCGGCGATGGTGCGCGGCGCCTCGGGCAGATGCGGGCGCAGCTCGTCCGCCGTGCGCCCCACCAGGTCCGCCAGGTCCTCACGCGACCGTGCGCGCAGCGGCGGCAGGTACACGGGCATGACGCTGAGCCGGTAGTAGAGGTCCTCGCGGAACCGCCCCTCGTTCACCTCGGTGACCAGATCGCGGTTCGTCGCCGCGATGATCCGCACGTCGGCCGCGATCTCGCGCGTGCCGCCGACGCGCCGGAAGGTCTTTCCCTCGAGCACGCGGAGCACCCGGGCCTGCAGGTGCGTCCCGAGCTCTCCGATCTCGTCGAGGAACAGCGTGCCGCCCGCCGCGACCTCCAACAACCCCACGCGCGGGAGCGCGCCGTTCGTCACCGCACCGGTGTCGTAGCCGAACAGCGTGGCCTCAAGCGCTTCGGGCGCGAGCGCCGCACAGCTCAATTCCACGAACGGCATCGCGCGCCGCGGACTGCGCGCGTGGATGAGCTCCGCGACACGTCCCTTCCCGGAGCCGCTCTCGCCAAGCAACAGCACGGTCGTCCGCTCGCTCGTCGCGAGCAGCTCGATCTGCGCTGCGAGATCGCGCATCGCCGCCGAGCTCCCGAGCGCGAACATCGCGGTCTCGCCGCTGCGCCGTTCCGCCAGATACCGATTGAGCTGGCGCAGCCGCACCTTCTCGAACGCCCGCTCCACCGCCACCGCCAGGTGCGCGAGCTCCACCGGCTTCGTGAGGAAGTTCTCGGCCCCGGCCTGGAGCGCCTGGACCGCCAGCGGAATGTCGCCGTGCCCGGTGATCATGATCACGACGGGGTTCCGATCGGCGATCCGCGAATAGACCTCGAACCCCGTCATGTCGGGCAGGCGCAGGTCGAGCAGCACGAGGTCGGGGCGCGTCGCCTCGAACGCCGCGATGCCCTCGGCGCCGGTGTACGCGCACGCCACGCTGTGCCCGCCGTGCCGCTCGAAGAACGCGGCGAACGCGTCGGCCACCGCGCGCTCGTCGTCGACGATCAGCACCGACCCCATCAGCGCGCCGCCTCGGCCAGCACCACGCGTGTGAGCTCGTCGAACGTGAACGGCTTCATGACGCTGGCGCGCCCGCTCTGTTCGATGAACTGCTGCGTGTCCTCGCTCTGCACGTCGCCGGTGAGGAAGATGACGCGCGATGCGTGCGTCGGATCGCGTTCGGCGAGCTCGCGATAGATCGCATCGCCGCTCGTATCGGGCATGCGAAGGTCGAGCAGCAGCGCGTCGTATCGGCGGCTCTCGAGCAGCGCGTGCGCCTCGATGCCCGTGCCCGCGGCGTCCACCGTGTGGCCCAGCCCCGCGAAGTAGCGCACGATGGCCGAGCGGATCGCCGGCTCATCGTCCACCACCAGGATCGAGAGCGGCGATGCGGACGTGGGCACGTCGGGCAGCGCGACCGGCGGCGCGGCGGCAGAACCGGGCGGTGACACGATCGGCAGCTCGACGACGAACGACGCACCGGTGCCCGACGACTCGATCCGAACCGATCCGCCATGCTCGCGGATGATCCCGTCGGACACCGAGAGTCCGAGCCCGGTGCCCTTCCCGACCCCCTTGGTCGTGTAGAACGGATTGAAGACGCGGTCGATCTCCCCCGCCGGTATGCCCGGCCCGGTGTCGCGTACCGTGACCGTGATGCGGCCGCCGCGCACCTCGCTGCACACGACGATGCGCCGCTCGCCCTCCCACCCGCGCAGCGCCTGTTCCGCGTTCCCGATGAGGTTCAGGAACACCTGCTGAAGCTGGAACGGGTCGGCCCAGATGAGTGGCAGCGCGGGATCCAGCCGATCCTCGAGCTCGACGCCGTGCGCGGCGAGCGCGTAGCGCCGCATGTCGAGCGTGCTCGCGATGACCTCGTTGAGCGATGTCGTCGCGCGCTGCGGCGGATGCTGGCGGGCGAACGTCAGCAGGTTGGAGACGATCTTGGCGGCGCGCTTGGCTTCGGCGTGAATGGTCTGCAGCGCTTCCTCGCGCTCCGCATCGTCGCCGGCGTGGGTGAGCACCAACTGCGAGAACGCCATGACGCTCGCGAGCGGGTTGTTCAGCTCGTGGGCGACGCCACTCACGAGCTGCCCGATGGCCGCGAGCTTCTCCTGCTGCACCAACTGCTCGACGAGCAGCTTCTCCTCGGCGACGTCCCGCACGACGCCGAGCGCACCGGTGACCGCCCCGTCTTCCAGCACCGGTGATGCCAGCATCGATGCCGGGCGCGGAACGCCGTTCGCGTCGACGTAGCGGAGCTCGCATCGCTGCCGCCGTCCCTGCAGTGTGCCGAGGATCACCTGCCGCATCGCGTCGCGGTCGCGCGCGTCGATGACGGTCGTGAAGTGCGCCCCCAGCAGCTCGCCGCGCGGGCGACCGGTGGCCTGCGTGAGGGCGCGATTCACCGACGTGAAATTGCCGTTGCCATCGACCGTGAAGATCGCGTCCGATGCCGATTCCACGAGGTCGGTGAATCGGGCTTCGGATCGCGCGTGCGTCGCGGTCACGTCGTCGAACGTGACCACGGCCCCTCCGTTCGGGTGCGGCGACGCGACGACGTCGAACAGCCGCCCGCGCGCCGCCGAGCGCATCGTCTCGCGTCCGAGCTCGCCGTCGCGCAGCGCCCGCGACAGCGGACAACCGTCGCCGATGGGCCGCGCCTCGAGCAGAATCGCCTCGTAGAAATGCCGCCCCACCAGCTCGCGATGCGTCTCCAGATCCGCCAGTTGGAGCGCGCGCGAGTTGTAGCGCATGATCCGGCCCTCGTCGTCGATCACCACCATGCCCGTCGGAATGGCGTTGAACGCCACCGTCCATTCGCGGCTCGACTCGGCCAGCTCCTCGTACAGCCGCGCGTTCACGATCGCGACCGCGACGTGGTCGGCGAGCCGCTGCAGCACCCGGGCGTCGGCGCCGCCGAAGTCGGCATCGCGGTTGAACACCGACAGCACACCGATGACGCCGCGCGCGGTGGACAGCGGCACGACGACGGTGTTGGTGATGCGCACCAGCCGCTGCGCCTGCCGGCTGACGTCCGGGTCGTTAGGCACGTCGTTCACGATCGCCGCCGCCTGCTCCCGCACCGCGCGGCCGCTGATGCTCGTGCGCACCGGCAGCATCAGCCCGGCGAGCACGTCGCCGCTGCCGCCCGCGGCGACGATGTGCAGGTAGTCGTCGCGCCGGAGCCCGATGCACGCGCCCTCGGCGCCGAGGAGCGCCATGGCGTGCCGCAGGATCAGCCGCATCACCTCGCCCGTGCGGAGCGACCCGCTGACGGCACGCGCCACGTCGGCGAGCGCCTCGGTCTGCCGCTGCTCGCGCTGGCTCTCGGCGTACAGCCGCGCGTTGCTGAGGGCGCTCGCGGCCTGCGCGCCCATCGTCACGAGGAGATCCGCGTCGTCATCGGCGAACGCGTCGCGGCGAGCGCTCGCGACCGCCAGCACCGCCACCAGCCGCAGCCCCACCCGCAACGGAACCGCGAGCAGCGACGCCACCGGCGTTCCGGTGCCCACCACCAGCGCGTCGGCACCGATCAGCGCCGAGGCGGCCGGATGCGGCTCGGCGACCAGCACCGGCTGACCCGTGCGGGCGACGCGCGCAATCACCCCGTCGCCGAGCGGCGCCTCCGGCGACGCCAGCTCGTCGCCGCCGATCAGCCGCACCAGCGGCGTGACCGTCGCGCGCTCGAGATCCGGCTGAACGACTACCACGCTGTCGCACGCGATGAGCTGCGACACGCCGCGCGCCACCTCGAGCGCGATCTCGCGCTCGTCGAGCGATCGCGCCAGCGCACTCCCCACGTGCTGCAACCGCTGGAGCCGAGCCGCCTGGCGCGTCGTGAGCTCCGCGAGACGCACCTGCTCGACATGATGCACCACCTGTTGCGCGAACAGCTCGATGGTGCGCAGGCGCGTCATCGACGACGGCGCATCATCCACTGGATCGCCCAGCACGAGCGTCGCCACGGGATGGCCCGCCGGGGAGCGCAGCGGAATCACGTGGGTGCCGCCCGCCCCCCACTCGGCGCCGCCGTGACGCAGGTCCGCGAGCGCGAGCACGTCGCGCTCCTCCATGCCCACGGCGATGCACCGCGGCCCCTCGTGGTCCCCCTCGCGAATGGCGATGCCGACGCGGCCGTAGCCGATCGACTGGATGGCGTGGACGAAGATACGCAGCCGCTCGTCGAGCGAGGACGCGCGCTCGACGTCGATCAGCGCCGCATGGAGCGCGAGATAGTGATCCCGGTCACGCAGCAGCACTCGAATGCGCTCCGCCAGCCCGGCCGGGAGCGACTCGAGCAGCACGAGCTCGTCGGCCGACCACTGCTCCTCGGCTGCGGGTGGTGCGGAGTGCGCCGCCACCGGGGCTAGGCTCCGGGCGCCCGTCGCGGGGCGCTCGATGCGCCGCGCGTCGTCGTCACCGCTCACGCGGCACGAGAACGTGCGCCGCCAGTGGATCCACCACGACGTCGAATGGCGTCATTCCCACGAGGTCTCCATCGGCCTGCACCGGCCGCGGTGGGTCCGTCTCGACGCGAAGGCGCCGGCCGGCCGTGTACAACATGCACGGATCGGTGCGGAAATCCTTGCGCAGCAGTCGCCAGGTAATCCGTACCGAATCCGCGATTCCCATCGGAGAGAAGACGCACAAGTCCAGCAATCCGTCATCTTGTCGAATCCCCGGGCCCAGCGTGATCAGGTCGCGGAACACGGCGCCGAAATTCGCGACCATGACCATCGTGGCGTAGCGTGAATGCACGACGCCGTCGACGGTGGCGGTGACCAGGAACCGCTCGTGGCGCAGCGCGGCGCGGGCGCCGGTCCAGAAGTAGGCGAGCACACCGAACCGCCCCTTCAGTAGCGGCGAAGTCGTCTCGACCATCTCGGCGTCGATTCCGACGCCGGCGGCGAAGGCGAACCGGCGGCCGTCGATCGAGCCGAGGTCGATGCACGCCTCGTCGCCGTCCACGAGCGCCGCGACCGCCGCGTCCACGTCGAGCGGAATGCCGAGTACGCGCGCGATGAGGTTCCCGGTGCCGCCGGGAAGCACGCCCACCGGAACACCCGAGTGCGCGAGCGCGCCGAGCACCTCCATCACCGTGCCATCGCCGCCGAGCGTGAACACCGCGTCGAACGCTCGGCCGCGCTCGCGCGCTACCTCGCTGGCGTGGCCGGGACGCTCGGTGAGCACGGTCTCGCACGACACGCCGTGTCGAGCGAATGCTGCGCGTGCCTGCGCGTGACGCCTCGCGCCACGCCGGGCGCCTGGATTGACGATCAGGAGAACGCGCCGCGTCAGAACCGCCACGTGCGGAAGATGTCGAACCCCCACTGGCGCGGCGTCGGCGCGAAGCCTCGCGTTGCCGTGATCCCCGCGCTACACAGGAGCGCGCTCGCGGACGGCTCGTAGCCGGCCGACACGCTGAGGTTCTCGTTGAGGCGGTAGTCCACCTTCACGCCGATGAGGTCGTACAGGTTCGGCTTCGCGCCCGAGCCCCCGAGCAACGACTGCACCTGGCACAGGCCGGCATTCGCGCTCACCCACGCCCGATCGGAGAGCTGCTGGCCCACGTTCAGCCGTGCACCGCTGAAGATGCTGTTCAGTCCTCCCGACAACCCCTGGTTGGCGACGATGTTCTGCCGCCCGAGCTCCACGTCGATGAGATCGAAGAAGCCAAGCCCCCCGCGCAGCCAATCGCCGAGGTAGCTGCCGAACGAGCGCAGCAGACTCGTCGTCGCACCCTGCCCGCTCACGCTGAAGCTCGGCGCACCCGTCAGCAGATAGCTGAACAGGTCGGTCTGCGAGATGTTGAGCAGACTGTCCGCGCTCGAGAGGCTGAGCCGCGGCTGCGCGAGCGTACCACCAATGTGCACGCGAATCCGCACATCCTGTTGGGCGGCGTTCGCGCTCGACATGCGACGCACGGTGTGCAACGCGTTGATGTCGAGCAACGGGTTGAAGTCGGGGTCGTCCAGGAACTGCACGACCCCACTCTCGACGATGAACGTGCGCTGCACGATCCCGAGGTTCAGGCGATAGGTGCCGCGGTTCGTCGTCAGCTCGCCATCGAGCGCAAGCCCGTACGGCCGATCGGCGCTCCGGCTCTCGCCGACACGCACGTCCACCGCTCCGCCCAGGTTGATGTTGGCTTCCGCCGAACGAAGCCACACATCGTTCCCCATGCGAACCTGCACGTTCTCCACCGAGAGGTTGCGCAGGAGCGCCGGGGGCGGCTGGGGGACCAGCGTACGGTTCATCGTCAACGTGGTGTCGATGATGTTGTACAGGTCGGGGTTGTCGAGGCTGATCACCTGCTTGTCGATCAGTTCGGGGATGACGATGGTGCCCCGCTCCACGGTGACGCCGCCAGTGAGTCTCGACCGGTCGTACGAGCCTTCGAGCTTGAGGTCCGCCGTGACGTCGAGGTGCGCCACGCGCGGGCGGTCGATGATGTGAAAGTCTCGCGCTGCCAGCGCCAGGTTGAACCGCGGATTTTCGAGGTCCGCGAGGTTCGCGTCACCCTTCAGCGACAGCGTTCCCGTGCGCTCTTCGCGCGTGAGCACCGAGAACCGCTCGATGTGAATGCTGTCGCCGAAGAACGCCACGTCGGCGTTCAGTCCGACCAGTCGGACCCCGCCGAGCGGCCTGAGTCCGAGTGCCCCGTCGCTGACGGTCAGCTTCCCGGTGAGCGTCGGATGATGCCACACGCCACCGATGTCGAGATTCGCGGCGAACAGCCCCCCGGCGTTCACGACGGCTGGCGAGAACGCCTCGAGGATCGCGAGGTCCACGCTGTCCGACCGGATTTCCCCGCGGAGCGGGTCGTCCAGCATCCGCTCCGGCACCGATGCCAGGGCGAGGTTCACCGGAATGGATGCCGTGATCGAGAGCGCCGACCGTCCCCCGCGAAAGAGGTCCAGCAGCGCATTCATCCGGCGCGCCTCGTAACGACCTCCGAGCGTGGCACTATCGAGCCTGACGTCGCCGAACCGCGGCCCGCTGAGCATCCCGCTCAGCGTGATGCGCGGGCTCTCGCGCACGCCGGCCACGTCCACGGTCATGGATGCGAGGCCGCCGAAAGGCACGTTCGCCTGAACGAGCTCGCCGATGTCGCCGAGCTCCACGCTGTCGGCCCGCACCGAGAGGGCGATCGGCGCCGTCGTCGGGATCGACCCCACCGCGGTGAGCACGCCCATGTTGGCGTCGCGCAGCCGAACCGTGTCGAGAACGACGCCATCGGGACGAAATGCAACCGTCGTCGGGCGACTGAGCGTCAGGCGATGGTCGCGCACGCCGACGGTAAGCGTGTCGAGATGCACCGTCGTCGTGTCTCCCGAGATCGCTCCGGCCCCGGACACGAGCACGTTCGGTCCGTTCACGCTCGTCGCCTGGACGGTGAACGCGCCGTGCTGCCGGTCGGTGACGCGCAGCGAACCACCGGCGGTCGCGAGGCGAATACCCGCGATGGCCGCTGTGTCCACGCGAACGTCGAACGTGCCGCGCGGGACCGTGGTGAGGTTCGCGAAGTCGAACGCTCCGGTCACCGTGTCGGCGCGGTTGCCGGCCATCCACAGCTGGCCCGCCGCTATCTTCCCGCGCAGCGAGAGCGAATCGAGCGAGCCGAGTACCGCGCCGCTGACGGTGAGCGTGCCGGCCATCGAGTCGGCCGCGGCGGCGGCGCCATCACTCGTGGCGGTTGCCGGCGCACTCGCGATGTAGCGGCGGAGCCCGCCGAGCGAGTCCACGTGCACCGCATACATCAGCGAGTCGTAGACGGTTGGCGTGAGGCCGATGGCGCCGTGCGCCGCCACACTTCCCGCAACCGACTCGAGCGCCAGCGTGTCGACGCGCGCGCGCCCGTTGGCGAATCCCAACCGCGCGATCGCCTGGTAGACGCGCATGCTGTCCACGACCGACCGATCGATGTTCATCGACACCACGCCCGCGAGACTCGCCAACGTCGAGTCCATCGACGCCGAGTCCGCGGACACGTCGAGCTCCACGCGCCCGTTGAGCGCGGTCATCGGCAGCGTGTCGTTCGCCAGCAGCGTGCGGACGTCGAGGTTCGAGAAGGTCAGCCTGCCGCGCGCCGCGTAGGTCTTCGGAAACGCGTCCACGCGTCCGTCATACGAGAACGTGCCGCCCGGTCCGGTGAGCTCGGTCGTGACCAACAGGTCATCGATCGTGCCCTGGATGCGCATCGGACCGCGATACGACCCGCGAAGCGGCAGCGACGGGTACGACCGCGCGAGCGTCGTGAACGACAGCGGCTGCGTGGTGAGGGCGAGATCGTAGCTCGAGAAATCGTCGCCGATCGTCATGCGCCCGCTGCCCGTGGCGCGGGTCGCGTCACCCGGGCCGTCGCGGTGCGTGAGGTCGGCGTTCCGGAACCGGACGTCGAGCCACAGGGAGTCGAGCGTCGCGCGCCCCGACACCGTGCCGTTCACCCGCGGGAAGTTCGGGTTCAGGTACCGCAGCGTGCGAAGGTCGAGCTGCCCCACGTCCACGTCGAAGCCGCGGAACTTCGTGAACGCGGGGAACAGGATGTCGAGCTCGCCGCTTCCCGTGGCGCGCGTCACCGCGCCCGGCACGTTGGCGTCGGCGAACGTCACGCGCGCCTCATCGACATTGAACCGGTTGAGCGGACCGCCGCGCGCACGCACGGTGCCAGTGAGATCGCCCTGCCAGTCATATGGAAACGGCTTGCCGTTCAACACGCGGATCAGGTCGAAGTTCACCGGCTCCGCCTCGAGCGCGAGATCCTTCACGATCAGCACCGGGCCGCCCACGCCGAACGTCATGTTCCCGCGCAGCCTCGACCGCGTGGTGCGCACGTCCATGTCCGACAGCACGTAGTCGATGATCGAGGGGTCCTTCTCGTTCTTGATCGTCAGCACCATCGACCCGCCGCCGGTACGCGGCAACGTCGGATACACCCAGTTGACGTCGGCGAGCGACACGGAGTCGCCGACGATGCGCAGGTCGTAGCGCGTTGGAAGGTTGCTCCCCCACACCACCTTCCCCGACCCCTTGCCCGTCGAGGCGGGTAGGTCGAAATGCGCGAGGTCGAACCATAACGAGTCGGCGGTCTGGCGCACGCCGCCGCTGATGTTGCGGAACGCGAACGGCGGGTCGAACTCGTCGGCGTCGAGCCGTGCGATCTGAAAGAGCCGGCCCACGCTGTCGGGGTCGGCGATGCGCGCGTAGCCGGAGATCAGGTTGATCCGGTTCCAGCGATACGTCCGCTCGAAGTTGCTCCCGACGCGAACGATGTCCTTGTCCTCGCGCGCGAGATTGTACGTGATGGCGCTGTCGAGCCTCGCACCGCGCAGCGAGTCGGCCGGATGCCACGGCATCGAGAGCATGAACGTCGCGTCGCGGAGCACCACCGAGTCGGCAACGATGTAGTCGCCCAGACCGCGCTCTGCCCCGCGCACGCGCTTCTTCTCGGAACCAGGAAAGATGAGCTTGTAGTTCCACGTGTCCGTGGAGTCCTTTCTCAGGTGGACGACGGGCCGGTCGACCTCGAGGACGCTGAGCAGTATGCGCTTGTCCACGAGGTCGCGCGGATCCCACCGGACCGTGACCCGCGCCGCGCTCACGAACAGCGAGTCATCGCTGCCGCGAATCTCCACCGAATCGATCGTCGCGCCCCCGAAGGACAGCCCGGTGATGCTGCCCATCCGCACCTTGCCCTTCACCCGTGGGGCGAGGACACGCTCCACGTAGTCGCGCGCGAAGTTCCGCCCGAACTGCGTCTCGAGCGTCGCCACCACGGCCAGGCCGGCCAGCGCGGCAACACCGAGCAGCGTGAACGCGCTCCACAGAACGACCAGTCGGCGACGAGTCACGGGCGTCGAACGCGAAGCTCGACGAGCGACGAACGCTGCGCGATCAGAACGCCTGCCCGATCGACACGTGGAACGTCAGCCGCCGGAAGAGCGAGCTGCTCTTGGGCGGGGTGTACTTCGCCGGGCACGCGCGCCCCGAGCTCGCCTGCACCGGCGGTGGATCGTCGGGTCCGAGGTCGGGACGCCACCCCGTCACCGGAAGCGCGTTCCCCGGGCTCACGCAGTAGAGTGGTGCCGTGCCTCCGAGGGCCGTCGAGATCGGCGCGTCGAAATACGCGGCACCGTCCTGCCGGGGATACGGGTTGTAGCCGATGTCCATGCGAATCGGCCCAACCGGCGACGCGACACGCACCCCGACGCCCGGCGTGACACGCAGATTGCCGAACGACTGCTCCGCTCCCGTCCCCCCGCGCGTCCACACCTGCCCGGCGTCGGCGAAGAACGCGAGCTGCAATCGCTCCGGAATGAACGGACTCGGCGTGCGCAGCTCGAGGTTCGCCACCACCACGCTGTTACCACCCACCGGCAGGATGCGCGGCGCACCGTGGACCGACGTGTCGGCCACGAAGTACACCGTGTCCGTGGCAACCGTGGGCCTCCTGCAATCGCCCGTGGGCGCGGTACACACGCGCAGCGTGTCAGGGATGTAGACCACGGGCCCCAGCTCGTTCTGCCGGAAGCCGCGCACGCTGTTCGCGCCGCCAGCGTACAGCCGCTCCTGCTGCGGGATGAACACCGTCGACTCGCCTCCGAGTCCGATCCGCTGGCCGAACACGAGCCCACCGCGAAGCCGCGCTACGAGCACCGAGTTCCTGGGCAGCGCCCAGTACCACGTCGCGTCGGCGACTCCCTTGTTGAATTGCAGGTCGGGGTCCGATCCGATCAACCGGCCGGCGTGTCGCAGCTCGAGCGTCATCGACGAGCCGGCCGTCGGGTTCAAGGGGTCGTTCCGCCGATCCCGCCCGAGAGTGACGCTCGCCGTCGCGAGCCGCTGCGTCCGCTTGAGCAGCTGCTGCTCATCCACGTCGCACACGCCGATCACGCCGCAGAAGATCGCCGGTTCGGCGGTAGTACGTCCGTACTCGAGTTGGTAGGCGTACGTCGCGGCGAGCCGGCCCAGCTGCTGGTTGAGCGAGACGATCGCGCCGATCGGCGTATAGCGGCGGAACACCTTGTACTCCGAGCGCAGCTCGCTGTATACGGTGAACGTCGGAACGGCACGAATGCCGAAGAGTGACGACTGCCGGAGCGTCGCGCCGACGTAGTAGTTGAGCGTGTCGCTGTAGATGTCCTCGCGCGCGCTGCCGGCGCACAGGTGCTCGAAGCTTCCACGCGCCTCCGTCGGGTATCCGAGTCCGATCTTCGAGGCGCGCGCGTTGATGTCGAGTCGGCGGAGCCCGCCGAGGAAGCCGAAGTCCGAGTAGTCGACCTGGGTACGGAAGCAGTCGAGCGTCGCCCAGCCGGCGAGCGTGCGCACGGATCGCATGTAGCTCTCCGCGAGCGAGATGTTCACGTCGATGGTCGAGTCGCCCCCCTGAGCGAGACTCGCCGTGTCGGGTGTCACCTCGACGTGCCGATAGGCATCCGAGAGGTACAGCGCGCGCTTCGCCGCCTCGAGCTCGCGCTCGCGATAGAGGTCGCCAGGATCGACGCCGAGCACGCGCCGCACCTGCGATTCCGAGATCGCCGGGTCGCCGGTGGCCTTGCGCGGCGTGACCGCGATGTGCACCGTGCCGATCCGTGCGCGCGGCCCCGTGGCCACATCGAATCGCAGCGTCGCCACCCGCTTCGCCGTATCCGACTCGAAGCTTCGCAGCACGTCCGCCATCGGGTAGCCGTTGTCGCGCAGGCGGCGCACGATCGTGTCACGCGCCGCTTCCACCGCATACTGGTCGAAGCGCCCACCCACGCGTATCGGCAGTCCCGCCGTGACACGGTCCGGCCGGGGCACCGAGTCCAGGCCGTTGATCGTCATCCGCTCCAGAATCACCGGACTGCCTTCCTGAATGCGGAAGGTCACGTCCACCGTCCTGCGACGCACCGAGTCGATCTGCGTCCCGATCCTCACCGCGGAGAAGCCGTGCTGCCGATAGAACACAGCCAGGCGGATCGGGTCCTTCCGCACCTCGAGCGAGTCGAGACAGCGGCGAGCGCCCAGGATGCCGAACACGCGTCGCACCCACCCCGATGGCGTGGTGACGATCCCGTTCGCCAACTGCGCGTCGGAGAACGCCTGGTTGCCCTCGAAGCTCACGCGCCGGACTTCGACGTCACCCGGATCGCAGGCGATGTCTTGCGCCGTGGCGGCTCGACCAGCCACGCAGAGAGCAGCGACGACGAAGCCGAGTGCGAGCTGCGCTCGGCGCCAGCGCATCAGTCGGCCGCTCCCCGCGGTAAACGCGCCGTCGGCGTTCGCGCGGGAGAAGTTTGCGGATCGAGCGGTGTGCGCTGCAGGAACAGGTACGCGATGTAGAACGCGAACGCGCCGACGCCGAGCCCCACGCCGATCGCCGGCAGAAGCTCCCACGGCTTGAGCTTGCGGCGGTAGACGTATTCGCTTCTGGTCGGTGGCGCTTCGCGTTTCAGCATGTCGGTGTGTTGCGTTCGTTGAGTCGCTCCGAGGTCGCAACCTCACCCGAGTGCGACGATCGTCTGGAAGCCAGGTGACTGAGTCCCTTGGCCTTCGGCGCTTGGCCCTCGGCCCGGTTTCCCCGTTCCCTGCGCATTACACCGATTCGACGAGTATGCTCCCGGCGCCCTGCTGCTTGGCCCGTCGCTTCGCATCGGCGGCCGCCATGCCGAAGTGCGCGAGACTGACCCAGTTCTCGGGGCACACCAACATCACTGCCGCCGAAACTCTCGCCAACGGGAATCGCTTGATGTGGCCGTCGCGATCCACGCCGGTGAAATATCCGCTCTGCGCCGCCTCATCGCCGACGGCACGGGCGATGACCAGGCGGAAGCGCTGCGCGCACTCCTCCGCGATCGCCGCGGCATTGCCCTGCGTCGTGACGACGATGAAGTCGTCGCCGCCGATGTGACCCACGAAGTCGCCGCCGCCTTCGCCGGCAACCTCGTATGCAGAGTCCCGAATGGCCGCGCCGAGTCCGCGAATGACCGTGTCGGCCGTGGCGAACCCGAACGTGTCGGCGAATGCCTTGAAGTTGTCGAGGTCCAGATAGCAGACGGCGAACGGGTCGCCCTTCGCGACGCGCTGCGCGATCTCCTTCTCGATCGCGTGCCCGCCAGGGAGACCGCTCGTCGGGTTGCGATCTCCTTCCCGCTCCACGAGCCTCAGCAGCGCCGACACGCGCGCCCGCAGCTCGCGCGGGTCGAACGGCTTCGCGAGATAATCGTCGGCGCCGGCGGCGAATCCCTCGATCTTGCTCTCGATCTCGGATTGCGCCGTCAGCATCAGCACGGGGATGCGCGCCGTGAACGGATTGCGTTTCACGTTGCGGCACACCTCGAACCCCGACATGCCGGGCATACTGTGGTCGAGGATGACGAGATCGGGCTCGCGTTCACGAATGGACGCCAACGCCGCGAGCCCATCTTCGGCCAGGCACACCTCGTGTCCCGACGACCGAAAAAGGTCACGCAACATCAGGCGCATGTCCTCGTTGTCGTCGGCGAACAGCAGGTAACTCACTATCGGACAGCGGCCTAGCGTAGATTGACGGAGGGAATACGGGTCCGGTAAGTTCTCGCGTTTCACCTGCCATTGTCAATGCGCATTCGCCTCCTCCTGCTCGCCCTCACGGTTGTCGCCTGTCGCGGAGGCGAATCGGCTCCCCAGCGCAACGCGCTCGTCGACTCGCGCGATACCTACGATCCTCGCTCGCTCGACCCCGCCCTGTCCACCGACGTCCCGACGGGACGCGCGGTGTCGTACGTCTTCGACGGACTCACGCGATTCACCCCCGATGCTCGGGTCGAGCCGGGCCTCGCCGAACGGTGGGACGTCTCGCCCGACGGCCTCACCTACACGTTCCATCTCCGGCGTGGGGTCACCTTCCACGACGGGTCGTCATTCAAGGCGGGGCACGTGGTACGCACGTTTCAGCGAGCGCTCGATCCCGCCACGAAGGGCGGGCGCGCCGAGCCGCTCGCGCCCATCAAGGGCTCATCCGAGTTCGCCTCCGGGAAGGCGAAGACCATCGCCGGGCTCGCCGCACCAGACGACTCGACCGTGGTGATCACACTCTCGGAACCGCTCGCCTCGTTCCCGAAGCTGCTCGCCATGCCGGTCGCGTCCATCGTTCCCGACGCCACACCCGCCGACTTCGGCCAGCGTCCGGTTGGCACCGGCCCGTGGAAGTTCGTGGAGTGGAAGCACGACGACTACCTGAAGTTCGCCGCGAATCCGCAGTACTGGGGCGGCGCGCCCGCGACCGACACGCTCATCGCGCGCATCATCCCCGAGCCAAGCACCGCGGTTGCCGAGTTCGAGAGCGGCAACGTCGACGTCCTCGTCATTCCGCAGGGGGAGACCGCGGCCTGGGAACAGACCGATGAGAGGAAGGCGATGCTGCAGAGCGCGCCGGCGCTCATCCTGTACTACGTCGCCATCAACACGACCCGAGGCCCACTTGCCGACGCGCGCGTGCGACAGGCGATCAACCACGCCGTCGACACGAAGACGATTCTCGATCAGTTGATGGGCGGGCGTGGCTATCTCGCACGCGGCGTCATCTCTCCGATTCTCGATGGCGCCGACACGACGCGCACCCGCTTCGATTATGACCCGGCGAAAGCCAGACAGCTGCTCACCGCGGCTGGCCATCCGAACGGCATCGACGTCGAGCTCTGGCACTCGCAGGACGCGACCATCGCGCGCCTCTCGCAGGCAGTGCAGGGCTACCTCAACGCGGCGGGCATCCGCACCAAGCTCGTGCAGCGCGACGCATCGTCGGCGCGCGAGGCGGCGCGTAAGGGCGAGACCGACATGACCCTCAAGACGTGGTACGCCGACTATCCCGACGCCGACAGCTTCCTGTACCCGTTGCTCTTCTCGGGGAGCAAGGGCCCCGGCGGCAACGTGTCGTTCTACGCGAACCCCGCGTTCGACCGTCTCGTCGTCGCCGCCCGCCGCGAGCAGGACGACGCCAGGCGCGCCTCGCTCTACCGCTCCGCCGACTCGCTCGCGTACACCGACGCACCCATGGTGCCCCTCTTCTTCTACAACGATCTCTACGCCGTGCAGCCCTGGATCCGCGACTTCAAGGTGCCGACGATCTTCAACGGGCAGCGGTGGACGGAGGTGCGAATCGTCGGATCCGAACAAGCACCTTGACGCCGGCTGCTGATGCTGGTGCCAGTCGCCGCGCGACGTAGCGTGCGGTCACGCCGCGTCACCTGACGCCGAACACGATCTCCCACCACCCAACCGCCGTTCCCGTTTGCCGTCCTTCCTCCTCCGCCGCATCCTGCTCGCCATCCCCACCCTGGCCGGCGTGTTGGTCGTCGTGTTCCTGCTGCTCTACGTCGCCCCGGGCGACCCCGTGCAGGAGATGGTCGGCGAGCGCGCGGACGCGGAGACCATCGCGCGACTGCGCCGCGAGCTCCGCCTCGATGACCCGCTGCACGTGCAATTCACGCATTACGCGGGCGGGGTGATCCGCGGCGACCTGGGCACCTCGTACATCACCGGCCGGCCAATTCTCTCCGACATCGTCGAGCGATTCCCGAAGACGCTGCTCCTCGCGGCGTCGGCGATGACGCTCGCGGCCGCGCTGGGCATCACGATCGGCGTAGTCAGCGCGCGCTGGCCGGGTGGCTGGCTCGATCGCATCTCCCTGGGTGCCGCATACCTCGGCATCTCCTTTCCGGTGTACTGGGTGGGGTTGTTGCTGATCCTGCTGTTCGCAGTCACGCTGCGCTGGTTGCCGCCATCGGGGTACGGCCGTATCGAGTACCTCGTGCTTCCGGCGCTCGCGCTCGGGTCGCGCTCCATCGCGTTCCTCGCTCGCGTCACGCGCTCGGCGATGCTCGAGGTGTTGAGCAGCGACTTCGTCCGCACCGCGCGCGCGAAAGGACTCGCGGAGCGCGCGGTCGTCGTGCGGCACGCGCTCCGCAACGCGCTCATCCCGGTGATCACCGTGCTCGGCCTCGACTTCGGCTACTACCTCACTGGCAGCATTCTCACCGAAACGATCTTCAGTTGGCCGGGGCTCGGTCGCTACGTCGTGAACGCCATCTCGCGCCGGGATCTGCCCGCCATTCAGGGCTCGGTGTTGTTTCTGAGCGTGGTGTTCGTCGCCGTGAACCTGCTCACGGATCTCGCGTACGCGAAGGCCGACCCGCGGGTGGCGTATGAGTAGCGACAGCCCTGCCGCGGATGGCGCACCGCGGGACGCGGCGCCGCTCACCCTCGCGGACTACCAGCGAGCCGCGGCACGTACGCTCAATCGGTCGCTCACGCCGAACGAGCGCCTGCTCGATGCGGCCGCCGGTCTCGCGGAGGAGGCGGGCGAGGTGCTCGGCCTGGTGCGAAAGCACCTCTTCATGCGGCACGACCTCGATCGCGCCCGCCTCCTGATCGAGCTCGGCGACGCGCTCTGGTGCCTAACGGCGATCGCCGGCGCGCTCGATCTCACGCTCGAGGACGCCGCGGCGGCGAACCTCGAGAAGCTTCGGCGGCGGTATCCGGAAGGCTATTCGGACGAGGCGAGCCGCAGCGCGCGCTAGCGCGCTCGCAGCCGCAAGCCGTCAGCCACAAGCCGTTAGCTGTCGGCTGTCGGCTGTCGGCTGCCGGCTGCCGGCTGCCGGCTGCCGGCTGCGCACTCAATCGTCCTTCTGCCCGAAGATCGCCAGATTCGAACTATGCCCCGGGTTCACCTTCTTCTCCGGGTAGATCCAGTGCACCGCCTGATTCACGGCAATCGCCGCCTCGCCGACACCGGTCGCGATCAGCTTGAGCTTCCCCGGGTAGGTCGTGATGTCGCCGGCGGCGTAGATGCCAGGGCGCCCTGTCTCCATCGTGCTCGTCACCAGGATCTCGTCGTTGACGATCTGGAGCCCCCAGTCCGCGATCGCGCCGAGGTCGCTCACGAACCCGAGCATGGGGAGAATCGCGTCGGCGTCCACCTGGCGCGTCGTCTTCGCCTTGATGTCCTTCAGCACCACACCGCTGAGCCGATCGCCATTCGCCGTGATGTCGGCCAGCTCGTGGAACGTGAGGAGCTGCGCGCGCCCCGCCGCCACCGCGGATTGCACCTCCGAGACCGTCGCGGCGTGCGCGCGAAAGCGGTCGCTCCGATGCACCAGCGTCACCGCGGCGGCACGATCCAGGAGCTGATGGGCCCAGTCAAACGCGGAGTCGCCGCCGCCAATGATCACGATGCGCCGGTCGCGGAACTCCTCCGGGTCGGTCACGATCTCGTGCACGCCGCGGCCGTACCACGGCTCCGCGCACGCCTGGGGGAGGCGGCGTGGCGAGAACGCGCCGATGCCGCCGGCAATCACGACCGCACGCGACGGGAAGCGATGGCGGTCGGTCGTCAGGACGAAGTGGCCGTCCTCCTCGGTCAACTCCGTCACCCGTTCGCCGAGGAACGTCGGTGCGCCGAACTGTGTGGCCTGCACCGCGAGATCCTTCACGAGGTCTTTCGCCAGCACCTTGGGAAAGCCCGCAACGTCGAAGATGTATTTCTCCGGATACAGCGCCGTGAGCTGACCGCCCAGCTCCGGTAGCGCATCCACGATGCGCGCCGTCGCCCCGCGCATGCCGGCGTAGAAGAGAGCGAACAGGCCTGTCGGTCCGCCGCCGATGATCGTGAGGTCGGTGAGGTCGTGCGTTGTGGTCATGGCGTCGAAGATAAAGGCTCCGCGGGCCGGGAGCGAAACGCGTCGGTGCGCACTACTATTCGCCCATGACGACCAAGATCTACACCAGGACCGGCGATACTGGCGACACCGGCTTGTTCGGCGGCGGGCGCGTCGGCAAGGACCACGCGCGGGTCGACGCGTACGGCGACATCGACGAGCTGAACGCCGTGCTCGGAATGGCGCGCGCCGTCGAGCTGATGCCTCGGATCGACGAGGTGCTCGTGCCCATTCAACGCGACCTGTTCGCGATCGGCGCGTTGCTGGCCACGCCACACCCCGACAAGATGCGGGAGCAGCTCACCAAGGCGCGCCTGGACGACGACCGCATCGCACAGCTCGAGCACGCGATCGATGACGGCGAGCAGGAGCTCGAGCCGCTGAAGGCATTCATCATCCCCGGAGGTACGCCGAAGGCGGCGGCGCTTCACGTCGCGCGTACGGTGTGCCGGCGCGCCGAGCGCCGTGTGGTCCATCTCCGGCGCGAGGTGGAGATCCCGCAACTGGTCGTGATCTACCTGAATCGCCTCTCCGACCTCCTGTTCGTGCTCGCGCGCGTCGCCAATCGCCGCGCCGGTGCCGGCGAAGTCACCTGGTAGCGGCGTGCCGCTCATCGACGTTCTCGGCTACCCGGTTGTCGTCGAGTCGGGCGCGTTCGCCCAACTCCCGGCACTGCTCCGTGCGCACGCGCCGGCACACCGCTACGCCGTCGTCACCGACGAGAATGTCGCGCCACACTATCTCGAGCCGGTGTGTGAGGCGATTGCGTCGGTGGCGCCACGCGACCGCGTGCACAGCGTGGTCATACCCGCTGGCGAGCACCAGAAGACACGCGAGCAATGGGGCGCCATCACCGACGCCCTGCTCGGCGCGGGCTGCGGACGCGACACCACCATCGTCGCGCTCGGTGGCGGCGTCGTGGGCGACCTGGCGGGGTTCGTCGCCGCGACGTACATGCGCGGCGTGCCGGTCGTGCAGCTACCCACCACCCTGCTGGCGATGGTCGACGCGTCGGTCGGTGGCAAGACGGCCGTCGACACCCCCGCCGGCAAGAACACCGTTGGCGCATTCCACCCACCGGCCGCGGTCGTCATCGACCCGCGCGTGCTGGCATCGCTCCCTCGGCGCGAGCTGCGCGCCGGGCTGGCGGAGATGATCAAGCATGGCGTCATCGCCGATCGCGACGAGCTGGGCCACGTAGTGGCGGCCGTGCCTGGTCTCGTGGACGACGGTGGCCGCGCCGCCGCCATCGATGCGCTCATTGCGCGAAGCGTCCGCATCAAGGCCACCATCGTCGCGGCCGACGAGCGCGAGCACGGCATGCGGAAGACGCTCAACTTCGGCCATACGGTCGGGCACGGGGTCGAAGCGGCCAGCGAGTACTCGCTCCTGCACGGTGAGGCGGTGGCTATCGGCATGGTCGCGGAGTCCCGCGTGGCCGAGCGCGAGGGCGTGGCCGAACCCGGCACGGCCACGGCGATAGAGGCTGTGATGGCGGTGTGCGGGCTGCCCACGCGGTTGCCGCCGGGCGTGGCGCCCGACCGCGTGCTGGAGCTGATGGGCTCGGACAAGAAGCGGCGCCGCGGCGCGCTCGAGTACGCGCTTCCGCGCCGAGTGGGCGCCATGGCGGGTGCATCGAGCGGGTGGGCCGTTCCGATTCCCGACGCGTCGGTGCTGGAGGTGCTTCGCGCCCTCGCGTGATTCGCCACGAATGCCGGAATTGGTTGGCCACTACCACCCTCCTCGCGGCTGTCGTGCGCTTACCAGCGGGAGCGCGCCCCGTGCGCAGGGTACGCTGCTTGCTCATGCGTACCACCGACCTCTCTGGAGACAGCAATGTCGTCCTTCGGCACCTATCTGGTCGGTTTCATCATCCTGATCATTGGGCTTGGGATCGCCGCGTACCTGCTGAACGTCCCGCCGACGTGGATCCTGGTTGGCGTCGTCGTGCTGCTCGGGATCGGGATCCTGATGGCTACCTCGCGCACGAAGCCGCGGGATCCACCAGCGGTATGACCAATTTCGGTTCCGAAGCGAACGGGGAGGCTAATCGCCTCCCCGTTTTCGTATGGACGCACTGAAGATCACAAATCGTTGATCGGCAACAAGTTCCCACATCGCTTCGCGCGCGGCGCATGTCACCGTCAAAAAAGCTGTTGACCTTGATTGTACCCGCGTGTTATCGTGCCGCCTCTGCTGACCAAGCCCGCGAGCGATCCCACCGAGCTCGCATCACCTTCCGCATGGTAAGGGGCGTGTATGCAGCAAGTGACCGAGAGCAGGTCTAAAGGGTTCTTCCGTTCCTCTCCCTCCACCGCTTTCGATCAATACCTACAGGACATACAGAAGCTCCCCCTCATAACCGATCCGGAAGAAGAGCGACGGTTAGCCCGGCGAGCCCAAAAAGGTGACGAGAAGGCCGCCGAGCGGCTGGTGACCGCGAACCTGCGATTCGTCATCTCGTACGTGAAGAAGTACCAGGGACACGGACTCGACCTGAGCGAGCTCGTCGCCATCGGCAACGAGGGGCTCCTCAAGGCGGTACGAAAGTTCGATCCCGATCAGGGCGTGAAGTTCATCTCCTACGCCGTCTGGTGGGTGCGCCAGGCAGTCCTCAAGGCGCTCGCCGAGCAGACCCGCTCGGTTCGAATCCCGCTGAATCAGAACTCGCAGCTCATCCGGCTCGCCCGCGCCGAGACCGTGCTCTCGCAAGTCCTCAGGCGCGACCCCACCGACCACGAGATCGGCCGTCTCCTCGAGGAAACCCCCGAGTCGGTTCGCGCGGCCAAGCAGATGTCGGCCACCGAAGTCTCCCTCGACGCGCCGATCGACCGCTCCGATCGCGAGGCCAGCACCCTGGGCGAGCGCTTCGCCGGCGTCGATGGCACCGAGATCGAGGAAGTCACCGACTTCAAGCTGATGCGCGAGTTCATCGACCGCGTCTTCAGCAAGTACCTCACGCCTCGCGAGCGAAAGATCCTGTATCTCTACTACGGCCTCGACGAGGGGTCGGAGGCGATGACGCTCGAGAAGATCGGCGCGCTCATGGGTGTCACGCGCGAGCGCATCCGCCAGATTCGCGAGCGGGCGTTCGAGAAGCTGCGTGAATCCCCCGATGGCGCGGCTCTCGCCGGGTTCTGGAACGTGGCCTGACCCGGGGCGGAAGGTCGATCTCTTCAGGGCCCGGTGCGCGGCACCGGGCCCTTTTTTCATCCCGGCCGCACGAGCCTCGTCGATGTTTCGACGCGGGCTCCCGGTCGTCCCATGTGTGATGGATCGCACAAATGACCCCCAATTCACACGCGCCGCGTCGGTCTCGCCACCGCGCGTGCTCGTCGTCGACGATGAAACGACCATCCGCGTCGCCCTGCGTCGCTTCTTTACCCGCATGGGGTGGGTGGTGGACGAGGCGGGCGACGGCGGGCGCGCGCTGGAGATGATCCTCGAGGATCGGTCGCAGCGAGCCACCCCGCCCTACTCGCTCGTGGTGTCCGATCTGCGAATGCCGGGGCTGTCGGGCATCGAGCTGCACGACCGTATCGAGCGCGACTGTCCGGATGTACTGCCGAAACTCGTGTTCTCGACAGGCGACCTCGTGTCCGAGGAAGCGGCTGACTTCGCCCGCGAGACGTCCTGCGAGATCATCGAGAAGCCGTTCGAGTTCGCCAAGCTCCGCGCGACGATCGACCGCATCCTCGGGCGTTAGGCGCCGACGGGCGACGCCACGATGGCGGGTGGCGCCGGTCGGCCCCTGCCGCGGCGTCACGTCACGATCGGGTATGCTTTTCGCCTCGGGGCGGGATGACGTCCGCGTTCGACACGTCGACCGTCCGTCGGAGGAGCGCGCGTGCCCGACCGGCCTATCCCGGCCTTCGTCAACCCCGACTCAGGATCTGGCGCCGCCGCGCTCGAAGCGCTGCAGGCGACAGGGCGCTTTTCGGTGGAGACGTGCCCCCCGGCTTCGCTCCGTGATCGGCTCCGTGATCGGATCGAGCGAGCCGTGACGAGCGGCGCGGAACGGATCGTAGTTGCCGGCGGCGATGGCACCATCGCCCAGGCAGCGGCCGCGGTGGTCGCGACGCGCGCCGCGCTCGCGGTCGTTCCCGGCGGGACGCTCAACCACTTCGCGCGTAACCACGGGATCCCGAGCGATCCCGCGGAGGCGGCGGCCGTGGCCGCCTCGGGTGAGGTCGTGACCGCCGACGTCGGCTATGTGAACGGCCGGCTGTTCCTTAACACGAGCTCCTTCGGCGCGTACGTCGCCTTCGTTCGCACGCGCGAACGCCTGGAGCGACGCCTCGGCTATCGGGTCGCGACCGTGGTCGCCGCGCTCCGCCTGCTCGGTCGCGTGAGGCCCTTCACGGCCGAGCTGGAGCTGGACGGCGTCGCACGCCGATTTCGGAGTTCGCTCGTCTTCGTGGGCGTGGGCGAGCGCGAGCTCCAGCTCCCCGCCCTGGGCAGTCCGGCGGAGCACGGCAGGCGCGGCCTCCACGTGATCGTCGTGCGCGGCGGGACGTGGGCGCGGCTCGTCGCCGTCGGGCTCACGGCGGCGTTCGGCGGCAATCGGGCCATCACGCGGGGCTCGCTCGCCGAAACGTTCGTGGTGGATCGCTGTCGCATCGAAATGCCGCGTCCGGAGGGCCGCGTCGCCGTGGACGGAGAGATCGTGACCATGCGCTCTCCGCTCGAGTATCGGATCGCGCGCGACGCGTTGAAGCTGGTGGTACCGAGAAAGACTGGGGAGTAGCGTCGCGATCAGCCATCCGCAGCGACCGGCAGGCGCTCGGCGAACGGCGCAGGCTCGCGGCGCGCAGCCCCGCGCGACCAGGGACCACAGTGCGCAGTATCTACCGCCATGGTATAGCTTTCCCTCCGTGCCCGTTTACCTCCTCCCGCTCTTTCCGCTTCCGCTGGTTCTCTTTCCAGGTGCGCCCCTGCCGCTGCACATCTTCGAGCCGCGCTACCGACAGATGCTCGCGGATTGTCTCAAGGGCGACGCGCGGTTCGGGATCGTATTTCGCCCCGAGGGGGTCAGCGAGCGCGACCTGGAGGTGGGCCGCGTCGGATGCGTCGCCGAAGTGGATGACGCGCACACGCTGCCTGACGGGCGATCGAACATCATCGTGCACGGCGTGCAGCGCTTCTCGCTCCAGCGGTTCGTCGCCAGCCCCGCGCCGTACCACGTCGCGGAAGTCGCGGAGTACGATGACATCGCGGAGGACACCACCGCACTCGAGCCCGCGGCACAGCGCGTTCGCGCGCTGTTCGCGCGCGTCGGACGTGCGGCGCGCACCCTCGCTGACGATCACGATCCGCTGCCCCCCCTTCCCGAGGAGCCGGCGTCGCTCTCGTTCGGCATTGCCGCGCTCGTGGACATCGAGCTGCCGCAGCGCCAGGCCCTGCTCGTCTCGCGCCGGGCATCGGACCGACTGCGCCAGATCGAGACGCTCTTGTCGGGTGCGGTCGACTCGCTCGAGGCACGGGCCCGGGTTCACGGACGGGCGAAGGGGAACGGCCGCGGGCCGCACGTGTCCCCGTGACCCATCCCGCTGACCTCTCGGACCGCCTCGCCGCGGTCGTCGGTGACCGTGGCGTGCTGCGCCGGCCCAGTGAGCTCGTCGTGTACCGGTCCGACGGCCTCCCCGGCTACGCGAAGCAACCTCGACTCGCCGTCTTCCCGCGCACACGCGACGAGCTGATCGCGGTCGTCCGACTACTCGCCGAGCACCGCGTGCCATTCGTCCCGCGAGGCGCCGGGACCGGGTTGTCGGGCGGAGCGCTCGCCGACGGCGTCGTGCTCGTCGGCCTCAACCGCCTAACGCGCATCCTGTCGATCGACCCGGTGGAGCGGGTCGCGGTCGTGGAGCCGGGCGTCGTCAATGTCGCGCTCACGCGCGCCGCGACGCCGTACGGGCTGCACTACGCACCCGACCCGTCGAGCCAGGCCGCGTGCACGATCGGCGGAAACGTCGCCGAGAACGCCGGCGGACCCCACTGCCTGAAGTATGGCGTGACGCTCAACCACGTTCGGGCGGTGACGGCGATCCTCCCCGACGGCGAGATCGTCCGACTCGGTGACGCGTCGGCGGAGCCCGACGGCTACGATCTGCTCGGCGCCTTCGTGGGCTCGGAAGGGTGCTTCGGCATCGCGCTGGATGTGACGGTGCGACTCTCGCCCAATCCGCAGGCCGTGCGCACGCTGCTCGCCGATTTCACCTCCATCGGCGCGGCGGCGCGCGCGACGTCCGCGATCATCGCGTCCGGCATCGTCCCCGCGGCCCTGGAGATGATGGACGGTGCCACGATCCGCGCCGTGGAAGCATCGATCTACGCCGCCGGCTACCCCGTGGATGCCGAAGCCATTCTTCTCATCGAGCTCGATGGCCTCGCCGCGGGACTCGATGTCGATGCGACACGCGTCGAGGCGATGTGCACGGCGGCCGGCGCGCGCACCGTCCGCATCGCGCGCGATGAGGCCGAGCGCACGCGACTCTGGCAAGGGCGGAAGAAGGCGTTCGGCGCCATGGGCCGGGTGTCATCCCATCTCGTGGTGCAGGACGCGGTCATCCCGCGCACGCGCCTGCCCGAGGTGCTCGCGGCCATCCACGAGATCGCGGCCCGGCGGCGCATCACGGTGTGCAACGTCTTCCACGCCGGCGATGGGAACCTGCATCCGAACATCGGCTATGACGCGAACGATCCCGACGAGCGCGCCCGCGTGCACGCGGCGATGCGCGAGATCATGACAGCGTGCGTCGCCGCCGGCGGCACCATCACCGGCGAGCACGGGATCGGGCTCGACAAGATCGACTACATGAACCTCATCTTCTCCGAGGATTCGCTCGCCGCCATGTGTCGCCTGCGCGAGGTGTTCGACCCCGACCGCCGCGCCAATCCGGGCAAGGTGGTTCCCGTCCACAGTTGCCGCGAGTGGCACGGCGCACCGAAGACGGCATGGAGCGCGTGACGCTCGACCCGCGAGCCGGAACTCCGGCCACGGCGCAGCCACACAGCGGCGCGGCCGCGGCCGCGCGGCCGGCCGACGCCTCGGAGGTGCGCGACGCGGTACGCGACGCCGCCGCCCGACGGACGCCGTTGCGATTGATCGGCCGCGGCACCTGGCTCGACGCCGGGCGCCCGGTTGCCCGGGCTCGCCCGCTGTCGCTCGACGAGCTCTCGGGCATCGTCGAGTATACTCCGGGCGACCTGACCCTCACGGCACGGGCCGGCACCATGCTGGCCGACATCGCCGCCGCGACGGCGGCAGAAGGCCAGTGGCTGCCGCTCGAACCGTGGGGCGGCGACGCCGGCTCGTTAGGCGCCACCATCGCGACCGCGTCGGCCGGGCCGATGAGCGGCGCGTTCGGCACGCCCCGCGACATCGTGCTCGGGCTCGAAGCCGTCACCGGCGCCGGCGCCGTCGTGCGCGGCGGCGGACGGGTCGTGAAGAACGTCGCCGGCTTCGATCTCACGCGACTCATGGTGGGCGCCTGGGGGACGCTCGGCGTCCTCACCGAGATCTCGGTCCGGCTGCGCGCGCTCCCCGAGCACGAGCTGACGGTCGCGGTACCGCTCCCGGGCGCCGTGCCGCTCGTCGCCGACGTACTCGCGCGGTTGCGCGCGGCCGACGTCGCACCGGTGGCGCTCGAGCTCGTGAGCGGCACGCTGGCGCGCCGCCTCGGCGTCGGCGCCGAGGCCACGCTCCTTGCGCGCGTGGCCGGGAACGCCGAGGTCGTCGCCGCGCAGCGCGAGGCGCTGGCTCGGCTCGCGTCGATAGCCGATCTGCCGCCGGAGGTGTGGACCTCGTTGCGTGTGGCCGAGCCGGCCGATGTGTCCGTCGTGCGACTGTCGGGTCCGGTCGCCCTGTTCGCCGAGACGTGGGCAGCGGCTGAGCGCATCGCGGCCACCGTCGATGGCGGTTTCGCCCACGCCTCGGTGCTACGATCGGTCGCGCGCGTCGTGCTGCCCAACGAGGGCGGCGCGCTCGCGCCGGCCACGGTAGCGGCGCTGCGCGATGACACGCTCGGGCGTCGCATCTTCGAGCGACTGCCGGCCGCGTTGTGGCCCGCGCTTGCACCCACTCCGGCCGGCGATCGGCTCTCGCTTCGCGTGCGCGATGCGTTCGATCCACAGCGCGTGCTGAATCCCGGAGTCCTCGGCGAGGTGACGACGTGAGCGCGACCTCGGCGCCAGGCCGGCAATCGTTGCCGTGCGCGGTACCCGACACGCCGCTCGCCGCCGCGATCCCCGGCATCGAGACGTGCGTGCATTGCGGGTTCTGCCTGCAGGCGTGTCCGACGTACGTGAACCTCGAGGACGAGAACGACAGCCCGCGCGGCCGCATCGTGCTCATGCGCGCGGTCGTCGAAGGCGACCTGCCGCTCGACGACCCAACCGTGCAGACGCACATCGACCGATGCCTCGGCTGTCGCGCCTGCGAGACCGCCTGCCCGTCGGGCGTGCCGTACGGGCAACTGCTCGAGGCGACGCGCGCGACCCTCCGCGACGTGCGGCCGACGCCCCTCATCGGCCGCGTCATCCTCGCGACCTTCGCGCGCATCGCGGCGCTGCGTGTGACGCTCGCGGGCTCGCGGTGGCTGCGCGCGACGGGAGTGCCCTCGCTGTTCGCCGGACTCGCCGGACGCCTCGGATTCGCGTCGGCGATGCTGGCCTCCACGCGCCTGCCGCTGCCCGAGCACGACTACGATTTCGGGCTTGCCGGTACGCGGGGCAGCGTCGCACTGCTCGAGGGTTGCGTGATGCGCGGGCTGTTCGCGCGAACCAACCGCGCGACAGTCCGAACGTTGCGCGCGAACGACTATTGCATCGCGCCCACGGGCGGCCAGGTATGCTGTGGAGCGCTCCACGCGCATGCCGGTGACCTCGATACGGCGCGCGCGCTGGCGAAGCGGAACATCGAGGCGTTCGAGCGGAGTGGTGCCGATTTCATCGGCGTCAACGCGGCGGGATGCGGCGCGATGATGAAGGAGTACGGTCATCTGCTCGCGAACGATCCGGCGTGGGCCGATCGCGCGCGGCAACTCGCGGCCCGCGTACGCGATGTGACCGAGCTGCTCGCCGCGGCAGGTCCGCGGCCCGCCGCGCCGCTGCCGCTCCGCGTCACCTACGATGCCCCGTGCCACCTGTTGCATGCACAGCGCGTCGTCGCGCCACCGCTTGCGGTGTTGCGCGCCATTCCGGAGCTGACGCTGCTTCCGCTGACCGATGCGGAACAGTGCTGTGGCGCCGCCGGCATCTACAACCTCGTGGAGCCCGCGACGTCGGACGCCGTGCTCGCTCCGAAGCTGCGACATATCGCCGCGACGGGCGCCGACTGGGTGGCCACCGGGAATCCGGGCTGCCTCATGCAGATCGGAGCCGGCCTCCGGCGCGCTCACGCTCGCGCGCGCACCATCCACCCGGTGGACTTGCTGGATGTGGCGTATGCCAGGGAGAAGCAGCGGTTATAGTTCTACCATGGTCGATGCCGTACTCTTCGAGTTCGACGGTGTGATCGCGGACACGCACGCCGCGCGTCGCCGGGCGCTCCTCGAGAGCCTCGGCGAGGACGGCGTGATGCTCACCGATGCGGAGTACGCGGAACGCTGCGCGTCCCTTCCTGTTCGCGCCGCGATCCGGAACGCGTTCGCGCTCCACGGGCACCCCGCCGACGATACCGCGATCGAGCTGGCCGCTGCCCGGGCCGAGCGGCGGTTCGCTGGCTCCCTCGAAGGGGGACTCCTGCTCGCCGAGGGCGCGTATTCGCTGATCGATGCGTTCGGCGCTCAGGCTCGGCTCGGCATCGTGGCGCGTGGTGCGCGCCGCGAAATCGACCCGACGCTCGCGCTCGCCCGCCTCGACGACGCGTTCGAGTTCGTCATCGCGGACGAGGACGCGTTTCCGCCCAAGCCGGCGCCGGCGCCGTACCTCGCCGCGCTCGAGCGATTGATGAGGCGCCGGGCGGTCGTGGCTGGCAACGTCGTAGCCCTCGAGGACGGGCCCGCGGGAATACGCTCGGCAAAGGCCGCCGGGCTCCGCTGCGCCGCGGTGGGCCCGCTTGCCGTCCATCTCGCCGTCGATGCGGATGCCTTGCTGCCCACGCTCAGCGGGCAAACGATCGCATCGATTGATGCCCTCACGTCGGGCGGGCGGACCATCGAACGATGACCCTCTCCGTCATGCACGCCGATGGCGCGGTGCTGGGCGAGCTGGCCGGCCGACCCGTCGCGTTGCGCTATACCGCTGTCGAGAGCGAGTACGCCGCGCTCCGCGGTGGCGCGATGCTCGTCGACCGGTCGCACCGTGCCCGGATGTCGCTGCACGGCGAGGGGAGAGCCGAGACGCTCACGGGCCTCGTCACGAACGACGTCGCCGCGCTCGCCGCGGGCTACGGGCAGTACGCCGCCGCGCTGACACCGCGCGGAAAGATCATCGCCGACGTGCGCATCCTCGCGCGTGACGACGACCTCCTGGTCGATGTGCCGGCACGGGCAGCCCCCGGCTGGCTCGCGATGGTTCGGAAGTACGTCAACCCTCGCGCCACACGCTACGTCGATGAGACGGATGCGCTGGGCGACATCGGCGTGTTCGGGGAGCGCGCGCGTGAGATCGTCGGTGCGGTCACCGGAATCGACGCCGAGGTGCTCGCGTCCCTCGTACCGTACGCCCACACGAAGGCGTCATGCGATGACCTCGAGCTGACGGTGGCGCGCGCTCCCGACATCGCTGTCGAGGGATACGAGCTGTTTGTTCCCGCCGAGGGACTCGTGCGCGTTTGGCGCCGGGCGACCCAGCTGGGCGCCACTCCGGCGGGGCTCGACGCGTGGGAGATCGCGCGCATCGAAGCCGGACGGCCCGAGTGGGGGATCGATATCGACGAGTCGACGATCCCGCAGGAAGCGAATCTCGACGACCTGCACGCCATCTCGTACACGAAGGGCTGCTACACCGGACAGGAAACCGTGGCTCGCGTGCACTTCCGCGGACACGTGAACCGGCACCTGCGCGGCCTGAGTCATCCGGGCTTCGCCGCGCTTCCGCGCGGCGCGCAGCTCCTCGATTCGCAGGACAAGGTCGTTGGCGACGTGCGGAGCAGCAGCGTGTCGCCTCGACTCGGTGGAATCGCGCTGGCGATGGTTCGGCGCGAGGTCACCCCGGGCTCCGCGTTGCGGGCTCAGTGGGACGATGGCCAGGCGGCGGTGACCGTACTCTCGCTGCCCTTCCCCGCTTGACGTCAGCGACTCACGGATGACACGAAGGGCGCGACATCTGTCGCGCCCTTCGTGAACCTCGAAGAAAGTCGCCGCGCGTTCGAAGCGATTACGGCTTCTTCGCGGTGGTGTCCTTCTTCATGCCGGTGTCCATCTTCATCCCGGTGTCCATCTTCATCGCGGTGTCCGTCTTCATCGCCGTGTCAGCAGGCGCGGGGGACATGGCCGGCGCGGTGGTGTCGACAGCGGGGGTCTCTTCCTTCGTCTTGCACGCGGCGAGGGCCAGCACAGCGGCGACAAGGGCCAGGCGCTTCATCTACATTCTCCTTGAGAGGGGATGATCAACGGTTGCCGTGGTCCGCGCGCGCGGTACCAGGATCGGGGGCAGAATCTAGGGACTCTGCGGCGAGTGTCAAGACCGGACGATGTTCTCCAAGTGCAAGGATGGCAATGCATTTCCCTCGGTTAAGTGTATGATGCCTAATCTATTAGCGCAGGAGACACCCGCCGTGGCCCGGCGGCGCGTCAAAGCGTACCTTTGCGAAGTTCCCTCGCTCGTGTCTCTCACAGTAGCCGGCCATGAGCACTGCGACTCTCGCTGAGAGCGACTCCCGCATCGTGCGTGGTGCCTGTCCGCACGATTGCCCCGATACCTGCGCCACCCTCGTGACCGTGCAAGGTGGTCGTGCCGTACGTATCGCCGGCGACCCGGACCATCCGTTCACCAACGGCTTTCTCTGCGCGAAGGTGAATCGCTATCTCGAGCGTACCTACCACCGCGATCGCCTGTTGCACCCGCTGCGCCGCGTGGGGAAGAAGGGCTCGGGTTCGTTCGTCCCGGTCTCATGGGATGAGGCCATTGCCGAGATCGCCGAGCGTCTCGGCGCCATCGCGGCTTCGAGCGACGGGTCGCAGGCCATCCTGCCATACTCCTACGCTGGCACCATGGGCCTGATCCAGGGATCGTCGATGGATCGGCGGTTCTTTCACGCGCTCGGCGCGTCGAAGCTCGACCGCACCATCTGCTCCATGGCGGGCACCGTCGGCATGCGGATGACGATCGGCGCCAATATGGGTGCCGATGGCGAGGGCATTCCGGAAAGCGATCTCGTGCTGCTCTGGGGTACGAACACCCTCACGTCGAATCCGCACCTGTGGCCGTTCGTGCTCGAGGCGCGCAAGCGCGGCGCGACGATCATCGGGATCGACCCGCTGCGCACTCGGACGATGGAGCAGTGCGACGAGTGGCTGCCGATTCGCCCTGGCACCGACGGCGCGCTCGCGCTCGCGATGATGCACGTGCTGTTCGCCGAGGGGCTCGAGGATGGCGACTACATCGAGCGCTACACGCTCGGGGCCGACACGCTTCGCGAGCGTGTGCGCGAGTACCCGCCCGAGCGGGTCGCGCCGATCACCGGGCTGTCCGCCGAACGGATCACCGAGCTGGCGCGCCAGTACGGGCGCGCGCGCGCCGCGTTCATCCGTGTGAACTACGGATTGCAGCGCCACTACGGTGGCGGCATGGCCGTCCGCACCATCGCCTGTCTGCCGGCCGTCAGCGGACATTGGCGGCGCGCCGGTGGAGGCGTTCAGCTCTCGACGAGCGCGAGCTTCCGATTCAATTCCGCGGCGCTGGAGCGACCCGATTTCTCACCGCCGGTCCGCACCATCAACATGATTCGCCTCGGCGAGGCGCTCGGCCTGCCTGACGCGGGGGTGGGTGGACCGCCCGTGCGCGCGCTCGTGGTGTACAACAGCAATCCCGCCGCGGTCGCGCCCGACCGCAACGCCGTCCTGCGCGGCATGGCGCGCGAGGACCTGTTCACCGTCGTGCTCGAGCACTTCCAGACGGACACGGCCGACTACGCCGACTTCGTCCTTCCCGCCACGACGCAGCTCGAGCACTGGGACGTGCATCTCGCGTACGGACATCTCTACGCGTCGCTCAACCGACCGGCCATCGAGCCGCTCGGTGAGGCGAAGCCCAACAGCGAGATTTTCCGTCTCCTCGCTCGGCGCATGGGGCTCACGGACCCGGCGTTCGCCGACGACGACGTGTCGCTCATCCGCCAGGCGCTGGACACACCACACGAGCGCATGCGTGGCGTGACCTTCGAGGCGCTGCTGGAGCGTGGTTGGGTTCGGCTCGGCGTGCCTCGGCCATTCCTCCCGTACGCCGAGGGCGACTTCCCGTCGCCGAGCGGAAAGTGCGAGTTCTACTCCGAGCGACTGGCGCAGATGGGACTCGATCCACTTCCCACGTACACGCCTCCGCTCGAGCTACCCGAGACGGCGCCCGACCTCGCGGCACGGTTCCCGCTCGTGCTCATCTCGTCTCCGCGCCACTATTTTCTGAATACGACGTTCGTCAACATCGAGTCGCTGCGACGGAACGCCGAGCCCGAGTGCGTGCTGCACTTCGCCGACGCCGAGCGTCGCGGCATCCCCGATGGGGCGCGTGTCGTCGTGTTCAACGATCGCGGCGAGTTCACGGCCGTCGCGCGCGTCGGGGAGCAGGTGCGCGAGGGGGTCGTGTGGGCGCCATCGATCTGGTGGGGCAAGCTCGCGCCCGACGGCACGAACGCGAACGCAACCACGTCGCAGCGCGAGACCGACATGGGCCACGGTCCCGTGTTCTACGACAATCTCGTGGAGGTGGCGCTGGCCGATTGATCACCACTGCGGCAACACTGGTGTGACCCGATACCGCTCGTTAGGGCGGCCGTCGGGTGCGAATCCTCAGCATCGAGCAAGGGAGTCCTCACTTGCAGTCCTATCCCACCACTCTCGGCGCGTTGAAGCGCTCGCCTTTCGGTGCCGCTGATCGCCAGCGGCGCTCGGTGAAGGATGAGCTTCGCCAAAATCTCCTGAACCGGATCTGCGCTGGCGGGCCTCTGTTCGAAGGGGTGCTCGGCTACGAAGACACCGTGATGCCGCAGCTCGTGAACGCGGTGCTGTCTCGCCACAACTTCATCCTGCTCGGATTGCGTGGGCAGGCGAAGAGCCGGATTCTCCGCTCGCTCACCACGCTGCTCGATGATGCGATCCCGATCGTCGACGGGAGCGAGGTGAACGACAATCCATTCGCGCCGGTGTCGAAGTTCGGGCGGCAGCGCCTCGAGGAAGCCGGCGACGATACGCCCATCGCCTGGCTCGATCGCGAGAGCCGCTACGTCGAGAAGCTCGCAACGCCCGACGTGACCATCGCCGACCTCATCGGCGATCTCGACCCCATCAAGGCGGCTCGCGGCGGTCACATTCTCTCCGACGAGCTCACGATGCACTACGGGATGCTTCCGCGCGCGAACCGCGGCATCTTCGCGCTGAACGAGCTTCCCGACCTCGCCGGCAAGGTGCAGGTCGGACTGTTCAACATCATGCAGGAGGGCGATGTCCAGATCAAAGGATATCCGGTGCGCCTTCCGCTCGATGTGCTGTTGTCCTTCACGGCGAATCCCGAGGACTATACCGCGCGCGGGAAGATCATCACGCCGCTCAAGGATCGCATCGGGAGCGAGATCCAGACGCATTATCCCGAGACGATCGACATCGGGATGTCGATCACGCGCCAGGAGGCGTGGACCGGCCGCGGTGCGCGCAGCGTGCGCATTCCCGATTTCATCGGCGAGCTCGTGGAGCGCGTCGCGTTCGAGGCGCGCACCGACAAGCGGATCGATCGTCGCTCGGGTGTCTCGCAACGCATGCCCATCACCGTCACCGAGAACATCGTCTCGAACGCCGAACGACGAACCCTTCGCACGGGCGAGGTCGAGGTGGTGCCCCGCGTGGCCGACGTGTACGCCGCCATGCCGTCCATCACCGGGAAGATCGAGCTCGAATACGAGGGTGAGCTCGTCGGCGGGCCAACCATCGCGCGAGAGTTGATCCGCCGCGCCGCCGATGCGACGCTGCGCGAGCGGGCTGGGGTCGTGAACGCCGACGAGGTGGTGATGTGGTTCGATGTCGGCGGTGCGCTCGAAGTCACCGATGACGCGTCGTCCGACGCGCTCGTCAAGGGATTCGCCACCGTTCCAACGTTGCTCGACATCGTGCGCGACATCGGCCTCGCTCCGGCCGGTGACACCGCCATGACGGCGGCCGCCTGCGAGCTGGTGCTCGAGGCGCTCGTCGCCCGCAAGAAGATCTCGCGCACCGATGCCGGCCGCTACGGCCGTGCCGTGCAGGAGCAACGCCGACGTCCGAACCAGGATCTGTTCGGCGGCGGAATGTCGGCGTGAGACGGCGAGCGGCGGGAGCCGGGCGGGTGCCCGCCGAAGGCGGGCGGATGGGTGCGGGAAGCGGAGCGGCACCGGCCGGCGCGGGGCACGCGGCGACCGGCTCCCGTTCCCGCCTCCCGATGCCCGGTACCCGCGCTGCGACCCCCGACTCCCGACTGACCGTGCGTCGGGCCGGCTCCGCCGACCTCCCCACCATCGTGGCGCTTCGTATGGCGCTGCTTCGCGAGCACGCGCATAACGCCATCTACGGGCGACTGCGCGCCGACGCCGAGACGCGGGCCGCCCGGTTGTTCGCGCTGCAGCTCCGGGCGGAGAACGAGGTGCTGTTCCTCGCGGAGCTCGACGGCGAGTGCGTGGGGGTGCTGCGTTGCATCGACTCCACCGGATCGCCGCTGCTCGAGCCCGCGCACTACGGCTACATCTCGTCCGTGTACGTCGTGCCCCCGGCCCGCGAGCAAGGCGTGCTGCGGGCGCTCCTCGCCGCGGCGGACGCCTGGTGCGCCGACCGCGCGCTCGACGAGATGCGCCTGCACAACGCCGCCGACAATCCCCTCGCGAACGCCGCCTGGGAGGCGTTGGGCTTCGAGGTGGTGGAGCACCTGCGGGTTCGCCGCCTGCCATCACGTTAGGCACGCGCCGCCATGCCCGTCATCACGATCTCCCGCATGTTCGGCTCCGGCGGGTCGGAGGTGGCGGCGCGGGTGGCCGAATCGCTCGGCTGGACTCTGCTCGACAACGCCTTCGTCGAGCGGGTCGCGGCGCGGCTCGGACGCACGCCCGTCGAGGTGCAGGCAATCGAGGAGCGCGTGCCCTCGCTCGCGGAGCGGCTCGCCGATGCGCTGGCCCTCGGGTCGCCCGAGATCCTGTCCCCGTCGCTGTCGGCGCCGCTGCCGCCCACCGAGGAGCGCCTGCTCGAGGTCACCGAACGGGTGATCGACGACGCGATCGCGAGGGGGCCCGTCGTCCTCGTCGGACGCGGCGCCCAGTCCTACCTCGCCCAGCGCCGCGACGCCCTGCACGTGTTCTGCTACGCCCCGAAGCCGGCCCTCGTCGGGCGGGTGGCGCGCCGCGAAGGGATCGACTCGGAGGAGGCATCGCGACGCGTCGACGAGACGAACCGGCGGCGCGAGCAGTACGTGCGACGCTACTGGCAACGTTCGTGGCTCGCACACGAGAACTACCACTTGTGCCTGAACACCGACTGGCTCGGCATCGACGGTGCCGCCGATCTCATCGTGCGGGTGGCACAGGAGCGGCTGGTTTAGGCGGCGCGCACACGGCGCGCGCGGCCGGCGGCCCGGCGCGATGATCCGGACCCGAACGCCCGGGCCGCTGGATCAGTGCTCCGTCCGCACCCAGTCCCGCTCGCGGTGGAAGACGTACATCGCGAAGCCGAGCATGATCGCCGCGCCACCACCGATCGCCCAGTCCACCCCCACGGCACGCGCCACCACGCCCGCGGCGAATGCGCCCACCACCTGCGACAGACCCACCGAGATCAGCGAGTACACGGACATCAGCCGACCCCGGAAATGGTCCGGAACGAGCGACTGCAGCAGGCTGTTCGCGACCGCGTTGGTGACGATCATCATGAACCCGGTCGCGAGCAGGATCGGGTAGGCGAACGCCGGCGATCGCACGAGCGAGAACAGGATCAGCAGGCAGGCGTACGCGTACGCCGCGCCGATCAGCAGCCTGCCGCGCGGCGCGCGTGAGCCGAACGCCGCCAGCCCCAAGGCACCGCTCAGCCCGCCGACGCCGAGCGATGACAGCAGCAGCCCGTAGCCGCTGGCGTCGAGCCCGAGCAGGTCGCGCGCCACCACGGGCATCAGGATGATGTACGGTACGCCGAGAATGGAGTACACGCTGATGAACCGGATGAGCATCGCGAGCTTCGGCGTCGCCCGGATGTAGCGCAGCCCCTCGAGGATGCCGTGCAGCGGAGAGCCGGTGGTGAGCGGCGGTTGCCAGGCCGGCAGACGGATCATGAACAGCCCGAGGAGCACGGTGAGATAGCTCAGAGCGTTGAGACCGAAGCACCAGGCGATGCCGGCCTGCGCGATCACCGCCGCCGCGACACCGGGACCGAAGATGCGGGCGAGGTTGAAGCCGCTCGAGTTGAGTGCGATGGCGTCACGCAGATCGTCCCGTCCCACGAGCTCGATCATCATCGCCTGGCGCGCCGGAATCTCGATCGCGCTCACCGCGCCGTTGACCGCGGCGAGCACGAGGAGCCAGTGGATGGTGATGTGCCCGCTGAACGTCAGCCACCACAGCGCGGTCGCCTCGACCAGGAGGAGCGACTGCGCGATGGTCACCAGCCTGAGCTTGTGACGCCGGTCGACGAGTACGCCGGCCGGCAACGAGAGCAGGAGAATCGGGAACGAGCCGATCGACGCGACGAGCCCGACCATGAACGCGCTGTTGGTGAGCTCGAGCGCCAGCCATCCCTGCGCCATCGTCTGCATCCACGTGCCGATGAGCGACAGCGTCTGCCCCATCCAGAACAACCGAAAGTTTCGGTGCGTGAGCAGCACCCGAAACGGGTTGATCGAGCTCGCGGACGGCGGGCGGGCGGGCGCGCTCGGCGACGCATCGGTCGCGGGAGGAGTCGTGCGCGGCCCGAGCACCGGCAGTACGTTACGATAGACGGCGAACAGCGAATCCAGACGAGTCCAGTGGCGGCCGCGTCCCCTCGTGCCCACCGACCCGCACTCGTCCTTCGGCCCACGGCCCTCTGCCCTGCTGGTATGCGCTTCCACACCTACTCCAAGTTCAGCCCCGAGCTGGCGGATGCGGTCGACTTGCAGTCGCTGCTCGAGAAGCTGGCCGATTTCCTGTTACAGTCCGGGTTCGCTGGCGGACGCATGTCGCATCCGTACTGGGGCGACTTCGGGGGCGATGCCGACCGCTCGCTCGACGCGCTCAAGGAGGCGATCCTCAATGCGCTGATCGAGAGTGGTCAGTTCACCCCCGAGATGCTGCACGCGCTTCGCGGTGAAGGCGACGAGGAAGCACAGGCGAAGCTCGCCCAACTCCTCGACGACCTCGTGCAGCGCCTCACCGCCGAAGGTTACCTGAACATCGACGCGCCGCCCCAGGTTCCGGATACACATCAGCCGTTGGAGGGCCGCGGCAGCCTCGCACATGCCGCATCGCGTGATGTTCAGTTCAATCTCACCGACAAGGGCATCGACTTCCTCGGATACCGGACCCTGCGCGATCTGCTGGGGTCACTCGGCAAGTCGAGCGTTGGTGCGCACGACACACCGTACCTCGCCACCGGCATCGAGTCCGACGGGTGGAGCAAACAGTACGAGTTCGGGGACGTGCTCAACCTGGACGTGAACGAGACGCTGAAGAACGCCCTCGCGCGTAGCGGCTCGATCCGCGTCCCGATCGACCTCGAGTACTCGGATCTCATGGTGCGTCAGGCGGAATACCGCTCGTCGTGCGCCACCGTGTTGATGCTCGACACGTCGCACTCGATGATCCTCTACGGCGAGGACCGCTTCACGCCGGCGAAGAAGGTCGCGCTCGCGCTGACGCACCTCATTCGCACCCAGTTCCCCGGCGACACCATCCGCGTCGTGCTCTTCCACGACTCGGCCGAGGAGATCCCGCTCCCCACGCTCGCGCATGCGCAGGTGGGGCCGTACCACACGAACACCGCCGAGGGGCTCAAGCTCGCCCGCCGCATCCTGCTCGCGCAGAAGAAGGACATGCGACAGGTCATCATGATCACCGACGGCAAGCCGAGCGCGCTCACGATGCCGAATGGCCAGATCTACAAGAACTCGATGGGCCTCGACGCGACGGTCATCGCGCACACGCTGAAGGAGGTGGCGAACTGTCGCCGCGCCGGGATCATGATCAACACGTTCATGCTCGCCCGCGACCGCACGCTCGTGGAGTTCGTGAAGCGCGTGTCCGAGATCAGCAAGGGCAAGGCGTACTTCACGAACACCATGACGTTAGGCCAGTTCATCCTCATGGACTTCCTGCGGCGGAAGACGCGCACGGTCAGCTGACGGGCACCCGCCGAGCGGCGGCCGCCGGGGCCTGCCGAGTCGGTGTGCGTGCGGTGCCTCGGTGCGCCGCCAGCGGCCGGCCGCCATGCCCCTTGCGCATCCACGCTCGGCGCGTTAGACATATGCACACAATCGAACGTCCCCTCGTGGTGATTTGCGGCGTATTGCGGCCACGTTAAACAAACAGCTAAAAGGCCACGCGTCCCCGCGGCTTTTCTCGCCTGGGGATTTTTTTTGTCCCCGGCGGGGCGGCGCGGACGGGTGGAAGGAGAGATGTACGCATGGCACCCGTCGAGCTCCGCCTCGGCCTCATCGGCTGCGGCACCGTTGGATCCGCGTTCGCGACGTCGTTCGCCGAACGGCGTGAGTCGCTCGAGCGGCTCACATCGGCACGACTGCGGCTGGCAACCATCGCCGTCGCGAGGCCCGGGCTTCCTCGCGAACGGGTCGCGTTCGCTCGACTCACCGACGATGCGGCCGCACTCGCCGCGGATCCCGCCATTCACATCGTCATCGAGGCGAGCGGCGCGCCGAGTGCCGGTGATTGGATTCGCACCGCACTCGATCGTGGCGCGACCGTCGTCACCGCGAACAAGCAGGCGCTCGCGCGCGACCCGCGGTTGCTCTCGGCGCTCGCCGCACGCGACACGCGGCTCCACTGCGAAGGCGCGGTCGCCGCCGCCGTCCCCATCGTACGGGCACTCCGCGAGTCGCTCGCCGGTGAGGAGATTCACGGATTACGCGGGGTGCTCAACGGCACCACGACCTACGTGCTCGGTCGGCTCGAGCACCGGCGACCGTTTTCCGAAGCCGTCAGCGATGCGCAGCGCGAAGGATTCGCCGAGCGCGACCCGGGGAGCGATCTGAGTGGCGCCGATGCCGCCGCGAAGCTCGCGATCCTCTGCTCCATCGCCTGGCGCGAGCCGGTCACGCTCGACGACGTGTGCGTTCGTGGAATCGATCACACGGTGGTCGAGACGGTCGATGACGCGCGGCGCCGCGGCGGGCGCGTTCGCCTCGTCGCGACCGCCGCTCGCAACGGCAGGGTCCACGCGTCCGTCGAGCCGCTCGTGCTCGATGCCACCGATCCGCTCGCGACCGGAACCGGCGTACACAACGTGGTGGAGGTGCGAACCGCGCTCGCCGGCACGCTCACCTGGCACGGCGCCGGCGCCGGCGGTCGCTCCACCGCATCGGCGCTGCTCGCCGACATGATCGCCGCTGCCCGTGCCATCGCATCCCGCCGCAGCTACCCGGGAGGTGCCCGATGACGATCGCCGCCGTGGACACGACCCTCCCGGGCGCGCACGCTACCGGTACGACCGCGCTGGGCGCCCTTCCACTCGTCTGTACCAACTGCGGAACGCGCTTCGAGCCCCACCCGAGCGCGATCTGTCTCGACTGCCTCGGTCCGCTCGCGCCGCTGTACGACGACGCGGCCCGCACGCTCCCCGATCGTGCGACCATCGCCCGCCGCGCTCCGTCACTCTGGCGCTACCGCGAATGGCTGCCCTTCCGCGGAGCGCCGACGCTCTCGCTCGACACCGGTTTCACGCCCCTCCTCGACGCGCCAGCGCTCGCGCGCCGGCTGGGCGTCGCGAGGCTCTGGGTAAAGAACGACGCGGTCTCGCACCCGACCCTCTCGTTCAAGGACCGCGTCGTGTCCACCGCCATCAACGCCGCGCACGCCTTTGGCCTCGACGTCATCGGTTGCGCGTCGACCGGAAACCTGGCGAATGCCGTGGCCGCGCACGCCGCTCGCGCCGGACTCGAGGCGTGGATCTTCGTGCCCCATGACCTGGAAGAGGCGAAGATCCTGGCGACGAGCGTCTTCCGGCCGCGACTCGTACGCGTGCGCGGCACCTACGATGACGTCAATCGACTCTGCGCCCAGGTCGCCGACAGCTTCGGCTGGGGCCTCGTGAACGTGAACCTCCGCGCGTACTACGGCGAAGGGTCGAAGACGATGGCCTTCGAGATCGTCGAGCAGCTCGGCTGGCAGATGCCGACCGCCGTCATCGCGCCAATGGCTGGCGGGGCGCTCGTGACGAAGCTGCACCGGGGGTTCCAGGAGTTCCGAGAGGCGGGACTGGCGGCCGGCCCGCTGCCACGCCTCCACGGCGCCCAGGCCGCCGGGTGCGCGCCCATCGTTAGGCTCGTCGAGCGCGGCCAGGGTGGCATCGTGCCCGAGGTGCCGTCGACGATCGCGCGCTCGCTCGCCATCGGCAGTCCGGCCGACGGACTGACGGCGGCCCGCGCGATCGCGGATACGAACGGCTGGGCGGCCGCGGTCCTCGATCCCGAGATCGTGGCCGGCATCCGTCTGCTGGCCGAGACCACCGGCATCTTCGCCGAGACGGCCGGCGGCGTGACGGTGGCCGCGGCCGTGGAGTTGGCGCGGACCGGCCACCTCCGGCCAACCGACGAGGTCGTGCTCTGCATCACGGGCAACGGCCTCAAGACGCTCGACCCGCTCGCCGCTGCGCTGCCACCGGCCCCTGTGATCGCCCCGCAGTTGCGGGCGCTCGCGGCGTTGGTGGAAGCGGATGCCCGAGGATGAGCTGCCAGCGATCAGCGATCGGCCAACAGCCGTCGCGAGCAGCGTTCGGCCGAGCCAGCAGCACGCGGTCACAGCGGGGAGCGGTCAGCACCAGCACGCAGCCGCGTGCAGCGACCAGCCCCCCATGATGCCCTCCCTGACGTCCACCCCAAGGAACTCGATCATGTCGCTGACTATCTCTCTCCCCAGCATCCTCGCCCGCCTCGCCGACGGGAACCGCTCGCTCGCCGCGAACGGCAGCACCGTCGGTGAGGCCGTCGCCGAGCTCACGCACCGCTTCCCGCCACTCGCGGCACGACTCGTCGATGAGCACGGCCAGCCGTATCCGTTCGTCACCTATTACCTCAACGACGAGGACATCCGATTCGCCGGAGGCTTCGCCGCACCGGTTCGCGATGGTGATGAGCTCACGGTCGTTTCCGCCGTCGCGGGAGGCTGACGTGAGCGCCGTACTCGCCAACCAGAGCGCACTGCCGGCAGCCGCGCCCACCCTCGGACGTGAGGAGCTCCTGCGCTATGGCCGTCACCTGCTGCTCCCCGAGGTGGCCATCGACGGCCAGCGAAGGCTCAAGGCCGCACGCGTGCTCATCGTCGGTGCCGGTGGGCTCGGTTCGCCGGCGGCGCTGTACCTCGCGGCCGCCGGCGTCGGCACCATCGGCCTCGTGGACTTCGATGTCGTCGAGCTCACCAACCTCCAACGTCAGTTGCTCCACGGCACCCGCGATGTCGGGCGCTCGAAGCTGGAGTCCGCGCGCGACCGTCTGCGCGACACCAATCCGAACGTGAAGTTGGAGTTACACCCCACCCGACTCACCGCGGCCAACGCGCTCACGATCATCGGCCAGTACGACGTCGTGCTCGACGGCACCGACAACTTCGCCACGCGCTATCTCGTGAACGACGCCTGTGTGCTGCTCGGCAGGCCTAACGTGTACGGCAGCATCTTTCGCTTCGACGGACAGGCATCGGTGTTCGCGTCGGCGGACGGCCCGTGCTACCGTTGCCTCTACCCGGAGCCGCCGCCCCCGGGGCTCGTCCCGAGCTGCGCGGAAGGCGGCGTGCTCGGCGTGCTCCCGGGGCTGGTGGGGACCATTCAGGCCACCGAAGCCATCAAGCTCATCCTTGGCATCGGCACTCCGCTGACCGGACGCCTGCTGCTCGTCAACGCGCTCGATGCCCAGTTCCGCGCGGTGAAGGTGCGGCGCGACCCGGGTTGCCCGGCGTGCGGCACACGCGAGCTCCGCGACCTGATCGACTACGATCAGTTCTGCTCGACGAGCGGTGGCATTGGCGCGGGACTCGATGCGGTACCGCAGATCGAGCCGCGCGATCTCGCCATCCGACTGTCGACCGGCGAAGCGATCCAGCTCCTCGACGTGCGCGAGCCGCACGAGTGGGAGATCGGCCACATCGACGGCGCGCGACTCGTTCCGCTGCACCGTCTCGACGCTGCCATTCCGACCATCGACCGGGACCGACCGATCGCCGTCTACTGCAAGGCCGGAACGCGGAGCGCGCTCGCCGTTCGCGATCTCCTCGACGCCGGATTCCGGCAGGTCTGGAGCGTGACCGGCGGCATCGTTCGTTGGGCGCGCGAAGTCGATTCGCGTGTGCCGGAGTACTGATGGCGCAGCCGGAGCATCCGTCGGAGGTGACGCCGGCCATGGTGTGGTATATTGCGCCATGCTCTCCGCGCTCGGCCTCGCGTTCTTCGGATTTCTGCTCGGCGTCCGCCACGCCGTCGATCCCGATCACGTCGTCGCCGTCACAGCCATCGCCACGGGGCAACGCTCGCTCGGGCGCGCGAGCCTCATCGGTGCACTGTGGGGCGTCGGGCACACCGTCACGATTCTCGTGGTCGGCGGCGTCCTCATCCTCTTTCGCATCGCCATCCCGCCGCGGCTCGGGCTCGCGTTCGAATTCGCTGTCGGCCTCATGCTCATCGTGCTCGGGCTGGCGAACCTCCTGTCGCGGAACACCGGCCCCCCGCGTCAGAGCACTGCACGACCGCTCTTCGTGGGCATGGTCCATGGCCTCGCCGGTTCCGCCGCGGTCGCCTTGCTCGTCCTCGCGGCGGTCCGTGATCCTCGCTGGGCGCTCGGCTACCTGCTGTTGTTCGGCGTCGGCACCATCGTCGGTATGGTCGCCATCACGACCGCCATCGCGGTTCCCGCGACGCTGGCGACGCGGCGCGTCGGCGTAGCCCGGCGATACCTCGTGCTCGCCTCGGGCGCGGCGAGCGTGATCTTCGGCGTGCTCATTGCCGTGCAGCTCGCGGGCGCCGGGCTCTTCTCATCTGCGCCCGTCTGGACGCCTCGGTGACCGGGGCGCGCCCGCGCCGCTTGCAGTCCCGGGAGCGACCCGCGGCCGCATCGCCAGTCGAGCACGACCCCGCACGCCTGCGCGAGTTCTCGCGACGCTTGCGCGCCTGGTTCCGGAAGCACGGGCGGGACCTGCCATGGCGTCGCACGCGGGACCCGTATCGCGTCCTCGTTTCGGAATTGATGCTACAGCAGACGCAGGTTTCGCGCGTCGTCGACTACTACGAGCGATTCCTCACCCGCTTCCCGACGCTCGGCCATGTCGCCGAAGCGCCGCGGCGGCAGGTGATGGCTTCGTGGGCGGGGCTCGGATATTACGCGCGAGCGCGCAACCTGCACGCGCTCGCGAGGCGCGTCACCCGCGACGGAGCCGCGATCCCCGATGACCCGTCGGCACTGCGCGCACTGCCAGGCATCGGCGCCTACACGGCCGGTGCGGTCGCATCGTTCGCCTACGAACGACGGGCGGCGCTCGTCGATACGAACGTCGCTCGCGTCCTGCACCGGGCGTTCGCGCCCACGGTCGACCCCCGCTCGTCCCGGGGCCAACGTACGAACTGGGCGATCGCGGAACGGCTACTCCCGCGAACGGGCCGCGCGGCGTGGGTGCACAATCAGGCGTTGATGGAGCTCGGGGCCCTGATCTGCACCGCGCGCGTTCGCCACTGCGACCGGTGTCCGGTTGCCACGCTGTGCGACACGCGCAAAGCCGACCGACGCGGCCCGCCGATCGCGGCCCCGCGCCGGGAAAGCTCGCCTTGACGTCGGCGCCGGACCGCACGGGACATCGACACCTGACGTCTACGCCTGCGTCGCGCAAACCGCGCCCCCGATGACCAGGCAGGCCTGGCCGAGCCGCAGGAGCGTGTGATAGATGAAGACCGGCTTGCCTCGATAGGTGGGTGACGGCGACGCGCGCTCGAGTGCGAATCCGAACTCGCGGTAGTAACGAGCGAGACGCGCCGCGGACTGATAGAGCGTGTCTCCGACCCAGCCGGGCATTCGGCGCCCCGAGATCGCGTACCACCAGCCGTTCGCCAGCGAGCGCGCCGCGTACAGACGGTTCACCACCGCCGGGCCTTCGGTCAGGTAGCGCAGGTAGTAGCCGGCACCGTGATAGATGGCGCGCACCTGCGCGCCTGGCCGGAGCACGCGACGCCACTCGGCGATCGCGCGGCGCTCGTCGGTGTACGGGAGCACGACCTTGCATACGAGCCCATCGAACGATCGGTCCTCGACCGGGAGCTGCTCGGCCACGCCCGCTCGAACGTCGAACCCCTCGGACACGAGGCGCGCGACGGTCGGTCCCGCCGGATCGACTCCGACGGGTTCACAGCCCGCCGCGCGCAACAACTTGAGCTGTTCGCCGGCGCCGCAGCCTACGTCGAGGACGCGCGCGCCTGGCGGAAATTCAGCCAGGCGGAACTCGTCCAGGATGTACCCTTGCCATTCCGACTGCACCATCCAACCCTGCGAATACTGCTGAAACCCTTCGCAGGCTTCGTACCCTACGCACGCTTTCCCGACTTCTTCCGGTGGTCGAGCGATGACGTGTAATCCCGCTCGTCGTAGCCCGTGTAGATCTGCCGCGGCCGCGCGATCTTCTGCTCCTTGTCGAGCAGCATCTCCTCCCACTGCGCCAGCCACCCTGACGTCCGGGCGACCGCGAACAGCACCGTGAAGAAGTCCGTGGGAAACTTCATCGCGCGGTAGATGAGCCCCGTGTAGAAGTCCACGTTCGGGTACAGCTTGCGCGACACGAAATAGTCGTCGCTCAGCGCGATCCGCTCGAGCTCGAGAGCAATTTCGAGGTCCTTGTCCATCCCCACCGACTCGAACACCTCGTTGGCGAGCTGCTTCACGATCTTCGCGCGCGGATCGTAGCTCTTGTACACGCGGTGACCGAATCCCATCAGGCGGCCGCCCTTCCCGCTCTTCACCTCGGCGATGAACGCGGGCACGTTCTTCACGCTCCCGATCTCCTCGATCATCCGGAGCACGGCCTCGTTCGCTCCGCCATGCAATGGGCCGTACAGCGCCGCCACACCCGCGGCGACCGCCGAGAACGGGTCCACGTGTGACGAACCCACGGCACGCACGGCGTTCGTCGAGCAGTTCTGCTCGTGGTCGGCGTGCAGGATGAACAGCACCTCGATCGCCCGCGTGAACACCGGATTCGCTTCGTACTTCGACTCGCTCATGCGAGCGATCATCGAGAGGAAGTTCTCCGAGTACGAGAGGTCGTTGTCCGGATAGATGAACGGCAGTCCCTTGTTGTGGCGGTAGATGAACGCCGCCAGCGTCGGCAGCTTCGCGAGCAGTCGGATGATCGAGATGTATCGCTGCTCGGGATCGAAGATGCTCTTCGCCTCGGGGTAGAACGACGACAGCGCGGCGATGCTGCTGCAGAGCATCGACATCGGGTGCGCATCGTACCGGAACCCTTCGAGGAACCGCTTGATGTTCTCGTGCACGTACGTGTGGAACGTGATGTCGTGCACCCACTGGTCGTACTGCGGCTGGGTTGGCAGCTCACCGTTCCGCAGCAGCCATGCGACCTCGAGGAAGCTCGCCTTCTCGGCGAGCTGCTCGATGGGATAGCCCCGGTAGCGGAGAATCCCCTTGTCTCCGTCGATGAACGTGATCGCGCTCCGACACGCCGCCGTGTTCATGAACGCCGGGTCGTAGCTCATCATCCCGAAGTCATCCGCGTCGACCCTGATCTGGCGCAGATCCATGGCGCGGATGGCGCCATCGGTGATGGGAACGCTGTACGACTTCCCGGTACGGGTGTCGCGAATCTCCAGTGCGTCGGTCGTCGCCGGAGCGGCGACCGCTTCCGTCTTGGTCATGCCGGGCTCTCCCTGATCGATCTCGAGTTTCGGTTCGCTTCTCGCGAAAACTAGCGACGCACTGCGCCGAACGACATTGCTGTGCCGGCCTTCGCGTGCTTTCTTCCTCGCCTCATGATCGGTGCCGTCACTCCCTCCGAGCCGCTCCGCCTCGCCCTCGTTCTCGCTGCCGCTGTCGTCGGTGGTGCCGTGAACTCCATCGCGGGCGGCGGGACCCTCCTCACCTTCCCCGCGCTCGTGGGCCTCGGCATCCCGGCACTCGTCGCGAACGCGACGAGCACCGTCGCGCTGTGGCCGGGCGCGGTCGCCAGCATGTGGGGCTATCGCGATCTGCTGACCGGCATGCAGAGCTGGGTGAGCCGTTTCGCCATCCCGAGCCTGCTCGGCGGGCTGCTCGGGGCGCTCCTCCTGCTGGCCACCCCGGAGTCGCGCTTCGATGCGATCGTCCCCTGGCTCGTGCTCGGAGCCACGCTGCTGTTCATCGTTCAGAAGCCGCTCAGCGAGCATCTGCGTCGTCGCGCCGAGCGACGCGGCATCCCCGAGGTCACGGACGACCACGCGTTCGACCGCACCGTTCACCCGAGCGCGCGGCTCCTCGCCTACCAGTTCGCGGTCGCCGTATACGGCGGCTATTTCGGTGCGGGGATCGGCATCCTCATGCTCGCGGCGCTGGGCCTCATGGGCTTTCGCAACATCCACCGCATGAACGGTCTCAAAAACTGGGGCGGTTTGTGCGCGAACGCCGTCGCCGCCGGCACGTTCGCGTTCAGTGGCCTCGTGAGCTGGCCAGTCGCTGGCGCGATGGCCGTCGGCGCGGCGATCGGCGGGTACGGCGGATCGCGCCTCGCGCAACGCGTTCCCCAGTCGCGCGTGCGACAGGCGATCATTGTGATCGGGCTCGCGAGCTCACTGTGGCTGGTGACCAGAGTCTGAGGCGCATCGGGACCCTCTAGTTTGGCTGCGCTGCTGCCGAGACTCACCGGAACCAGACCAACTCGCGCATGTTTTTCAGTCGGAAGGCGGCCAAGCCCGCCGCAGCTCGCCAGCCAGCCAGCGCACCATCACAGCCGTCTCCCGCAGCCGGCGACGTGTCCATCGTGCTCGACGCGCTGGGCGGCGTCCTGCAAGCGTACGCGCGCCACGCGCTCGATACGGAAACGCTCGACGCCGAGGCGTCGCGCACGAAGATCACCGAGTGGATGCGGCACGCGACGATGGGCGCCCGGCACCCGACACGCGCGGGCGACTCGCCCGGCGGGCTCGCCGAGCGCGACTGGCGAGGACTCGTTCATTTCACCGGCGAGCATCGCCGCAGCGAGCAGCAGCACGCCCACAAGGGGACGCGCGACCTCCGCGAGACGATCTGGGCGATCGTCTCGTCGACGCACCGTATGACCCAGGCTGACGTGGAGTGCGGACGGGCCGTCTCCGAGCAGCTCGAGCGGGTAAAGGCCGCGGTCGAGGGAAGCGATGCCGCGGCGGTTCGCCGGGAAGCGCTCGCCGCGGTCCAGGCCGTCGGCACGCTCATGATTCAGCAGCGCGACGCTCAACGCCGAGAGTGCGCCGCACTGGCCGAACGCCTCCGCGCGCTCGGGAGCCAGCTCGAGGATGCGCGGCGCGAGACCGCGATCGACCCGCTCACACGGCTCGCGAACCGGAAGGGATGGGACGAGTTCATCGAGCGGTCCGTCGCGGTCCACGCGCTGTCGGGGGAGCCGGCCTCGCTACTCATGATCGACCTCGACCGATTCAAGGCCGCGAACGACACCTTCGGGCACACCGTGGGCGACGCGGCGCTCCGCGCGGTCGGCGATTGCCTCGCCCGGGTGTTCATGCGACGGTGCGACCTCGTGTGCCGCTACGGCGGCGACGAGTTCGCCGTGCTGCTCGCCGAGACCGACGCCGCGAAGGCGGGCTCGCTCGCCGAGCGAGTCCTGTCGGCGGTGCACGACGCACCGTTTCCCGAGCGCGGCGCGCTGTCGCTCGACCTCTCGATTGGCGTTGCCGGGCTCGCGCCAGGTGACTCCGTCGCCACCTGGATGCAACGCGCCGACGTGGCGCTCTACGCCGCGAAGCAGCGCGGCGGCGGCCGGGTGGTCATCGCCGGCGGCCCCGCTCAGGCGCTCACGCCGCGCGCCACCGCTTCGAGCACCTTGTCGCCGAAGCGATCGACCTCGTCCAGCGTCGTGTAGACGTTAGGCGTGACCCGCAGGCCGTTGAACTCGGCGTGGATGATGGGCGTCGTGATGATCCGATGCTTCGCCCACAGCCAGCCCTGCAGCTTCGCACTGTCGAGGCCCTCGACGTTGAACAGCGCGATGCCGCCGGCGTGCGTGTTGTCGAGCGGTGTCAGGACGCGAACACGGGAGCTCTCGGCCATGAGGCGCTTCGCCCACCGATCGCGGAGATAGCGAAGGCGTGCCACCTTGCGCTCGCCGCCGATGGCGCGGTGGAACGCGAGCGCCGCGGCGATCGCGTTGTGGTTGGCGGCCGGGTGCGTTCCGATCTCCTCGTACTTGCGGACGTTCTCGTCCATGCTCGCCGGCGCCGCCATCAGTGGCCAGAGCGACTTCTGCCGGCCCTTCCGCACGTAGAGGAAGCCGGTACCGACAGGCGCCAGCAGCCACTTGTGCAGGCTCGTCCCGTAGTAGTCGCACCCCAGCTCATCCCGAGTGAATGGGAAGTGCGCGAAGGCGTGCGCACCGTCCACGAACACCTGGACGCCCTTCTCGCGGGCCATCGCCACCACCTTCGCGACAGGCAGGATCTGCCCCGTGAGGTTGGTGATGTGCGTGATCTCGATCACGCGCGTCCGCGGCGTGATCGCCTGACGGAACCGGTCCACGATGTACTCGTCGGACGGCGGCGGGACCGTGAACGTGATCTGCTTGACGACGATCCCGTCGCGACGCGCGCGCTGGTCCCACGCCGTGAGCATGCGCGGATAGTTCTGCGTCGTGACGATCACCTCGTCGCCGCGCTCGAGGTCGAGACCGAAGATCATCGTCTCGTTCGATTCCGACGCATTTCGCGTGATGGCCATCTCCTCGGGGTCGCACCCGAACTCCTTGGCCAACTCGCGCCGTACGCTCTCGATGCGCGGCTCGAGTACGCCCCACATGTGCTCCACCGGCACCTCGTTCGAGAAGCGAAGGTCGCGAATCATCGCCTCGAGCACGTGCGTCGGTGTCGGACTCACCCCGCCGTTATTGAGATTGATCAGCGTTCGGTCGGCATCGAAGGCGCGCTGGATCTCGCCCCAATACGATTCGTCCTCGGCCAGCGGCGCCGGCGCGCGACCCGCGGCCAGGTGCTCGGCGCGCAGTACCGACGCCAACGCGGTGGAGCGGAACATGGGGACGGCCAGCCCGGTGCGGGCGAGCGTGGCGATGAAGGCACGGCGATGAGCCATCGTCGGAAACCGGGAAGGGGGAACCGGGAACCGAAGCTTGGAGCGAGAGCCAATGGGCCCGGCGTGAGTCCGCTGCAACCGCGATACGCGACAAGTTGTGGCAATCCGGCGCCCGGCGTCCAGCCCCCGTTCCCGGATCCCGGTTCCCCGTTCCCGGTGTCCTACAGTCTCGACCCCTGCGGCAAATCGAGCACGAAATGGAACCGGGTGCCTTTCTCGAGCTCCGTCTCCACTCCGAGCTCGCCACCCATCGCGGCGATCAGCTTCTTGCAGATCGACAGACCGAGGCCGGCGCTCGAGAACGCATAGTCACCCGTGACCTGCCGCTGGCGAAATGCCTCGAAGAGGTTCGCCATCACGTGCGGCGGGATCCCCCGTCCCGTGTCCTTCACCGAGAACTCGACGCGGCTCCGATCGAGCTGCCGGCACATCACGTCCACGGACCCGGTGTTGGTGAACTTGATGGCGTTCGTGGCGAGGTTGAGGAGCACACGATTCAGGGCCGCCTGGTAGCCCACGCGCAGGTCGGCCTCCGGCCCCACACAGCGCACCGTGAGCTGCTTCTCTTCGGCCATCGGCCGGAGAATGTCGAGGATCGACTGCAGCACGTCCGATACGAGAAACGGCATCGGCGGCTGGTCCATCAACGTGGTGCCACCTCGCGCCAACTCGATCACGTCGCCCGCAAGGGCACTGAGACCGAACGCCGCGGAGTACACGAGCCCGAGCTGGCGCTCCTGAATCGGCGTCAGCGTGCCCCCGGACCCATACCGCAGCCGCTCGGCGAGAATGAGAATCGACCCAAGCGGCGAGCGCATGTCGTGCGCCATTTCGACGACGAGCTGCTGCGCATCCTGTCCCGAGAGCCGCGCCGCGAATCGATGTGCGGCATCCTCGTCGATCGCGTGCTGCACGCGCTCCATGGCCTTGATCACATCGAGAACGCCTGCTTCGCCCGACGCCTGCGCCTCGAGCCCTTCCGCGTGCTCGAGGAACGATCGGCGGAGCAGTTCGAGCACTCGCCGCACCGGCACGAACGGCGGAAACGCGACCAGTGCGATCGAGTCGCCGCTCAGCGCCTGCCGGACGTTGCCGGTGAGCGCGCCGACGGTGGCCCGCACATCTTCCGGCGACGTGGCGGCGTGCTCCGTGTGCGGCCATTCCGCACAGACATCGGCCGCGGCGGCGACGAGCGCCCGCCACGTCGGACTCGACGACCCGGAACCCGAGCCGCCGTCGTGATCGACGACGGGCGACGGCGCGGGCGCAGCGCTCCCACGAGGGGTCGGCTTATGCGCTCGCGATTGCGACACGCGTGTCTGCTGCAAACGTGGGCTCACTCTTCTCCGGCACCACCGAACTCGTCGCGGCGGAAGCCATGCTTTTCCATGAGACGGTACAGCGTCGTGCGATCGATGCTGGCGAGACGGGCTGCCTTCGACATATTCGACCCGGCCCGCGCGATCAACTGGGTGAGGTACTCCTTTTCGAAGTGGGCGACGAGCTTCTCCTTCGCCAGGTGGAAGCTCTCCGTCATGATGTTCACGGGAAGCCCCGTGCCGGCGACGGCCGGCGCGCCGGCATCGTCGTACTGCGGCACGTCATCGGGCTGCACCCCCTGGCCGGGCTCCGCGAGCACCGCCAACTGCTCGATCACGTTCTGCAGCTCGCGCACGTTGCCGCGCCACGGGCGCGACCGAAGGAAGTCGATCGCCGCATCGGTCAACCGCGGCGAGGGCTCGCCGGGCTGGCGGTGCCGCTCCCAGAAGTGCGTGAGAAAGTGATTGGCGAGGAGCGGAATGTCCTCGAGCCGCTTCCGCAGCGGCGGCAGCTTGATCGGAACGACGCGCAACCGGTACATCAGGTCTTCGCGCAGCGTCCCCTTCGTCACGCATTCCGCGGGATCCTTGTTGGTGGCCGAGATGAACCGCACGTCCACCACGGCATCCTGCTGCTCGCTGCCCACGCGTCGCACGACGCCGTCCTGCAGCACGCGCAGGAGCTTGGCCTGCAGCGGCAGCGACATCTCGGTGAGCTCATCGAGAAAGAGCGTGCCGCCGTTCGCGATCTCGAGCAGCCCTGGCTTGTCGCGATCGGCGCCGGTGAACGCACCCTTCCGATGCCCGAACAACTCACTCTCGAGCAGGCCCTCCGGAAGTGCCGCACAGTTGATCGGAACCAGTTGCCTGCTCGCCCGACGGCTGTGCTGGTGGATGAACTGCGCGATCAGCTCCTTCCCGGTGCCGCTCTCACCCGTGATCATCACCGACGCGTCGGTGCTGGCGACCCGGCGCGCCAGCTCGACTGCTTTGCGGAACGCCGGCGAGACGCCGAGGAGCGTGATCTTGTCGCTGTTGCCGTTCTGCTTCAGCAGCTGAATGCGCAGGTCGCGCGTCTCACGCGCGACCATCACTGCGTGCGACGCGCGCCCGATGAGGACCTGCAGGTGCGTGGCCGAGAATGGCTTCGGGAGGTAGTCCCACGCGCCCGCGCGGAGCGCCTCGATGCTCGTGGTGACGCTCGGGTTCCCGGTCATCACGACGACGATCGTCTCCTTGTGCGCCGACAGCGTCGCCCGCAGAATCTCCATCCCCGACACCGGGGTCATATAGAGGTCGACGAGCACGATGTCGAACTTCCGGCGCCGGACGAGCTCCAGGGCCTCGTCGCCGCGTCCGAGCGTGGTCACGTTGAATCCGTCCATCTGCAACACGCTGGCGCAGCCTTCGCGGAGCGTGCGGTCATCGTCCACGATGAGGAGGCTCAGGCTGGACTTGACCTCCGCGGAGATGGACAATGGGTCTCGCGCCGCCTCGCCGTCACCGGCGGCGAGCGAGCGGCCCGAGTCTCCAAGAACCGCGGACGTAGACGACATTAGGCAAACTCCTCCAGGGTGAAGCGCGTGGTCGCGAGCAACCGACCGTCGCACCGATTCATCATTGTCGGGTCACCGACGATGGTCGTTCGGCTGCCGTTGCGGGTTTCCTGTTGAGCCTGGCGCATCCACTGGACGACTGACGGTGCGCACTCACAACGAATAAATGCTGACACGAAGCTACAGCATAGCGGGTGGGCAACAGTGGCTGTGTATCACATTCGACACCGTGTGGTGCATCACATCGACAGAACCCGCGCTGTGGGAGCCATGAGCCCGCTCGGCCGCGTGACGAGGGGGGCTTTGGAACCGACAATGGCAGCTCTGCCGTGGGCCTGATTTTGCGGAGCCGACCCTCGTTGCGTCTTCGGGTGCAGACATGTGCGACCCACGTCACACGGCGCCCGCTTAGTTTGCGCTAGACTTCGGTTAGCCTCTCCTCACGCTCCTATCGTCTCGAATGTCCGGATCCGGATCTCTCGTCCCGTCCAGCGCCGCCGGAATGGAAGTCGCGCCCGAAGGGGCCACGACCGCCGTCCAGAGCTGGGGGCCGCCGCCTGCGCCCCCCGCAGCACCGCCCCCCGGCGCTCTCAACATCGGACGCTACGTCGCCGCGCTCCGACGCTACAAGTGGCTCATTGCCGTCATCATTCTGCTCGGCACCATTGGTGGAATCGCCGCGACCCGGTTCATCAAACCGAAGTACCGCGTCGACAGCAAGATCGTAGTCGGTGAATCTCCCGATCCCAAGGGACCGGTGCGCCCTCAGGCCGTGCTGAACGAACAGGCCTGGGGTGAGTTGCTGAAGAGCTACGCGATTCTGGATCCGGTCGCCCGCGAGAGCGGCGCATATCTGACGCCGAAAAGCGATGCGGACTCGCTGGTCTTCCGCGGCTTTCAGCCCACCTCGGATCTCCGAGCCGGGAATTACGTGCTGAAGGTCAACCCTGCCACCAAGCGGTACGACCTCTCGGTCAGGCGTGGGCGCTCGGTCGCGGTCGTCGAGAGCGGTGCACTCGGAGATTCCGTCGGTCGCACCGTAGGCTTCGCCTGGGCCCCCGACCCCCAACTGCTCGCCACGCGGGGCGAGGTGAAGTTCGAGGTCAGGACGCCCCGCGAGGCCGCCAACGATTTACGGGGCCGCCTCAATGTGTGGCTTCCGCCCGAGAGCCGATTCATCAACATCAGCCTCGAGGGCACGCGATCGCAGGAGCTCGCGTTCACGATGAACGCCATCCTCCGCGAGTTCGTCGCCGAGGCCGCGTCGCTGAAGAAGAAGAACCTCACCGACCAGCGCATCGCCCTCGAGGAGCAGCTCGAGCAGGCGTTCGGGAATTTGCAGACGCTCGAGCGCCAGTTGAAGGATTTCGTCGTGGACAAGGCGCTCGAGCCCACACGCCAGCTCACGGTGCAGCCGGGCGTGGGCATCACCGACAACCCGGGCATCATCAGCTACTTCGACCTCCGCGTGAAGGCCGAAGCCGCACGTCGCGATCGCGAGGCCGTCGAGGCGCTGCTTCGAACCGGACCGAACACGCGAGTGACGCCGGAGCAGCTCCTGAGCATTCCTGGCGTTCTGACGACCTCGCCCAACCTCAGGAACGCGGTCGACGAGCTGACCAGGTCCGAAGCGGAGCTGCGTACGCTCCGGTCGAAGTACACGGACGCTGCTCCGCTGGTGCAGGCGAAGCTGGCGGACGTCGAGCGGATGACGACGCAGACGATTCCCGCGATCACGGCGCAGACGCTGGAGCAGTTGCGGCGCCAGGAAGCGGAGCTCGACCGCCGGATCAACGCGGCATCGACGGACATGCGACGCATTCCCGCGACCGCCATCGAAGAGGGCCGGCTGACCCGCGAGCGTGATCTCGCGGCAGCCCTCTACGCCGACATCCAGGGCCGGTACAACCTCGCCAAGCTCGCGGAAGCGAGCGCGATCCCCGACGTCAGCGTGCTCGACTCGGCGGTCGCGCCACTCAAGCCATCGAGCAACACCGCGCCGATGATCCTGCTCATGGTCATTGGCGGCAGCATCGGTCTCGCCATCGTCGTCGCGATCCTCCTCGATCTCGTCGACAAGCGGTTCCGCTATCCGGAGCAGGCGACGCACGAGCTCGGGCTCGACATCCTTGGTACCATCCCGACGATCCGCCGCCGCAAGAACGGCGTCACGCGCATCGAGGACGAGGCGCAGCTCGTCGAGGCGTTCCGTGGGCTTCGGCTCAACGTGCGCAACGCAGCCAACGGCAGTGGACCGGTCACTCTGGCCATCTCCAGCCCCGGGCCAGGCGATGGCAAGTCGTTGATCTCGTCGAATCTCGCGCTCGCGTTCGCCGAAGCCGGCTACCGCACCCTGCTCGTGGATGGCGACATTCGCCGCGGGCAGTTGCACTCGACGTTCTCGGTGCCGCAGCGGCCCGGACTCGTCGACCACCTGACTGGCGACGTCGTCATCGAGGACGTGATTCGCGAGACGCCACACGGCAACCTGTTCGTGATCCCGTGCGGAACGCGCCGCCAGCGTGGCCCCGAGCTGCTCGCGGCGGATGCGACGGTGAAGATGCTCCGCTCGCTGCGCGCCCGGTTCGACGCCATCATCGTCGATACGGCACCGTTGGGCGCGGGGATCGATCCGTACGCGCTCGGCGCGGCGGCGGGTAGCATGCTCATCGTGCTTCGTACCGGGCAGACCGACCGGAAGCTCGCCCAGGCAAAGCTCACCACGCTCGACCGGCTGCCGGTCCGACTGATCGGCGCGGTGCTCAACGACATTCAGGCCGAGGGGATGTACAAGTACTACGCGTATCTCGACGGTTACGGCACGCTCGACGAGGATGACGGCTCGCGGCTCGTGCAGGCCGGCGGCGGGGCCTCGCTGCCGGCGCGTCGCGGGTGACGTGCGGCGGCGCGCCGACCTGACGACGGCGCGCCGCGGGGGGATGCCTAACGGGGCGCTGATCGCGATCGTGCGATCGGCGCCCCGTTGCGCATCGAGCGCGCCGCTGGCCAGCGGCGCGCTCGCGGCTTCAGTGGACGAAGCGGAGCGGCACGTCCTCGAACGACGTGATGCCCGGATGTTCACTCCCCTTGACGTGACGGAGTGCCGTCGCGGCACGGAGCAGCAGTTCAACGGCATCCACCGAGGACTCGGCGAAGTTCGGCACGGCGCAGTAGCCCGCGCGCAGTTGCAGATGCCGGTCGTCGCCATCCACGGGGAACGGGGCCGACTCGACCGTCGACTGAATCCGCTCGACCAGCCGCACCACCCCGCTCGCCGCGGTCGATGGCGCGATGATGCCGAACTCCGACCGGCCGAGGTGACCTACCACGTCCGACACGCGGGCGGTTCGCCGGAAGATCTCGCCGAGGTGCTCCGCGACGCGATGTGCCAGCTCGTGCATCGCCGGCTCGTCCGCCGCCACGTTAGGCGCCGCCGACACGGCGACGCAGGCGAGCGGCGCCTGGCGCCGCGACGCATCGGCCCCCAACTCCTGGGCGCGTCGCGTGAGGCCGCGCACGTTGTACAGGCCAGTCTCGCGGTCCAACAGGCTGTCGTCGTGACACCGGTCGAGCTCGCGCTTGGAGGCGATGAAGTTCTCGAGCTTGAGCAGCAGCGCGTCGGTGTCGATGGGATCGCTGCAGTACTCCCAGGCGCCCGCCCGGTAGGCCTCGAGGCGCTCACTCCGCGCGGCCGGTCCCGCCGTGGTCACGATGATCGGCGTGCTCGATGAGAAGCGCGCGTCGCGCCGGAGCACGCGGCACACCTCCACTCCGCCGATGTCCGGCATGCCGGAATCGATGACGATGGCGTCGGGATGCGTCCGCCACGCCAGGTCGATCGCCTGCCGACCCGTGTGCGCCCGCACCACGGCGTAGCCTTGCGGACCGAGGATGCTCTCCAGCGAACGAGCCGACCATTCCTGATCGTTGGCGATCAGGACGAGCGGGGGCGGCGCGGTCTTCTCAGTGTCGAGCATACGTTCTCGCGGCGTGAGGTGTTGCTCACAGACTGGCATAGCGGCGGACGTGCAGTGTGATACATCTCACCCCGCGCCCACCGGCGTTGCAGAAGTCGTGCAGCTACCAACGACTCAGCTAATGCTATTCGGGACTGCGAGTTACGGTTGGCCGTGCCCCCGCCGGGACCAACCGCTGCGGTTTACTCGCCACACTTTCGTTGGAAGTGCGTCACTCGGGCCACAGCGACAACGGCAAAAGCTGCTCGGCGAAGTGCTGCCCGCTACTGTTACTTTCTCGGTTCGCTCATCATGCGTCCGCTTCGACCGCCATTCGGTACGGTGACGCTCCTGTCCGGCTGCACCTTGCGGTCGGCGCGAACGGGCAAGTGTGGGAACGACGCGCGACTGCTGTTGTGTCGGCACGACATCGACCTGCTGCCGCGCTCGCCGTGCGATCGCTCCCGGAACGGCAATTGCCCAAGGGGCCGTGACTTACGCGATGTCGAATCGCGACGCTCAGTAGCACGAAGGCTGCAACGGGGACTTCGCTCATGCGTTCCAATTTCGTTCGTTCGTCTCGGCGAGTCGCGTCGGTTCGCCTCCCGCTCGGCGCTGCGCTCGCTCTGAGCGCTGCCTCGTTCGCGCCACCACTCGCCGCACAGGGATCGACGGCGCAGAGTCCGTCGGCGGTGGCCGCTCAACCCGCTCGGCGCCCCGCGATGCGCGAAGATCTCCAATCCGCCGCGGAGGCATTCGAGCGCAGAGGACGCTCGGAGAGGAATGCTGACGAGCGTGCGAGACTTCTCGAAAAGGCCGCCAGAATCCGGGCGCGGCTCGCCGATGGAGACTTTCAACCGGGTCACCGCATTCTGCTGTTCGTGACGGGCGACAGCGCGCTCTCGGACACGTTCACGGTTCGGTCGGATCGAAAATTGCTGTTGCCTAACCTGCCTGAGATTTCGCTCGCGGGTGTGCTCGACTCTGAACTACAGGGCTATCTGCAGACGCAGTTGGCCCAGTACATTCGGAACCCTTCGGTGCGCGCTCAGACGTTGCTGCGCGTGTCGGTGAGCGGAGACGTTGGGAAGCCCGGGTTCTACTCGGTACGCACCGATACTCCGGTGAGTGATGTGGTGATGGATGCCGGTGGCCCGTCGTCTTCAGCCGATTTGAACAAGGCCGTCCTGCGCCGCGGAAACGCGGTGGTTGTTTCGAAAGGTGGCATACAGGAGGCGTTTCGATCGGAGTTGACGATGACCGACATCGGCGCACGACCTGGCGATGAGCTCTATATCCCGAGCAAGCCAACTGGAACGCGGTGGACGAAGATCGCCGCGGCCACGGCGACCGTGACCGGAATCGTGTGGACCCTCGTGTGGATCACAGGCCGGTGATGGGCGCGCTGGACGCAGGCCAGGCTCGGAACCCGCGGTAACCTCGAGAGGATATGGAGTCCTACACACACCTCGCAGATCACGTCAGCGTCCGCGTTCCATCGACGGGTGCGCGTCGTTCCCGTCGACCCGAGACGCCGGACGGTCGCTCGGTCGAGCGCGCGCGCTCGATCGAGACCGTCCGGGAGATCGATGTCGTAGCCGAGCCCCTCATCGAGGTCGTCCCGCGCGAACGCTCGGACCGCCTCAATCGCGCCGTGAATCTGGCGCTCGGTTGTGTTGCGCTCGCCGTGCTGGCGCCGTTCTTCGTCCTGGTGGCCATCGCCATCAAGCTCACGTCGCGCGGACCGATCTTCTACACGCAGACGCGCGTCGGCATCGACCGCCGCGGGCGCCGCGAGCTGGCGATCCGCGAGCGTCGCCTGCAGGACCTGGGAGGCGCCGCGTTCACGATCTACAAGTTCCGCTCGATGTACGTGAACGCGGAGGGGAAGTCGGGCGCCGTATGGGCCACGGTGAACGACCCACGCGTGACACCGCTCGGCCGCTTCATGCGGAAGTTCCGCATCGACGAATGGCCGCAACTGATCAACGTCGTGCGCGGCGACATGAACATCGTGGGGCCGCGGCCCGAGCGTCCGAGCATCGTCGCGCGCCTCCGTGAGGACATCCGTGAATACCCGATGCGGCAGCGCGTGAAGCCCGGCATCACCGGGCTCGCGCAGATCAATCTCAGCTACGACTCCTGCCTCGAAGATGTTCGCGCCAAGGTGCGCTACGACCTGGAGTACCTCCGCCGCCAGAGCATGCTCGAGGACCTCAAGATCATGGCGAAGACCGTTCCGACCATGGTGCTGAAGATTCGCGGCTGGTGAGGACGGACGGCCGCATCCTCCGTCGCTGATCCTCCGATTAGGTTGAACGGCCCGCGTGGCGATCGCCACGCGGGCCGTTTTTGATTCCTGACTGGAGCACGTGCACCTGATTCGTGTCGACACGAGCGTGGCCGACGGCGGCAACCGCGGGCCCGCGGCAGCATCCCCGCGGCCCAGGCGCCGAAGCCGGAGGGTGCGTCGCCACGCGCTGCTCGCCGTCGCCAACGTGCTGGCGACGGTGCTCGTGTTCGGCCTCGTCGACTCGGACGATCCGATCTTTCGCGCGAGCATGGCGACGGCGTACGTCGCCTTCGCGCTCCTCACGATCACGCTGGCGTTCGGGCCGGTCGCCGCGCTACGCGGGCAGCGGTATCCCGTGAGTACGGATATTCGCCGCGACTACGGCATCTGGAGCGGCATCGTCGCGCTGGCGCACGTGGTGGTCGGGCTGCAGGTGCACCTGCGCGGGAAGATGGCCGAGTACTTCGTGCGCGCGTACGGTGCGGTGACGCTGCCCAGGGTCGACGCGTTCGGGTTCGCGAACTACGCGGGGCTCGCGGCGATCGCCGTGCTGGTGGTGCTGCTCGTGACGTCGAACGACGTGTCGCTCCGCCGGCTGGGGACGCACCGTTGGCGCACGGTGCACCGGTTTGCGTGGTGGGCCCTCGCGCTCTCGATCACCCACGGTGTGGCGTATCAGCTCATCGAGAAGCGAAGGATCGCGTTCGTCCTCTTTTTCGGCGCACTTGTCGGCATGGCGGCGATCCCCCGCCTTCTCCGCCGGCGTCGCGCCCAAGGTGGCACGCCATAGGACGGCGAGCGAGCCCTGGCCGGGGCGCACAACGACAGACCGGGGCGGCCGTGGCCGCCCCGGTCTGTGTCAACCAACGGTGCGAACTGCTGCGGGAGCTACTCGCAGTGCGGCCAACCGTTGAAGCTACCCTCGTTGAAGGAGCTCAGCGTGTCCGTGAGGCTGCTGATCTGCGCCTTGGTCAGGCTCACGTTCGTGATCGCCTTTCCAGAACCGCCCGTTCCGCCAGCGACGGTGGCAATGGCGTCCTGCACGGCCAGCGGTCCCGAAGTGCCGCCGTTGATCAGAGCGGACAAATACTGCTGATAGAGGTTCAGCAGCGAGTTGTCGTCCTGGAAGGTCACATCGCCAGGCTTGCCTGGAGTCGCGGCAAGAATGGCCTCGGCATCGGCCTCCGCGCGCCCACCGATGGTTCCGGTAACGGCATTGGGGTGGTTGCGGTAGTAGCCCTTCGTGTACGTGCAGGTGTTGGAGGGAATCAGCTCCTGCGTGAAAGTCGCAGTCGCGCCGTGGAACGCGTTCGACTTCAACGTCGCCGTCTGCGTGGCGTTATCCGCCGAAGAGCCGAGCGAACCCGCGTCCAGCACCTCGACCATCTGGAACTGGTAGCCAGCCGCCTGACCAGTCTGCACGATGGTGGCGGTCGTGACCTGGTCCGCCGGAGTCGTCGTCGGGGTCGTCTTCGACCAGATGATCGCGCACGTCCCTGCCGCAACGCTCAACGTTGTGGGGCTGCTCGTGCTAGCGAGCGGCGGCGACAGCCGTGTCCCGAGAGCATCGCTGAACGTGACTGAGAACGTCGCACTCGCGTTTGCCGAGCAAACTTTGAATTCGCCCTGGACCAGATTGGGCTGCTGCAGCAGGGCAAAGCTTGGTGCAGGAGCGTTGACACGGGCGGACGGCGCGGTCGGCGAATCCGAACACGCTGCCAAAAACGCCACCGCCATCCCAGCGCCCGCTACGAGCGCCGACTTCCGGCTCATGCGCATGTGTTTCCCCTCTCACTCGTGATGTTGACCAGCAGCTACTGCGTTGGCGAATAACGTCTCCCAGCGCGTCGCATGACCGTGACATGGAGCGCGAGCGACAGGCACTACCGCCGACCGGTACTCCGTAAAGAGCGGTCGGCGAACATCGAGGTCGACATTATGAGAGCAGCCTAACGAAAAAGCAAGTCACAGTGTGATCCGGGCCACGCTCGTCACCGTGCACCTGCGGCTGCTCGCACGAATTCGCGGTGAGATAAAGCACATCTCGTTCCCAGCCGAATACGCCGCCAAGCCACCGGATTAGTGCCAACTTCTTCGACACGCCCGGTTAGACAGTGGTTATATCACCGGGATTCTCCCCGCATCCCACGGTCACACCGCCCGAACGCACCGCCGCGGTGTGCCCGAGAACCGGTCGTACTAACTACGCCGCTGTCGCGCCCGTGCGGCAACTGCTGTGGGATTCGAGCATCGTCCATCGAGCCGAGCACGATCAACACGCCGCGAACCGCGCGCAGAGTGGTGGGTTACCTCGGCCTTCGGTCGAGCCGTGACAGCAGCCGGTCGCGCGCCATGGCGACATCCAGCACGGCTTCGGGGGCGATCGGCGATACACCGCCGCGGGCGACCGCCCCGTGGAAGGCTCGCAGCAACTCGCGCAGCCCCGGGTATGCCGGCTCGCGACGGGCCAAACGCCGTACGAGGTTCACCGACGCGCCCCGAAAGTTGCGCGCCGACAGCACGAACGGGTGCGCGATCTTCGCCCGGCGCGAAACCGCCTGCCCATGCCGCACTGCGTAGCCGTGAAAGAGGTCGACGCTCGCCGATCCACCATCGGCCACCACACGCACCAGGTTTTCCGTCGGCCGACCGTGAGCCGAGATAGCCAGGTCCACCACCGCGCCACCGGCCGTCGCCGTCGCACGGAACTCACCGGGAGTGGGATGCACGACCTGCCAATTCATGCGAGCCACCGGAAGACGGAGCATCGCGGCGACGAGCGCTAGCGGATGCGGCAGAATCTCGCCGATGAGCGCATCGAGGCTCGCGGGGTCGTCGCCGGCGGCACCCGCGGAGCACGCCGAGAACTCGATGCGACGCAGCATCCCCATCTCGGGCAGCCAGCGCAGCACGCGACGCACGCCGTCCTGGAACAGAAACTGGTGCACCGGACAGAGCGTCACACCACGCCCCGCCGCCAGTGACAGGAGCGTCGCCGTGGTCTCCGCGCTTTCGGTGAGCGGCTTCTCGGCCAGCACGTGAACGTGCGCCTCGATGAGTCGCGTGATGAGCGCGGCGTGCGTCGCCAGTGGCGTGCAGACGTGGGCGGCCACCGCGAGACTCGCGACCAGCGACGGGTCGAGCTCCGTCACCAGTCGAGCGTGCGGATGCCGCCGGCCGAGGGCGGTCAATGCCTCAAGGTTTGGATCCATGATCAACGTCACGCGACCGCCGATCCTCGCGATCGCGTCCGCATGCCACCGCCCCATGAGCCCCGCGCCGATGATCGCCGCGCGAGGCTCGACGGATCGGCTCATGCCGCCGAACTGGCCCCCATGCGCATGGCGGCCACCTGCGGAGGCGTCCCTCCGTCGAGCACCACCCGGCGGCCCGTCGCCGCCGCGTGGTAGCACGCGGCGATCACCTCGAGCACGTCGCGCGCATCCCGCGCCGACGCCGGCGGAGCACCGCCAGTGCGAAACGCCTCGAACGACTTCTCGAAGACGAATCGCGTGGCGATCATGCCCGGCTCTTTCGGGTTGCGCGCGAGCAGCGTGCGCGTATTGCCCACCTCGCGCCACGCCATTCCCGACACGCCGTAGTCCACCCGCACGTGCGGGCGCGTGCTTCGGTGCAGCCCCGCCGTCACGCGCGCACGGCCGCCGAACGAGGCCCTGAGCGACGCCGTCGGCGTCTCGGCGCGAACCTCGAAATACTGCGTCTCTCCCTTGCAGAGCCGGTTCTGCACGACCTGGGCGAGCCGCCCGCGCGAGAATTCGAGCGTCACGAGTGCCACGGCGTCGGTGTCTCCCTCGCGGACGCCGCACGTGGACACGCTGCCCGAGACGCTGCGCGGCTTCTCGCCGAACAAGGCCATGAGGAAATCGACCAGGTGCACACCCGCTTCGTAGAGCGTGCGCTGCAGCATCTGCCCGCGCCACCCCGGCTCCGCCCATGGCGGAAGGTCCATGAGCTGCCACACCTGCGCGAACACGATGTCGCGCGGTGCGGCCGCATCACGCAGCGCACGAAAGATCGGCATCTCTCGGAACTCGTGGTTGAGCGCGAGTCGCTTCCCGGCGGTCTCGGCCGCCGCGATCACGCGATCGGCCTCCTCCAGGCTCGACACGAACGGTTTCTCGCAGATCACGTGTGCGCCCGCGGCAAAGCTCTTGAGGCAGTAACTGGCATGCGAGTCCGGTGGAGTCCCGATCACCACCACGTCCACGTCACCTCGAGCGAGCATCGCGTCGAAGTCCTCGTAGACCGGCACCTTCCATGTCGCCGCCGCGCGCTCCCGTCGGCTGGCATCGACGTCACAGGCGCCAACCACTCGCACGCTCGGAATGCCGGCGAGCGCCGGCAGATGAAGCGTGTGGCCGGCGTTTCCGAGCCCTACCACGGCAACACGAAACGGGTCAGTCATTCAGCGGAAAGTGTGGCGGATGATTGGAATGCGATGCCCTGACGCGTAGCGGTCAGCGCGATGCGGCGCCCATGGCGCGCGCGCAGAACATCCGCACGCTGTCCACCATGTAATCGACCATCGCATCGGTAATGCCAGGATAGACCCCCAGCCACAACGTGCCCTGCATGACGACGTCGGTGTTGACGAGCTCTCCGACGACTCGGTGCGGGATGTCGCGGTATGCCGGCTGACGGAGCAGGTTCCCGCCGAAGAGCTGGCGAGTGGCAATGCGCCGTTGCTCGAGCCACTGCACGAGCGCGCGACGGGTGAACGGCGCGTCCGGGCGCACGGTCAGCGCGAAGCCGAACCAGCTCGGAACGCTGTGCTCCGTCGCGCGCGGTAACACGAGCACGTCCGAGAGCTCGGCGAACCCCTCGCGGAGCCGCTGCCAGTTGTGCCGCCGGCGGGCGATGAAATCGGGAAGCTTCTGAAGCTGCGCGACGCCGACGGCCGCCTGCATGTCGGTCGCCTTCAGGTTGTAGCCGATGTGCGAGTAGATGTACTTGTGGTCGTAACCGTGCGGCAGGTCGCCGAGCTGCCAGTCGAACCGCTTGCCGCACGTGTTTTCCTTCCCCGGCTCGCACCAGCAATCGCGCCCCCAATCGCGGAACGACTCGACGATCGTCTTCATGCGCGGCGCGTTCGTGAGCACGCATCCCCCCTCGCCCATCGTGATGTGGTGCGCGGGATAGAAGCTCACGGTCGCGAGGTCGCCGAAGCCGCCGACCTGCTTTCCGCGGTACGTCGATCCGAGCGCATCGCAGCTGTCCTCGATGAGCCAGAGGTCGTGCCGTTTCGCCACCGCGGTGACGGCGTCGACGTCGAACGGGTTGCCGAGCGTATGCGCGAGAATGATCGCCCGCGTCCTGGGGCTGATGGCTTCCTCGAGGCGGCTGACGTCGATGTCGTACGTCCCCAGCTCGACGTCGAGAAACACCGGGACGAGTCCGTGCTGGATAGCCGGGTTCACGGTGGTCGGGAACCCGGCAGCGACCGTGATCACCTCGTCGCCCGGACGGAGCTGACGCTCGCCGAGCTTCCACGACGTGAGCGCGCTCGTGGCCAGCAGGTTGGCCGATGACCCGGAGTTGCACAGGATCGCGTGGCGGACGCCGACGGTGCGCGCGAACTCGCGCTCGAACTGCGCGGCGAATCGGCCGGTGGTGAGCCAGAAGTCCAGCGAGGCGTCCACGAGGAAGCGAAGCTCCGTCGCATCGAATACACGGCCCGAAACCGGCACCCAGCTCTCGCCGGGCACGAACGGCGGCGGCCGCAGCGCCGCCTCATAGTAGTCCGCGGCCAGAGCGAGCGTGCGCGCCCGGAGCTCGTCGGGAGATGACGTCATCGCGGTGTCACCGGGTGGCGTCGGCCAGTTGATACTCGGGCAGAGCGGCGCCCACGTCGCGAAACCAGGCGATCGTGCGCCCCAACCCTTCCTCGAGTGACACGCGCGCACGCCAGCCAAGTACCCGCGCGGTGCGTGAGGGATCGCCGGAAAGCATGAGGGCCTCGGTCGGACGGTATGGCAGTGCGCCGAACCGCGCGACCGACGCACTCCCGGTTGCGGCGAGCACCTGGCGCACGAGGTCGCGCACGGTGATCGGCTCGCCCGTGCAGACGTTGAACGTCCCGCCAACCGCCTCGTGGCTCGTCGCGGCGGCCACGAACGCGTCGGCGGCGTCCTCGACGTAGACGAAGTCGCGTGCCTGGTCGCCGGGCGTGAGGTCGATCGCCCCGCCGGCCAGCGCGCGCCTGACGACCGACGGGACGAGCCGCGATGGCGGCTCGCCGGGACCGTACATGGTGAACGGACGCAACGACACGACTTCCAGCCCGGTGCGCCGGGCGAACGCGTGCGCGAGCAGCCAGCCGGCGGCCTTCGCCGCCCCGTACTCGGTCGCGGGTGCCGGGAGCGCATCCTCGGTCCACCCCGCGCCCGCGCCGTACTCGAAGCATGAGCCGCAGTAGATGACCCGAGCGCCGAGTCGCTGTGCCGCCATCAGCACGGCGAGCGTGCCGTCGACGTTTCCATGGACCACGTCCCGAATGTCGATCTGCTCGGGTACCACCCCCACGGCCGCGAGGTGGATGATGCTACTGATGCCGGCAAGCACGGCGTCGTGCGCCGGCTGTGCGAGGGCACGCACGTCCGCGCGAACGGCGGTCGCCACGCCGAGGCGCTCGAGCTCGGGCCAGTGCTGCGCACGCGGCTGATCGAGCGCGCAGACGTCAGCGCCGGCGCCGATGAGTCGCGGCACGAGATGCGACCCGAGGAAGCCGGCCGCCCCCGTCACCAACACGCGACGTCCCGCGAGCGCGCTCACGCGGTCACGCGAGCAGCGCCCGGTACCACGCGATCGTCTCGCGCAGACCGCCGTCCAGATCGTATGCCGCCTTCCACCCCAATACGTCCCGCGCTTTCGCCGCGGACAGGTACTGATCGCGAATCTCGCCGCGGGCGGTGTTCCGGATGTCGGGCTCGAGCGTAGATCCCATCACGCATTCGATCGTCTCGACCATCTCGAGAACGCTGCGCGGCGATTCATCGCTGAAGTTGAACGCCTCCCCGCGCACGGCCGGGTCGCCCACGCGCTCGCCGAGGAGCATGTACGCGCGCGCAACGTCCTTCACGTAGATGTAGTCGCGGCGGAACGTGCCGTCGCTGCGAAGCACCGGCCGCTCACCGCGCAGCAGCGAGCGAATCGTGCCCGGCACGATGCGGCTCCAATTGAGATCGCCGCCCCCGTAGATGTTGCCGCACCGTGCGATGGCGACTGGAACACCGTAGCTGTGACTGTACGATGCCGCGATGAGATCGGTGCAGCTCTTCGACACCTCGTACGGGTGGCGCCCCTGCAGCGGCATGGTCTCCACGTACGGCAACGACGCGACCTCGCCGTACGCCTTGTCGCTGGAGGCCACGATGATGCCACGAACCATCGAGGCGTGGATTCGGCACGCCTCCAGGAGATTGTACGTGCCGCGGATGTTCGTTTCGAACGTCGTGAACGGGTTGCGCTGCGCGACGCCGACGATCGTCTGCGCGGCCAGGTGGAACACGTACTCCGCCTCGTGCAGGCTGATCGCGCGCTCGAGCGTCCAGAGGTCCTCGACGATGCCGTTGAACACCGTGCACCGTTGCAGGTCACCGCTTCGGAGCAGCTCCGACTGCGGATCGGCATCGCGCACCAGCACGGCCACCTGCGCCTCGCGGGCGAGGAGCTCGCGCACGAGCCACGATCCGACGATCCCCGTGGCGCCGGTGATGAAGACGCGCCGCTCCTTCCAGAACGCGTGCTCGCTCACGACGCGCCCGTGGCATGGACGGAGGGGTCCCAGGGCGGCAGCCTGCCGTCGCAGAGGCTGTTCAGCAGCCTAACGTCGCGGAGCGTGTCCATGCACTGCCAGAACCCTTCGTGGCGGTGTGCGACGAGCTGGCCGTCGGCCGCGAGCCGCTCGAGCGGCGCGCGCTCGAAAATCGTGTCGTCGGCATCGATGTAATCCAGCACCTCCGGCTCGAGCACGAAGAAGCCCCCGTTGATCCACCCTTCCCCGACCTGCGGCTTCTCCGAGAATTCGGCGACCAGGTCACCATCGAAGACGAGCCCGCCGAACCGCGCCGGCGGGCGCACCGCGGTCACGGTCGCGAGCTTCCCGTGGCGGCGGTGGAACTCCAGCAACGCCTGCACATCCACGCTGCACACGCCATCGCCGTACGTCATCATGAACGTCTCCCCACGCAGCAGTTCGGCGAGCCGGCGGAGCCGGCCCCCGGTCTGCGTCTCGAGCCCGGTGTCGCGCAGGTGAACCACCCAGTCCTCGCAGTCGGACCCTTCCACCGAAATCTGGTTCGTGCGCAGGTCGATGCTGAGGCTGTTGCGGAGGTAGTAATAGTCGAGGAAGTAGCGCTTGATCACGTCGCCACGGTAGCCCAGCGCTACGACGAATTCCTTGAAGCCGCGCGCGGCGTAGATCCGCATGATGTGCCAGAGCATCGGCCGGCCGCCCACCTCGACCATGGGCTTCGGCTTGGATTCCGACTCCTCGGCGAGGCGAGTACCGAGCCCGCCGGCGAGCAGGACTGTCTTCACCATGCCTCCATGCGTAGTTCGCCGAAGCGTGTCATGCCGCGACTCGCCGCAGGACGTCAAGCGTTTGACGAGCCGTCACATCCCAGCGAAACGCGTCGGCGCGGCGCAGCCCCCGCTCGCGGAGCGATTGGCTGAGCGCCCGGTCGGTGAGCACACGCTCCATGGCGTCGGCTAGCGAATCCGGGGTCGGCTCATCCACGAACTCCGCGGCACCGGCCGCGATCTCGGCGAGTGCGGCACGATTCACGGTCACCACCGGCGTCCCACACGATAGCGCCTCCACCAGCGTCATCGAGAACCCCTCGTATGATGACGCGTTCACATACAGGTCGGCCGACGCGTAAACTGGCGGTACCTCGAGATGGCTGGCGAACCGTCCGTCCGTCTGCACGACGTGCCCCTGTAACCCATGCTTCGCGATGAGCTGCTCGAGCGGCACGCCGACGTGATTGGGCCCCACGAGCAATAACGCATGCGGGAGCGCGGTACGCCGCCTCACGAGCGCGAACGCCTCCATGAGCGCCGGGATGTTTCGCCGGGTCGAGAGCTTACCCACGAACACGATATATGGCCGGTCGGCTCCGAGAAAGCGCAGGCGGGTGGCCCGTTTCACGGTCTCATCGGTGATGGGGCGGAAGGCCTCGTCGGCGCCCTGAACGACGATGTCGACCTTCTCGCTCGTGATCCCGTAGTATCGCTCGAGATCCTGGCGAGTGCTCTCCGAGGGCACGATGATGCGGTCGGCGCGGTCGGCGCTGAAGCGATAGAGCTTGCTGTAGGTGACCTTGTACCACCACGGGTGCGTGCCGCTCTCTACCTCGTTCATGCTGTGGATGGCGACCACGCAGCGGCCCCGGTACATCACCGGCACCGAGTAGCTCGGGCAAAACAACACGTCGAGGCCGCGCGTACGCGTGGGAAGCACCCCGTGCTGCCACACGCTCGGTGGGAGTGTCGACGCGAACGCGCGCACGTCGATCGCGGGAGACGGATCCCACGCCGAGCCGTCGTATGGCTCGCGGGTGAACAGCGTACAGCGGTCGCCGTTCTGCATCATCGAGCGCCAGTGCTTCACGAGGTACTCGATGTACCGGCCGACGCCGAGCCGCTGGCCGGCAAGTCGATGTGCGTCGACTCCCCAGTGCATTACGTTGCCCCACCGGCAGCGACCGACTCCGCCCGGCCATTCGCCGTCCGCGCGCCGCGGGGTGCCGAGACCTGTGCGTCGAGATCGCGATTCGAGGTCACGATGACTTCCGCGTCGCCGAGGCCGGTGACGCGGCCGTAGAGCCTCGCCAGCCGGCCCGCAGCGGCCGCGGTGCCGAATCGCTCGATCGCGTGGGCACGCAATCGTGCACGATCGTACGACCGAGCCAGCGCCGCCTCGATCGCGAGCGCAAGTGCTGCCGGATCATCGACGTCGGCCAGCTCGCCGGTTTCGGGTGTGACGATCTCCTCGGGGCCGCCGCACCGCGTCGCGACCACCGGCGTGCCCGACGCCAGCGCCTCGGCGGAGACCAGCGAGAACGTCTCGCGACGACTCGGCACGACGAGGAGGGCGCTGCGACGCATGAGGGTGGCGACACCGCCGGGGGCGACCTCGCCGAGGAAGTGCACGCGCTCGTGGACGCCGAGCGCCTTCGCGAGCGCATGGACCTCGGCTGCATCGCGCTCGTACGCCCGGTAGAACGCTCCGCCCGCGACCGACAGGTGCAGCCCCGGCCGATCGGGCAGGAGATGCCCGAGGGCGCGTACGAGTACGTCGAGCCCCTTCACGTGCCTGATGAGGCCCACGAACAGCAGGTGATCGGGGTCGCGCGGCTCGTCATCGCGCGGGGCGATGAACGTGCGCTCGTCCACGACATTCGGGATGATGTCGACCGGCACCGCTTCGCCGAACAACTCGATGATGCTGCGGCGCAACGCCTCGCTCACGGCGGTAATGCGCGCGATACGTGGCAGAGCGCGCTCCACCTGGCGCCGGACGGCCGCATGCCGGTCGAGCCAGGGCCGCCACATCGCATGCTCCGACGAGACGACCGGGATGCCGAGCTCGGCGCCAAGTCGGCTGGCGATCACGCCTTCGGGGTAGATGAAATGCGCGTGTATCAGGTCGAACGGCTCGGCGCGGTGAAGCTCGAGCGCCGCGCGGCGCAGCACGGGGAACGCGAGTCGCGCGTCGAGCGCGTGCAGCAACTGGCCCGGCCCGGCCGGAACCCGCGGGTGGTGCACCGTGATGCCGTCGGCGGTGTGCGAGCGCGCGACGGTCCTGAAGCGGCGAATGGCTGCGCTGGGAACGAACGGCGGCGCGTACGGCACGGGCGCGATGACCGTCGGCCGCGCGACCGCCGTCGAGGCGGCGACGAGCCGCTGCGTCCAGAGCCCGAGCGTCGGGAACGCGTTGTTGGGGTAGTTGCGCGCCAGTACCAGCACGCGCGGCGTCCGCATCACTGGCACCGAGCGCCGTGGCGCCTAACGCCGAGCGGGCTCGCCCGCCGCCGGTGCCTGTGCGCCGACCCCGGTCAACCGGTCGCGAACCTGCCGCTCGATCCAGGCGTAGGTCACTCCAATTCCTTCGCGCAGCGAGGTGTTGGCGCGCCAGCCGAGCGAGTAGATGCGCGCGTTGCTGAAGTTGCGCGACTGCACACCCACCGGACCGGGGACGTACCGCACCCCGACCTGCTTGCCGCTGATGCCGATCACAGTCTCCACGAGCTCGCGCACGCTCACGTACTCCGGGCTCCCGATGTTCGCGGGCTCCTCGAGGTCGGAGCGCATGAGCCGGACGATGCCATCGACGAGATCATCGACGTAGGTATAGGAGCGCACCGCTGTGCCATCACCCCACACCTCGATGAGCCCGCCGTCTTCCGCCTCGGCGACCTTGCGGCAGATGGCTGCGGGGGCCTTTTCGCGGCCGCCGGTCCACGTGCCCTCGGGGCCGTAGCAGTTCTGGAAGCGCGCGGTCCGCACGGCCATCCCGTGCCGGCGTCCGTATGCCCGCAGCACGCGCTCGGCGTACAGCTTCTCCCAGCCGTATTCGTTGTCCGGATGCGCGGGGTAGGCGTCGTCCTCGGTGAGCTCCGCCTCGCCGACCGCCATGTCGCGGTACACGCACACCGAAGACGACAGGAAATAGCGCGGAATACCTGCCTCGGCAGCGGCCTGCGGCAGGTTCACGTTCATGAGGGTGCTGTGCCGCATGATGTCGCACTCGGCCGTGCTGATGTAGCCCATTCCCCCCATCTCGGCCGCGAGTTGGTACACCTCATCGATGCGATGGCCGTCGGCCGGCGCCAGCGCCTGTCGGCACTGATCGATGTCCCGGAGGTCGAGCAGGCGGAACTCGTCAGCCGCGGTCGGCGCGAACTCGGGCTCCTTGGTGTCCACACCGCGAACCCAATAGCCTTCGCGCTTGAGGCGCTTGACCAGGTGGCTCGCGATAAATCCGCCAGCTCCGCAGACGACCGCTCGTTTCATTGAGGCTGCTCCATGAGGGGACGGACCGGCACACGAGACGCGCGCCGGATGTTGGGGAAATCTACGCGCCGAGGCTGCGATAGACGGGCTCGGCGAGGGGGCGGGGGGCAAGATGCGTGCACGGTACGAGCGAATGCCGCAGGGCTGGTCGCCGCGGGCTAAACCCGTGCTCGCGAGCGACGGACGCGGCCGCCCGGCCGACCGCGACGGCGGTTGCGGCGCGCCACGGATGGCGCAACCGACCCACCCCGGCCACACCCCGTTGCGGCATCGCAACAACGCTTCCTCGTCTGTAACATTCGCGGCGCGACGCGCGTGCGCCAGGTCACGTTTTTCGGCCGTCCCGCGCGGCTACGGAGGGCATGGATCTCGCCCTTGCCGCGGCCCGGTACTCGCGCGTCAGGCTCATACGATCATGGCCGATTCGTCCCAGCTCGTCTCCGTCGTCATCCCCGCGTACAACGCCGGTCGCTTTCTCGAGGAGGCGCTCGCGTCGGTTCGCGCCCAGTCGTTCGAGGCGCTCGAGATCATCATTTGCGATGATGGCTCGACCGACGACACCGACGTCATCGCGCAGGGTACCGGCGACCCGCGCGTTCGCTACCTGCGCAACGAACGAACGCTGGGTGGCTACGGCGCCATGAATCGTGGCGTTGGAGCGAGCCGTGGCGAGTACGTGGCGGTGTACCACGCCGACGACGTCTACGACCGGCGGATCATCGAGCGTGAGGTGGCGTTCCTGCGCTCGCACGCCGACGTTGGCGCCGTCTTCTGCCTCGACCGATTCATCGACGAGTCAGGACGCGAGTACGGTCGTCTGGGCCTGCCGCGAGAGTTGGCCGGGCGCGAGACGTTCGACGCGGCGCTGCTCACCGAAAGCCTGCTTCGCTACAAGAACACGTTCCTCCGCACACCGTCGGCCATGTTCCGGCGGTCGGCGTTCGATGCGGTCGGCGGATTCGATCAGCAACGCTTCGGCATCGCGGCGGACCTCGATATGTGGGTCAGACTGTCGCTGGAGTGGCGCATCGGCCTGGTCCACGAGTACCTGCTGGGCTATCGGCATTACACGGCCCAGTGGTCGAGGCGGTACGAGCAGATGCGTGTCGAGCCGGAGATGTTCTTCGCGGTGATGGACCGCCACCTCTCGCGGCCCGGCGTGCGTGCGCTCCTGACCGAGGAGGCACTCGCGTGTTATCGCGTGTGGCGGGTGCAGGACGAGGCCGAACGCGCCGCCAACGCGTACGTGCTCGGCGACCCACAGAAAGCCGTCGCGTTGTTGAACGCGTCGCTGGTGCGCCCGCTGCTCCGATCCTCACGCCGCGCGCAGGTGGCGCGGGTGCTCGCGTTGCGCACCCTGGTCCGCACCGCGGCCGCGACGGGCAGCGGGAAGCGCGCGCGTGCGCTCGTGCACTTCGCGCGCTTTCGCCGGCTGCCGCCGCACGACATCACGCCACCACGGAGCACCATCGCCCACTCACTCGGCGAGGCGGTGAACGACGGTCCGGCGCGCACGATGAACGGGAACGGCTGCGGCCCGGGCGGCGCCCCGCGCGTCACCGGTCGACGTGGAGCGGCGGTTCGCGTCTACCTCGACCCGTTCACGCGCCACTTCTACGGCAACGGGCTGTTCGATCCGCGATCGCAATTCAACCGCGACGACGCGCTTCGGCCATGGTTCCATCTCAAGGAGCGACTCGACGCGCTCGGTGTGTCGATCGACACCGCCGACTACCTCCTCGACTCCCGCGGCCCTCGCGGGAACGCCAACGGCGCGAACGTCTACGTGTCGTTCGGCCTGCGCGGCGGATACCAGACACTCGCGCAGCGCGACGACGTGCTGCTCACGGCATTCTACCTGTTCGAGGTGATAGCCGTCGAGCCGGAGATGTACTACGCGACGCCGGAGCTCGCCCGCCACTTCCGCCGCGTCTACTGCTGGACTACCGCGGATCAGTTGCGCCCGTTCGTGCCCGACGTGCCGCCGCTCGAGCCATTCCGCATTCCGATGCCGTTCGACCGGGTGCTCGAACCGCACTGGGGTCGCACCGACCGGCACGGAATCATCCTCGTGAACAGCAACAAGCGCGCGGCGCTGGCCGACGGCGAGCTCTATACCGAACGGCTGCGCGCCCTCCAGTACTTCTCGCACCATGGTGGGATCGACCTCTGGGGGCGCCTGTGGGAGAACGGCCTCGGCGATCTCGAGGCGGAGTTCGGTGACGCCGTTCGCCGGTCGTGGCGTGGGCCGGTCGATGACAAGTACGAGGCGATGAGCCGGTACCGATTCGCGATCTGCTACGAGAACATGGTGCTGAACGGGTGGATCACCGAGAAGCTGTTCGACTGCCTGTACTCGGGGGTCGTCCCCATCTATCTCGGCGCACCGGACATCGCCGAAGCCGTCGACCCCGAGTGCTACATCGACTTTCGGCGCTTCGGCTCGTACGAGTCGCTCGACCGATACCTCGCCTCGCTGACGGACGCCGAGTACGAGGGTTACCGCGTCGCCGCCCGTGACTACCTCACGAGCGCCCGCTTCCGCCGGTTCTCCCCGGACGCGTTCTCCGACAGGTTCATCGGCGACATCGAGGCCCATCTGCGCGAGCGTGGACTCGCTCACCTGTGGGGGTAGGCGCACCGCCAGCAGCCGATTCGCCCGCTCCGGCGTCGTTCCGTCCGCTGCAGGCCATCGTCGCGCTCGGCGGCATCCAGGCACTCACAATGCTGGCCGGACTCGCGCGCACGAAAGTGCTCGCCGTGATGCTCGGGCCGGCGGGCGTAGGCGTGGCCGGCGTCATCGACCAGGCGGTGTCGCTGGTCGCTCAGCTCGGCTCGCTGAGCGCGCCGTTCGTCGCGCTCAAGTACCTGTCGCGGGTTCGCGATGGCGCCTCCGAGGAGCTCCGTCGCATCTACACGGCACTGGTGTTGGTGGTGGTGCTGGCGTCCACCGTGTCGGCGGCGGTGGCCACGGCGCTCGCGCTCTGGCAACCGGGAATATTCGGCGACGGGCTCGTGCCGTATCGGACCGCGGTGGCCGTCGCGCTGCTTGGCGTGCCGCCGTTCGCGCTGGCACCGCTCTTCCGAAACGTGATGGCCGCGCTGGAGCGCCATCGCGAGTCGGCGCTCGCAGCGTTCGTCGCCGCGCTGCTCACGGTCGGGGGCGCGTATGTGGGCGTGCGGGTTGGCGGGCTGGTCGGATTGTACGTCGCGAACGCCGTCGTGACGATCATCACGATCGTGGGGATGTACGTCTACCTCGCGCGCGCACTGGGGCTTCGGGCGGCGACGGACACGCGCCGGGCCGATGCCGCGCGGGCACTCCGCTCGCAGCCGGGACTCGCGACGTTCGCGGGCGCCATGTACGTGCTCGCGCTCACGTCACCGCTGGCGTATCTGTTCGCTCGATCCACGCTGTTGTCGTCGCGGGGTGCGATCGAAGCCGGGTGGGTCGCGGCGGCGTACGGCCTCGCAGTCTCGGTTCGTCTCGTCCTGAACCAGGCGAACGGCCTTTACCTGACGCCGCTCGTGAATCGCAACACGCCAAAGCCGGAGCGAACGGCCGCCGTGGCCGAGTACCTCCGCATCCTCGTCGTGCTCGTCGTGCTCTCGATGCTGGCGATCGCGCTCTTTCCCGGGCAGTGGCTCGCGGTGCTGTACTCGACGAAGTTTCTCGACGCCGTTCCGTTCGTGATGTTCTTTCTGCTCGCCGAGGGGGTGCTGCTTGTCGCCGGCGTGTACCAGGCGCTCCTGATCGGGTTCGATGACATCTCCGGGTTCCTGGCGAGCACCGTGGCCGGCCATCTCGTGACGATCGCGTTGGCGCGGTGGCTCGTTCCTTCGACCGGCGGAGTCGGTGTGGCCGTCGCATTCCTCGCGGGGAACACCCTGATCCTCATCACCACCGCTGTCCGGCTCCTGCGCGCGCATGACGGGCGAGCCGTCTTCGCGCCGCTCCTGCCGCTTTCGATCGCCCTGGCCGCGACGGGCGCGGCGGGCTGGTGGGCCGCGAGCCCCCCGGCTCCGGCCATCGGGGTCAAGGGCGCCGCGTACGTCGCGGCGCTCGCGCTCGGACTCGTGTTCCTGCGGCCGGATGAGCGAACGTGGCTGATGCGACCCTGGCGGCCCGCGGCCACGCGGCGGGTTCCATGACCGCCCGTACCCGACTCGTCAGGCACGGCGTCGCCTCGCTGGTCGCGCTCTGCATGGCCGCCTGCCGCGACGCCGCACCACCCCACGCCCCACGGCCACGATTCTCGATCATCGACATCCACACGCACCTCGGCGGCGTGGAAAGCTGGCCCGGCTCGCGACCGAACTTCGCCGAGATCCTGTCCACCATGGATACGCTGAACGTCGAGCTGATCGTCGACTTCAAGGCGCCGGACAACTCGATGCAGAACGGGATCTTCGGCGAGCGCGTGGGCGAGCGCATCGCCATGTATCCGGACACGTCCCGCTTCAAGCTGTTTGCGAACGTGCCGATCGACGATTCGGACGACGTGTTCATTGGCAGTCGGCGCGCGGACTATCCGACGTGGGTCGCCGGCATCCTCGAGGACGCCGTTCGCCGCGGCGCGGTGGGGCTCAAGATCAAGGATCAGGCGGGAGCGGGAGAGGTCAGCTACTGGACGCGTGACACGAAGGGCACGCTCATCCCCTTCGATACGTCCGCGTTCGATCCGTTGTGGAGCACGGCTGAGCGGCTCGGCGTCCCTGTGATGCTGCATCTGGGTGGCGCGTACAAGGGCGAGCACCAACCGCCGAAGGGTGCGAACCGCGACGTCCGGTGGGAGATCCTCATGCTTCAGCGCGAGCGCGTGCTGCGGCGGCATCCGCGGCTGAAGCTCATCGGCGCGCACTGGGCGAGCGCTGCCGGCGACCGTACGTATCTCGAGGAGGTGCTGGAGAAGTATCCGAACATGTCGGCGGAGGGCGGCGCGCATCAGCCGAAGGTCGAGTTCGCGGAGCTCGACAGCGCCGAGCTGAAGTTCTTCGAGCGATTCCAGGATCAGGTGCTGTTCGGCACCGACTACATGGAGAACACCTTCCGCTGGCTCAAGTCGTATCGGCAGCGGCTCGACATGTTCCTGCCGTTCAGCGAACGCTGGCCGCTCGCGGACAGCATCCTGGCCAAGTACTACCACGGCAACGCACGCCGGCTGCTCGAGCGCGCCGCACCGAACGAGACTCCGGTCGCCCATCCAGGGTTCACGGTGACGCGGTTGCGCGGTGACACGGTGACGCTCGACGGCAGCGCGAGTTTTGGCGCGCCGGGAGCCGCGCTGCGTTTTCGTTGGCGACAGACCGAGGGACCACCCGTGCGGCTCGGCGGCGATACGACGGCGTATCCGAGCTTCGTCGCGACCGCGATCGGCGACCTCGCGTTCGAGCTCACGGTGATCGCCGACTCGGCGGCGAGCCGTCCGCGCGCGGTGCGTGTGAACGTCGTCGCCCCGGTCGCGCATTTCATCGAGGACAGCGGCCGTGTGGTCATCGAAGCGGAGCACTTCGCCACCGCGATCGAGCGCGGCGGCCAGCGCTGGAGTGTCGCTCGCGACCGCCAGGGATTCTCGGGCGACGCGTACGTCGTGGCAGGGCCCGACCGCGGAACGGTCATCGAGCCGGGGCAGTTCCGCCGGCAAGCGCCCGAGCTACGCTACAACGTCTGGATCGAGCACCCGGGCACGTACGTGGTGTACGTGCGGGGGATGGCGGCCGACAGCACGAGCAACAGCGTCCACGTGGGCATCGACAACGAGGAGGCGCGCCTCGCCGATCGCGTCGGCCGGTTTCCCATCGGGCGGTGGGGTTGGGCGCGGGACGCGTTCGAGTGGGACGCACAATTTCAGATGACCGACACGACGCTGGCGGTGCTCAACATCGTGGAGCCGGGTCCACACGTGCTGAACGTGTGGATGGCTGAAGACGGCGCGACGCTCGACCGCGTCATGCTCGTGCGAGCCCCTTACGCGGAAGTCGCTCGACCGCTCTTCGACCCCGGAGCGAGCACGGGTCCCCCGGAGAGCGCCCAACGCGAGGTGCGGTGGTAGCGGGCCGCGCGCCGGTCAGTACTGCGCCAGGTTCCCCACGCGCCGCGCGTAGCTCAGCGCGGCCCGGAACGCCCATCCGCTGAGCAGCGTCGTGACGATGGTGATGCCGACCAGTATGACGAGCTCCTGCCAGACGCTTGCCATCGATTGCCCTTCGAGGAGCACGGCGCGCAACGCGGTCAGACCGTACGTCAGCGGAATGAACGCCGAGACCGACTCCATCCACCCGGGGATCACCGTCGTCGGGTAGTACACGCCGCCGAGAAACGTGGAGAGCAGCAGTACGAGCTGCGGCAGCGGACCGCGCGTACGGAACGCCAGGACCATGGCCGCGGTGATGATCGCGATGGGCAAGTGCGCCAGTACGACGAGCGCGACGATCGGGATGCTCGCGCCGAGCTGCAGCCACTCCACGCGCGCGCCGAGAAATCCGGCGGCGATCAACATCAGGGCGCCGCGGATCAGCGAGAACAGGATCTCGTATCCCGAAAGCCCGACGAGCAGGGCGCTCACGGGCGTCGGCGTCGCGAGCAGCGCCTCGAGCGTGCCGGTAGATGTCGCGTTCTGAAGGCCGCCGGGCAGCGCGTAGATCGTCGATGATACCAGATTCAGCGAGATCAACCCCACGACGAGAAACGCGAAGTACTGCTCTCCCTGGCCGCGGATGACGTTCGCCATGGTCGGCTGCAGCGCGCGCGTGACGAAGAAGATCGGCACGATGCTCAGCACGAGGGAGCCGAACGAGAACACGATGCCGAGGCGGTAGCTCGACGCCGCGAGCCAGCTCGCGCGAATGAGCGCCCAGACCTTATGCACCGGCGGCCGTGTGGCGCTCGAGCACTCGCTCGAGCAGGTCCGCGAGCGAGAGCTTCACGGGTTCGCATCGTGCCACGCTCACGCCGGCGCGAGCGAGGTAGGCGACCGCTTCCGCCGCGCCTTCGAGCCCGCCACGCAGGTCGCATTCGACGCGCCACCACCCCTCCTCGGCGGCGACGAACGCCTTCGCATCGCGGATGACGCCGCGCGACACGAGCGCATCGATCGCGACCTGGTCGGCAGGTCGCACCCAGAGCGCGAACCGGTCCTCGCCAACCTCACGTGCCAGCTCGGACGTCTGCCCCACGGCGACCAGTCGGCCGCGGTGGAGCACGCCAACACGATCGCAGAGCTCGAACGCCTCTTCCGCGTTATGCGTGGCGAGCAGCACCGTGCACCCGTGCGCCAGCGCGACGTCGTTGCGCAGAAAGGTACGGAACGCACGGGCGGAGATCGGATCGAGGCTGCGCGTCGGCTCGTCGAGCAGTAGCACGCTCGGGCGCGCCAGCAGCGTGCGCGCCACCAGCAAGCGTTGTTTCATCCCGGACGAGAACCCACTCACCTGCCGGTCGGCTGCCTCGACGAGATTCACCAGGGCGAGTAGATCATCCACACGCCGCGACGCGTCCGCACCACGAAGGCCATGGAGCGCCGCGAAGAGGCGCATGTTCTCCCGCGCGGACAGGCGCCAGTGCAGGCTCCGCTCATCGGCGATCACCGGCGCGAGCACCTCGCGCACGCGCTCTGGCGCGCGCACCACGTCGTAGCCGCTCACCATCGCGGTGCCCACGTCGGGCGTGACCAGCGTCGCGAGGATCTTGAACAGCGTCGTCTTGCCCGCGCCGTTCTCGCCGAGGAGACCGAAGAACTCGCCAGCCCGGATCTCGCACGAAACGCCCGAGAGCGCGCGCACGGACTCGTGCGACTTCCGTGTGAGCACGGCACGCCATCCGCGCTGTTTGCTGAACGACTTCGACAGATCATCGAGCACGACCGTGCTGGAGACGCTCGTCTGTACCGGCGCGAACGAGATCGCGCGTGCGGTCGTCGTCACTGCGCGGCGGCTGTGGCGCTCGATTCGGCGCCAGCCGAGTCGACGGCCGAATGCCAACGTCCGATCTGATCGACGACATCGGCCAGGCGGTCGAAATCCCGCGCGATCTCGAGTCGGTAGACTGGGGTGGTGCGCACGATGTCGCTCGCGCGTACGAACAGATTCGCGGACTCGGCCCCGCCGATTGCCGTGCCAGCACGGTTGTGGCGGAGCAACGTGGCGACTGCTGCCGCACCCTTCACGCGAATGCGCTGGACCGGCGCGACGCCCGGGCCTGCTGGTACGGGGGCGAGCTCGTAGATGGCGTCGAGTGGGAGCCGGCGGCGCTCGACCTGCTCGTCAGGGAGTGCGTTCACGTGATACTTGCCGGTGGCCGGATGTGTTGGCCCAGTCGCGTGCCGGAGGTGCACGGCAGAGTCATGCAGTAGACGAATGGCGGGCATGGATGGCCACGCCGTCACCGGGCTGGCAGGGTGAAGGGGGAGCATGTCGTCGGTCACGAGCGTCGCGCCCGCCGCGCACATCGCCGTGGCGAGTGTCGATTTTCCCGAGCCCTTGTTCGCGAGGAAAGCGAGCGCCACGGGACCGACGGCCACCGCACTGCCATGCAGACAGAGCAGCCCTTGCAGGTGGAGGGCGACGGAGAAGACACCGCCCAACAGATCGGCACGGACGAGCTCGAGCCGCTCGACCGCGTCAGGCGTCCAGGCGATGTCGCGACCGCCGTCGGAGATGTCGAAGACGCCGGTGTCGTCGAAGTCGAGGCGGAAGCCACCGTCGAGCCGTCCGCATCGGACGCGGATGGTGGCATCCACCGAGTCCTCGCCGAGATATTGCGAGCTCGGGAGGGGGCCACGCGCGCGCCGGAATACCCAGTCGGGGCGCGCGCACTTCTCGATGACTGGCAGCTCCGGTAGCGGAATTTCGGACCGGAGGCAACCGCCAAAGATGGCGTAGTCTCGCGTCGGAGAGACGCCGGAGGCAGCGGGAATTGTCGGGGGGACCAACGGGTGGGGGAGCACGGTGCCAACGGGGGAGGCTTTCACCTCCCCCGTGGGCAGAGCGCGTCAGGCCGGAAGCGGCGCGTACCGATGATACGGGTTGCCACCGTCACCGGGGTTGAAATCACCACCGGCGAGAGTGACCTCGCGGAACGTGCCCAAACGCTCGAGCTTGGGTGCTTGGTACATCCAGTCCTCCCTCGTGAGGAGTCTCCGGGAATTCCCGGCAAAGTACGGCCAGCGCGGCCGTAGGTGCAAGCCAACGGCGCGCGGGTCGCGGTGAGCCGAACAACTGAAGCTCAACACTGCACGATCCCTGCCGCTGGCATTCTGATCCATTCGGGTGCTATATCCCCTGTGCGGGCGGGTGCTGGAAGACGGGCTCTGAGCCACAGTTCCGTCTGGAACGTGGTCAACAGATACCCCCCCTTTCCCTCCCTTCCGCTCTTGTAATCGCGCCACGCCTGTTGCAACGCCGCTGCATCAACGATCCCCATCTCTGCCAGGACCGGGGCCGCGAACGCATCGCTGACCATTCCTCCGGCATCGGCGCGGAACGAGCGCGCGAAGTACCCGGTCAGCACGCCAGTCTTTTCCTTTCGCGGCGCCAGGATGTTCGGCGGTAGCAGGCCTGTGGCCGTTCGGCGGAGGAGGTGCTTTACCGCGCCAGCCGATGCCCGCTCCGCGCGCGGGCGTTGGAGGGCGAACTCCACGATTCGGCGATCGAGCAACGGTGCTCTCAGCTCGACCGCGTGCTCGAGCGCGAGCGAGGAGAAGCCCGCGAGCACTCGCGGAACAGTCGGGTTCGTGAGCGAGCGCCGTGTTTCCGCACCGGCACGCCCGCCTCCGCCCGCCGCGAGCGTGCGCTCGGCCTCCGCCTGGCGCGCCTCCAGGCCGTGGCGCCGCACGAAGTCGGCTTGCAACCACGACGGGAAGCCGATCCGCGGAGCCCGATCGCCACGAACCGCCCGGAGGCGTTCGTCGATCACGGGGTGCGCAACCGACTGCCAGAGGGCCCGTGCACCACCACCGCCCAGCGCGCGCCACTCGCGACGGAGCGAGCGCCACCGCACGCCGGCGAACAGGTCGCGAAGAAATACCATGGACACCGCGAACAGCTGATCGCCCCCATCCCCGTAGAGCGCCACCCGCGCCCCCTGCTCGGCCGTCGCACGCAGCAGTGCGCGCAGCCAGTTCTCGAAGGCGTGCTGAAAGGGCACGTCGGCAGCCGCCGCGTGTGCCGCCGCGTGCTCGAGGAGCGGCACGTCTTCGATCGACAGCCAGGTCGGCGAGGCATCCCAGAACCGAGTGACCTCCGCGATCAGCTCGTCCTCCCGCGCGGGATCACCAGGGGGATGGCTGAAGGAGATCGCACGCAGGCGATCGAGCCCGCGTCGATCGAGCGCGGCATTGCCCACACCGTACATGACGGGGGAGTCGTAGCCGCCGCTCAACCAGATCGCAGTGGGACCGACCGGGGAGTGTCGCTCGATGATCGCGGCCGCGAGCAACTCGCCGAGCAACTCCGCGGCTGCTTCGAACGACCGCGCGTCGGCGGCATCGTCGGTCGGCAGGTGCCAGTACCCGCTGGTGCGCGGGGCAGCCGCGCCATCGGACGCCAGCAACGTCGCGGGCGGCAGGACGCGGATGGCTGCGTACGGCGTGCGATCGTGCCCGGCCAGACTCACGCCGACCAGCTCTCCGATGGCCAGGTCGTCCAGGTCCAGTGGACACGACGCGTGCGCAACGATGGCACTCACCGTCGATGCGATGAGCAGCGTCTCGCCCACGCGTGCGTAGTACAGCGGTCGGCGACCCATGAAGTCGCGCGCGGCGAACGTGCGATCGCGCGCGCCGTCATACACCACGAACGCGTAGTCGCCCTCCAGATGCCGCGGGCACTCGGTACCCCACGCGCGATACGCTGCCGCGATGAGGTGCGCCGTCGTGTTGCCTCTGGGGTTCACGCCTTCGCCGCGCAGCTTTCGTTCGAGCTCCGCCTGGTAGTACAACGTGGCGTCGGCGGCGACCGTGACATCACCGTCGTGGGCGACAAGGCCGGCTCCGGCGAAGCCGTCGACCAGCTCCCAGTCGAACCGGGCAACCGCCATCGCGACGCCGGCTCCGCGCCAGATCTCGGCGCGGTTGCCGCGTGGCTCGAGCGCCGCGACCATTCGCGCGAGGGCCGGATCGACCAGCTGGCGCTCGTCGGGGGTCACGACCGCGATGAAGCCACTCACCGACCCGATCGCCTCCAGCTTTCCGTATGCGGCACGGCCGGTACCGTCATCCCGTGAAGCACAAGCGATTCCCCGCGACGAGCGTTCGCAGAGGGCCCGGTAGGGCGTGATTCGGTGGCACTCGGAAGATCGCGAGCGAAGCTGGTCATGGAGAGCGATAAACACGGTCGTTGCGACAGGGCCGGACGTATTGGCCGGCCCCGCCGCGTTGCAGCGTATGTGCCGCGATACTCCGTGCGCGCCGAGTGCGACGAACCGCCTAACTCGACGACCGGCAGGACGTTGCGGGACCCCGGACGCTAAGGGCGACTACGTGCTGCGTCCAGAGTGGCATTCGGACGACACAATCGTTGATGGGACGCCATAGCCGCCGCTGCATCCACCCATCACAAGGACCGAGCGCGCAAACCGTCGCCCGCGACGAACACGGCTGTCGACGGGGCCCTTCAGGCGGCAGGACCCGTCAACCGCGCAGTCGCAGTAGCGAGCGGATATAACCCGGTGACGCGAGGAACCGACGCAAGCGGTCGCTGTGTCGAGCCGGTCGCGATGCGGAGCCTTCCCCGTGCGGAACCGCGAACTCCGCCTCCTGATCCCAGGGCCGGATCTCGCCGTGACCACTGCGACGCGGCATGACGGCGAGCTCCCAGAGCGCGTGATCGAGTGCCACGGACGGACACCCGAACTGCACGGGGAAGAGGTTCATGAGGAAGTGCCGCTCGATCGCGTGCAGGACGTACGACCGGCGCGGCGGCCGTAGCGCTTCCAACACGTCGGCCGGTACACCCACGCCAGCGGTGACCTGCGCGATGCGCAAGGTCCAGTAGCACGACGTATCGCCCCGCGCCGCTCGCGCGGCGGCGACGAACGCGCGCCAGTCGACCGGCTTGCTCCGCGAGATCGCGTTGATGTCACGGATCGTTCGCCACACGCCGAAGCGCCCCTGATGCGACCAGAGAAAATGGAGACATGCGTGGAGCAGGGAGTGCGCCAGGTCCGGCACGAACGCGTGGGGAAACCCACCGCCGAGCGATTGCGCGCGCTGCCAGAGGTCGGGCGCGTCGAACGCGAACGGTTGTCCCTCCGGAAAGAGCGCGGTGTGGATCTCGAGTTGCAGCTCGCGCGACCGCGTGTCGAGCAACGGCGGGAGGTGATGGTGCCGCTCGTACGCCGCGTCGGGAATGCCGCCGGTGATCTCGCGCCAGCCTGCATCAAGCATCACCCGCCGCGCCGTGCGCGCCGTCTTCGGATCGACCAGGACGTCGATGTCCGACATGGGGCGCTGGCGTACGCCGTCGTACGCGCTGTGCGCCAGCGCAGCCCCCTTGAGCAGCATGACGCGCACCTGCGCGCGCCCAAGCGCGTGGAGCGACTCGCGCAATCGACTTTCGAGGTGCATCATCGCGAAATCGGACACGAGCGCGAGGCGGCGCATCTGGTCCAGCACGTCGCCGGGTATCACGTCAGGCACCACGGCGCGGAACCGCGGGTAGATGACGGGGACGGCCCGCTCGAGTTGCGCGAGCCCCAGGAACCGTGGCCAATCCACCCCGTGACGCGCGGTTTGGCGAATGGTGTCGTCATTCGCGGGGCCACCGGCGCTGAGGAGGAGCAGCCGCTCCTCCGGGGCCATCTCGGCGCGGCCAGTGACCTGGCCCCGGGGGACGGGAGCGTCCGGCCGCGCGCCGTCGCCGTCGCGTGGTGCGGCGACCGCGCTCACCGCCGTGCCTCGAGCGGACGCATCGCGACCGTGCATCGACTCACGCTGCCCCCGCCGTGGTGCACAGCGCCACGATCGTGCGCCCCGCCGGCAGCCTAACGCCGCGTCGGACCGCCTCGCCTTCGACGCGCAGCCAGGCCCGCTTGGCCGTGGACGTCCACGACGGGTGCCCGTTGCTCGTGGCGAGAATGCCGTGATACTCGGCCGTCTGCGTCCGGCGCGCCCGCAACTCGCGCGGGATCTCGGCCAGACCGAGCAGCGCATTCACGCGACTGAGGCGATGAACCGCGAAGCCTGCGGCAACCAGCTTCGCGCGCAGCTCACCCGGCTCGTAGCGATGGAACTGATACTCGTGATCGTCCGCGGAGCGCGGGAAGCTCTGGGCGTTCGTACGCACGAGGAGCCACCCGCTCGGCCGCAGCACGCGCCGCATTTCGTCGAGCGCCGTCGCGTCGCCGCCCTCGAGCGGCAGGTGTTGAAGGACATCGAGCGAGATGACGACATCGGCCGACGCGGTGGGGTAAGGCAGCGCGAGCGCCGACGCCTGAGCAATCTCGAAACCGAGGCGGCGGGCCGCGATCACGGCGTCGCTCGCGATGTCGCACCCGAGCGCCCGCCACGAGCCGAACATGCGATCGAACCATGCGAGTGTCTGACCCGAGCCGCATCCGACATCGAGCACGGTTCCGGTGGTCGGGACCCGAACATCGCGCAGAAGCTGGCCGGCGATGTCGCGCATGGCCGCGTTCCACCAGCCGCCGGCCTCGAGCTCGCGCATCCGCGCGTAGTACTCGGGAGTGAAGATGCGGGGAGCGCTCACGCGGCCACCCCGCTCGCCTCGAGCAGCGGCGCCGTCCAGCGCAGAGCGCGGCGCGCCAGCGGCGTGCGCCGGATGCGCTCGTACGCCGCCGCCGCCGCCCAACCCAGACCACCGAGCCGCGCTCGTTCGGCCCGCAGGAGCGGCGCGGCGTCGACCCGGATGTCGCCGAACCCCGCGGCGGCGAGCGCGCGCGCGAGCTCACGCGACGACAGCGGTCGATGATGCTCGTAGCCCTGTCCCGTTCGCGCGCGCACGTATCGATCGGCCCACCGACGCGGAACGAAGCCAACGCCCCATACTCCGACGTGCGGCTCCGCCAGTATGGTGAACCGATTGACCGTGCGCACCCGCACGTCACCACCGCGGCGCAACACGCGCCGCGCGTCGCCGAGCACCTGGTCCGCGCTCCGGCAGTGCTCGAGCGTTCCGAGCGACATCACCCGCGCGAAGGCACCGTCCGTGAACGGCAAGTACTCGGCGTTGCAGCAGACGAATCGAACTGCCACGCCGGCCAACTCGGCGCGTCTGCGCGCGACCACGAGCCAGCGCATGGCGATGTCGATTCCGACCGTCGCGACCCCCTGCTGCGCCGCGGCCGTCGCGAGATCACCGGTCCCGGTTCCGAGGTCCAGCCACTCGCCGGATCGAGCGGGTGCGGGCGCGTCGATTCGGCCGAGCCATTCGCGCGACCGCTCGTACGCGGAGAGCACGTGATCGACGAACCGCGCGGCCTGCGCGGCCGGCGTGCCCGGGGTCATCGACCAATAGGCGCGCACCATCGCTTCCAGCGATGCGCCGCGCCCCACCGCCTCGAGGCGGCGTGCTTTCTCCCGGTCCTCCTCGAGGCCGATCCACGGATCGGGCTCGAGGCGAAAATCCGGGATCCCGAGGACGACCGGGAACCGCGCGCCGCACCCGGCGCAGCGGTAGACGTCGTGCGTCGCCGCGAGCTCGCGGTGGCATCGCGGGCACGCGAAGCCTAACGCGACGTCGGCCGCCGCCAGCGACACCGTCATCGCGGCCCCGGCTCCGGCTTCTTGGCCGGGACGGGAGGCCACATGTCGACGCCCACCTCCGCGTAGGCCTGCGTCGTCGCGTCGGGCATGGGCTCGCCGAACAGGTGGTGCAACGTCCAGCCGTACAGCACGGCGACGCCGTTGTTGACGTAGTAGAGCGTGTGCAGCGGAACGGCCGCGAGCGCGAACAACAGCCCGCGTGTTCTGGCGAAGAATCCGTACAGCGCCCGATTCAGTCCGATCACGATCGCGTACGCGACGCCGGCCCAACCCACCAGCACCCACGAGCGCAGCACGAGCGCGGCGAGCGCGAGAAGCAGCGCGAGCCAGATCAGCACCGTGTTCAGCTTCTCGACCGTGCGCAGGTTCAGCGTGTGCGCCTTCGTCGCCAGCCCCTGCTGGATGAGCATGCGCGTCCACGGCACGCCGCGATCGCGAAAGTCGCCGGTCACGACGCTGCGCAGCGTCCATCGCTTGAGGTGCGTGCACTGGATCTCGGGTCGCAGCACGATGCGGTGCCCGAGCGCGCGCACGCGATGGCCAAGCTCGACGTCCTCGATCTGCGGACGCGGGTACGACCATTCGTCGTAGCGCCCCGCCTCGAGGAACACGTGGCGCCGGATGGCGCCGCAGCCGCCCCAGAAGGTTTCCGCCTCGCCGGCACTCTGACGGTGCACGTAATGGTGCAGCAGGTTGCGGTACTGTGAAACGAGCTGTGGCGCGTCGGGGGTGGTGTCGTACGCCCCGAAGACAGCGGCCACATCCGACTCGTGGGCGAAGACCGCCGAGAATCGCCGCAGGGTGTCGGCGTGCACGCACACGTCGGCATCGATGAAGACGATGATCTCGCCGCGCGCGAGCTCGACGCCGCGGTTGCGCGCGTATGCCGGACCGCGCGGGCGATCGGGCAACCGTACGACGGCGTCGGCAAATTCGGCGGCAATGAGGGCCGTGGCATCGGTGCTCGCGTCGTCCACGACGATGAGCTCCCACGAACCCTCCGGCATCTCACTCGCCCGTAGCGCGGCCAGGCTGCGCGGCAGCACGTGCGCGCCCTGGTACACCGGGACGATCACCGACATGAACGGGGTGTGTGTCATGCCGCCCCCGTCAACGAGCGCAGGCGCCGGCGGACGAGGCGCGCGCCAGCTCGCAGGCGAAGCTGGCAGCGAAACCGCGTCGTGCCCCACCGCTCGAGCTGCCCGGGCCCGCGGAGATAGTACATGTCGATGCGCGGCAGGGCGGCAGGCCGGTCGTGCGCCGAGACCGCTCGCATGTCGGTCGTGCACCCCCACGCGAAGCTGGCGGCGACGACATCGGCCGCTTCCGCGCTCACCGAACCGTACGGATAGGCGAACACCGACGGCGCACGTCCCGTCTCGCGTCGCATGCGCTCGGCGCTACCGACGATCTCGTCGGACAACCGCGCAGCCGGGACGCGCGCGAGGTCGGCGTGGGTCCGCGAGTGTGCGCCGAGCTCCACTCCCTGCTCGGCGAGCCGACCTAGCGCGTCCCAACCGAGGAGCGGGAGCTCGGGAACTCCCCGGTCCGCCCTACCCGGCCAGCGGTTCGTGCGTCCAGCGGCGTCCGACACGACGAACAACGTAGCAGGCAAACCGTGGTCGATGAGCAGTGGAGCGGCGGCGTCGCCGAAGGTTACGAAACCGTCGTCGAACGTGAGCGCCACCGCATCGGCGTCAGCCGGCAGACGCATGAGCGCGTCAAGCGAAACCACGGGCACGCCGCCCCGCGCGAGCCACGCTACCTGCGCCCGGAAGACGTGCTCCGACAGCGAGATCGGCGAGCCGGATTCGTCGATCGAATGATAGGTGAGGATAGCGCGCATGGCCGGCCTTATGTCACCAGGGCCGCGGGCGCAGCCACCGCGCGCGACGGCGCCCGACGCGCGATGGTGCGCTCGACGATCTCCAGGTACCGCGGCACGATCGCCTCCTCGGACCACGTCGCCTCGTACGCTCGCCGTCCGGCCGCTCCCAACCGGTCGCGATACGTGGGGGCGGACGCGATCCGGTCGAGCGCAGCTTGCAAGCTCGCGCTGTCATCGAACAGTTCGCCGCCACCCGCGTGGGTCACGATCTCAGGGAACGGACCGATGCGCCGGGCGACGACCGGTGCGCTCTGGCGAAAGGATTCGACGAGCGTGTTGCCGAACGTCTCGAAGCACACCGACGGCGCAATGTGGGCGATGGCGTACCGATAGAGCGGCGCGAGTCGTTCGGGAGGTAGGTGCCCGAGGAAGTGGATGTTGGGAGCACCGGCGGCGAGCGCGCGGAGCACCGGCTCGTGCGATCCCGTGCCAGCGATCACGAGGTCGGCCGGCGTGCCGCGGTCACGGAAGAGCGGCAGTACGTCATCCAGCCCCTTGATCCGCTCGAGACGTCCGGCGTAGAAGAAGTACGGACGCGCGTGCGGGCGGGCGGCGGGGGCCTCCACACTATCGGCATCGGCATCGAAGACGATCGGCGGCAGCACTTCCATGTCGCGCGGGAAGCCGAACTCCCGGTGCTTCGCGCGACTGAACTCGCTCAGCGCGATGAACGTGTCGACGTCCGCGAGCGACCGCTCGAGAAGCCCGGTGCCGCGCCAGAGCTGCGGCGGCCGCCCGTAGCTGAGGGAGCAGCGAACGCACTCGCGTCCCGTGCACGGCTCCCGCCGGTGGCGCCAGAGCACGTGAGTCGGGCACACCAGCCAATGCTCGTGGGCCGTGTAGATCGTCGCCGACCCACGGGCGAGCGCGAACAGGCCGGGGCCGCCGACGAGCGAGACGTTATGAAAGTGCACGACGTCGAACCGCCCCTCCCGGAGGAGCTCGGCGATCCTGGCACCGTGGACCACCGGCCGTCCCAGCTCGTACGTGAGCAGCAGTGACGCCATGCCTAACACGCTTCGCAACGTCACGACCCGCACGCCATCGTTCGCGGGCTGGCACCTTGGCTCGGGGCGGCCCAACGAGGTGTAGGCGTCGGCGTCGTGCACGACGGTGACCTCATGCCCGGCGCGTACCAGCGCCCGGCACAGGCGCTGAAGCGTGATGCCGTCCCCGCCGTAGCTGTACGGCGGGTAGTAGGTGGAGACCATGCAGAAGCGGAGCGCGCTGCTCACGCCGCGGCCTCCGTCAAGGCGCCGAGCGCCGCCCGCGCGCTGGCCGCCCAACTGAGCGCCCGCGCGCGCGCGAGCGCGCCGGCTGCGAGCGTTCGCCGATACGGCTCGTCGCCGGCCACGGCCGCCATGGCTGCCGCGAGGCCGGTGTCGTCGCGCGGCGCGATGAAGATGCCACCGCCCTCGAGCAGCTGCGGCAACGGACTCTCGCGTGTCGCGATCACCGGCACGCCGCACGCGGCGGCCTCCACCGCGGGCAGCCCGAACCCTTCCGACTCCGATGGCAATACCAGCGCGAGAGCGCCCGAGAGCAGGTGTCGGAGCTCGTCATCCGAGACGAACCCCGCCCAGCGGACGTGGTCTCCGGTGCCACAGCGGAGGATCTCGTCACGGATGTGCTGCTGCGCCCCGAAGAACGGGTCATCATCGAGGGCGCCGACGAGCACGAGGACCGGCGGATTGGCGGAGGCGCGAACGAGTGTCGCATGCGCCCGCACGATCGCATCCACGTGCTTGTGGGGGTTGAAACCGCCCACGTACGCGAACCAGCGGCGTCCGTCGGGTACGCCCGCGCGTCGCGCCGCAGCGGTGACGTCGTCGGCCGAATCGCTCGGGCGATAGACCGGAGCCGCGGCCTCCACCGCGACACGTATCCGCTCGGGGCGCACCCCGAGCGTGCGACTCACTTCGCGCGCCGCGTAGTCCGACACGGTGAGCACGATCCGCGACTGCGCGAGCGCCATCCGCACCTTCACTCGCCAGAACAGACGGGCGCGAGGCGACGGCAGCGTGAGCGCCGGAAAGCGGTCGGCGATGGCGTCGTGAAACGTGATGACGGCGGCCAGCGACGGCGGCAACGGGAAGTACGTGTAGACCGACGGCGAAAAGAACACGTCGAGCTCCTCGCGCGCGACCGCTCGCGTCATCCGCCACATGTCGCCGACAGACCGGCTCCCGTTGGCGCTCGCGGCGGTCGTGGGCGATGCGGACTGCGGCACGATCACGGTGCGCACGCGCGGACCCGCGAGGTCGAAGCAGCGCGCGGCCCGATCGTCGACGAAGCAAACAAATTCGTGCTCGGTGCCTTCCGCAACCATGGCACGCAACAGCTCGCGGGCGAATCGCCCGTAGCCACGTCCGTTAGCCCAGCACGTCGCATCGACGCCGATGCGCATCGCGCCGGCTACCCAGGAACCGGGGCACGACGAGCGGCGATCGGCATCGCCGCCACACGAGGCGTCTCCAGCCCTTGCTCCTCGTGGTACTCGAAGTCGGTGTTCACGGACCAGATGTCGCGATCGGCTCCCTGCATGTTCGCGACCGCCATCATCGCCGTCAACATCGAATGGTCCTGATTGTCGATCAGGTGATCCGCCACGAATGCGTTCGCGCGCCGTCTCCCACGTCTGCCCGGTGCCGAGCCACGGGTGGTAATGGACAGGGCGGTCATTTCAGCAGACCCGCGCGAGCGAATCGCCGGGCCCGGCGACGTACCCCACCATCTCTCCGACCGCCCACGAGACGATGAACACGCACAGCAACGGCAGTGACCGCACCAGCTCCGCGCGGTGGCGGCGCTTGGTCACGATGCGCGACACCGTCCGATACATGAGCAACGGCGGCAGCGCGAGCGCCGCCACCCCGTAACCAAGTCGCGTAGGCAACGACGCGTCCGCGACCCGGGCGCCGGCATACGAGCGAGCGTAGAGATAACGCTGCGACAGGTACTCCCCCACGGTGTAGTGCTTCTTGTGGCCGACGCGAATCTGCGGTCGGCAGACCAGGGTGATGCCGTCCCGGCGCATGGCGTCGTGGAGGCGATTCTCCCACTGCCCCCCACCAAGGACGGACTGGTACCGCGCGAGCAACGCGCGCGGATACACGACGTTGTTGCCGGGTAGCCAGTCCGTCGGCCCTTCGGGAAGGGGGACGAGACAGTGACTATACTCGCAGAGAAACGCGGCCCAGTCGACCAGCCGATCGACCGCGGCATTCTCGATCGCGCCGCCCACCACGACCTCGGCATCGCCCTGGGCGTCGAGGAGCGCCCGGGCCCAGCCATCGGGGACGATCACGTGATCCTCGATGACCGCCACGGACTTGCCCGTCGCGGCGGCGAATGCCATGGCACGGAGGTCCGGAATCGTCGTTCCGGGTGGTGCCTCGAGGATGCGAGCCGACGGGAAGCGCCGTCGCGCCTCGGCGCGCACCGACTCACCGCACCGATCCACCACGAGCACCTCGAGGTCGAGGTCGGTCCGTTGTCGCTCGAGCGCTGACAGGCAGCCGACGAGATCGCCGAGCCCGTTCACCGACGGGACGACGACGGTCAACGCCGGCTCACTCATCGGCCGGCGGCGCCGGCGGCGCTCCCTGTGACGGCCCGCGCAGATATCCGACCGCTTCGCCCACCGACCACGCGGTGAGAAAGACGAACGTCGCGGGGAGGGCGCGGAGAAAGGTGCGCCAGCGCGTGCGCGCCGACGCGCGCGCGACGCGCCAGGTGAGCAGTGGCGGCAGGAGGGGACTGACCGCGAGCAGCAGCCACCGACGCGCCCCGGGCTCCTCGACGAGTCGCTTGCGAGCGAAGTCGCGGCCATGATGGTAGCGGTCGGCGCAAAACGCGGTGAGGCTATAGGTCTGATTCTGATAGATCGCGGCGGTTCGCGCGAAGCGGAGCATGCTGCCGCGCGCGACGAGGCGCGAGTGGGCGACGTTCTCCCACTCACCTTCCTTCGCCCAGCAGATCACGTCGGCGATGACGTGACGCTTGTAGGCAATGTTGGCGCCCGTGAGCAGCGGAGTGCCGCCGGTGCGCTCGGGGCGATCGGGAGCGAAGAAGCCGTACTCGGCGAAGTAAGCGGCCCAGTCGACCGCGCGAGTCCGGCGCGCGTTGTCCATTCCGCCGCCGACGACATCCGCGTCGCTGTGAGCACTGTGCGTCAGCGCCTCGACCCAGTTCGCGTCGGCGATGCAATGGTCCTCGGTGAGCGCCACAACATCGCCAGACGCCTGCGCCATGCCGATCGCGCGAAGCTGCGGAATGGAAGCATCCGCCGCCGCCGTCACGAACCGGACGGACGCATAGGTCTTCGCCAGCGTGGCCACGTCGGCGGGTGTACCCGCTCTCGCTACCAGGAGCTCGGCGTTCAGGCGCTGGCATTGTGCGAGGAGCGAGCCCAGGCACGCGTGGAGCAGCGCCTTGTCGCGGTTGGATGCCACGACGACCGATACGGTGGGCGCGTTTCCACGCCGGGGGCCGCGTCTCACCGCAGAAGCGATTTCGTTGTCGAGGCGGCTGGGGGATGACATGATCACGCCGGCACTGGATCGGGGCGGCGCGTCACGGCCACTCGGGTGATCGCCCCGAGCGCTTCGCCCGCGGCCCAAGCCGCCGCGAGCGGGAGGAAGATGGGAAGTGAGCGCAGAAACCGGGTTCGGCGTTTCGGAACCGATCGCACGCGGCGCCAGACGCGCCACGCAAGCGCGGCGGGAACGAGAGGCGACGCAGCCAACACCGTCCACGACGTGCGCTGACCAGTCGCCACCCTCCAAGCGCCGGCGTGTCGGCCGTGATGAAATCGATGTGTCAGAATGGTGCGAAACGGGAAGGAACGCGCGTAGCGCGCGAGCGCGCCGCTCACGATCGCGAGCGACCCGCCCGCCGCGTGAAGCTGCCGGTGAAACTCGACCTCCCAGAACCCATCCCCAGTCGTCTTCACGAATCGACGGATCGCCTCGCCATCGTAGGCGGCGTTGTCGGCAGGGATTCCAGCTACCCCCCGTCGAGGCCGCTCGGGTCCAATCAGGAACTCGGAATACCGCAAGAAAAACACTGCCCAGTCGATGACCGAGCTCTCGTCGTCCAGGTCGACCCGGCCCGCGACGCCCACGTTATCGTGCTCCAACGCTGCCGACAGCTGTCTCGCCCATCCCGGCTCCACCACGAAATGGCCGGTCGTCAACGCGACCACTCTGCCTGTGGAGCGCGCGATGCCCGTGGCCCAGAGCGCTGGCGTGAGCGTCCCGGGCGAGCAGCGCAGGACGCTCGCGCTTCCCAACTGACGTTCCGCAATGTCCGCACTGCCATCCCGAGACGCATCCACGACCAACAGCTCGGAGCGCAGCCCCTCGAGTGACGCACGCATGGCACCGAGACAGCGCTCGATCGACCGCATCGATTCGACCGACGCCACGATCACCGAGACCTCGGCTCTCGCGCCAGGCTCCGTGCTCATCGGGTTCGCGACAGTGGGCGGCGTGGTAGTGAGTAGTGAGTAGCGAACGAAGTCCAACAAACAAACATGAATCGAATCTAACCAGACCAGCCGCTGCCGTGGTCGGCAACTTACCCGACCTGACGGTTGCAAGGTTGGCGCCCCCACCGATGTTTCCGGCCCATCGCCTCGGCCGTAGGCATCTGGAACGAGCGAAAGAGGTTAACCGTCGTGGCCCAACTCGATCCGCGTGCTCGAGCTCAGGCCCGGCGAGCGGGAGTGTGGATCGGCCGCCACAAAGTGACGCACGAGTTGGAACTGCACGGTTCGCAAGGACGCGCCAAGTGAGCGGCGCGTACGGTTCCGATCAGCTACCGGCCACCCGTGCCCTCGGGACGTGCGGCTGGGGGGCGCTCCGCATGGTGGGTGTGATGGCGCCGGCGAGCTCGCGATTGGTCAAGGTGGTGAGCGCCCACATGACCGCGAGCTGAATGTACAGAAAGCTGAGCTTCGCGAACGACCCGAATACGCCGGCAAGGAGGAACGCGAGCAGCCCGAGCTCGAGAGCAAGTAGCTGGATCGCCCGGGGGGTTCCCTTTGCTCGTCGTCTCGCACGCTCAGCGGGCACCACGACGACGCCGATCATCGCGAGAAAGAGGAACAGCCCTGGAAGCCCTGTCTCGGCGGCCACGTTCAAGTACGTGCTGTGCGTGTCACGAAAGCCGATCGCCGAGACCGGTACGCCCACGCGCGGTGAATAGGTCGCATGGGCTCGGGGATATGCCCCGAGGCCGATCCCGGATACCGGATTCTCCGTGATGATCGTGGTCGCCACCCGCCAGATGTTGTATCGGGCTTCGGCGGACCCTTCGGGGTCGGCTTCGGTGATGGTCGACGTGCTCGTGAGATTCTTCATCAACGAGAATCGCTCCCACGCCGACCTCGGTACGAACGGAATGATCATTATCGCCGCGGCCGCCGCCGTGAGCAGCGATCGCATGCGCCTTCCGCGCGATTGCGTCACGAAGAAGATGAGGCCGGAGACGACGAGTCCGATCAGCGCCCCGCGGGACTGCGTCAGGAGGATCACGAGCGGCAGCACCCCCATGCCAGCGAGCGCCGCCGTCCGAATCCACCCCTTCTTCTCGGTCATGGCCACCGCGACCGAGAGCGACAACGGGAAGAAGGTGAGCGCCGCGAGGTCGTTCGAGTTCTGGTAGATGTAGTTCCAGAGCGCGCGCCCGAACCGCGTGTACCCCACGAGGAAGTAGTTCACGAGCGTTCCACGTGTCGGATACATCGCGTAACAGGCGAGAAAGAAGATCATGAACATCCGCAGGCGCCACGGCTGACGGATGACGTTCGCTGTGACGAACGTGATCACCAGCACCTTGGCGAGCACGGTCACCTGGTCGACGGTGCTGGCCGTGTCGAAGCTCGACGTGTAGCCCACGCCGGCCCATGCGACGAACAGCGCGAAAATGATGAGAAAGAGGGGGACCACCGGGCGCTCGCGCTCGAGCGGCAGCGCAAGCACGGCGATCACCATGGCGGGCGTGACGAGTGGCAGCCCGTACGTCACCGCGGCGTAGATGTACGCGAGCAGCGCGACGAAGCTCACGGACCATTGCGGCGCGAGGGCGGCGAGGGAATGGGTGGCACCCGCTACACCGGTCGCGCGCACCGCGCCAGCAAGTCGAGTGGCACGGCGACTCGGCCCCCGCGCGGCTGGTGCCGCGCGGGGTGTAGCGACCGGGCGACTCGGTGTGGCGTCGGTGTGCGGCGACTGCGGTGCCGGCGGCGCGTGACGCGAACTGCGCCAGCCGCCCTGGCGGTGTCTCATGACGAAAGGATTCGAGATCTGGACCTGCCGGACACCATGCATTCTAGCATCCGCTGCGGCCGGGAATGCAACGAACACGCCGGCAGCGACAAGCCGCACTCTCGAGGACTGACTACTAGCCGGCACGCTCCGTTTCGGTGGCCCCTCCGCGGGCTCGGTGTGTAGTATTCACCGATGCAGACACCGTCCGGACTGGAGAGCGTGAGTACGGCTTCGAGGGCTGACGGTGGACTCGAACCTCCCACCTCGGGGCCGGCCGGTGCTCCGACCCATGTCGTGTTCTCGCTCGACACGATGAACGTGGGTGGTACGGAGATGAACGCGGTTCGGACGGCGGAACGACTCGACCGGAGCCGGTTCCGACTCACCGTCGTGACGCTGCGCGGCGACGGTCCGCTCGCCGACCGGTACGAGCGAATGGGCGTCCGGGTCGTCCGATTTCCCATCCGGAGCCTGTATGGTCCGCAGTCCATCGGGCAGGCGATTCGACTCGCGCGCTTTTTCCGACGCGAGCGAGTCTCGATCGTACACTGCCACGATCAGTACTCGAACTTCTTCTCGGTGCTGAGCGCGCGGCTTGCGGGCGTGCCCGTCGTGATCGCCAGCAAGCGGTGGCTGCACTCGCCGCTGCGCTATCGGATCGCGAACGGCATCGGCTTTCGGGCCGCCACACGGGTGCTCGCGAACAGCGCCTCGGTCGCACGGTCGCTCGGCACGGATGACCGGCTCTCCGCGCGCCGCGTGGTCGTGATCCCGAACTTCGTCGATGAGCAGGCGTTCGTGCCGCCGAGCGACGCGCAACGCGCGGCGTGGCGGCGCGAGCTCGCGCTGGATGACGGAGCGCTCGCCATCGGCATCATCGCATCGCTGCTCCCCATCAAAGATCACGCGACGCTCGTACGGGCGGTGGCGCTGCTGGCTCCCCGCTGGCCGACGGTTCGTCTGGTGGTCGTGGGGCACGGCCCCGAGCACGATGCACTGCAGGCGCTCGCGAACGAGTTGGGCATCGGCGGCGTGGTTCGCTTCGCCGGGCTGCGCCCCCAGACGCCGAGCTTCCATTTCCTGTTCGACATCTCGGTTTTGTGCTCGGTGTCCGAGGGATTCCCGAACTCGCTCGTCGAAGCGATGGCCGCGGGCCGCCCGATCGTGGCGACGGATGTTGGCGGCGTGCGCGATGCAGTGCGCGAGGGCGAGAACGGGCTGTTGGTTCCAGCACGCGATCCCGCGGCGCTCGCGGCGGCGCTCACCTCGCTGCTCACCGACGCGGGAAAGCGCGCCGCGATGGGCACGGCTGGCGCGGAGCGTGCGAGACGCGAGTTCCACGCGCGCGTCGTCGTCGCGTCGCTCCAGGACCTCTACGATCGCCTGCTCGCTCCTCAGCCGCGGCTCTGATGAAGCACCTCATGCCTAACAACTCGATGTGCGCGCGCCGCCTCGCGCCGATTTCCGTGCTTGGCCTCGTCGTGTTGTTGGCGTGCCCGGAGCGGACGACGCCGCAGACGAGCGAGGCCGGCCTTGCCGGCGGAAGCCACGCCGGCCGCACGGTGGCGGCCACGCAGACCGGCGGGGAAAATGCCACCATCCCGCCGCCACCGCTCGACACACTGCCCCGAGACAGCGTCGCGGACCTCCCGCGCGCGACCGTCGACGTACGCTACGTTCCGCCGACGGGGAAAACGATTCGGGTCGATGCGGGTGACAACCTGCAATCCGCGCTCAACCGCGCGAAGCCAGGTGATCTCGTACAGCTCGCGTCGGGCGCAACCTTCGTGGGCAACTTCGTCCTTCCGACGAAAGCGTGCGGGGAGGCGCCAATCACCTTACGCACCGACGTGGCCGACTCGCTCCTGCCGCCCGCCGGCCAGCGGATCACCTCCGCTCACGCGCCGCGCCTGGCAACGATTGCGACTCGCAACACGTTGCCAGCACTGCGAACGGAGAACCCGACGTGCGGCTGGTGGATCATGGCGCTCGAGATCACGGCGTCGCCGGATCTGAAGGCGAGCACCCTGAACTACGGACTGATGCTGCTCGGCGACGGCGGGTGGAAGGCTGGGGGCGACACCCAAACACGGCTCGCGCGGGTCCCTTCGCGCATCATTCTCGACCGCGTGTTCCTCCACGGGCAGCCAGGCACCAATACACAGCGATGTCTGGCGCTCAACGCCGCTGAGGTGGCGGTCGTGAACTCCTGGCTCGCCGACTGTCATGCCAAAGGTTTCGATTCGCAGGCCATCGAGGGGTGGAACGGCCCCGGGCCGTTTCTCATCGAGAACAACTTCCTGGCCGGCGCCGGGGAGAACGTGATGTTCGGCGGCGCCGACCCCGGAATTCCGAACCTGATCCCGTCGGACATCACGATTCGGCGCAACCACTTCTACAAGGATCCGGCGTGGAAGGGCAGCTGGACCGTGAAGAACCTCTTCGAGCTGAAGAACGCCCAGCGCGTGCTCGTCGAAGGCAACGTGTTCGAGAACAACTGGGCCGACGCGCAATCCGGAATGGCGATCGTCATCAAGTCGGCCACAGGGAACCAGAACGGCCAGGCCAATTGGCAGGGCACGACGGACGTGACCTTCCGCTACAACCTGATTCGGAATAGCCCGCGCGGGTTCAACGTTCAGGCCACCGACGGGCCGACTGACCGTCACGTCGCGCGGGTTCGCGCGGAGCACAACCTGTTCGAGAACATCGGCAGCTACAATGGAACCGGGCAGGACGGGTGGCTGCTACTCCTCACCCACGATCTGCGCGACGTGAGCATCCGGCACAACACGTTCGTTCATAACGTGAAGGACTTCGGCATCGCGCTCGTCATGGATTACGGCAACGGGCGGGCGCGAAATCTGACGATCACCGACAACATCCTGACCAGCCCGGCCGGCTACGCGGTGTTCTACTCGGGTACGAAGGTTGGTGTCGAGAGCCTGCGCGCCATGGCTGGCGATTCATGGACCTTCGAGCGAAACGTCGTAGCGGGCGTGGATCCCGAGTACGCCCCGTGGCACCCGGCGAAAAACTGGTACCCGCCAGCCATCGCGGGAATCGCATTCGTGGACCCCGTCGGCGGGGACTATCGGTTGAGCGCGAAGAGCGACTACAAGGGACGCGGCAAGAGTGGGTCCGACCCTGGCGCGAGCATGGCGCGCCTGCGGGAGGAGACGGACGGTGTGGTGGTGCGCCCGGCGACGAGTCGTTAGGTAGACACAGCCGGGCGCCGACTGTCGCCGTGGGCGGCAAGCTCGTGGTATGCCTCGAGCCACGCTTGTCGCACCATCGGCCACGTGTAGCGGGCGCACTCGGCGCGCCCATTCCGGGCGAGACGAGTCGCGAGCGACTCGTGCTCCAACAGCCGGATGGCCTGGGCCGCCAGAGCCTCGTGGTCGTCGCGGGTGACGATCAGCGCGGTCTCGTCGTGGCGCACGATGAACGGAATGCCGCCGGCGTCGGTGGTCACGACCGGTAGCCCAGATGCCATGCATTCGATGATCGTGACCGGCATGTTGTCAATGTTCGGCGCCATCATGTACACGTCGGCCGCCTCATACAGGTCGGCCACGCCCGTCGAAGACACGCGGCCCACGAAGCGCGTGTGTCGCAGCCCAAGCTCGACAGCGAGCTGTTCGAGTCGCGGCCGCATCGAGCCATCGCCCGCGACCGTCAAGGACGCCTCCGGGAACCGTCGCTGCACCACGGCGAACGCGCGCAGCACGCACTGAACGTTGTAGAGCGGCTCGAAGAGACGGCTGGTGAGAAAGGCCGGTCGAATCGGGCTCCGCTCGCGAAATCGAAACGCCCCGAGCTCCACCACGTTCGGAATGACCCGCGCCGCAAGCCCGAAGCGGCCGAAGACCTCCACGAGATAGCCCGACGGTACGACGATCAGGTCGGCCCATCGGATGGTCGGAATCGCGGTTCTCCAATTCTGGAGGTGATCCTCCGCTTCGCCGCTGTGATAGTTCAACAACACTGGCTTCCGATACAGCTTCGCGAGCGCGATGATCGGGAGTACCGAGAGCAGGTAGGAGTAGTAAGACGCCGAGTACACGTGCACCACGTCGTAGCGCCACAGCCGAGCGGCAGCGATCGACCAGTACACCAGCGACGTCACGATCGTACGGACGTACTTGATGCGCTGAAGCAGGCGCAGTGGCCCAGGCAGGCGAGGGTTGTGAGGGATGAAGCCTACCTCGACGGAAGACTCCGCTTCGAGACCCTTCAGGAGGCGTTCTGCTTGGCGCGCCTGGCCGCCCACAAGGTCGAGTGACGGTGCAAGAACGCAAACGCGCACGGGTCGCTCGATGGGTCGGACCGCTGCGACGTGACTCGCCGCTTCCACGGGTGAGGCGGATGCACTTCGGCTGTCCTGGACGATCTGGTGTGCCATCATCGTCATCCGCGCTCCACCATACCGGTAGTGAAGCGAGTGGGCTCGTCGCTCGCAGCCGCCCGCGCCGCCGTGGCACTTTCCAGGTTGGGTGTGTGAGACGCGAGGTCGTCGGCAACTTGGGGAGCGCGGCCCGGCTGGAACACGACACGCACGCCACGCAATCCAGAGCCGTCAGGCAGCGACCACTCGACCGTTTCCTCGCTCGTCGTCAGCACAGGTACCGCCTCGGCCGAGCCCAGAAACGAAGTTACGATGGTGAACGGCAGTGCAGTTTGTGCCGCCGACACGACAAGCGCACTGGCGTCGACCTCCTCGCCAAAGCTCGGCGATCGACGAGTCGGCTCGACCGCGCCGGCGACGGGATGGTCGCCACCGGTGGCCCAGCTTACCCGTGACCCGCCGAGTGTCAGTCGCCCGGTGACGAGCTCCGCGACGTTCGCGTCGGCGCGGTCGGCGAGCGGCCATCGGAGCTCGACGCGTCGACGGCCGCGTCCCTCGACACGATCACACACGATCACGCCGCGCCCGCGCAGCAGCACGACCTGTCGCTCGTGGCTGACTTCACCACTCGGTGTCTCGAAGGCGTACCGGAGCCGACAGAACCAGTAGCTCCCTTCGTCCGCGGCCTCCGCGAACGGCGTCGGCGCAACCGATCGCCACCCGAACGGGCCGCCGGGAATCGCGAGCTCGGTATCGTCCACCGTCAGCGTCGCGTGCGCACGCTGGGCGCGGTACCAGTCGCGCAGAGTCGAGTCGCCGGCGTAGATCGAGCATCCCGGATCGACGACGAGCCAGTGGCGGCCGCACGCGACTTCGACGTGTCCAAGATCGGTGTGCGCGTGCCCCGTTGAGTCGCCGCCATGCGGACCGGCGTCGACGACGCAGAACCAGCCATCCGCAGACCAGTCGTCCCGTGCAATGAAGTAGCCAACGGCTGGGAGCGACGCGCTCGTCCGTGCCGGCAGAACACGCTCGGCAGGCCTCGCGACCTGCTGCCAATCGCTATCGTCGAGCAGCCACCACGCGACGGATGTCGCCGGGCTGTCGGTCGCTGGCAGCAGCTCTGGCCGCCGAAGGAGTGCGCCCGCCACCACCAGCAGCTCACACTGATCAGTGGTCTCGCGCGTCCCAAGCCGGACGGTGGAGCCACCGTCCTCATCCCCGAGTACCGGCCATGTTCCGTCCGGGCGCCGCAGATGTGTGCTGACGTCGGCCGCGTTCGAGAGCCGATCGATGAACTCATCACCCCAGTCCTCGCCACCGGCGCGCGCAATGGCGAGCGCATGGAGGTAAAACTCGAGATTGTACCGATGGTATCCGGTGCACCGTTCGTAATGCATCCCATCCGGCAGAAACTGATATTCAGCCTCCTCTCGAAGAATGTCGATCCCGCGCGCGCGCCACGCCGCGGCACGGCGGAGCTCCGGGAACACGGTTCCGACATAGAGGAGTCCGAGCGCCTCGCCGGTGAGATGCGTGTTGGGGCTGTGATGGACCGAGTCGTACCGCTCGATGAACCGACCCATCCGGTCGATGTACCAGAGGAATCGCCCTACTCGGAGGTCGGTCCACGCGCGGCTCTCGCTCGTGAGCGACCAGATCCAGCACCAGGCTATCGCGCGAAAGGCTACGTCGAGGCAGCTCACCCAATTGATGCTGTGACCCGGTGGGTTCTGGTCCATCCAACTGTCTAGCAGCGTGATGGCGCCGTCCGCGAACTCCTCTCGTCTGGTCAGGAAGTACCCCTGGGCGAGGCGCAACGGCTCGGCATGCCGATTCACCTCCCAGAGAAACTTGATGTCACCGCCGAGCGCTGGAGATGCGAAGTCGACCCGCGAGAAATGGGCGAGCGGAGCTCTCACGCCTGAGATCGGGTGCGCCAGCCAATCGATCGTGTCGAGCGACACTCGAAGCGGCTGGCCGAACACGTCCCAGTTGCCGGCGAGCAACCGCTCCGCCTCGGCGACGACGCGACCGGCGTCCGCAAGCGAGCTCTGGTCGCGATGCACGAGGTGTTCGCGCGGGTAACGCGTGGCCGTGCGCTCGCGGAGCGCCTCCATGAGTCCGGCAAGGGGTTCGGCTGCCCTGCCATGCGCTGCGGCCAGAACTTGCGGCCGCACGATCGCGAGTGTGTCAGCCGCACCACGCCACCACTGCCGGCGCCTCACGTGCTCGAGCCGCTTCCACAACTCCTGTCGGGCACGGATCAAGATCGCAACGTGTCGACGGCTCAACGGCTTACCCGTTCGTCACTGCGCGGCCGGGTGGTCCGACCGCAATCACTTCGTGAGTACAAGGATGATCCCACTGGCGGTGTTCGTTGCCATGTCGGCGCGGCTGACGGGATGGTCGCTGTATGATAGAAATCGCCGTGCGAAATGCGGAGTTGCCCACTTGTACAGCGCCCGGAGTGGCTTCAGTGGACGCGGAAGCTTCCGCTGCAACACGCGCTCGAAGAACTGGAAGCCGTAATCGCCGAAGTACACGCGCTCCACTTCGCGCAATCCGGACGGTGCGACGAGACGATGCTGTATGCTCGCCACGTCGTAGTGTCGCTGGTAGAACACGGGCTCCGACTGGAACGTCTCGCCATAGACATCCCGCTGAACGAAGTGCTCGCGGAAGTATCCCTCGTTCATGAGCGTGCTGAGAACGTAGATCCCGCCCGGCTTCAGGAGGCGAGCCGACCGTCTCATTCCTTCCGAGTCACCTTCGCCGGCAAAGTGCTCGATCACCGAGATGTTCGTGATGATGTCGAACGACTCCTCCGGGAGATCGCGCTCGAGCAGATCGTGGACTTGAACCGAAAACCGACCGTCCGCGGGCGCGCCTCGCAACACACGGCGCGCGTAACTCTCCTGGCGCCGCACCCAGTCGAACTTGTCGATGCAGCGGATTCGCCAGTTGGTGACGCGAAGGAAGTAGGTGGGGAGTGGCGATTCACCGCCTGATCCGATGTCGAGGTAAGACAGCTCGTCTTGAAATCTCGGGCGCAGCCGGTCGATCACGAACGGCAGTTCGGCGCACCGCTCGTAGTTGAGCCCATGGAGCCGGTTCGCAGGTCGCAGCGCCACGAAATGGCGGGAGATCTCGTCGAGCGTCGTGCGATTGATCGAGTGCATCGAGATTGAGCCCTCACTATTGACGTGCACCCGCTCTGTCGCAGGAGAACGATCGATCGCCAGATCCGGATGGCAGGAACGGAGAATCGCTCGCACACCGAGTTCGCCCGTCGAGTCGCGCCATTCCAGAGCGCGGTTCGCAGGCCCTGCACCGAGCCAAAGAAACTTCGTCCTTGAGCATCGAAGCGACGGTTGCTGAGTCCAATCGAACGACGTTTCGTCCCGGCAACACTTTGTGGCGGCAGCGCACACGTGCCCTCGGACAATCCCGTGATACGATCAAAATCGCAGTCGTCCAACACCTGGGCGGGCGCTGGGCGGGCTCTGCGACCTGGAATGCGCTGCCGGCCATGCAGGTATCGTACTTGAGGGTTCCGGGTGCCCGAACACGTTCCTCGACAATCGACCCGTAGCGGAAACCACTAAGGCTGAAGGTACTCGGGCGCCAGAGGTACGGTCGAGCGGCCGCCGCCCCGCTCGGCTGACGCGTGGTGCCCACGGCGTACCAACGCAATAGGCGGCTGAATCGCCGAAATGCCTCAGGTCCATCCCGGGATGGCAGTCGCCGGGGCGGCAGCGCACGGCGGGCGGGCGGTGCGCCGGCGTCATCACCGCGGGTAGGAGACTTGCGTAATTGCCGTCGACCGTCGCCGCAACTGCGACCGAGGGGCGGCGGCATGCTATCGTTCGTCTACCGATCGTTCGTCTATCGATCGTACCGGGGATGTCCCTCCAGTCTCCTCGGCCACCATACATTTTCCCACCGTGGGCACAGCGTCTCGCCGCCGGAATGCGTCCATCTGTCTCCGCCAGGAAATCGCCGATGACCGCGACGCCCGTCGGCCTTGGCGGGCGTGCCGGTCCGCGCTCGATCGGCTGCCGCAGGGCGTTGCCCTGCGGCACAACCGCACGGCGACAGATATGAGCGCCGCGCCGCGGCGCGCGTCGGCACTGCCTTCAGTCGTGCAATTTTCGCCGGCTCACCTCCGGAACCGGGACGTCAATCGGGTCTCCGTCGGAGGCGGTGGTTGACATGTGCGGCATCTGCGGAATCGTATTGAACGACCCGGCCGCCCGCGTCAGCGCCGACGTGATCGAGCGCATGAGCGACTCGATCGTCCATCGTGGCCCCGATGACTCCGGCGAGTACCTCAACGGCCGCGTGGGGTTCGGGTTTCGCCGCCTCAGCATCATCGACCTCGCCGGTGGCCATCAGCCGATGGCGAACGAGGACGAGACGGTGTGGATCGCCTACAACGGCGAGATCTACAACCACGCCGACCATCGTTCGCCACTCGAGGCGCGAGGGCACACGTTCCGGACGCGCTCCGACACCGAAGCCATCGTCCACCTCTACGAGGAGTACGGCAGCGCCTGCGCGCGAGAGCTGCGTGGGATGTTCGGCTTCGCCATCTGGGACGAGAAGCGCCAATCGCTCCTGCTCGCGCGTGACCGGAGCGGCATCAAGCCGATGTTCTACGCCGTGACTCCGTCGGGTGACCTCGTATTCGGCTCCGAGATCAAGGCGATTCTCGCCAGCGGGATGATCGATCCGGAGCTCGACGAGTCCGCCGTGGGCGAATTCTTCGCGCTCGGCACCGTGAGCGGCACCCGCACCCTGTTCCGCGGCATCAGGAAGCTCGCGCCTGGCCACACACTGCGATGGCACGAGGGCCGGGTCGAGATCGAACGCTACTGGTCGCCGCCAGCATACGAGCCGGGCCTCGTGACGTTCCGCGACTTGGGCGATGCGGCCGATGAGTTCTGGCGACGCTTCGTCGAGGCGGTGGACATCACGCTCATGAGTGACGTCCCGCTCGGAGTGTTTCTGAGCGGTGGGCTGGATTCGAGCCTGATCGTCGCCGCGATGCGTGAGCGCGGTGTGGAGGCGTTGCGCACGTTCTCGGTCGGGTTCGCCGAAGCCGAGGCCAGCGAGCTGCCGTTCGCGCGCATCGTGGCGCAGACATTCGGCACCGAGCATCACGAAGTGGCGTGTGACGTCGATCAGTTCTTCGCCGCGCTACCGCGGCTCACTCGCCATCGCGACCACCCGCTGACGTTCTCGGCGAGCATCCCGCTGTTCTTCGTCTCGGAGCTCGCGGCGTCGAGCGTCAAGGTCGTGTTGACGGGCGAGGGCAGCGACGAGCTGTTTGCGGGATACGGTCGCTATCCGCGCGCGCTTCTGAATCTGCGGGCCGCGCGCGCGCTCGACTCCGCCCTCCCCAAAGGCGCGCGCGGCACGTTGGCGCGCGCCATCGGCCGGCTTGGCGATGACTACCTGGGCAGTCGGCTCAAGCGATCGTTCCTCGCACGCGGCTCGTCGTTCGAGGACGCCTACCTCGACCCGTTCGCCGACTTCGACGCGGCGCACCGGGCGCTCGTCCTGGGCAACGGTCACAACGCCGCGTATGCCGCGCTAGGACCGCTCGTCGACCGTAAGCTGCTCGCGGTCAACCCGCTCGAGGCCATGCTGCGGTTCGATCAGGCGACCTATCTCGAGGAGCTGCTCGCCAAGCAGGACCAGATGAGCATGGCCGCGTCGATCGAGAGTCGCGTCCCGTTCCTCGACCATCACCTCATCGATTGGGCGGCTCAGCTTCCGCCGGACGTCAAGCTTCGCGGCAGCGCAGGGAAGGCGTTGGTGCGGCTGGCCGCCGAGCGGGTGCTCCCTCGCTCGATCACGCACGCGCGGAAGCGCGGCTTCCTCGTCCCACTAGCGCGTTGGCTGCGCGACCGGGGACACGACGTGCTGGGCGAGTACATGCCGGAGTCTGACGACCCTGTTGTTTCCTTGCCCTACGTGCGGCGTCTCCTGGACGAGCATCGCGCCGGTCGGGACCACACCGCGCGGCTGTGGCGCGTACTCGCGTTCCAGGTGTGGCGGCGCGAGGTGCTCGGCAGCCCGACCGGTGCCGCCGCCGCGGTGGCCCGCTAATTCCTCCTGATCCCATGGCCGACGCCTCTCCGCCGCCGCTGCTCGGCGGTCTCGATATCATCACGCTCGCCAACGACTGGACCGCCGACCCGACGAGCAAGCACCACATCATGCGGCGGTTCGCGCGCACGAACGACGTGCTGTGGATCGAGGCGGCGGGGATGCGAGCGCCGAAGCTGGCGAGTGCATACGACCGGCGGCGCCTGCTGAGCAAGGCGAAGGCGATGCTGCGCCGCTCGCGTCCGGCGCTGGACCGGTTGCACGTGATGAGCCCCCCGGCGCTTCCCTACCCGCATTCTCCGCTCGCGCAGCAGGCCAACTCCCTGCTCTATCACTTCACGATCGGTCGCGAGCTCGATCGGCTCGGGATGGATCGCGAACCGATTCTCTGCTCGTTCGTGCCGCAGTGCGCGCCGTACATCCGCCGGCTGCCACGTCGACTGACGATCTACTACTGCGTGGACCGGTGGTCGGCGTTCGAGGGGTTCGATGCCTCGACGATGGAACGCGGCGAGCGGGAGCTGTGCGAGTCGGCCGATCTCGTGATCGCCTCGGCGCAGGATCTCGCCGAACGGTGCGCGCGGTTCTCGAGCAACGTGCACTACGTGCCGCACGGCGTGGACTACGAGCACTTCGCCGCGGCGCTCGCCGACGGGCCGTTGCCGGATGATCTCGTGAACATCCCCGAACCGCGCATCGGGTTCTTCGGCCTGATCCACGAGTGGGTGGACGTCGAGCTGATCGGCCGGCTGGCCGAGCTCCTGCCCTACTCGTTCGTCGTCATCGGCTCCGCGAAGACGGACATGAGCGCGGTGGAGGGCAAGCCTAACGTGTTCGTGCTCGGCCGCCGGCCGTACGCCGAGCTGCCGGCCTACAGCCGCGGGTTCCAGGCCGCGATCGTTCCCTTTCGCATGACCGAGCTCACACACTCCGTGAATCCGATCAAGCTTCGCGAATACGCGGCCGCGGGGCTGCCCATCGTCTCGTCGCCGCTGCCGGAGGTACGCAAGTGCGCGGACATCGCCACCTGCGCGTCGACGTTCGACGAGTGGGTCGATGCGCTTCGCGACGCGGTGGCGCGCGGCGGCGACGCCGGGGCCCGGCGGGCGCAGTCGGCACGTGTCAGGCACGAGGATTGGGCGTATCGGTGTGCCGACATTTCGCGGCTGGTCGACGACACCGCTGCGATGCACGCGCCGGTCGCGACTCGCAAGACGGGGAGCTGACGCCGGTGCACATCCTTCACATCGCGGGCGCCCGCCCGAACTTCCCGAAGTTGGCGCCGGTGCATCGCGCCGTGTGCCGCGCGGGCTGGCAACAGACCATCGTGCACACGGGCCAGCACTATGATGTCGCCCTGTCGGAGCAGTTCTTTCGCGAGCTGGCGATCCCGCATCCGGATGAGAACCTCGAGGTCGGATCGGCAACCCACGCGGTACAGACCGCGCGGATCATGGAGCGACTGGAGCCAATCCTCGACACGCGGCGCCCCGACTGGGTGCTGGTGTATGGGGATGTGAACTCGACGGTGGCTGCGGCGCTGGTGGCATCGAAGCTCGGCATCCGACTGGCCCACGTCGAGGCCGGGCTCCGGAGCTACGACCGCTCGATGCCGGAGGAGATCAACCGGCTGGTCACCGACCGGCTCGCCGATCTGCTGCTCACACCGTCGCGCGATGCGAGCGAGACGCTCCGTCGCGAGGGTGAGCCGGAGGACGAGATCGAGTTCGTCGGGAACGTGATGATCGACTCGCTCCTGCACGCACTCCCGACTGCGCGCGCCAGCGGATTCCGGCACGAATTGGGGGCCGATGCGAACACGATCGTGGTGACGCTCCACCGGCCGTCGAACGTGGACGATCCGACACGCCTCACGGCGGTGATCAGGGCGCTGCGCCAGCTCGCCCAGGAGCACACCGTGGTGTTCCCGGTGCACCCTCGGACGCGGGAGCGGCTCGCGCAGCTGGACATCGAGCTGGCCCCGATCCGCCTGATCGAGCCAGTCGGCTATCTCGCGATGCTCGACCTCGTGCAGGGGGCGTACGCCGTCGTGACCGACTCCGGCGGCCTACAGGAAGAGACGACCGCGCTCGGCGTACCGTGCTTCACTTTACGCGCGAACACGGAGCGCCCGGTCACGATCACGGAAGGCACGAACGAGCTGGTACCGGAACCCGCGGTGCTTCCTGCGCGAGTACGCGCGATTCGAGGCGGTCGGCAGGGGCGCATACCCGAGGGGTGGGATGGGAAGGCATCGACGCGGATCGTCGAGGCGCTGACGAGGCGGGCCGCGACTCGCCGGGGTTAACCCCGGCGAGTCGCGGCCCGCTTCACACCTGCACGTACATGGAAGTTCTGGTGCGTCAGCGCACGACGACTCCGGCGGTCCGTTGCCTCACCGCATCGAGGTCGGCGCCGGGGTCGCGGCCGTCGGTGGCCTTGCCGCGGTAGGCGCTCGCCGCGCCCAGCCGGTAGTCGCCGCTCGCGGCGCCCGCGAAGCCGACCTCCGCCGTCGTGGCCGGGTACCAGCTCGCCGCCGGGTGCTGGGCCACCAGGTCGCGCCCGACGTTCGTCACGATGTTGCCGGCGAACGACCAGGAGTCGCTCGCCATGGCCTGGAGCGACTTCGTGCCCACCTGCGTCCCGGAGTAGAACACCGCGTATTCCTGCTGGCCGGCGAAGACGTTGTTCTCCAGCTGCAGCCGCCTGGTCGCCCCGCCGCCGTAGTCCATCACCACGGCAATCCCCGCGTTGGCCAGGTTCCCGACGAAGGTGTTGTGGACGAGGGCGACGTCGGTCAGGTCGTGCGTCAGCAGCGCCAGCCAGCCGTCGCCGGTGGTGCCGTTCGACTGGCCGATGTTCTCGAACAGGTTGTGCTCGGCCCGCACCCGCTGCACGTGCACGTCGGTCCCGGTCGGCACGTAGCTGTTGTCGTAGGCCTGGACGTTGAGCCCTCGATTCGCGTTCCGCACGATGTTGTAGCGGAGCGTCACGTCGGTCGTGCCCTCCCACATGCACCCAGTTCCGCACGAGTCAGTCGTGCTCTTGATGACGATGGCCATGCCGGACTGGGCGTCGGCCCAGCTGTTCTCGAACACGTTCCCCTCGACCAGCACGCGCCGGGCGTTCTTCAGCTCGAAGAGGTTCTTCACCGTCCAGACCCCCTTCCAGCTCGGGTCCTTGTAGACGTGGTTGCGCCGGATGGTGATGTCCGAGGGGCTGAGCCCCGAGATGCCGGGGTCGGCGCCGCCGAACATCACGTTCTCCCCGGCGCCGGCGAGGAAGTTGTTCTCGATCAGGTACGGCCCCGGCCCGTTCCACCCCTCGATGGCCTGCGAGTCGAAGCCCTTGGCGTGACAATCCGAGATCCAGGAATCGACGATCGCCGTGTTCGCCGAGTTCAGCGCGATGCACCGGCTGAAGTTGCTCGTCGCCTGGCCGTGGATGTACAGCCTGTCGAGCACGAGGTTCGACGGAGCCAGATCGAGCGAGATCTGCTTTTCTCCGCCGCCGACCCAGCCACCGTCGCCGAGTGCGACGAGGCCGTAGTTGAAGGCGGTGAGCGATGGGGGTATGGCAATCTCGAGGGCCGTGAGGCGGTAGCACGAGGCGCGGGGCTCCGTCTGAATGGCCGGCGCGACGTTCGGGGTGAAGATCTTCGCGAACTGCGAGGCGGTCGATGGCGTCACGCGCTGACCCGCGGGCGGAAGCGTCGTCTCGGTGCGAATCGTGATCCAAGCACCGCACCCGTTCGCCCCGCCCTTGTTACGCAGGACGAAGTTGCCGACGTAGCTCGCCCCTGGCGCGAGCAGGATGGCGTCGCCCAGTTGCGCGCCGTCCAGCGCGGCCTGGAGATCCCCTCCCGCTGGAACCCTGATCTCGCGGGCGGCAGCGGGCATGGGACCGACCGAAGGCGTCGCCCGCGGAAGCGCCGGCGCCGTCGCAATGCCACCAGGGCTGGTGGTGGCTGGTGCTATAGCTGCATCGCCAGTCGCGGTTACCCCAAGTACCGTGCTGCCTTTGGCGTCTCCCACGGTCGCTGTCACGGTGACCGTCCCCACGCTCTTCGCCGTCAGGAGCCCAGTGCTCGAGATCGTCGCAACCGCCTCGTTGGAGGTGGTCCACGACACCGATTCCGCAGGGAGAGCGTGACTCGAGTCTCGTGCGGCGTGTGCCAGCGCCTGCGTCGTCTGACCTGGGGCGACCGATTGCGTGGCCAACGTGACGATCACGCTGGAGTCGGTCGCCTCGGTGCCGGTGACCGTGAGCTCCTTCGAGCCCTCGAGTGGTCCGCAGGTTCCGATGATCCGGGTTTTCCCTGGCCGGCGGCCCGTGAGAACGGGGCGAAGATCAGCATCGGTCCCCGTGACGTGCACGATGGTGGTATCCTCGATGCGCAATTCAACGCCGTTGGACGTGATGTGCGCACGTTTGGTATCGTAGGCGCTCTTGTAGGGTGTCGCGGTTCCGCCGACCGGGATGGTCTGGGGGTAGACTGAAATCTCGACCCCAACCGCTCCGGCAACGCATCCGGGCGCGTCATGCATGCCGAGGAGGGCGTTCTGGACGGGCGGGACCGCAACTGGCTCTGTCGGACCATCGCACGCTGACAGCGCCGTCGCGCACGCTGCAACGAGCAGCGCGCGACAGGATCTGGAAGCCATTCTTGTCTCCTGTTGGGTCGGCGGCTCGGCTGGCGTGGCACACGTGGTTGCGTGCGGTAGCCCCGCGGCTTTGCGTCACCGTCTTTCGACGGGTTTGCCTTTGTCGCGACCCTCAACAGAAGGCCCGCGATCCTGCCGAACTGTACGGCGGCAATCTTTGCCGGGCCCGTCACTCTGTCCAGCCGACCAGGAGCGTAATTTCAGCGTGAAATTGTCCAGGCGGTCAGTGTGTATCTGTATTAATCTCAATAGATTACACGACGCTAATCATGTGACGCGTATCACGGCTATCCGGCTGGCCAGCACCAGACCAACCACACCAAGATCACATTTATGGTGTCATGAGCAGCACCGTTTCTAGGGGCTGAGACTGCTGTGTGACGTGAGCGCACGGATGCGACAAGGGTCGGGGAATTCCCCCGACCCTTGTCGCATCCGATCACTTCCTCTTTACTGCGGCGGCTGTTTCAGCCGGTGGTCAACGATGGGAACGGAGCGCCGATGCGATGAACGGCGCCGTCAATTTCACGCCGGCCGTGCGGCTCGCGACCTCATCGAGGTCGGCGCCGGGGTCGCGGCCGTCGGTGGCCTTGCCGCGGTAGGCGCTCGCCGCGCCCAGCCGGTAGTCGCCGCTCGCGGCGCCCGCGAAGCCGACCTCCGCCGTCGTGGCCGGGTACCAGCTCGCCGCCGGGTGCTGGGCCACCAGGTCGCGCCCGACGTTCGTCACGATGTTGCCGGCGAACGACCAGGAGTCGCTCGCCATGGCCTGGAGCGACTTCGTGCCCACCTGCGTCCCGGAGTAGAACACCGCGTATTCCTGCTGGCCGGCGAAGACGTTGTTCTCCAGCTGCAGCCGCCTGGTCGCCCCGCCGCCGTAGTCCATCACCACGGCAATCCCCGCGTTGGCCAGGTTCCCGACGAAGGTGTTGTGGACGAGGGCGACGTCGGTCAGGTCGTGCGTCAGCAGCGCCAGCCAGCCGTCGCCGGTGGTGCCGTTCGACTGGCCGATGTTCTCGAACAGGTTGTGCTCGGCCCGCACCCGCTGCACGTGCACGTCGGTCCCGGTCGGCACGTAGCTGTTGTCGTAGGCCTGGACGTTGAGCCCTCGATTCGCGTTCCGCACGATGTTGTAGCGGAGCGTCACGTCGGTCGTGCCCTCCCACATGCACCCAGTTCCGCACGAGTCAGTCGTGCTCTTGATGACGATGGCCATGCCGGACTGGGCGTCGGCCCAGCTGTTCTCGAACACGTTCCCCTCGACCAGCACGCGCCGGGCGTTCTTCAGCTCGAAGAGGTTCTTCACCGTCCAGACCCCCTTCCAGCTCGGGTCCTTGTAGACGTGGTTGCGCCGGATGGTGATGTCCGAGGGGCTGAGCCCCGAGATGCCGGGGTCGGCGCCGCCGAACATCACGTTCTCCCCGGCGCCGGCGAGGAAGTTGTTCTCGATCAGGTACGGCCCCGGCCCGTTCCACCCCTCGATGGCTTGCGAGTCGAAGCCCTTGGCATGACAGTCGGAGAGCCACGAGTTGATGATGGCAGTTCGACCGGAGTTCAGCGCGAGGCATCGCGCGGAGTTCGTTGTGGATAGGCCATGCAGGAACACGCGATCGATGATGAAATCCTGCGGGACCTTGTCGAGGGATGTCTGGACATCACCGCCGGCGGCCCAGCCACCATCGCCAAGCTTGACGAAGCCGTAGTTGACGACGGACATGGGACTCGTCCCGGCGATTTCGAGTCCGAGAAATCGCCAGCCGCACGCAGATCCCGTAGTACGGAGCGCAGCCTCCGTGTTGTTGGTAACGATCTTCGCGAGCCGCGAAGCGTACGTCGGGGTGATGCGCGTTCCCGTCGCCGGGAGCTGCGAATCGTCGACATCGGTGCGTACCGTGATCCAACCGCTGACCGCACTGCAAGGACGCGACGGAATCGTGAAGTTGCCCGTCCACGTCGCACCACTCGCCAGCCGCAACTCGTCACCCGGCTGTGCCGCGTCGAGGGCGGACTGGAGATCGCCGCCAGCCGCGACCGGGATTACGCGTGATGCGCTCGGCACGGCCGATGTGGGCGCCGATCGCGGCAACTCGGGCAGGATTGCCGCCACACCGCTGCCGGCCGTAGAGCTCACGCTCAAGCTCGCACTGCCAGTCTTGCCAGACATCACCGCGCTGATCGTGGCCTGACCTGCACCGACCGCCGAGACGACTCCACTCGCCGAGACGGTAGCGACGGCCGAGTTGGAGCTCGTCCAGCTCGCGCTGCCGCCCGAAACGGTGTTGCCGGAGGCGTCGAGCGCGACCGCGGACGCTTGCGTGGTTTGACCTAGCGAGACCGCTGACGAGGTGAGTGTGACGCGCACGCTCACGACCGTGCCGGCGACAGGACTGATCGTCAGCGCCATCGATCCCACGACTCCATCGATGGTGGCGTTGATCATGACCGTGCCGGCGGCAAGCGCCGTCACCACGCCGGTCGATGAGACGGACGCCGTGGCGGGTGATGAACTGGACCACGTGACTGTTCGCCCCGTCAGCGCGACGCCATGTCCATCGCGCGGCGTCGCGGAGAGCTGTGTCGTCTGACCGACCGTCAACGTCGTCGCAGTTCCGGTGACGCTGACCGTCGAGACCGGAACCACGGGGGCCGCCGTGACGGTCAACGCGATCGCGCCACTCTTGCCTTCACTCGTTGCCGTAATGGTCGCGCTACCGGCGCCAACGGCCTGCACCTGGCCGCTCGGCGAAACCGTCACTGCCGCGAGATTGGAGCTGGACCACCCGATCGTGCGCCCGGTGAGCGCGTTCCCCTGCGCATCCCGAAGCGTGACCGTGATGGCCTGAGATTGACCCACGAACATCGAGGTCGAGATCGCCGACAACGTGACCGTGGCAACCGGCTGCGCGGTGCCGCCGGCGATGACCACGGTGGCCGAGCCGGTAATGCCCTCGCTCGTCGCGACGATCGTTGCCGACCCGGCGGCGATCGCGGAGACGAGACCCGTGCCGGTGACCGTCGCGAGCGATGGTGCCGCGCTGCTCCATGCGATTGCCCGCCCCGAGAGGACGTTGCCCGCGGCGTCGCGGAGCACGACGCTCGCCTGCGTCGACTGGCCGACGTTGAGCGAGGAGGAGCTCAGATTCACGGCGACCGAAGCGACCGGAGCCGGCGGCGCATCGTCGACGCCAATGACCACGCTCGACGCCTTCCCATCGAGCGCCGCGGTGATCGAGGCATTCCCTTTGCCCACACCGGTGACGCGACCGCTGTTGGAAACGGTCGCGATGGTCGGGTTCGAGCTCGACCACACCGGTACGCGTGAGGTGAGCAGGTTTCCGCCAGCGTCGGATGCGGTAGCCGTCAGTTGCACATCCTGGCCAACCTGCAGGTGAGGAGAGGACGGGGTGATGACCACCGTCGCTGCGGTGACGGCTGCGGATGTGAACGTCGCCTGGCCGGTGACTCCGTCGGCCGCGGCGGAGATGGTCACCGTACCCGCACTCACGGCGCTCACGAGCCCGGCGCTCGAGACGGTCGCGACCGCGGCATTGCTGCTCGACCACGTGATGGCGCGGCCGGCGAGCGCGCTACCCGCGGCGTCCTTCGCGACCGCCGTGAGCTGTGCCGATTGACCGACCGTCGCTGAGACGGGGTTGGGCGTGATAACGACCGCCGCGACGGTCTTGGGAGCTACGGTGACCGTAGCGCCGCCGGTCTTACCGTCGGCGATCGCGCTGATGGTCGCCGAGCCGCGCGCGACGGCGGTGACGACGCCGCTGGAGTTGACGGTGGCGATCGCGGGGTTGGAGCTCTGCCACGCGACCGTGCGGTCGGTGAGCGTGGTGCCGGCGGCGTCCTTCAATGTCGCGACGGCCTGTGTGGCCTGTCCGACTTCCAGCGTCGCGGCGTCGAGCGCGACCGAGACGCTCGCTGCCGGCTGCGCCAGGACGTTTACGGTGGCGGTGGCCGATTTCGATCCAATGCGGGCGGTCACGACCGCGGACCCCTTCTGCATGCCGGTCACGTTGCCGCCATCATCGACGGTCAGCACCGACGAGCTCGAACTGCTCCATTTCGTGGTTCCGCCGTCGAGCGCCATCGTTCGCCCCGCGTCGTCGTACGCGGTGACCTGCAGCTGCTCGGTTTCCTGCGGGTACACGGCGCTGGTGGCGGGCGTGAGGCGGAGCGAGGCGATGTCCTTCTGGCGAACGGACATCACGGCACTGCCCTGCTGCGTACCGGCGGACGCCATCAGCGTCGCGTCACCGGCACCGACGGCAGTCACGGTGCCGTCGGCGGTGACACGCGCGACGGTGGTGTCGGACGAGCTCCACTGGATGCCGGCGCCGGACGCCGCGGCGCCGCTGCGCGTCGTCACCGACAGTTTGATCTCTTCGCCGACCGCGGTGGTGACGGCGTTAGGCTCGACGACGAGCTCCCCCGCGCGCACGTACAGGCTGGCCGTATCGGCGCTGGCGCCGATGGTGGCGACGATCCCGACGAGCCCGGGGGCGAGCGCGGTGACGTCGCCGCCGGCACTGACGGTCGCAATCGTGTTGTTGAGCGATATCCACGCCACGGTCGCCGAGCGCGGCACCCCGGTCTGATCGACGACCTGGGCGGCGAAACGGCGCGACTGACCGACACCTAACGAGTCGGCCTTCGGCGCGATGCGAACGGTCAGAGTCGAGGCGTGTGTGTCGGTTCCGACGCCTCCACCGTCTCCCGCGCATGCGATCGCAGCGGCCAGGACGGCGAACATGGTAACGCGAGCGGGCGCTCGCCGAGTGCAGGGCATGCAAACCTCCAGCGCATGGCGTTCGGCGGCTCAGCCGGCGTGGCGCGCCATGCAGCGAGTGCGCGCGTTAGCCCCGTGTGCTTTGCGTCCCCGCCTTTCGACGGGTTTGCCCTTGTCGCGCCCTCTGCCGGAGGGCGGATCCTGCCGTGTGATGTGAGGCGCATCCTGCAACGTGCCGCGCAGAACGCCGCGCTCACGACTTCAGCATCTGGACGAAATTGTCCGCAGGGAGTCACCGCGTCTGAACGACGCGATCCGTGGTGCGCATCGACACACGACGGCCTCGTAGTAGCTCACTATGAGGCCGTCATTCGCGCCGTGCGTCCGCTCGCGCGGGGGGTGCGAGCGGTCAGTTTGACGTCGCGAATGCCCCGTCGGCGATGGCGCGCTCGAGCAGCGCGTCGACATCGCCGCTGATGGTGACGGGGCGCACGAACTCGCCGCTCGCCATGAGCCGCGACCATTGGTCGAGCATGAGGAGCCGCCAGATGGTGCGCGCGTGATCCCGCCGGCCAACCCGGTGCTCGTTCACGACGCGACGCACGGCGCGCGGCTCGACGAACTCGTAGATGGCCGACGGCTGGTCGAGGAGCGCCGTGAGGCGGTAGGCGAGCGGGCCGCGGAACCAGTCGCGCAGCGGCACGTCGAACCCCTGCTTCGGCCGCCGGAACACGTTAGGCGGCACGAGGTCGGCGATCGCCCGACGGAGCACCCACTTCCCCACGCCGTCACGAAACTTGAGGCGCGGGGGGAGCGCGAGCGCGAACTCCGCGACGCGGTGGTCGAGCAACGGCACCCGCGCCTCGAGCGAGTGGGCCATGCTCATGCGATCGACCTTGGTCAGGATGTCGCCCGGCAGATAGCTCTGGACGTCCACCATCATGAGCTGCGTCATGAAGTCGCGCGATGTCGCACCATCGAACCACCGATCGAGCACGCGGTCGAACGGCAGCGCACTGGCCGCGACATCCTCACGCAGCAACCCGCCCTCCGCCTCCCGGACCGGTAACGCGACGGTGCCCGCGTACCGTCCACGCATCGTGCGCGCGAGCGCGAGCAACCGGTTCCGACCGAGCGTGACGTGCGGCAGCGAGAGGGCGACGGAGCGCATGACGGCCCGCGCGGCCGCCGGAAGCTCGCCCGCCCCGTCGACCTCGAAGTAGCGCGTGTAGCCGCCGAACAGCTCGTCGCCACCATCGCCGGACAACGCGACCGTGACGTCGCGTCGCGCCAGGTGCGAGACGAGAAACGTCGGGAGCGCCGACGGATCGGCGAAGGGTTCGTCGAGCGCTCGCGCCACCTGGTCGAAGAGCAGATCGGCATCGGGACGGACGACGAGCTGCGTGTGGCGCGTGCCGAGCGCCTGAGCCACCTCGGCCGCGTACCTCGACTCGTCGAACTCGCGCTCCTCGAACCCGATGGAAAACGTTCGCACCGGTTGATCGGACATCCGCGTCATCGCGGCGACCACGCCCGACGAGTCGATGCCGCCCGAGAGAAAGGCTCCGAGGGGAACTTCGGACACGAGGTGAATCCGAACGGACTCCTCGAGCAGCCGGCGCGTCTCATCGACCGCCTCCTGCTCGCCGATGGAGCTGTGCTCCGCCCGCACAGGCGACCAGTATCGCTCGACGCGAAGGCCGCCCTCGCGACTCCACTCCAGCAGATGTCCCGGTGGCAGCTTGTGCACGCCGGCGATGATGGACCGTGGCTCGGGCACATAGCCGAACGCGAGGTAGTCCACGACGGCGTCGCGGTCCATGGCGCGCGGAAAGCCGGGCAGCGTCACGAGCGCGCGGAGCTCCGATGCGAAGGCCACGCCGTCATCGGTGGGCCAATAGTAGAGCGGCTTTATCCCGAGGCGGTCGCGCGCGATCAGCAGGCGGCGGCGGCGGTCATCCCAGATGGCAAACGCGAACATGCCGCGAAGCTCGCGCGCCAGGGCGGGCCCCAGATCCTCGTAAAGATGCACGAGGGTCTCGGTGTCGCTCCGGGTCGCGAGCTGGTGGCGGCCGGAGAGGAGCCGCGCACGCAGCTCCTGGTAGTTGTAGATCTCGCCGTTGAAGACGACGTGAACGCTCCCGTCTTCATTCGACATTGGCTGATGCCCGCCGGCGACGTCGATGATGCTCAACCGGCGCATGCCGATGGCCACCCCGTCGGCGACATGATACCCGCTGTCGTCGGGGCCGCGGTGGCGGATGGCATCGCACATCCGAGCGAGCCGCGCCGCCGCGTCGACCCCCGCGGCCAGGCTACCCGCGAAGCCGGCTATTCCGCACATGTCTGCCGGAGGCTCGGGGCGATGTGAGCGCGGTCACCCACGCTCGGGGAGGCGGCGCGGCCTCCGGAAGACGAACTCGTTACACCCGACGGACCCGCCGCACGTGGTGAGGTTGACCATCTCGAGCCCATGCCGCCGACCGAAGTGGAAGATCTCCTCTGGCTTGGCGACCTCGAACGGGTAACCGCCGAGCCAGTCGAACCAGTCGTAGACCATCGACATCCCGCGGTACTCGCGGTACTCGGTGTATCGCTTGAACGGGTTTCGCAACCAGAACAGATCGGCGGCGAGCCCTCGCACAACCACGGCGGGGATGTAGGTGGCGCACATGACGCTCTTGCCGAAGATCCCGGAACAGTAGAAGCGCTTCAGCGCGGTCCAGCGTTTCGACCATGTCCCCTGGTCGTTGTAGATCGCGATGGCCAGCGTCCCGCCCGGCGCCACGCGATCGACCACGTTCTCGAGCGCATCCCACATGGCACCGGTGTGGTGCAGCACGCCCCACGAGTACACGTAGTCGAACTGGCCGAGCGAGGCGAGATAGTCGCGGTCCAGCACCGAGCCCCGCTCGATCGTCCAATCCGCGCCTGGCGGCGCGAACCGGCGTCGCAGCTCGGTGGTGCAATTCACCGATGCACGGTCGAAGTCGAACGAGCGGACGCGGGCCCCGAGCCGGTGCGCGGCGAGGCTGAACAGCCCACTGCCGGACCCCACATCGAGGAACGTCATTCCGCTCAGGGAATCGACGCCGAGCAAGGTCCGAAGCGAGGCGACCGCGCGCTCGACTCGACCCTCGTCCACGACGCTGAGAAAATTGCTCCAGTTCTTCCCGAACTCGAATCGCTCGCCTCGGGTGACCTCGAGGGCATGGGTGTCGACCGAGTCGGCAGTCGCCATCTGGCTGGGCATGAAGTACGATGGAAGGGATACTGGCGCAGCGAAATGGGCCGTGATGCGTACAGCGGCCTCCCTGCGGGCCACGCACCACCGCAAAGGTAAGACCGCGGAGTATCACCACGCGTTGCCGTCCAGCCCGCGCTGTCCGGGCCGGCAGGACGACACCGCATGTGCCGCATGTGCCGCATGTGCCGCATGTGCCGCATGTGCCGCGGTCCGTCGCACGTCGAATGATACGGTCCGGTCGCGGAGGCGCCACGCTCGCCGCCGCGGATACGCAACAGGAGCGCCCGTTCCGGTATCCTCAAGCGGACGACTCGGCGGACGCGGTGTTACGCCGCCGGCGAATCGGCTGTCAGGCCGGGCAGCGGACATTATAATAGGATCTGCGCTGCCAGCGCCGGCCGCGCCGTACCGCCACGCGTGCGACAACACCGCCGGTCGCATCACGCGGTCCCCGACTTGCTAGGTGTCGCCCGCGACCACGCCAATCGCGACTCGTACGCGCCCCGATGCCTGAGGCCAGACCCCTGTCGATGCTCAAGAAGCTCAAACGCCGCACGCTGCACGCCGCGCACGGCGCCGGGGTGTTGTCGATCGCGCGCGAGAGCTCGTGGCGGGCGCGCCGGCTCCTGATCCTTGGCTACCACGGCGTCTCCACGGACGACGAGCACGATTGGGACGGTGAGCTCTACATGCCCCCATCGTTGCTCCGGCGCCGATTCATGGCCCTTCGCGACGGATGCTACACCGTGCTTCCGCTCGGCGAAGCGGTGCGCCGTCTGTACGACGGCTCGCTGCCGCCGCGCGCCGTCGCGCTGACGTTCGATGACGGAGCGACCGATTTCTTCTCGCAGGCCCGCCCGCTGCTCGAGGAGTTCGGCTATCCGGCAACGGTCTATCTCACGAGCTACTACAGCGCGTTCCAGCGGCCTGTGTTCAACACGATGCTCCGCTATCTCTTGTGGAAGGCGCGTGGGCGCACGTTGGACGCTAGCGCGCTGACCACCGGGGGGGCACCGTTGGCGTTGGAAACAGAGACGGAACGCTCAGTCGCGTTCGCCGAGATCGCCCGCGCCTGTGTCGCAAACGGGCTCTCGGGACAGGCGAAGGACGGCGTCCTGGCGGTCGTGGCAAAGCGGCTCGGTATCGACTACGCCGGTCTGCTCGCACGTCGGTTTCTCCATCTCATGTCGCCGGAGGAGGTCGGACGACTTCCCCGTACACTCATCGACGTCGAGTTGCACACGCACCGGCATCGCGTGCCCACAGACCGGGCAGCGTTCGACCGGGAGATCATCGAGAACCGCGAGGCGATCGCTGCGATGACGCACGGCGCGCGGGCAACGCACTTCTGCTACCCAAGCGGCGTCACACACCCCTCGTTTCCCGCATGGCTCGAGCGACTCGGTGTCGAGTCCGCGACCACGTGCTTTCCGGGGATCGCGTCGCGCGCGTCGGAGCCGCTGCTTCTTCCGCGGCTCATCGACACGATCCACGTCGCGGATGTCGAGTTCGAGAGCTGGCTGACCGGCGCCTCAGCGTTTCTGCCTCGTCGCCGCGTTCGCGCCAATGCGCCAATCTGAGAGCGAGCGTCTGTCGCGAACGGTGGAGTCGAGATCTGTGTCCGGACGGAGCGGAAACGGTGCCCGGCCCGTGATCGGCGAGCCGGAGCACGTGCTCCCCCCACTGGGGCCTGGCTCGCTGACGCCGTTTTTCGCGACCGCGCCGAATCCCGAGGCGACTCGCCGGCTCCTGCTGGTGTTCTTCTATTTCGCGCCGAGCGCCGAGGTGGGGGCGCTCAGGTGGCTGTCGCTGGCCCGGTTCGGAGCACAACGGCGCTGGGCGATAGACGTCGTGACGCTTCGTCCGGAGTTCATGGGGATCATCGACAGGGACCGGCTCGCGCAGCTCCCACCCGGCGTGCGCCTGTTCGGCTTCTCGGGAGAGAACCCCGGCTGGTATCGAGCGATGCTCGCCGCCTGGCGTCGGTTCGGGAGCGGCGGCGGCACTCGCGCAGCCGACTCCGGCCTGGCCGGACACCTCGACGGCAACGACCTCACAGGGGCGTTTGCGACCCCGGATGCGCCGGCGTGGCGTCGAGCATTCCGGAGCTACGTTCATTTCTCGCTGGCCGACCTGTTCACCCGCCGCGCCTCGGCGCTCGGGTCGGCGCTGGCGCGCGAGAATCGTTATGCGGTCGTCGTGAGCTCCGGGCCTCCGCATGCCGCGCACGATACCGCACGGCAAATCGCCGACGGGGCACGGCTACCGTTCGTCATGGACATGCGCGACCCCTGGTCCGACGACAGCGCGACGCCCGAAGAGCTCCGCAGTGAGGCGTGGCGTCGTGCGGCTCGCGCGCGCGAAGCCCGCTGCGTCACGGCGGCGCGCCTGGTCGTGGTCACGTCCCCAGCGCACGAGGAGCTTCAGATCGCCAAGTATCCGTCGCTTCGCGGCCGCGTGACGACGGTAATGAACGGGGCGGATCCGGAGCCGCTCCCGTCATCGCGCGCGCGCGAGCGGTTCGTCATCGCGTTCGCCGGCATGATCTATCTCGGGCGCGATCCGCGCGCGCTGTTCCGCGCCGCGGCGCGAGTCGCACGGGAAGCCGGCGCCTCGCCCGCGGAGTTCGCCGTGGAGTTCATGGGCGACGATGCGTGCGAGGGAGTGCCGTTGACCTCCATCGCGGCGGACGAAGGGCTCGGTGCATATTTTCGGTCGCACGCGTTCCGTCCGCGGAACGAGGCGCTCGAGTTCCTGGCCGAAGCGTCGCTGCTAGTGAGCCTTCCGCTCCGCACGTCAATGACGCTTCCCGCGAAGCTGTTCGAATACTCGAGGTTCGATGCCTGGGTGCTGGTGTTGGCGGAGCCGGGGAGTGCGACCGAGAAGCTGCTGGCCGGTACCGATGCGAATATCGTGGCGCCCGATGACACCGATGCGATCGCGAAGGTGATCGCGACCCGGTTTGCCGAGTTTCGCGCGGGTGCCCGGCCGGTCGCGCTCAACAGCGACGGCCGTTTCGATCGTGCCACCCAGTCCGCCCGTCTGTTCGATGCCCTCGATGTCCTTGCGCAGGAGGGGATCGCGGCACCGGTCGAGCGATGACTGGCGCCGCGACAGCCGGCATACCGGCCGCAGCTGGAACGCCCGATCGGCTCGTGGCAACGACCAAGCCGGCTGATGTGGCGGCCGAGCGTCGGACCGCCAGCCGTCACCTCACGCTGCTGGCGGCGCTTCTGACTGCCCACGCACTTCTCGCGTGGACAGTGCGCCAGCGGGGCATCTTCACATTCGGGGATGACGCGTCCTATCTCCTGTTGAGTCGTTCGCTCCGCGCGCTCTCGTATCGTGAGATACAGTTCGTCGGCGAACCGATCGCGGGCCGGTTCCCACCGGGCTACCCGGCGCTACTCGCCGTCCTGGGCAGCGTGTTCGGCGAGCGGCTCGACGTGATCGCGGTGGCCGGCATCCTCCTGTCGATATGCGGTCTGGTCGCGCTGTTCGATGTCGTGCGCCGGCGGTGGTCGCCGGGGCTCGCGCTACTCGTGACGGCCGTGGTCGCGGTGAACCCGGTCCTTGTCTCGAACGCCGGCGCGACCGCGTCCGAGACGATGTTCACGACCCTCGCCCTCTGGACGCTGTGGGCCGTCGACCGGGCCGATCCGTTAGGCGCACACACGCCGCCCGGCGCTCGCAAGGCGGTCGGCTCCGGTGCGCTGGCCATCGCGACGGCGCTGACGCGAAGCGCCGGGGTCACGCTCGGGCTCGCGTTAGGATTGCACTGGCTCTATCGCCGGCGGCACCGGCGCGTCGTGATATTGGGCGTCACGGGCATGTTGACCGTCGGTGCATGGCTCGCATGGACGGTGGTGGCACCACGCCGCGAAGTGCGGCGATCGTACGTCGACGACGCCATCAACGTGCGCGTCGATAGCAGCTCGTTCGGGCAGACGCTGATCCACCGCCTCGCGACCAACACGTCGACATACGTCGGCCAGTCGATCCTGACCGAGCTGCATCTGCCGGTCACGAAGCGTACACAGCTCGACAACGTCGCCTGGGTGGCGGTGTTGGGGACACTGCTTCTCGCGGGGCTGTGGTCGGCGTGGCGCCGCTGGAACATCGTCGTCTGGTACGTCGCGACCTATTCGTTGCTGCTGGCTGCGTGGACGTGGGTGATCGAACGATTTCTCGACCCGATCATACCGCTGGTGCTGGCGTTGGTGTTGATCGGCGCGCGGGTGATCGGTGCCCGGGTGCGAGCCGGGTGGCTGCTCCCCGTTGCGACCGGCGTGGTACTGGCCGGGTGCGCGCTGATCGGGGACGCGCGGCTGGTCGAGCGCGCGGAGGCATGCGACCGTGCGCGCGTCGAGTGTGCCGAGCCCGCCTCGATCGACTTCGTCGATGCCGCAACGTACATCGGACAGCACACCCCGGCCGGCAGCCGCATCATCGCGCCGAAAGCGGGCACGCTGTACTACTTCGCGCGACGGCAGTCACTCTTCTGGGACGAGGTGATCAGCCGGGACACGGCGTCGTTTCCTGTGCTCCTGCGCGACGACAGCGTGTCCTACATTCTGACGACGCCGGTGTTCTCCGACCATCACACGCTGCTCCGACTCGCCTTGCACGAGTGCGCCACACTCGACCTTGTGCGCGCATTCTCGCAGCAGACGCTGCTGCTCGCCGTGCGGCCCGATCGCGCGGCGGACGAGGACCGTGGGCAGGCATGTCGCGCGCTCGCGCGTGCCCTCGGGACATGACGACCGGCATTCACCGCCGGCGATGCGCGGCGAGCCACTCGCGACCGTCGACCAAGAACGGGCGCGGATCATCGAGCCGAAAGGTCTCGTTCCGATCGGCGCGGCGGATGGTGAAGAATTCGCGCACGAGGCTGGCACGGCTGGGGGCGTTAGGCGGCAGGGCGAGCCGCGCCGGCGAATGGCGGAGGCGCGCGAGCAGGTGATTCACGTCGCCCCACCACCAGCGCAAGCGCATGCCGCGACGGTAGCCCGGCGGGCCCGGAGGAACGCGGCCGAGCGCGGCATCGGCGAGCAGCACCGGGAAGTCCACGCCCGCATCGATGGCGAGTTGCAGCGAACCCCAGAACCTCCCGTTGACCTCCATGACGTAGGCGACGCCGCTGTGCATGTCGCGTTTCATCTCCAGCATGGCAACGCCTCGCCAATCGAATCGCTCGAGCAGGTGCGTGCCTCCCGCCACGAGCGCGGGCTCCGCCTCAATGCTTTCGGAGTAGACGCTCGCACCCCCGGACGGGGGCGATTCGCGCAGCCGCCGGTGTGCGAAGGTCGCAAGAATGCGCCGGTCCCACCGCAGGAGGAAGATTCCCGTGCCCGGACCCACGACCCGTTGCTGGATGAGCAAGGGGAACGCCGAGTCCGGCGTGGCTCGCAGCGTCGCGCGGAGCTCATCGACACTGGTCGCGTAAGAGACGCTGTAAATGCGGCCGCCGCGCACCGAGCGCGTCGGCTTGAGCACGACCGGAAACGGAATGGCGTCCAGGCTCGCGCCGACCACGTCGGCGGGGTGCTCGAGCCGGAACTGCGCTGGCGTCGCGAGCCCGACACCGCGCGCGACCGCCAGCATGTGCTCCTTGTCCGAGATGGCGCGGAAGGCCTCGAGCGTCGGGCCGGCGATCACGGCGCCGGCCAACTCGGTAGCGCTGTCGAGGAGTCCCAGACACGCGGGCTCGGTGACCGGGATGATCTCTCGCGCATCATGTCGTCGCACGATGTCCCGGACCGCCGCCGCGAAGTCGTCGGGCGCGAGCAACGGGTCGGGCACGAGCTCTCGTGCCGCCGCATAGCGCGATGCGCCGGCAAGCGATCGCCGGTCGCGACTGCAGACGATGGGTGCGTAACGGTGGGAACGGCCCAAGGAGCGAACGACCGCGAGTGCGGCGCGAACTTCTCCATCAGTCACGAGCACCGGGACCGGTGCGCTCACCAGCGAGCTGGTTCGTGTGTGATCATCGTGGATGAGCTCCGGAGTCGCGATCACCAGGGTCGGCTAGTTTAATGATGGGATCCAACGCGCTCAAGTCGAGCCCAGCGAGCGTGAAAGGGCGCCTGCTTCAGCTACTGCCGCGATCAGTCGAGGAGCTCGTGCGCGAGTCGTTCTCGCTCTCCGGCGGGGAGCGGCTCGCGCATCTTCGCGCGGCGGCACGGCGGCTCGTGAGACGCCAGACGCCGATTCCCACGTCGTTACAGGCGGGGCACTCGATCCTGTTCGTGTGTTACGGCAACATCATTCGCAGTGCCCTGGCGGAAGCTTTGCTGCGCCGGCATGCCGCGGGCCATGAGGTGCCTTGGGGGCAGATACGTTCCGCGGGGGTGGCCGCGAAAGGTGGGCGAAGCGCCGACCCGCGGGCCGTCGCGGCCGCCACAGCACTGGGCGTGGACCTCACGCTTCATCGGGCACAGCCGCTCTCGCCAGAGCTCATCGCCGGCGCTGACGCAATTTTCGTCATGGATCGTCTCAACGAAGCGCAACTGCTCGCGCGATTCCCCGAAGCCAGTGGCAAAGTCTTCCGGCTCGGTGCGGTCACCGAAGCGGACGGGTCGGACGTCATTGCCGACCCGTATACGGGGAGCGAGGCCGACGTGGCGGCCGTCGCGAGCCGCATCGATCGTGCGACGCAGTCGCTCGCGTCCGAGCTCGCACGGCGCGCCGGCACGAACGCCCCACGAGCTCGAGCATGAGTGACACGCCGCGCTTGAACGGGTACGCCGACTACGCATCCTGCGGCGCACCGGTATTCGAAGAGTTCGACTGCCCGGCGACCGTCTTCATCGTTACGGGAGTCACCGACGAGCGCGGCTGGTACTGGTGGGACCGCCTTCGGTTCGTGCTCGAGCATTCGCGACACATCCACATCGGCACGAGTGGAGCGGCCGTGGCGACGCGGCGCGTCGAGTCGTGGCGGCGGTTGCGCGTGGAGACCGATGCGGCCGTTCCGATCTTCTGTTATCCGAACGGCGGCGCCGGCGACACCACCGCGCGCGAGATCGCATTCCTGCGTGAGTTGGGGCTCACGGGCGAGGTTACATCACGGCCCGGGTACGCTACGCCGAGGGATTGGCACGCGGAGCCTGAAGGCCAGTGCCTGTCGGCGCGCTTTCCGTACGCCCCGGCGATGCACGAGTTCGTAGAGGTAGTGAGCGGGTTCGAGCGGGCCAAGATGGCCGTGCGTCAGTCGAACCGGCGCTAGCGGACGCCGTGCAAGTCAAACGGGTCGGCACGGCCCTCTCGGTCACCACGCTGCTCGCCATTGGCATCGCGACGCTGACGCCAACCTCCGGGGGCGCGACCAGCGGCAGCTTCTGGTGCATCGCCTGCGGCGACCTCGGCGCCCTGGACGTTGCCGCGAACATCGTCCTGTTCATTCCGCTCGGGTTCGCGCTCGTGCTGGCGATCGGCCGGCGCGGTCGCGCGGTGGCCGCGTGCATCATCACGACACTCCTCATCGAGCTGCTGCAGTATCGCCTGGTTCGCGGCCGCGACGCGGCGCTGAGCGACGTGTTGAGCAATTCGCTGGGCGGCTGGCTCGGCGCGGAGCTCGCGCTGCGCTGGAGAATGCTGCTCCACCCACGGCGCAGCGAAGCGCCATGGCTGGCGCTGACGGCGACCACGCTGCTCGCGGGCGTGCTGTCGCTGACGAGCGTCGCCCTCACACCCGCGTCCGTGCCGCGTGCGCTCTGGGTCCAATGGCTTCCGGAGCGCCCCGGGTTCGCGCGGTTCACCGGGCGGCTACTCGCGTTCGACGTCGATGGCATCGACCTGCCGCTCGGCTTTCCGAACCCGAAGCTGCAGGTCGACGCCCACCTCCGCGCGCCCACGTGGAGTGCGACCGCGACGATCTCCCCGATGGGGTTGCGCCCGGCACGTTCGATCATCGTCCGCGTCGCCGAGGAGTTCACGGTGCTCGTGTCGGTGGAGCAGACCGGGAACGACCTCACGTGCCAGCAGAAGACGCGCGCCAGCGACTACGGATTTCGATCACCGAAGGTCGCGTTGCGAGGCGGGCTGCAGAGCGCGGAGGCGGACGATGACGGGGCGTCGAGCGGCGAGCCCGTGCAGCTCACGTGCGCTCGGCACGAGCGAGCGCTGGTCGCAGCCGTGACTCGCGGCGGTCACCGGTCGGAGTATTCCCTTCGGCTCTCGCCGTCGCTGGGCTGGCTGGTGTTGTCCCCGTTCGATGTGGCGTTCGACGACCGGTACCGCATCATGAGCGTGGCGTGGCTTGCCGTGCTCGCGTTTCCGTCGGGCTACTGGGCGGGCTGGGCGCGACAACGACGCGACGGGTCCTCGCGGGTGGGGCGGCTTGGCGCGTGGGGGACGCAGGCGGCGGTCGTGATGGCGCTGACGATCGGATTCCTCATCGTGCCACTCGTCGCACATACGGCGGTGGCGGCGTGGTGGGAGTGGGGCGCCGCGGCGGGAGCGGTGCTGGCGGGTGCGGTCAGCGCGCGGCTGGCGGCTCGCTGGTGGGCGGACTGACCGACGCCGTCCCGGCATTCCCGGGATCGACCGCCGCGCGGCGCCGGTAGATCGCGATTGGGCCGATGCTCGTATCCGCGGCATAGTAGCGGTCCACGAAGCGACCCAGCTCCGGAAACTCGAAGACGCATTTCATGCGCTCTTCGACGCGACCGATGAGGCGGCGCTCCTCGACGGTGCGGGCGCGAGCGCAGACCGATGGGGCGAGCGTCGCCACGTATGACGGCGGCGCCGCGGCGAGTCGGTCGAGGAACTCACGCCGGTACCGGCGACGGAACTCGTCGTCCTGCGCGTTCACGAGCGGCGCGACGTAGCCGAAGCGCGTGGGAGCACGACGCTCGGACTCGTAGTAGATCCCGGGAACACTCCCCCAGATGAGGAAGGTCTCGTTGGCCGCGGTGTGCGCGCGAACGTACTTCGTGAGCCGCGCGAAGAGGCCGGTTTCGCCGTACGGTCCGAACTCCGCGGCCTCGAATCGCTCACGCGAGAGAAGCCCGACCGCCAGGAACGAGGAACGATAGACGTGCACGAGTGGACGGAGGGCCGCGGCGGAAAACGCGACGGCGGCGACGGCCACACCGATCACTCGGGGTAGCGCGACGGGAGATTCCCGTGCGCTCGTCACGATAGCGGCAATTCCGATTCCGGCGAGCGTGGCGAGCGCCGGGTAGACCGGATGCCAGTGATACGGATAGAAGTTCCCCTGCGCCATCACCGTGAGCACCGCGCCGGCGACCCACGCCACGAACAGCGGGGCGGCGTACGAGTGTTTCCGCCACGCCACGAACACGCCGACCGCGGCGGGAGCGATGGCGGTCGCGAAAATGTCAGACGCGAGGAATATCGCCGCCATCTGGGCGCGGTTGAGCCAGCCCGTCTCGACGTCGGTGTATCGCGTCAGCAGCCAACGAAGGTGGATGTCGATGAAGGGGGCGAGCGCGTTCCCCCGGTACAGCCACAGCACGATCGAGCCCGCGGACAGCACCAGCGCGATCGTTCCACTCGCCCAAAAACGCGTCAGCCATGCTCCACCGCGCCGGCCGACCTGCGCGATGCCGACGATCGCCGGCAACATCAGGAACACGGCGTACGGCGGCTTGGAGAGGATGGAGAAGCCGAGGAGCGCGCCGGCGATGACGGCGTGGCGCACCGTGGGCAAGCCATCGCGGGCGAGCATCGCCGCAACGACACCAGCGATCATCGCGGCATTCCATCCGTCCGACTGCGCCGTGTCGTGATGTCCGAGTGATGCGTACCACAGCAGGTACAACGCGACCGCCCCGTGGGCCGCGGCGCGACCGGCGAACTGGTTCGCGATCCGCGCCACAGACCACGCGCCGCCGCCAATGATGAGCAGGTCGACGACGCGAAGCGGCCACTGTGCGGGGCCGAACAGGCTCGCGATTCCGGCGTAAACGAAGAACGGGAACGGTCCGCGGATCTCCCAGGCGTCGCGGTACGGATAGCCGCCTTCGGCCATGACGCGCCCGACCCATGAGAGCACACCCTGGTCGGAGGAGAAGGGCCACGTGATGTAGCCGATCGCCCAGACGCCCATCAGTAGACAAAACGCCGGCCACGCCGCACGCTCCGCGGTGCGCAGCACCCGGCGGGCGCGTGAGTCGACCGTTGGGGCCGGCACGTGGCGGGGCGCGGCCGTGTGAGCTGGACTCGCGGTCATGGCGGACCTACTTCGGTGCCGGAGAATCTCATCGACCTGCCTTCGCCCGATGGACCGGTGCCCTCGATGGAGTCAGGCGCATCGAACACCTCGTCGATCACGAACCCTGGACGGCGTCGCGTCTCGTCGAGGGTGCGCCACAGATATTCGCCGAGTACGCCCAGCATGGTCATCTGGATCCCGGCCGTGAGCGCCAGGACGATGATGAGCGGTGCGAAGCCGCGAACGGGGATGCCGTTCACCAGCCAGGCGACGAACACGTAGGCGCCGTAGAGAAAGGCGGTGGTCGCCACAAGCAGCCCGGTCGCCGACAGAAAGCGGATCGGCACGTAGGAGAAGGCGACGAATGAATCGATGAAGAGTTTGACCTTCTTCGAAAGGGTCCACCGGGATTTCCCCCTGGTTCGCGCGCGGCGGACGTACGGCAGCATCACCGGCCGATATCCGAGCCAGAAGATGAGCGACATGAGGTTCGTATTCTTCTCTCCGATCCGGATGATGTCGCCGACGACCTGGCGATCGATGAGAAAGAAGTCGAAGCCGCCCTCGGGATATCCGGCGAGCGCGAAACGGCGGATGAGTGCGTAATACGCGTTCGCGAACAGCCGCTCCGTCACGGAGTCTTCGCGGTCGGCCCGAACCGCGAACACCGCCTTCGACCCGGCGCGCCAGTGCGCCAGCATCTCGAGGAAAAGCTCCGGTGGGTCCTGCAGATCCGCGGCGATCATACCGACGCAATCGCCCCGCGCGACCGTGAGCCCGGCCTGAATGGCCGCCATGGAACCGAAGTTTCGCGTGAGCTTCACCACGCGGATGCGATCCGGATGCGCGCGCTGAAACTCACGCAGCACGGTGATGGAATCATCCTCCGACCCGTCGTCGACGAAGACGAGCTCGACCCCGACCCCCTCGACCCGGCCGTCGAGCGCGAGGAGCTGCGGGACCGTTTCGGGAAGGTTGAGCGCGTTGTAGTACACCGGGACCACGATGGACATCAGCGCCGGCCCGCGCGGCTGCGCTCCGTTCGGGGTCCCCACGGGAGACCGTGACGCCCGTGGGTCACTCATCGTCGGCGAAGGCACGCACCGCGTCCAGGACGGCGGTCTGTTGGTCGTGCCCCAGGTGCGGGCCCATTGGGAGGCTGAGCACATCATCTGCCATCGCACGCGCTATCGGGAAGGCGAGCGTGGGGAAGCCGGCATCCGCGTACGCGGGCTGGAGGTGTGGCGGGACGGGATAGTGGATGATCGTGCCGATGCCACGCGACGCGAGATGGTCGCGCAGGGCATCCCGCCGAGCCGATCGAACGACGTAGGCGTGCCACACGGGGTCGGCCCAGGCGGGAACACGAGGCAGGGCGAGGCCGGTCGCTGCCAGCTCGCAACCGTATCGGCGCGCCTGCTCGGCGCGTCGGGCGTTCCACGCGTCGAGATGCGGGAGCTTCGCGCGAAGCACAGCCGCCTGGATCTCATCGAGTCGGCTGTTGTAGCCGCGCCGCTCGTTTCGGTATTTCACTCGCGAACCGTAGTTGCGCAGGACGCGCACGCGGTCCGCGACGTCGGCGTCATCGGTCGTGAGCGCTCCACCATCGCCAAGCGCGCCCAGGTTCTTTCCGGGGTAGAAGCTCCACGCGACGGCATCGCCGGTTCCGATGCGCCGACCACGATTGCGGGCTCCGTGCGCCTGCGCCGCGTCCTCGAGCACGCGGAGGCCGTGACGGACCGCAATCTCACGAATGGTGTCCAGGTCCGCCGGTTGGCCATACAAGTGCACGGGCAACAACACCCGGGTGCGGGGCGTGATCGCGTCCTCGATGCGGTTCGGGTCGATGTTGAACGTCACCGGGTCAGGCTCGACGGGCACCACCGTCGCGCCGACCTGCGTCACCGCCAGCCATGTGGCGATGTACGTGTTCGACGGAACGATCACCTCATCGCCGTGCCCAACACCGAGTGCCTCGAGTGCGAGGCGGAGCGCGTCCAATCCGTTGGCCACGCCGACACAGTACTTCGCATCGACGAAGGCGGCCCATTCGGCCTCGAAGGCGGTGAGCTCATCGCCCAGCAGGTACCAGCCGCTCTCGAGCACGCGCCGCACGGCGGCATCGATCTCCTCGCGGAGCTCGAGATACGGCGCCTGCAAGTCGAGGAACGGTACAGCGCTCATGGGAGCGTACGAGTCCGTGCGACCTGCAGGAACTCGTCGTAGTCACGGATGTAGTCCGCGTCGTCGTACTCGGCCGAGGCCAGTACCAGCACCGTCGTGGTGCGCGAGGCTGGAACGACCGTCGTCCAGATGAGCGGCGGAACGTACACCCCGCAGTCGGGCGCCCCCAGCACGAGCTCGTCGCGATGCGTTCCGTCGTCCAGGATGACGCGACACGACCCGTGCACGCACACGATGAACTGCTCGAGCTCACGGTGCGCGTGTGCGCCGCGAATCTCCCCCTCGGGGACGTCGAACAGCAGGAAGTATCGCCGGGGCGCGAACGGCAGCTCATCTCCGAGCTGCGCGTACGACAGCGAGCCGCGCGAGTCGGAGACGATCGGAATGGCTCGCACGCCGGTATCGCGGGTGACCAGGGGCCGAGGTAACACGTCCGGATCGCTGGGCGAACGCGCGTCCGATGTCACGGGCCGCGTGACGGCACCGGCGGCCGCGGTGTCGGCGACGTACCGGCGTATCCGTGCCGGGTTTCCGGCAACGACGACACCCGGGGGAACGTCGCGCGTGACCACGGCGCCGGCTCCCACCATCGCGCCACGCCCGATCTCGATGCCGGGGAGCAGCGTCGCGTTCGCGCCGATGGACGCCCCGGCACGCACGATGGTGCGAGGGAACCGGTCGAGGTAATGGCGGCTGCGCGGAAAGCGATCGTTGGTGAACGTCGCGTTCGGCCCGACGAACACATCGTCCTCGAGCGTGACGCCGTCCCAGAGCTGCACACCGCATTTCACCGTGACACGGTCTCCAACCACGACGTCGTTCTCGATGAAGACGTGATCGCAGATGTTGCAGTCGCGGCCGATGACGGCGCCGGGAAGAATGTGGGCGAATGCCCACACCCGGGTGCCCTCCCCGACGTGTGCGGCCTCGACGAGCGCCTGGGGGTGGCTGAAGAAGCGTGGCGCGGTCGCGGTCATGTCAGCGTCGGCGTTCGCGAGGCGGTTGGCTCGTTCAGGATGCGCATCAGGTAGTCGCCGTAGCTCGTGGCTCGAAGCGACTCGGCGAGTCGTGCGAGTTGATCGGCGTCGATGTAGCCGGCGCGGAACGCCACTTCCTCGACGCAGCCGATCTTGAGACCCTGCCGGTGCTCGATCACCTGAATGAAGTTCGATGCATCGAGGAGCGACTCGTGCGTGCCGGTGTCGAGCCATGCCATGCCGCGGCCGAAGTGCTCGACGTGCAGCCGCCCGCAGCGGAGGTACTCGCGATTGACATCGGTGATCTCGTACTCGCCTCGCGACGACGGCTGGAGCGCGCGTGCGATCCGCACGACGTCGTTGTCGTAGAAGTACAGGCCGGTCACGGCGTAGTTCGACGCCGGGCGAGCAGGTTTCTCGACGATGCCGATGGCGCGCCCCTCGGGCCCGAGCTCGACAACGCCGTAGCGCTCGGGATCCCTCACGGTGTACGCGAAGATGGTGGCGCCCTCGGTGCGCGTCGCCGCCCGCTGCAGGATGGCGCCGAGACCGCCGCCGTAGAACAGGTTGTCGCCGAGCACCAGCGCAACCCGGTCGGCACCGATGAACCGCTCGCCCAGCACGAACGCCTGGGCGAGCCCGTTAGGCACCGGTTGCTCCGCGTAGCTGAACGACACACCCCATTGCGAGCCGTCACCGAGCAGCTGCGCGAACCGCGGGAGGTCGGCGGGGGTGGAAATGACGAGGATGTCGCGAATGCCCGCCAGCATCAGCGTCGAGAGCGGATAGTAGATCATGGGTTTGTCGAACACGGGCAACAGCTGCTTGCTCACGACCCGCGTCACCGGAAACAGCCGCGTTCCGGACCCGCCAGCGAGGATGATTCCTTTCACGTGATGTTGGCGGTGCCGAGTCGTTCGCCGCGGTAGACGTCGGCGCGGGCGTGCCGCCACCACGGCTGGTTGTCGAGGTACCACGCGACGGTCTTGCGCAAGCCGGATTCGAACGACTCGGCCGGGCGCCAGCCGAGCTCCCGTTCGATTTTCGCCGCATCGATCGCGTAGCGGAGGTCATGGCCGGGCCGATCGGCGGTGAACCGGATCAGGTGGCGCCGGGCGCCGAGCTCCGTGTCGGGACGCATCTCGTCGACGAGCGCACAGATCGCCTCGACGACGTCGATGTTGCGGCGTTCGGCGCGTCCGCTGATCACGTACGTCTCACCGACCGCTCCGCGATCGAGCACCGCCATGAGGGCATCGGCGTGGTCGTCGACGTAAAGCCAGTCCCGGACGTTCTCGCCGCGGCCGTACACGCCGATGGGTGCTCCGGCGAGCGCGTTCAGGACGGTCAGCGGGATGAGCTTCTCGGGAAACTGATACGGCCCGTAGTTGTTCGAGCAATTGGTGACGACCACCGGCAGCCCGTAGGTGCGGTGCCATGCCCGCACGAGGTGGTCGGCGCTCGCCTTGCTGGCGGAGTACGGCGAGCTCGGATCGTACGAGGAGCGTTCCGTGAAATACCCAGTGGCGCCCAGCGATCCATACACCTCGTCGGTCGACACGTGCACGAAGCGAAAGCGCTCCGCGCGCTCGCGAGGCAGCATCATCCAGTAGCGCCGCGCCTCGGCGAGCATGACGTACGTGCCAACGATGTTGGTTTGCACGAAGTCGACTGGCGCGTCGATCGAGCGATCGACGTGCGATTCGGCGGCGAGGTGAAACACGCCGTCGGGTGCGTAGCGCTCGAACACCGCCCGAACGGCGAGGGCATCGCAAATGTCGACCTTCTCGAAGCTGTAGCGCGGATGGCCGGCGAGATCGGCGAGCGTTGCAGGGTTCGCCGCGTACGTCAGCTTGTCGACATTCACGACGGGCGATGCGCGGCGGCGGACGAGTGCCCGCACGACCGCGGAGCCTATGAACCCGGCGCCGCCAGTTACGAGGTACATGAACTCCCTGAACGAAGGTTTCGCATAGCGAACGCAAGCTTGGCGCCAGCGTGGTGTGGACGATGCTCCTGTGGGGGGAGGACCGTCAAGCGACCACTTGCTGCTCGCATCACTCACGACCAGAATTCGCGCGTGAACGCTTTGCTCACCACGCTGGATGCCTCGGTCGCGGTCGCGCGCGTCGTCTTTCTCGTGTCGGCGGTGATCGCGACCGCGGTCTGCATCATCGACTGGGCGGTACGCACCCGTCGCATCAGTCCGTTCTCGGGGGTCGCGCGATTCTTCCGCAGCTCGATCGATCCACTGATGGCACCGATCGAGCGGCGCATCGTGCGTCGCGGGGGGATCCCGTCGAACGCGCCGTGGTGGGCGCTCGCCGCGGTCGTGGTGCTCGGCATCATCGTGATCTGGCTGCTCGGCTTCGTGCGCGGGCAGGTGACGGCGGTGGCGTTCGCGGCCGGCGCGGGTACCAGAGGGATCGTCCGGCTGATCGTCGGATGGGTGTTCGGGCTGCTTCAGCTCGCCCTGTTCGCGCGCGTGATCGCATCGTGGGTGGGCGCATCGCCCGCGCGGTGGTGGGTCCGGTGGTCGTACACGCTCACGGAGCCCATGCTGCGACCGCTGCGGCAGTTCATCCCACCGGTGGGCGGGATGCTCGACATTACGCCCATCGTGGCGTACTTCATCCTCCTGCTCCTCTCGGGGCTGGTGCTCAACGCCCTGTGAGCCCGGTCACTGTGGTTGATCGTGGAAACACAGTACGATTCCAGGTGCGGCTGCAGCCTCGCGCTTCGCGCAACGAGGTTGCCGGAACTCATGGTGGCGCGTTGAAGGTCCGCTTGCATGCGCCGCCGGTAGATGGGGCGGCCAACGAGGCACTCATCGCGTTTCTCGCCGAGCGGCTCGCGGTGCCGAAGCGCGGTGTCCGGATCGTGACCGGCGCGACGAGTCGGACCAAGACGATCGAAGTACAGGGCGTGACGACATCCGACGTGGAACGGCTCGCGACCGAAGGCACCGAGAGGTAGGTCCATGACCACGACGCTCGTGATCGGCTCGGACGAGAGCGTGCTCGAGGGGATCGCCCAGGCGCTCGGCACCGCCGGGCAACGGGTACACGTCGTACGGTCGCTGGTGGAGGCGGCGGCGGTGCTCACGGAGATTCGCCCGCTGGCGGCACTCGTGGAGCGAGGCTGCGCCACAGATCCGGAGTTTCTGCGCCTCAGGTGGCCGCCTGCCGCCGCCCTGATCCTGTACCGTCAGCACGAGGAGCCAACGCCCGCGCTGCCCGCGGAGGTGCAGCGCCAGACGCTCGCCGACCTCGTGCTTCCATGGGAGCGGCAGCGATTGATCGCGATCGTACAACGACTTAGCGAGCGCGCGGTGGCGACCGGGCGCACACGACGGGACACGCCGCCAGAAAGTCGCGCGTTCTGAGATCGTGCGCCGCGCCCGGCGGCACTCTGCTTGCCGTCATCGAGAACGGCGGCTATATAGCGAATAGTGCTTCGAGGTCCGGCATGCAGGTCGGCTTCGGCGCGACAACCGACATCGTGGCGATTTAAGGCAACTTGCGGCCACGTAAAACAACCGCTAAAGCGCCGGCCCGGCGCTCACGCATCCGGGCCGTTTTCATTCCCAGGCCATGACCGACAACACTGCTACTTCGACAAACACGCGGGCCCTCCCCTACCGGGACGCCGGCTACCTCGACGCACTCGACCGGCGCGTTCTCGTGTTCGATGGCGCGATGGGCACGAACATCCAGCGGTACGATCTGACCGCCGACGACTTCGGCGGCCGCTCGCTGGAGGGGTGTAACGACCATCTCGTGCTGACACGCCCCGACGTCATCCAGGAGATCCACGAGTCGTTCCTGGCGGTGGGGTGCGACGTGGTGGAGACGTGCACCTTCCAGTCGACGCCGCGGCGGCTCGAGGAGTGGGGGCTGGGCGACAAGGTGCGGGAGATCAACGTCGCGGCTGCTCGCCTGGCGCGGGCCGCGTGCGACAAGTTCGCGACGCCGGAGCAGCCGCGGTTCGTCGCCGGCTCCATCGGCCCGACGGGGATGCTGCCATCGAGCAGCGATCCGGTGCTCTCGAGCATCACGTTCGAGGAGCTGAGCGAGAACTACTATCAGCAGGCGAAGTTCCTCGTCGAGGGCGGCGTGGACGTGCTCCTCGTCGAGACGTCGCAGGACATCCTCGAGGTGAAGGCGGCGCTGGCCGGGTTCGAGCGATTGTTCCGCGAGCTGGGGTTCCGCGTGCCGGTGCAGGCGCAGGTCACGCTCGACACGAGCGGCCGCATGCTGCTCGGGACCGACATCGCGAGCGCGATGACGACGATCGAGTCGCTCGCCGTGGACATGCTCGGGCTGAACTGCTCGACTGGACCCGAGCACATGCGCGAGCCGGTGCGCTACCTCGCGCAGCACGCGTCGCGCCCCATCTCGGTGATCCCGAACGCGGGGCTGCCGATCAATACCGGTGTCGGCGAGGCGGTCTATCCGCTCGAGCCCGAGCCGATGGCGCAGGCACTCGGGGAGTTCGTGCGCGATTTCGGGGTGCGGGTTGTGGGTGGATGCTGCGGGACGCGGCCTGAGCATCTGGCCGCGATCGTCGCCGCGGTGCGGGGCGCGGCGGGAACGGGGAATGGGGAACGGGGAACCGGTGCTGCGAGCAGCTCGCTGCAAGCAGCCTCCGTTCCCCGTTCCCGGCTCCCGGTTCCCCGCGCGCAAGCGGTTCCGCGCGTGAGCAGCGCCATGCGCGCCATCACGCTTCACCAGGACCCGCCACCGCTGCTCATCGGCGAGCGCGTCAACTCGCAGGGGTCGCGCAAGGTCAAGCGGCTGTTGCTCGCCGACGATTACGAGGGGATCGTGGACGTCGCCCGCGAGCAGGTGGACTCGGGCGCGCACGTGCTCGACGTCTGCGTGGCGCTCACCGAGCGCGCCGACGAGGCGGATCAGATGGCGAAGGTCGTCAAGCTGCTCTCGATGAGCGTCGAGACGCCGCTCATGATCGACTCGACGGAAGCCGGCGTCATCGAAAAGGCGCTCGAGCACGTGCCCGGGCGCGCGATCGTGAACTCCATCAACATGGAGAACGGGCGGAAGCGCATCGACGCGGTGGTGCCGCTCGCGAAGAAGCACGGCGCCGCGCTCGTCGCCCTCACGATCGACGAGATCGGGATGGCGAAGACGCGTGAGCGGAAGCTCGAGGTCGCGCGGAAGATCTACGACATCGTCGTCGGCGAGTATGGCATGTCGCCGTCGGATCTCATCTACGATGCCCTCACCTTCACGCTCGCGACGGGCGACGCCGAGTGGATCGAGTCGGCGAAGGAGACGATCGAGGGAATCCGGCTGATCAAGCGCGAGCTGCCGGGCGTGTTCACGATCCTCGGCGTCTCGAACGTGAGCTTCGGCCTCACGCCGGACGCGCGCGCGGTGCTCAACTCGGTGTTCCTGCACCACTGCGTGCAGGCCGGTCTCGACGCGGCGATCGTCAACCCGGCGCACGTGCGGCCGTACTTCGAGATCCCGGACAGCGAGCGGCGGCTGGCGGATGACCTCGTGTTCAACAAGCGGCCGGATGCCTTGCAGCATTTCATCGAATACTTCGCGGGAATCGGGAATCGGGAGTCGGGAGTCGGCAAGGCCGGCGCTGACGCCGAGACCGAGTTCGCGAGCCCGGAAGCGCGCGTTCACTGGATGGTGCTGCACCGGAAGAAGGACGGCATCGAAGCGGCGCTCGACGCGGCCGGCGTTCGCGAACAGCCCGTTCGGGTGCTGAACGAAGTTCTGCTTCCCGCGATGAAGGAGGTCGGCGACAAGTTCGGCGCCGGGGAGCTCATCCTCCCGTTCGTGCTCCAGTCCGCCGAGGTGATGAAGAAGGCGGTGAAGCACCTCGAGCAGTTCCTGGAGCGGAAGGAGGGCTATACGAAGGGCAAGGTGGTGCTCGCGACGGTCTACGGCGACGTGCACGACATCGGCAAGTCGCTCGTGAACACCATCCTCTCGAACAACGGCTACACTGTGTTCGACCTGGGCAAGCAGGTGCCGGTGAACACGATTCTCGACAAGGCCGTCGAGGTCGGGGCGGACGCGATCGGACTGTCGGCGCTCCTCGTGTCGACGTCGAAGCAGATGCCGCTGTGCGTGCAGGAGCTCGACCGCCGCGGCATGTCGATCCCGGTGCTCATCGGGGGCGCGGCGATCAACCGGCGGTTCGGGCGCCGGGCGCTGTTCGTCGATGGGGAGCGGCCCTACGACCCGGGAGTCTTCTACTGCAAGGACGCGTTCGAGGGGCTGGACACGATGGATGTGCTGCAGAACCCCGACCGTCGCGCGTCGTTCGTCGCGGAGGCGCTGGACGCGGCGCGGAATGACGTGTTCCTGCGCACGGTGGTTGGGAAGGACATCGCGACCGGCGATCAGGGCGGCGCGCGCAGCGACGTGAAGAGCGACAACCCGGTGCCAGCCGCGCCGTTCTTCGGCGCACGCGTCGTGCGCGACATCCCGCTCGACGAGGTGTTCGAGCTGCTCGACCTCGACGAGCTGTTCCGCCTGCAGTGGGGCGGGCGGGGCTCGGGCGAGCAGTACCAGCGCAACGTGCGCGACGAGTTCCGGCCGACGCTCGAGCGCCTGACGGCGGAGGCGAAGCGCGACGGGTGGCTCGCGCCGCAGGCCGTGTACGGCTATTTCCCGGTACAGAGCGACGGGAACGATCTCGTCGTGTACGACCCGGCGGCGTACCAGAGCGATGGCGCGTCGCTCCGCGAGATCGCGCGATTCCACTTCCCCCGCCAGGAGGGGCGCGACCGGTTGTGTCTCGCGGACTACTTCCGCTCCACGCAGTCGTCGGACGTGGACGTCGTGGCGCTGCAGGTCGTGACGGTCGGCGACGCGGCGGCACACCGGTTCGATGCGCTGCAGAGCGCGGGGGAGTACACCGAGGCGTTCTACTCGCATGGGCTGGCCGTCGAGTCGGCCGAGGCCGTGGCCGAATGGATGCATCGCCGGATCCGGCGCGAGCTCGGCCTCCCCGGCGGGCAGGGCAAGCGCTACTCATGGGGGTATGGCGCCTGTCCCGACCTGGATGACCACGCCGCGGTGTTCAAGCTGCTCCCGGCCGAGGAAGCGTTAGGCATGACGCTCACGACGGCATTCCAGCTCGTGCCCGAGCAGTCGACGGCGGCGATGATCGTGCACCATCCGGAGGCGAAGTACTACGCCGTCCGGGGCGCCGGCGGCGCGGACGCAGCACCGGACGGTCGCCAGCAGGCGGCGGCCTCGTTGAGCAACTCCGCAGCGTGACGACCCGAGCGACCCTCCGCGAGCGGCTGCTCGACCCCGACCGCGTCGTCGTCTTCGATGGCGCGATGGGCACGATGCTGTACGCCAAAGGGGTGTTCATCAATCAGTGCTACGATGAATTGAACCTGAAGGCGCCCGATCTCGTGCGCGACGTTCACGCCGCCTATGCCAGGGCCGGGGCGGAAGTGCTCGAGACGAACACGTTCGGCGCCAACCGCGTGAAGCTCGCGCAGTACGGGCTCGAGGCACAGGCCGGAGAGCTGAACCGCGCCGCGGCGCGGATCGCGCGTGACGTCGCTGGCGAGGACCATCTGGTGGCGGGCGCCGTCGGCCCGCTCGGCGTGCGCATAGAGCCGTACGGTCCGACGAGCGTGGACGAGGCATTCGCCGCGTTCAAGGAGCAGATGGAAGCACTCGCGGGCGGAGACGTCGACTGCTTCCTGCTCGAGACGTTCGGTGACCTGGCCGAGATCGCGCAGGCCGTACGGGCCGCGCGCGCGGTGGACGCGTCCATTCCGGTGATCGCGCAGATGACGATCGGCGTGGACGGCCGCACCTCGTACGGCGCGAGCCCCGAGGACCTGGCCCGCACGCTCGACAAGCTGGGGGTGGACGTCATTGGCCTCAACTGCTCGGTGGGTCCGCAGGCGATCCTCGAGGCCATCGAGAAGATGGCGGGCGCGACGCGCCGGAAGCTGAGCGCGCAACCGAACGCCGGCATGCCGCGCGATGTGGGCGGCCGCAGTATGTACATGGCGAGCCCGGAGTACATGGCCTCGTACGCGCGCCATCTCATTCACGCGGGCGCGAAGATCGTGGGCGGCTGCTGCGGGACGACGCCGGAGCACATCCGCGCAATCGTGAACGGGGTGCGGCCACTGGCACCGAAAGTCTCGGGAATCGGGAATCGGGAATCGGGAATCGCCGGCCACCGGGACGCTTCGATTCCCGAGTCCCGATTCCCGATTCCCGGCTCCCGGCCGAAGGGCGTCGATCCGGTTCCGCTCGCGGAACGTTCGCATTTCGGGGCCAAGCTCGCCCGGGGCGAGATGGTGACCTCCGTCGAGATCGTGCCGCCGCGCGGGGTCGACGCGAGCAAGATGCTCGCGGACGTCGCGGCGCTGAAGCACGCCGGCGTGGACGCAGTCAACGTGCCCGACGGACCGCGCGCGCAGAGCCGGATGGGCGCGGTGATGACGAGCCTCCTCATCGAGCAGCAGGTGGGGGTCGAGACGGTCACCCACTACTGCTGCCGCGACCGCAACCTGCTCGGCATGCTGAGCGACTTGTTAGGCGCGTCGGCCATGGGGCTGCGGAACATGCTGTTCATCACCGGCGACCCACCGAAGATGGGGCCGTACCCCGACGCGACCGCGGTGTTCGACATCGACTCGATCGGGCTCACGAACCTCGTGGCCAACCTGAACCGCGGGCTCGACCCGGGCGGCAACCCCATCGGGGCGCCCACGCGGTACGTGATCGGCGTCGGCGTGAACCCGGCGGCGGTCGATCCGGCGGTCGAGCTCAAGCGGTTCGAGTACAAGGTGGAGGCGGGCGCCGAGTACGCGATCACGCAGCCGGTGTTCGACGTCGCGCAGCTGGAGCGGTTCCTCGGCGAGATCGATCACGTGCGCATCCCGATCATCGCCGGGATCTGGCCGCTCGTGTCGGTACGGAACGCCGAGTTCCTCGCGAACGAGGTGCCGGGCGTCGTCGTGCCCGAGTCGGTGATCACGCGCATGCGCCGCGCGAACGAGAAGTCGAAGGAGCACGCGGTGGCCGAGGGGATCGCGATCGCGCGCGAGATGCTCGGCTGCGTTCGATCGGCCGTGCAGGGCGTGCAGGTGTCGGCGCCGTTCGGGAAGGTGGAGTTGGCGCTGGAGGTGTTCCGTGACAGCAGCTCGAATCCAGCGGCATCGAGCGCGCCCACTCCAACAGCCGTCGGATAGCGACGCGACAGCCTCACTCCGAGCGCGCTACGCTCTGGCCACCAAACCACTGACGACGGCGGCGCACCTGCGCATCAATCACAGTGAGGCCATCGACCGCATTTACCGTGTGTGTGGCAACCACACCCGGTGCCCACTCGGGGGTCAATGCGCCGACTGTCACCTCCTCGAATCGCTCGGGATCGAGTCGTACGATGCGCTGTAGCGCAACCGCGTACCCGTATCGCCGCGAGCAGTCCTGCGCTGGACGGTACCACTGGCCGTCGATTTGAAAGAGGCGCCCCGCAGGACGCGCGCGACGGACGTCGGAGACTACGGGGTTCCGCCGGTGAGGCCGCCAGGGCCCCAGCGGAGAATCCGCAAAATACAGGTTGAGCTCATCGCAGCGTGAGCCTCCACGAGCAACGCTGCCGGCGAACATCCACCACCGCCCATCGATCTCCGTGACGGTTGCGTCCACGAGTGACACGTCGGTGAGCAACACGCGGTCGAGCGCCCACTCGTACGGAGCCCGCACCGCGCGATAGAGCTCGACCGTTCGGTTGGCGGCCGTCTCGGGAATCATGAACAGCTCGCCGCGCCACTCGAACGTATACGGGTACGAGAGATGGTAATCGCGTTCCAGGACACGCACGGGGTCCCCGATTGGACCCTGCTTGCCGATCTCGATTCCACAGATCCGGCCTTTGGGTGCGCGATACTCGAGCTCCTCGAACAACACGAAGTACCGGTCGCCCAGGTGCAACGGAAACGGGTCAGCCCAGAAGCGATCGGCGGGTGGTACCAACCGTCGAAAGCGAAAGGGCGCCATGTCCGGCACGTTCCCGCACGCAGAGTCCGGCGCCAGCTGATAGGCCAGCGTCCACTGATCGAGTTCCGTGAACTCGTGAACCTTCTCGCGGGCATAGCGCCGGGCCAACCGCCAGAGGTGCGGTGCGAGCTCACGGTTTCCCGGCGTGAGGTAGAGCGGTCGACTATAGGGGCGCGGCCCCGCCAGCGTGGCATCGGGATCGCATAACGCCTCTGGCCCACGCTCGTGAAGCTCGCGCAGCTTGCGGATGACGAACGCCGAGGACTTCCAGAAGTAGCCAGCGCGGTTCTTCGTGACCGAGAGCCGCGCGGTACTCGCGTGCGAGCGGTAGATCACTCGCCCCGCGTCGAGGTCCTCGGAAAGGATCTGCAGCACAGACCCGGTGACCGGCTCATCCTGCATGACCTCCCAGAAGCCCGGAGGTCCCCCCCGATTCACGATGTTGTCGCCGTGGTGATACGACCAGACGCCATAGGTCGCGATCCGGAGTGCGCGACCGCGGAGGATACGGAATCCGAGGCGCAACGCGACATCGAGGTCGTACGCGCGAATACGATCGACGTCGAGGTCAGTGAAGTAGTCGGAGAAGCGCGTTTCGCGCGGTACCACATCGATCACGGGTACGGAGGCCAACGAGCCGGAGACGTCCGTGAGTCGCAGCGGATCGTCCGCGGTGCCGAACTTTCGCTGGTCGAGCCGCTCGTAGAGCGCGAAGAGCAGGCTGCGCCGGTTCGCGTACCATCGGCGCATCCGGGTGGCGAGCGAGCCAGGCGGTGGTGGAGCCACCGTGGGCGATGCGTTTCGTACGACCAGCGAAACCGCCGCGATATTCGACGAGGTGATATCGTCGATCAGCGCCGCGACCCACGCGGGCTGATCGAAGGAGTCGATGAGGAGGCCGACGCGGAGCATCGCGCGATCCGGTGCTCGGTTCGCGTCGGCACCCGAGAGTTCGTTAGCTGCGTCGCGCACGGGGAGGTCCGTCGGTGAACGACACGATCATCAATCGCGATCCAGCCGCGGTGTGGCTCTCGATTGCTCGCACGGCGGGCGGAGAGGAGATGAAGTTCGAGTGACCGGCACGCGACACTGCGCCGATCGTGGCCGGCACGCCGCGATGCGCGAGGCGCGACAGAATTCTAGCAGATCGCGCACGCTTGCGAAGCGTGACGCTTGACGAAGCATCGCCACGTCTGTCAACGCATCGCGGTTGGCACAGGGAGTGTTGCGACCCCGCCACACAACCGTGGCTACCCTCGGGTTCTCGCCCGGTCCGGTGATATGCGGGCGCGGCGCGCGGCGTGCATCGAGATGGGCGCTCGCCGCCACCGGCTGCACACGAACTCGAATCACGAACGCCACAACGCAACCGTGCGCGTGGTGCGAAATCCAGTCATCTTGTAGTGTGAGCGAACCACTAGCGCCAGCGAGCTTGCCGGCCCCCGGGCCCCCCGATCGCGTCCCTGTTGTGATGACCCCGGCTTCGCGGCCCGTCTCCTCCACGGATCGCGCCGCCCTCGACCGAAGCCTCGTCCACGGCGTCGCCTGGACCGGCAGCGTGAAATGGCTGGCTCAGATCGTGGCGTGGATGGCCACGCTCGTCGTCGCCCGGGTGCTGTCGCCGACGGACTACGGTCTCGTCGGCATGGCGGCGGTGTACTTCGGCTTTCTCACGCTGCTCAGCGAAGCCGGACTCGGCATGACGGTGATCGCGTTACGCGATCTCCAACGACACCAGCTCGCCGAGCTGCACACGATCGCCACGTGCATGGGGCTCACCGGGATCGCGGCGTCGTTCCTGGTGGCACGACCGCTCGCGGCGTTTTTCGACGCCCCCGCGCTGGGGCCAGTCGTGATCGCGATGAGCGCGAACTTCGTGATCGTGTCGCTGCGCACGGTGCCACAAGCCCTGCTCCAGCGCGAGCTCGACTTCCGTCGTGTCGCGTTGATCGATGGCGCGAACTCGGTCATCACCGCGGGCGTGTCCATCACGCTGGCGCTGATGGGCTTCCGCTACTGGGCGCTCGTCATCAGCACCATCGTGGGCGGGGCCGTGGCGGCCACCATGGCGCTCGCCTGGCGCCCGCTCGGGTTCAGACGCCCGCGCATCATGCAGCTCCGCGACACCCTTCGCGTGAGTCGCGAGATCCTGATCGGGAGCGCGGCCTGGTACGTCTCGCAGAGCGCCGACTTCTTCGTCGCCGGAAAGGTGCTCGGAACGGCGGCGCTCGGCGTCTACACGGTCGCGTGGAACCTCGCGTACTCGATCGTCGAGAAAGTCATCGCGCTCGTGAACGGCGTCACGTCGTCCATCTTTTCCGCGGCGAAGCACGACCGGGCGTTGCTCACGCGGTACATCACGCGCGTCACCGGTACGCTGGCGCTCGTTCTCTTGCCGGCCACCGCGGGGGTTGCGCTCGTCTCGCACGAGCTCGTGCTCGCGGTGCTCGGCGAGAAGTGGCGCGGGGCGATCGTGCCGCTGACGCTCCTGGTGCTCTACGCGGGAGTGCGATCGCTCACGCCGATCCTGTCGCAGGCGCTCACCATCACCGGCGACACCCGGTACACGATGCAGCGCAACATCGCTGGCGCGATCTGCCTGCCGATCGGCTTCGTCGTGGGGGCGCGCTGGGGGATCGTGGGAATCGCGACCGCGTGGATCGTCGTGCACGCACCAGTCGTGCTCGTTCCACAGCTCCGGCGCGTCTCATCGCATCTGGGAATCGGACTGCGCGAGTACGTTCCGGCGGTGGCCCCCGCCTTCGTGTCGACGGTGATCATGGCGGGAGCGGTGCTGCTCGCCGGGTTCGCGTTGCCACGGGGCTTGCCGATCGGCGTCGTTCTCGCCGTCAAGATTCTCGTGGGGGCCGTCGTCTACACCGGCTCGGTGTGGCTGCTGTTCCGCGATCGCGTAATGGCGCTGTACCACGCGGTCGCGCAGTTGCGCCGGCGAGGGCCCTCGGCCCCGGAGCCAGCGGCGGACGAGAGCGTCGCGCCGGCCATCGCCACAGAAGGCGAAGCGGCGGTCCGAACGAGCCCGGCCGACTTCGATACGCGGGACGGCTAGCTTTTTTCCATACGCGGTCCGACCTCGACTCCCGACCCTTCTCCCGACCCTTCTCTGACCGATGACCTCGACGCTGTCGCACCCTCCGCTCACGGTGTTCTCCGAGGACGAGCAGATGTTCCGCGACGCAGTGGCCGCATTCGCGAACGACGAGGTGCGGCCTCGCGTGCAGGCGATGGAACGCGCGGCCAAGATCGACCCCGAGCTCCTGCCGAAATACTTCGAGCTCGGGCTCATGGGGATCGAGGTGCCGGAGCAGTACGGCGGCGCTGGCGGGACGCTCGCGATGGTGACGATCGCCGTGGAGGAGATCAGCAAGATCGACGCGTCGGCGGCGATCGTGTGCGACGTGCAGAACACGCTCGTGAACTACCCGCTCACGCGCCACGGGAACGATGCGCAACGCGCGAAGTATCTGCCGCGGCTCATCGCCGACACGGTGGGCGCGTACGCGCTCTCGGAGCCGGGCTCCGGGTCCGATGCGTTCGGCCTGGCGACACGCGCCGAGAAGCGCGGTGATCGATACGTGCTCACGGGCCGCAAGATGTGGATCACGAACGGCGCCGAAGCCGAGATCTTCGTCGTGTTCGCGAACGCCAACCCGTCGGCGGGCTACAAGGGGATCACGGCGTTCATCGTGGAGCGAGGCTTCCCGGGATTCTCCGTGGGGAAGAAGGAGGACAAGCTTGGCATTCGTGCGTCGAGCACCACCGAGCTCATCCTCGACGGGTGCGAAGTGCCCGAGGAGAACGTGCTGGGGCCCGTCGGCCAGGGATACAAGATCGCGATCGAGACGCTCAACGAAGGGCGCGTGGGCATCGGCGCGCAGATGATCGGCGTCGCGGCCGGTGCGCTCGGTGTCGCGATGGACTACGCCCGCGAGCGGAAGCAGTTCGGCAAGGCGTTGTCCGAGTTCCAGGCCGTGCAATTCCAGATCGCGCAGGCGGCGACCGAGCTCGAGGCGGCGCGGCTCATGGTGTACAACGCGGCACGCCTCAAGGACGCCGGTCACGACATCGCGCGTGAAGGCGCGATGGCCAAGCTGCTCTCGTCGCAGATGTGCGAGCGGGTGACCTCGCTCTGTGTGGAGCTGCTCGGCGGGTACGGGTACACGAAGGACTACCCCGTCGAGAAGTTCTACCGCGACGCGAAGATCGGGACGATCTACGAAGGCACGTCGAACATGCAGCTCCAGACGATCGCGAAGCTCCTGTTGCGGTAGCTTGCGCCCCAGGTCATTCTACGAACGGCGCCACACCGTCCGGATGACGGTGCCCGCGCTCGCTTCTCTCTGTGAGCTTTCCGATGGTCGATCGACGCCCCCGCTCCGGCGAGGCCCCCCAAACCACCGAGATGCCGCCCGACGGGCGCCCCGACGCCATCGCGCGGTGGGAACGCAACCGCGCCATGGGCCGGTCGTCGTTCATCTGGCGCCGCGGCGTGTTCGGCTGGGGGATTCCGATCGCGCTCGTCACCATCGCGTACCAGGTGGTGCAGGAGCAGGGCTTCGTGTGGCGCCTGGTGATGACGCAGCATCTGAAAACCGGCATCGGCGTCGCGATGCTCGTCTTCCCGCTGTGCGGGTACCTGTTCGGGCGTTGGCTGTGGACGGCGGGGGAGGAGAACTACGCCCGGATGGTCGAAGCGGAGCGGAGTCCGACGGTTCGGAGCCGAGGCGACGACGCACGGTAGGCGCACGCGCGCCTGCCGCAGGACTTCCTCGAAAAAACTCGAGCGTAGGGTGATCCCGAAAATCATCTTGTGGGCGTCGGCTGCGCTGGCGTTCTACGTGTACGTCGGCTTTCCCCTGCTGCTGACGCTGCTGCGCCGTTTCGCGCGCCACCCGGTGGCCAGGAAGCCGATCACGCCGACGGTGACGCTGCTCGTTGCGGCGTACAACGAGGCAGACGTCATCGAGGCGAAGATCCGCAATACGCTCGCGCTCGAATACCCCTCCGAATGCCTGGACCTCGCGATCGCGTGCGACGGTCCGAAGGACGGCACGACCGCCATTGCCGAACGAGTCGCGAGCGACATCGGACAAGGGCGCGTGCGCGTGTTCGCGTATCCCGTGAACCGCGGCAAGCTCCACGTCCTGAACGACACGGTCCCCGAATTGGCGGGCGAGATCGTCGCGCTTTCCGATGCCGCGAGCATGCTCGAACCCGATGCGATCAGCCGTCTGGTCGAGAACTTCGCCGATCCGGCCGTTGGCGCCGCCAGCGGACTGTATGGTGTCGTTCGCGGGGAAGACGCCACGCTCGGCAAGCAGGAGGACCTGTACTGGAAGTACGAGACGTACCTCAAGGAGGCTGAAGGGGAAATCGGGTCCATCCTCGGGTGCCATGGCTCGCTGTACGCCGTTCGCCGCACGCTGTATCCGTACCCGCGCCCGGGGACGATCAACGACGACTACGTCATCCCGATGCGCATCCTTCAGCAAGGCTACCGGGTGGTCTACGACCCGCGTGCGGTAGCGTACGAGGAGGCACACGAGATGGCCGGGTTCAGTCGTCGCGTTCGGATCATGACCGGCAACTTTCAGCAATTGCGCGAGATGAAGGCACTGCTCCGTCCGCTGCAACTCGTGCCGCTGTTCTTCTTCCTCTCGCACAAGGCCGGCCGCCTCGTCGTGCCGATCGCCATGCTCGCGGTGCTGGCGGCGAATCTGTTCCTGCTCGGGAAGCCGGTGTATCGCGCACTCTTCGCGCTCCAGCTCGCCTTCTACGCGCTCGTGCTCCTGGGTGCCCTGGTTCGGCTCCGGCCGAAGGTCCTCCGGCTTCCGTACTACTTCTGCATGATCAACGCGGCAGCCTTCCTCGGCATGTATCACGCGCTGCGCGGCGGTCGGACGCTGGCCTGGAAGCGGGAGTAGGGGCCGGGCCGCTCTCGATGGAACTGGCGCCGCGCGAGTAGGTTACGAGCAATCTGGCAGCTCGGCTCCGTGGTTCTCGCGTCGTGGAGGATAGGCTCGTGCGTTTCCGATCCCTGCTCGCGGGCGTGGTGCTCGCGAGCGCATCCGCGCCGCTCGGCGCGCAGATCAGCCAGGCGGAGTACGCGCAACGTCGTACCGCCCTCGCGGCGAAGATCCAGGATGGCGTGCTGCTGGCCATCGGCGCGCAGGAGCCCGTCGAAGACTACCTCTGGTTTTACCAGACCACGCCGTTCACGTACCTGACCGGCTACGACGAGCCGAATGCCGCGCTCGTGATGATCAAGCGGAACGGGCAGTCGTCGTCGATGCTGTTCGTCGAACAGCGCGACCCGGCCGCAGAGGTCTGGACGGGCAAGCGCTTCGGACCGGCCGGAGCGACCACGGCGACGGGCATTCCCGCCCGGCCGCGCGAGGAGTTGGACGCGGTGCTCGACTCGCTGTTGAACGCCACATCGCTGCTCTATGTGGTGGGCGACCTGCGAATGAACGGGAGCGCCGCCCTCGACACTCGCGTCCTGAGCGCCGATGAACAGTTCGTGCGGCGGCTCGCCGCGGCGCATCCGTCGGTGAAGGTCGCGTCGGCGAATCCGTACGTCATGCAGTTGCGCGGGACGAAGAGTGCCGCCGAGCTCGAGCTGATCAGGAAATCGGTGGCGATCACGGTCGAGGCGCAGCGCGAGGCGATGCGGGCCATTGAGCCCGGGATGAACGAGTTCGAGATCCAGAGCCTCATCGAATACACGTTCCGGCGAAACGGTGCGGACCGGCCGTCGTTCGCGACCATCGTGGGATCCGGGCCCAACTCGACGACGCTGCACTACAACGCCGATGACCGCTTCATGAACGCCGGCGACGTGGTGGTGATGGACATCGGCGCCTCGTACCGCGGCTACGCCGCCGACGTCACACGCACCGTGCCGGTGAGTGGGACGTTCACCCCGGAGCAGCGGCTCATCTACCAGATCGTTCGCGACGCGCAGGCGGCGGCGGAGCGGCAGGCGAAGGTGGGGAGCAAGGCGATGCAGATGTCGGACTCGGCGTCGGCGGTTCTGGCGGCCGGGCTCGCCCGCGTAGGGCTCATCGAGTCGCCTGACGCGACGTACGACTGCGGCTCGGCCTCGCAGCCGCAGCAGTGCCCTCAGCTCAGCCTGTTCTACATGCACGGGCTCGGTCACGGTATAGGGCTCGAGGTGCACGATCCCGATCAGTTCAACTTCACCGGCACGATCGCCGCGGGCAGCGCGTTCACGATCGAGCCGGGCATCTACGTGCGCGAGAACCTGCTCGAGATCATTCCCAGGACGCCGCGGAACGAGGCGCTCATCGCCAAGCTGCGGCCCGCAGTGGAGAAGTTCCGTAACGTCGGCGTCCGCATCGAGGACGACTACGTCGTCACGCCGCAGGGCGTCGAGTGGATCTCGCGCGCGCCGCGCGAGGTGGCCGAGGTGGAGGCGATGATGCGCGAGACGCTGGCCGGCGCGACGAATCGCGACTCCACGAAGGTGGACTGGTATCGGCGCACTGGCGGTCCGCAGGCGCCGTAGCATCGGCGGCAGTACTCAGCACGCCGTGCGCCGGCGCGCCGCTCACTCCGTGGCGCGGCGGGAAGCGCGGCGACTCACACGCTCAGCCATGATCACTTCACGCGTGGTACTCGTTCTCGGCGTCCTCACCACGGCGCCGCTCGGGGCCCAGTCGCGGCGCCCCATCACGTTCGCGGATTTCGCGGCCATGAAGGCGGTGTCGGACCCGCAGCTTTCCCCCGACGGGCGGACGGTGCTCTACGCCGTCCGCACGACCGATGTGGATGCGAACCGCCGCGCGACCACGACGTACGTCGTGTCGTCAGGTGACGGCGCGGCACGCGCGTTCCCCGATGACACGACACACGCAACCGAGGCGCGCTGGTCGCCGGACGGGCGGAACGTCGCGTACGTCGCGGGCGGACAGCTCTGGGTGGCGAACGCCGACGGCGGCTCGCGCCGCCGCCTGACGACGCTGAACGGTGGCGCGAGCGGGCCGGTGTGGGCGGCGACGGGCGATCGGATCGCGTTCGTGTCCGCCGTGTGGCCCGAGTGCTCGACCGATGCCTGCAACGCGGCGAAGGACAAGGCCAAGGAGGAGAACAAGGTCAAGGCGCACATCGCCGACCAGCTCTTGTTCCGCCACTGGACTGCGTGGGACGAGGGCACGCGCTCGCATCTGTTCGTCGTCGCGCTCGATGGAACCGATGCGCCGCGTGACCTGACGTCCGGCGCGCGCTACGACGTGCCGCCGGGTCCGTTCGGCGGGAGCGAGGGGTACGCGTTCTCGCCTGACGGCCGCGAGCTCGCCTACACGGCGAAGGACCAGGGCCGCTCGGAGGCGTGGTCGACGGATGTGAATCTGTACGTCGTGCCGGTGACCGGTGGCACGGCGACGGTAGTTACGCGAGCGAACACGGGCGCCGACCAGAACCCGGTGTACTCGCCCGACGGGCGCTACATCGCGTATGGCTCACAGCGGAAGGCCGGGTTCGAGTCGGACCGGTGGCGGCTCATGTTGTACGATCGCGCGCGGAAGACATCGACGGAGGCGCTGCCACGGTGGGACCGCAACGCCGACGGCTATTTCTTCGCGCCCGATGGCCGCGCCGTCTACGTGGCGACGACCGATAAGGGGCGCGACAAGCTCTTCAGGGCCGAGCTCGGCGCGGCGGGCATCGCGGCGGCAGCGCCGACCGTCGTGATCGGCGAGTCGAACAACCTCGCGTTCTCGTTCTCGCGCGACGGACGTAGCGTGGTCTGGTTGCGCGATGCGACCGAGCGACCGCCAGAGGTGTACGCGGCGACGCTGAACGGCGCGCAGGCAAGCGAAGCTCGGCAAATCACGCACGTCAACGATGCGCTCGTGGCGCAGCTCGCGCTGAATCCGGCCGAGGTTTTCTGGTTCCGAGGCGCCGGCGGCGACAGCGTGCAGGGGTTCATCGTGAAACCGCCGCAATGGACGGCCGGGCAGAAGTACCCCGTGATCCTGCTCATCCACGGCGGCCCGCAGGGCGCGTGGCTCGACAACTGGCACTCGCGCTGGAACTACCAGTTGTTCGCGGCCACGGGTGCGGGCCTCGTGATCATCAACCCGCGCGGGTCCACCGGCTACGGGCAGAAGTTCGTGGACGACGTCTCGAAGGCGTGGGCCGGAAAGGTCTACACCGACCTGATGAACGGGCTCGATGCGGCGCTACGCCGCAACCCGTGGATGGACTCGACGCGCCTGGCCGCGGCCGGCGGATCGTTCGGCGGCTACATGGTGAACTGGATCGCGGGACACTCGAACCGGTTCAAGGCGCTCGTGACGCACGCGGGTCCGTTCAACCTCGAGAACATGTACGCGGCCACCGAGGAGCTCTGGTTCCCCGAGTGGGAGTACGGCGGCCCGTTCTGGGATCCGAAGGCGATGCGCGAGCAGTACCGCGTGTACTCGCCGCACCTGTACGCCGCGAAGTTCCGCACGCCGACGCTGGTGCTGAATGGCGAGCTCGATTATCGGGTGCCGTATACCGAAGGGCTCTCGATGTTCACATCGCTCCAGCGGCAGGGGGTGCCGAGCCGGCTCGTGGTGTTCCCCGACGAGGGACACTGGATCGCGAAGCCGCAGAACCAGCGGCTGTGGTGGGGCGAAGTACAGGGGTGGCTGACGCGATACCTGGGGAAGACGGCGAGTTAGGTTCGGCAATCCGCGACGAGCCTGCCGCTACGCCGTACGCCGCCTCGCGCCGCCAGTCAGGCGGGAATCAGCTCGATACGCTCGCTCCAAGCTTTGGTCTCGCTGCGCGGGACTCAGCTTGAACGACGATTGGGCGGACGGGGGAACGGCGAAACGGCCGGATCGGCTCCGTGCGCGTGATGTGTCATCCCGAGGGACGCCGCCGCCGGCGCGACGATGCCGGCCCGAAGGGTCCGGCGCGATGCGGCGCCGTGGCGCGCCTAACGAACTCCTCGTTTCCGCGCCGCCGCCGTCGGGTACGCGACGTCGGGCGGCGGGTCACCGTTAGGCCAGTCGGCTTCCTTGCCCTCGAGGTCGGGGCGGGGACGCGTGTTGATGTAGGTCGCGACGTCGAACGCCTGTTGCGGCGTGAGCGAGCCAGGCTTGTCGAACGGCATCGCCACGTGGATGAACGCCGCGGCGGTGCGCACGCGCGCCATGCCGGCGCCGATGTTGTACGAGTGCGGTCCCCAGAGCGGCGGCGCCACGTTCGTGCCCTGGCCGTCCGGACCGTGACACACCGCGCAGCGCGCGAACACCTCCTTCCCGCGCACCGTGTCACCCGGCAGCGGGTCGAGGCGCGGTATCCCCTGCCCCTCCACCTGCGCGCCGACCGGAATTCCGTACGAGAGGAACGCCAGATACGCGACGATGTCGCGCATCGCGCGGCTGTCGCGAGCGAGCGCGCGGCCGTTCATGCTCCGCTCGAAGCAGTCGTTGATGCGGTCCTCGATGATCTCGACCACCGCGCTCCGCGCCCGGTACTGCGGGAACCGCGCATACACGCCCACGTACGGCATCTTGTTCGGCTCGAGTCCGTCGCCAATGTGACAGCTCACGCAGCGCAGCTTGTTGCCGACGTTGTTCGGCAAGCTGTCTCGCGTGTTGGCGAGCAGCGCGCGCCCCCGCCGCACGGCGGCCAGCACGGACGTATCCCGAATCTCCGACTCGGACGGCACGCGGAACGGAACCGTTGACGGCCGCGTGGCGAGTGCCGCGGCTGCCACCACCTCGGGTGGCTTCGACGTGTCGCGCGCCGCGCTTGCGCGCGCCGCGCCCGCCCCCTCGCCGCGCGCGCAGGCCGCGACGCCGAGCGCGAGGACCACGCGCGCGCATCGCGCGCGCGACGTTCGGAGTGTGCGACGCGGATGCCGTCGGCGGGCCGCCAGCGGCACACCGGCCCCATGAACCACCGGAATGGCGTTCCTCACACCATCAGTGTCGCGCCGGCGCCGCCGTCTGTCCAGCGTACCCCGGGAACTCGGCCGCTCGGTGCAACGGCTGGAGCGCCTCGAACCCGCATGCCGACGGTGGCGGCGGCCGCCGCACTCCACCGCGCCCGTGCTCAGCGCTCGAGCCGGTACCCCGCCTTCCTGACCGTCAGTATGTGCTTGGGATCCGCGGGATCACGCTCGAGCTTGCGTCGCAGCTCGGCGATGTGCGTGTCCACCGTGCGGCTCACGACGACCGCGGAGTGTCCCCACACTTCGCGCATGAGCTCCTGGCGTGAGGCGACCGCGCCACGCCGGTGGAGCAGCGCCAGCAGCAGCTCGAACTCCATCGGCGCGAGATAGACCAGCACGCCGTCGCGCGTGACCGTTCGCGCCGCGCGATCCACTTCGACGTCGCCGAACCGCTCGGTGGGCGGTGGCAGCTGCACGCGCGCGGCGCCGGTAGCGCGGCGCAACAGCGCCTCGATGCGTGCGAGCAGTTCCAGCACGCCGAACGGCTTCGTGACGTAATCATCGGCGCCGTTGCGGAATCCGATGACCTTGTCGGCTTCCTCGCCTCGCGCGGTGAGAATCAGCACGGGGCGCTCGAATCCTTCCGCGCGCAGCGCGCGCAGTACGCGATAGCCGTCCATCCCCGGCAGCATCAGGTCGAGGATGACGAGATCGGGCGGCCAGTCCCGCGCGCGCGCGAGCCCGCTCGGCCCATCACCGGCAACCAGAACCTCGTAGCCCTCGATCTCGAGATTGTTGCGCAGGCCGAACGCGAGATCGGGGTTGTCTTCGACGACGAGAACGCGAGTCATGAGCCGCGCCGGATACGCGGGGACACCGGTGCATCGGGAAGGGGGAACGGGGAGCCGGGAACCCGGGCGGCTCGCGGCGTGTCGCCTGAAGCCCCCGGTTCCCCGTTCCCCCTTCCCCCGTCCCGCTCAGCCATGGCCGACAGTTCGACTACGAATCTCGCCCCCTTCCCCGGAGCGGGCTCGGTCCAGACGCGGCCGCCGTGCAAGGAGACAAGCTGGGCGACGACGGCGAGCCCGATGCCGCTCCCCGCTACCGCCGCGCGCACCGCACTCTCGAGACGTTGGTACGGCTCCCAGACCCGCTGACGGTGCTCCGGCGGAATTCCGGGCCCCTCATCGTCGACCACGATGCGCGCGCGGTCCCCGACGCGTCGTAGCGTGATCGTCACCGTCTGCCCGGCCGGCCCGTACTTCACCGCGTTGTCGAGCAGGTTCAGCAGGATCTGGCGGAGCGCGCTCGGATCGACCACGCACACCACGTCGTTCTCGAGCGCGGTCTGGATGGCCACGTGGCGCGCGCGTGCGACCGGCGCGAACGCTTCGACGGCTTCGCGCACCTGTGACGCGAGCTCCACCTGCACCGGTGCCAGCCGGATCGCCTCCCGCTCGGCGCGCGAGAACTGGAGGATGTTCTCGACCAGATGCGTTAGGCGTCGAGCCTCCTGGTCGACGATCTGGAGCGAGCGGCGTCGCTCCTCGTCGCTGCGCACGCGGCCGAGCAACAGCGTCTCGGCGAACATGCGGACCTGGGCGAGCGGCGTCCGCAGCTCGTGCGACACACTCGCGATGAAGTCGGAGCGCAGCCGCGCCAGCTCGCTCTCGCGCCGAAGCTGCATCACGCCGATGGCCGCCAATGCCACACTCAGGGCCAGCACGCCGAGCAACAGCGGCAGCCGCTCGCTCGGCGGCTCGCCGATGAGCAGCGTTTTCGCCAGGTTGGGACGGAGCGCGATCACACTCTTCAAGCCGCCGAAGTAGTCGAGCTTGTAGAAGCCGGTGTACGTGGGCGGATACTGCACGGCCGATCGATAGATCTCGTGCCCGCCGCCGTCGAACACGCGAACGGAGAAGATCGAGTCGTTCGAGACCGAGTCGTTCGGCACGCCGCCGGTGAGCGACGGCGGCAGAATGGCGTAGTGCGTCATCACCTTCTTCAGCCCGGTCGCGGCGAACTGGGCGAAGCACAGCTCGAACCCGTACGCGACGGCCGGCTGTCCGGCCCGGTTGCGCTTGAGCTGGTAGACGATCGCGTGCGGCTTCCCCGCCACGCTGCCCGACACCACCTCGTACACCCAGTCGGGCTTGTACGTGGTCGCGTTCTTCGGGAGCGTGTCGAGCATCCAGCGGCGCATCGATGCCGGTGGCGTCTCACCGCTCGTCACGAAGGAGCCGTCGCGCAGGTCGAGGCGGAAGAAATAGCGCGACGAGTCGCGCGCGCAAAGAAGGTGTGAGGATTTTTCCTGATCGAGAATCGACGGCGGTGGAAGCGGGCCGTCGAGGTCGCGCGCGTCGATGGCGGCGGCCGGCCCGAACGCCCACGCCAGCGTCGAGTAGAGCGCTTCCTTCGCGCTGACCGAGAACTCCCACGCCGCGAACTTCGCGTAGTCGCGGATGGCGCGCTCCGCCGTCGCCCGGTGCGAGCGCGCGGCGTCCCATGCTTCGTACGCGAGGAACGTCGCCAGCGCGACGGTGAGCAGCAGAATCGCGACCAACGACCTGGTTCGCGACCGCACGCCGCGGGAGGGCTGGGGCTGGGGCATCGCGTGCACGGTACATCGCCGGCCGGGATCTCGGCAACTCGCGGTGCGTTCGCGGCCGTCGCGATTGTCAGGGGCGTGTCAGCGGCCGGGGCGCGGGGCTCGGGGATTCAAGGGGTCAGAGTCGTTTCTTCAAGGGGTCAGCGTCGTTGAAACCTCCAGTTTCAACGACGCTGACCCCTTGAATCACTTTGAATCATGCCCCCCTTTCAGAATCCCGTCGCGGATCCTCACCGCCTTTGCCGATGCATTCGGGTCGAGCTCGAGATGCCCCTCCGTTCGCGTTGCCAGACGGATCGTCATCTGCACGTCCATCGTGCGGTCGCCGCGACGGATCTTCACCGGCACCGTCGTGCCTTCGGCGCGACCGTACCGATTCCGGAACTGTTCGCCGAACGACTGGTCGCGCACCGTGATCTCGCCCACCTGAACGAGATAGTCGCCGGGCTGGATGCCCGCTGCTTCGGCGGCGCTGCCGGGCTGCACCTCCATCACGCGCACGCCTGACGAGTCGGGTGCACTCGACACCCCGAGCCGCGGCTCCTGAATCGTGTCCACGCGGAGGCGAAAGCCGGCGAGCGGCAGCACCGTCTCGAACGGCAGCGGCTCGCGACCGTCGATGTACTTCGCGTTGAAGTCGCCGAACGATTTGCCGCCGGCCGCACGGCTCACCGCGCCCCACCACTGCTCGCCCGTGAAGCCCGTCCACTTCTGCTTGTACGTCGTCTGGTAGAGCTCGCGGAACACGTCGTCCAGGCCCTTCCTGTTGTCACTCGCATCGCGGATGAGGATGTCGAGCAGCAGTCCGGCGAGCGATCCCTTCTGGTAGTAGATGTAGCCCGTGCCGTCGGTCGGGTGGATCCACGTCGAGAGTGACGCGTCCTCCAGCGCCACCGGCGGCGTGGCGCTCACCTCCTCGATCTTCCCCTGCGTGAGAATCTTGAACCCGGTCGTGTCCACGATCCCCGCGCGCGACAGCACGACGTCGGAGTAGTAGTCGGTGATGCCCTCGCTCACCCACAGCCACGTCGTCGGCTGCGGTTGCGAGTAGCGATACGGAACCATGTCGGCCGGACGCAGGCGCTTCACGTTCCACGCGTGGATCATCTCGTGCGCCGTGATGGACGGGAACAGCACGCTCTGCACGAGCAGCGGCGTGTAGATGCCGAGGTGCGAGTTCTGGTGCTCGAGCGCGCTGCCGCCGCCCGACGTGGAGTCGAACACGATGAACGTCGTATACGTGTCGAAGGGCGTGTCGGCAAAGACGTCGCTCATCGCGGGCAGCATCTTGCGCTGATGCTCCCAGAACATCGAGCGCGCGGGGCCCTGCAGACTTCCCTTCGGCCACGAGGCCAAGCGCACCCACCTGTTCGCGATCTGGGTGCTGTCCACGTCGTACTCACCCACGAAGAACGGCATGTCCACGAGGTCGTGATAGTTCGCCGCGGTGTACGTGCGCGCGGCACCCGCCGGCTTCATCCCCGTGGTCACCTGCCACGACGGGTCGGTCTTCACGGTGACCGTGGCCGAGTAGTCGGTGGGGCGCCCCTCGGGAAAGAGGAAGATGTTCGTGCCGTTGAAGAACGCGAAGTTGCCGCGCGCCCACGCGATGGCGTTGTCGAGCGAGTCGGCGAGATAGTCGAACGTGACGGTCACGTTGCGTGCGCCGTCGGTGCGGATGCGCCAGGTGTCGTAATCGAGCTTGTCCCAGCGCAGCGCCCGCCCGCCCGACGCGGCGGCAAAGCTCGAGACCCAGCGGGCGAAGTTCGAGATCTCGTAGGCCCCCGGCGTCCACGCGGGCAGCGACAACAGCACGGGCTCCTTCCCGGCGACGTCGAACGTCATGCCGACGCGCAGCGTGCGCATGGGTGCGGTCGCCGGGTCGAACGTGACCTCGTAGCGCACACCGCTGATCGCGGCCGACTGCTCGGGAGCATTGGCGGAAGGGCGTGCCTGCGCCCGGAGCGCGGACACGGATAACGCGAGCGCCGCGACGGTCGCGGCGGGGAGCAAACGACGGTGCGAGCGCATGCAGTGCCCCGAGGAAAGGGATGAGGTCGCCCTCAATGTAGCCGAGCGACTCGTCGAGGTGTGCATGAATCGGGCTGTCAGGACGTCTCCCGGCAGAGCGACCCGTGCAAGAGAGTGCCGGCGCTCCGACGCGCGGTGGCGCCAACCGGCCGCCCCGCACGCGATCAACGCGGCCGGCCCCATACCATGCGCCATCCATCGCTTCGTCTCCGACAGCTCCCCGCCCTTCGTTCGCGGCGCGCGCGACACCTGCTCGGCGCGGTCATCGCGATCTTGTCCCTCGTCACCCTCGCGGTCTCGTGCTCGGACCGTGGCGCTTCGGTCGCCGACTCCACATCGCGCGTCGCGGCTGCCGCCGCCGCGGTGTCGACCGCGGACGTGGCATCCGGTGCCCCGGTCGTGGTCACGGGACGGAACGAGGCGGTCCGCGGCAGCATCGGCGGCTACTCGGCGGCTGTCGCGCCAGCTCGCCAGGCCACGGACGAGGCGCAGGAGAAGGTAGCCGGGCAGAGTGGTTCGGCACCGCCGGTCGCGCCGAGTCCCTCGGCGTTGCCGGGCACCGCACAGACCACGCAGGTGTCGGCGTCGTCGATGATCATCCGCAACGGGTACGCGGGCATCGAGGTGGACTCGCTCGACACGGCCATCGCACGGGTGCGCGCCCTCGCCCAGCGCGTCGGCGGATTCGTCGCCAACACGACCGTGCAGGGTGGGCGCGACCAGCTTCGCTCCGCCTCGCTCGAGGTCAAGGTTCCGGCCGAGCGATTCGATGAAGCCCTCTCGGGACTGGCGCCCATCGGCAAGGTGGAGTCGGTGAACGTGAACGCGCAGGACGTGGGCGAGGAGTACGTGGACATCGCAGCGCGCGTCGAGAACGCACACCGGCTGGAGTCGCGCCTCATCGCGCTGCTCGCCAACCGCACGGGGAAGCTGCAGGACGTGCTGTCGGTGGAGCGAGAGCTCGCGCGCGTGCGCGAGGAGATCGAGCGCTACGAGGGGCGGCTTCGCTTCCTGCGGGCGCGGGTGGCGATAAGCACGCTCACGGTGAGCGTCCACGAGCGCGCGCCGATCATCGTGCCGGTCGCCGGCGATGGCCCGATCGTCGTGGCGTTCCGCGAGGCGTGGCGCAACTTCGTCGGCTTCGTCGCGGCGATCATCGCGAGCCTCGGGGTGGTGATCCCGTTAGGCGCGCTGGTGTTCCTGGGCTGGCTGGGGGTGCGGCGCTGGGCGCCCTGGCGGCCGAACGGTGGCACGCCGCCGGCGACGGAGGCAGAGGCGAGATCCTGATGCCGGACCCCGGGGATGTGTGGAATGCTCCAGCGGCGTCGGAGCGCCCTCACACCAATGCAAGACTCTTCGCGGGCATGCGAGCAGCCAGGGTTCCGCTTTGCCGCAGCGCGTGTCGGCCCGGCGCTACGATGGGTGCGCCGGGCCGACGGGAGGCGTGGTCGCCCGAAGGCCATCGGGCCTGCCTCATCGCGTCGGACCCAGGCGGGATGGTGTGTCCCAAAAGGTCCGGCGCGATGACGCCGGCCCGATCGCGGCGCGACGCCGGCTGGCGGCCGCACGCCCGGCGATGGACCAGAGGTTCGCACGGCCATCGACCGGTCACCGCCAGCTCGCTAGTGCGGGGTGTTCATCCGCGCGACCGTCCCCGGCGACGCGCGGTCGTCGACTCGCTCGCCCGTGCGGGGCGGGAGCCGCTCCGCCATCAGCGCGACGGCGAATCGCTGGGCCTCGGAGATCCGCTCGACCTCGATCGCGATGGCGTCCACCGCGGTCTCGAGCCGTTCCATGCGCTTCTCGTCCAGTGGAGCGGCAGCCCGAGGCCTCGCCCGCGAGCCCATGCGCCAGAGGACGCGAGTCCCCAGACCGATGGCCACGAACGAGGCGACCGACACGACGATCACCGTCATGACCTGCGCGAACATCAAGACGTCTCCGTCCATTCGAAACTCCCGGGCGAGTGAGGGGCGATGGTACCGGGCAACCCTACGCGGCATCGCCGCGCCAGGTTCCGGAGCGGCCTCGGCGGCCGCGGCACGTCCCCGGCGAGCGAACGCGCCCGCGATCGGCGTTAGGCATCCGGTACCGGCACCGGCGCCTGCCCCGCGGCCTTGCGCTTCGCGTTCAGCCCCACGAGTCCCGTCGTCTTCAACGCGGTCCACGCCTGCACGGTCGCCCGCGCGTCCGCCCGCGCCTTCGCGGCGGTCTGCATCTGACCCGCTGTCGGCGCGACGTCGGCACCCTGCATGGCCATGGCCGCGTTCATCAGGGCGTTGCCGGCGCTCTCGAGCGTCGGCGATGCCGCACCGCCCGCGCCGAACTGGCCCCCGCCGAACCCGCGACCGCGTCGCCCGCCCGCCGGCGCCGGCGCGAGCGCTTCCACCTGCGCCTTGAACGCCGCGACCTCGTCACCGGGTATCGTGGCGAGCTGCATGACGAGCGCGCGCGCCTGCGTGTACGCCGCGTGCGCCGCCACCGCGTCGTCATACAGCTCCCTCGTGAGGGTGTTCAGCCGGGCGAGCGCGGTCGGCGGCGTCTTCACGCGCGGGTCGAGCCGCAGCCTGAGCGACCGCGTATAGCGCTTGCCGTCCACCGTTAGGCGCACGGTGTACGCGCCCGGCGGCGCCCACGGCGAGTACGGCAGGTCGTACGTGTGATGCGGCACCGCGCCCGTCGCGCCCTCACCGCCGGCGTCGGGATCCTCGCCGATCGGGTCGAAGCGCAGATCCCAGCTGAACCGGTGAAAGCCTGCGCGCGCGGACAGCCTGACCGGCGGCGCTGGCCAGTACAGCGGCAGGGCGCAATCCGGCGCGGCGGGGTTCTGCTGGCAGACCTTGTCGTACGCCGCTGGGTCGAGCGCGGGGTGCGGGTCTCGCACCCGATCGGCACTCGAGTAGTGGCGTACGACCTTGCCCGCCGCGTCCACGATCTCGAGCGTGACCGGAGCGGACGCGTCCGTCGCGAGATTGTAATCGATGATGCCGCCCGGCAGCGGATTCTCACCCGCGGGCAGCTCCGGCGGCCAGGGCGTGGGATCGTTGGTGCCGAACCGGACGCGCACCGCCGTCGCGGGCTCGAACAGATAGGCGTTCCCCGCCGCCTGCGCCGAACGAGCCTCGGCCGCCTGACGCAGCGGCGTCAGGTCGTCGAGAATCCAGAAGCCGCGGCCGTGCGTGCCGGCCACCAGATCGGAGCAGACACAGGTGCTGTCGTCCTTCACCTGGATGTCACGCACCGAGATCGCCGGCATGTCGAACTTGAGCGACTCCCAGTGGTCGCCATCGTCGAACGACACCCACACCTGCAGCTCGGTCGCCGCGTAGAGCAGTCCCCGCTTGCGCGGATCCTCGCGAATCGCGTTCGCCACGGCGCCGGGGGCGATCCCGGTGTTGATCTCGGTCCACGTCTTCCCGCCGTCGTGCGTGCGCCAGAAATGCGGGTTCAGGTCGTCGAGACGCAGCGTGTTCGCGGCAGCATACGCGGTGAGGTTGTCGAAGTGGCCCGCGTCGATGTTGAAGATACGCGTCCACGGCTTGATCGCTGGCGGCGTCACGTTCGTCCACGTCGCGCCGCCGTCCGTCGTCACCTGGATGTTGCCGTCGTCGGTGCCGGCCCAGATCACGTTCACGCTGCGTGGCGACGGCGCCAGCGCGGTGATGCTGCCTAACGGCACTGGCGTCACCGTGCTCGCGTACTTGCCGGCGTTGGCCGGGACCTCCCACGTCTGGCGCGCCAGGTCGGAGCTGATGCGCGTCCACGTGTGGGCGCGGTCGGTGGACTTCCACACCACGTTCGACGTGTAGAACAACACGTTCGGATCGACCGGCGACCACGCGATGGGCATCGTGCGCACGTTCCGCCCGAACCCGCCGCCGCGCTGCTCGGCGCTCGGCCCCACGTTCGTCGTCTGGCCGGTCTTCCGATTGTAGAGCGAGACGTTGGTCCGTGCGCTCCCGTAGACGAGGTCCGGGTCCTTCGGGTCGGGCGCCGCGACGCCGTACTCCTGGATGTTGGCCGGGTGCCAGTCATGGAACGTGATCTCGCCATCCATCGAGCGGCTGTCCACGCACGCGGAGCCGGCGTCCTGCTGCCCGCCGCACACGCGGTACGGGAACGCGTTGTCGGTGGTGACGTGATACATCGCGGCCGTCGGCTGCGTGTACCAGTTGCTCCACGACGCGCCGCGATTGACCGAGATCACGCCGCCCTGGTCGGCGACGGCGAGGATGATCCGCGGGTCGTTCGGGTTGACCCAGATCTTCTGATAGTCGTCACCGCCGGGCGCGCCGCGCACGGCCGACCAGGTCAGCCCGCCGTTCTCCGTCCGCCACATCACCACCGACGCGCTGTAGACGACGTTCTCATCCTTCGGATCGACGGTGACCGTCGGCAGATCGCCACCCCCGATGCGGGCGAGCGGGCGGGGATCGACCTTCACGCCTCCGGCACCCGGCGCAGCGTTCGCGACAGGCGTCCAGTGCTCGCCGCCGTCCGCCGACTTGTAGAAGCCCACGACACCCGTCGTGGTGTTGGCGCCGCGCCCGCCGGCACCGCCGTCGGGCGGCGTGCCCGCGACCGTCGCGTAGAGCGTGCGCGGGTTGCTCGGCGCCACGGCGATGTTCGCCTGGATCACGCTCGGCAGCCCCCCGGTGAGCTGCTTCCAGGTGGTGCCGCCGTCGGTGGACTTGAAGATCCCGTTTCCCGCGCCGCCGAAGCCCTGCCCTTCGATGAAGCTCTGTTGCTGCTGCCACAACGTGGCGTACACGGTGTTGGGCTCCGACGGGTCGATGCGGACGTCGTTCCCGCTCGTGTACTCGTCCTTGAACAATACCTTCTGAAACGTCCGGCCACCGTCGGTCGAGCGGAAGATGCCGCGCTCGGCGTTAGGCCCGTACGGGTGCCCGAGCGCCGCCACGAAGAGCCGGTTCGGGTCCTTCGGATCAACGTCGATCATCGCGATCATCTGCGTGTCGCGGAGGCCGAGGTGCGTCCACGTCTTTCCCGCGTCGGTGGACTTGTAGACGCCGTCGCCCACCGCGAGATCGGGCCGGATGATCCCCGCGCCCGTCCCGACGTATATGACGTTGGGGTCCGACGGCGCGACCGCGATCGCGCCGATGGAGCCCGTCGGCTGGTCGTCGAACAGCGGCTGCCAGGTGGACCCGAAGTCCGTGGAGCGCCACACGCCCCCGTTGTCGAACCCGATGTAGAACACGTTCGGCTGGCTCGGCACACCGGCGAGGGCGCGCGCTCGGCCGGCGCGCGTGGGGCCGATCTGGCGCCAGTGCAGCGCGCGCGAGTTGTCGGTTCGTTGCGCGGCGGCGGGGGACGTCGAGGCCGCACAGAGAACGAGGGCGAACGTGACGCGGGCGAGTGGTGTTCGCATCGTGCTGATTCTCGCAGAGGGGCGGGGGTCGGCTAACGGATCGGTCACGTCGGGGTCGAACCAGAGGGCCGGGAAACGGCGCAACCGGCCGGCTGCGGCACGGCCGAGCGACTCATCGCTCGCAGGGCGATCGAGGCGGGCCTAACGCGGCCACCCGGTTTGCGGCAGCCGCGACGTGAGCTTCAGCGCATTCTGATAGTACACTTTCTTCAGCACGCTGTCGGGAAGGTCGATGCCGTACAGCTTCCAGAACGCGTGATAGCCGCGGTAGTAATCGAAGTAGTCGTCGCGCGTCTCGAACACGCGCCAGTAGTACGGATACTCCTCGGGCTGGAAGGAGTCCTTCCCGAACAGAATGCGGTCCTGGAACTGGACGAAGAAGTCGTGCGCGGCGCGCGGCTGCCGCCCGATGTCGTAGAGCACCGCACCGACCTCGGTGTACACGTTCGGCAGCTCGGTCAGGAGCTTTCCAAGCCGGCCGAGATCGTTGGCATGCCACCCCATGTGGGCGATCACGAACGTGGTCCGCGGATGCCGGCGCAGCAGGTTGTCCCGCTCGGTCATGAGCTCCTCGAAGCTCGGGAACTGCTCCGGCGGGTAGCGGCGCCCGGGGAACAGCGCCAGCTCGAGCCACCGCTCGTTCTCGTAGTCGATCGACTGCCAGAACTCCTGCGGATCGGCGGTGTGGATGAACACCGGGATCCGGAGCCGCGCGCATGCCTCCCAGATGGGGTCGAGCGCGGGATCGTCGATGCGGAGTCGCGTCCCATCGGCCTTCTTGATGGACAGGCCAAAGCTCTTCGAGATCTCGCCCACGCCGACCGCCCCCGCCGCGATGTCGGATTCGAGCTGCGCGACGGCCTTCTCCGCCCACCCGGGGCCCACGTTTCGGAAGTCGATGCCCGCGAGCACCCGCACGCGGTCCTTCATCCCCGGCGACGAACGGATGGTGGCGAGCGTGCGCGCCAGCGCCTCCCCGGACATGTTGTTCGCGGCGACCATGAGCCGCACGTTCAGGCTGTCGAGCGCCGCTCCGAGCTGGTCCAGCCCCTCGCTCGAGCCGAGCAGCCCCTGCGGGTGCCCGTGAAAGTCGATGGCCGGGTACTTCGCCTTCGGCACTCGATGAGCGCCCGCGACGAGCGTCGACCGCGGCCGATAATCCAGGATACTCGGCGGCGGCAGCTCCGGCGCCTGGCACATCCGCGGACGAACCTCCGTGGTGCCGGCAGGACACGCCTCTCCTGGTTTGATGGGCGTACCGCGCGCCCCGGGTCCGCCGGGGCGGCCACCCGCTGTCTGCTGCGAAGCAGCGGCACCACCGAGGAGGAATACCGCGGTCACGCCGACGACGACGGACTTGCTGCGCATGGAAGCTCCTGACGGACGTGTGATCCGGCAATCTGCCACGCACGAGACCGCCCCGGAACCCCGCGCCAACCACGGCGCGACGCGTGCACGGGCGCGCCGCCGCCTAACGACCTCCGGCAGCCCGGGGCGTCGCTCCGCCGGCATACCACCGGGCTCCCGGGACCGGTACACCGGGCGCAGGGCCCCGCGGGGGCGCTGGAGCGCTCGCATCGCCTCCCCGCATGTCCGCGCGTGGGCTACTTTCTCGATGGCGCTCCCGGCCGGGGGCGCCGTACGACCACCCGCGTTCGCTCTCGACTCCTATGCGCCTTCACCGTTTCGCCCTGGTGCTGCTCGCGGCGCCGGCTCTCTCACTCCCTTCGGGGCAGGCTTCCGCACAGCCGCCACGCCAGCTCACCGCCGATGACTACGCCCGCGCCGAGCGATTCCTCGGCGCCACCACGGCACCGCTGGTCACCGGCATCGGCGTGCGACCGACCTGGCTCGGCGATGGACGGTTCTGGTATCGCACCACCGTTCCCAACGGAACGGCGTTCTTCGCCGTCGACCCCGTTCGGCACACGCGCGAAGCGGTCTTCGACCAGGCGCGGCTCGCGTCGGCGCTCGCCGCGGCATCCGGCGGCAGAGTGGACGGCAGCCGGCTTCCGTTCCAGACGTTCGAGCTCGCGAAGGACGGCCGCTCGATCACCGTCAGCGTGCAGAACCGCCGCTGGAGCTGCGATCTCCAGCGCTACGCCTGCGCCCCCGGCGACTCGACTCCGGCCAGCCGCCGCGCTCCGCAGAACTCGAGCGTGTCGCCCGACGGGCGGTGGGCGGCGTTCATCAAGGACTACAACCTGTGGGTCCGTGCTCTCGCGACCGGCAAGGAGACGCAGCTCACCACCGACGGTATCAAGGACTTCGGCTACGCCACCGACAACGCCGGGTGGACGCACAGCGACCGCCCCGTCGTCACGTGGTCGCCGGACTCGCGACGCATCGCGACCTTCCAGCACGACGGCCGCGGCGTACGCGACATGTATCTCGTGTCCACGAACGTCGGCAGTCCGCGGCTCGAATCATGGAAGTACCCGATGCCCGGCGACAGCGTGACCTTCCGCATCAGCCGGGTGATCATCAACCTGAGCCCCGATGGACAGCCCCGCGTGGTGCGGCTCCAGATGCCGCCGGACGCGCATCGCTCGACGGTGTCCGATCACGTCGCCTGCGGCGGCGAGATCTGTGACGTGCGGTGGTACCCGGACGGGTCGCACCTCGCCTTCATCTCGAGCGCGCGCGACCACAAGAGCGCGTGGTTCCGGGTGGCCGACGCGGAGACCGGCGAGGTGCGCACGCTCTTCGAGGAGCGCATGCCGACGCAGGTCGGCGACGCGTCGCTCCCCGAGAACCTCTGGCGCGTGCTGCCCGCGTCGAACGAGCTGATCTGGTGGTCGCAGCGCGACAACTGGATTCACCTCTACCTCTACGACCTCACCACCGGTCGCCTCAAGCACCGCATAACGAGCGGCGAAGGGAACGTCGAGGAGGTCGTGCGTGTGGACGAGAAGGCGCGCACGATCTACTTCATGGGACAGGGGAAGGACCCGGGACGCGACCCGTACTTCCAGCACCTCTACCGGATCGGGTTCGACGGTCGCGGCCAGACGCTGCTCACGCCGGAGAACGCGAACCACGTCGTGTCGGTCTCGCCCGACGGCAGGTATTTCGTCGATTCCTATTCCACGCCCGACACGCCGCCAGTCGCCGTGCTGCGTGACGCGAACGGGCGGGTCCTCCAGACGCTCGAGCGCGCGGACATCTCGCGCCTGGTCGCCACCGGCTGGAAGCCGCCGATGCCGATCCGGATGAAGGCGCGCGACGGCAAGACCGACATCTACGGTCTCATGTACACGCCGTCGAAGATGGATTCGACGAAGAAGTACCCGATCGTCAACCACATCTATCCGGGACCGCAATCCGGGAGCGTGGGCACGCGCAGCTTCTCGCCGGCACGCGGCGACAATCAGGCGTTGGCCGAGCTCGGGTTCGTCGTCGTCGAGATCGACGGCATGGGGACGCCAGGGCGCTCGAAGGCGTTCGCCGACGCGTATTACGGCGACATGGGGGACAACACGCTCCCCGACCAGGTGGCCGGCATGAAGGAGCTGGCGCGGCAGTACGCGTTCATCGACATCGACAAGGTCGGCATCTGGGGCCATTCCGGCGGCGGGTTCGCCACGGCAGACGCGATGTTCCGCTTCACGGACTTCTTCGACGTCGGCATCGCGGAGTCGGGCAACCACGACAACCGCAACTACGAGGACGATTGGGGCGAACGCTACCAGGGGCTGCTCGTGAAGGACGGCACCTCGGACAACTACGCCGACGAAGCCAACCAGACGCACGCGAAGAACCTGAAGGGCAAGCTCATGCTCGTGCACGGCGAGATGGACGACAACGTGCCGCCGTACAATACCCAGCTCGTGGTGGACGCGCTGGTCAAGGCGGGGAAAGATTTCGATCTCATCATGCTGCCGAACGCGCGGCACGGGTACGGCCAGGACAGCAATTACATGATGCGCCGCCGGTGGGACTACTTCGTGAAGAACCTGCAGGGGGCGGAGCCGCCGAAGGAGTATCAGATCGGGAAGCCGCCGATCGTGCCCTAGCCGTCTCCCACAGGCGCAGGGCTCCGCCACGGGACGTCGGCGCGAACATCCCCGATCGGGCAGGCTCATCCCATCGGGTCGCGCTGCTGCCGACGTCGTCCTAACGAGTCGCGGCGTGCCGGCCGGGGCGTGCCCTCTGGCACGCCTCTGGCGCCTCCACCAGCGCCCATGTCGGTCGTCGTATGAGCCACACCGAACGGTTCGGCCGCCGCTACTCGGACCGCCCCGATGACCCGCAGACGCTCGCGCGGGTCGTGGACCGGAACATCCAGGCGCTCCTCGAGCGCGAGCGGCAGGAGGAGCGCGCCAAGAGCGCCGAGACCCGGGTCGCGGACGCGATCACGCGGTTCACCGGACGCATGCGCTTCGTCTACATCCACCTGGTCCTCTTCGGCGCGTGGGTGGTGATCAACCTCGGCTGGACGCCCTTGCCGCGCTTCGACCCCACCTTCGTGGTGCTGGCGATGTTCGCCTCGGTCGAGGCGATCTTCCTCGCCACGTTCGTGCTCATCAGCCAGAACCGGATGCAGGCGCTGGACGACCGGCGTGCCGACCTCGACCTGCAGGTGAGTCTCCTCACCGAGCACGAGCTCACGCGGCTCATCAAACTCGTCTCGGATATGGCCGAGCGAATGGGAGTCCAGGCGGCGCACGACCCCGAGCTCGCGGAGCTCAAACGCGATGTCGCGCCGGAGAAGGTGCTCGAGCGCATCGAGGCCAGCGAGGACGCGGTGCGGCGTGCCGACTGAGCCGGCGCCGCGCCGGAGTGCGTGGCGCCGGCTACTCGCTTCGTACATCGCGGCCGCTCTCGCCCTCGCGTGCACGCCACGGCCAGTGTCGCGCGCGCCGGTCTCGAACCCGGCGGCGCCGAGCGCGCGCGTGGGCGTCGTCGCGAAGCGGCTCTCCTTCGCGGTGCTCGAGGACTACGACAAGGGCGAGGACCTGCGCGAGGTCGCGCGCGACTTCGCGCTCATGCGCGAGCTGGGGGTGACGACCTGGCGCGGTAGCTTCGGCTGGGACGACTACGAGCCCGAGCGCGGTCGCTACGACTTCGAGTGGCTGCACCGGTTCGCAGAGCTCGCGGAGCGCGAGGGGATCGCGCTCCGCCCGTACATCGGCTACACGCCGGCGTGGGCCGCCGCGGGCGGCACCGACCGCGACGCGTGGAACGACCCGCCGGCGCGCATCGAGGACTGGTACCGCTTCGTTCACGCGCTCGTCACCGCGCTGCGGCGCCACCCCAACATCCGCTCCTACGAGATCTACAACGAGGAGAACGTCCGACAGTGGTGGGACGGCACGCCCGCCCAGTACAACGCGGTGCTCGCGCGCGGCGCCGCGGCCATCCGCGACGCGGACCCGGACGCCGAGGTCTTGTTAGGCGGGATGGTGTGGCCCGACCTCGACTTCCTCGAGGCGGCGTGCGTGACGTACCGGAACGCGAACGCCTTCGACGTCGTTCCGTTCCACGCGTACCCCGAGACCTGGACCCCTGACTCCGTGACGGTCGAGAACTACCTCGGCCCGGCCTTCGCCGATTCGTTCGTCGCGTTCGTGGACGCGCAGTGCGGACGGAAGCCGATCTGGATCAACGAGACCGGCTTCGCGACCGTCCCCGGCAAGACCGAAGAGCAGCAGGCCGAGTGGTGGGTGCGGGCCATCGCCACCTTCGCCGCCGAGCCGCGGGTGGAGCACATCGGCGTCTACGAGCTCAAGGATCTGCGCACGGGCAGTCCGGTGATCGGAGACCAGCCGAACTATCACCTCGGACTCATGCGGGTGGACCGCACGAAGAAGCTCGCGTTTCACACGGTGGATCTGCTCACCGACCTGCTCGGCACCGGGACGCTCACCGTCGCCGACGCCGAGCTGGGGGCGGAGGTGACCGCGGGGCGCGCCGAGCGCCTCTACCACCATCTCCTCGTGCGCCCCGACAATCGTCAGGTGCTCGTCGCATGGGATCGCGCGGGCGCGCCCACGCTTCGGCTGCACCTGACGAGACCCGGAGCGCGGGTGGTCGAGTTCGCGCTCGACGGAGAGGAGCACCCGTACGACGCGTTCGATGGCCGGACGCTGCGCGACGTGCGACTCGAGCCGGGGCGAGTCAGGATCTTCGAAGTCCTCCCCTGAGCGGGCATGCGCATTGCCACCCACGCGTGTCCTTCGACGGCGATGACGATGACCGACAGCAACGAGCGCAACGACCGCGACGAGGAGTCCACGTACTCCGGGAAATTCCGATCTCGCTTCGCCTCCACGGTGTCCTCGCTTACAGCGCGGCGGCGCGCAACCGCTGTTACGGATTGACGGCGCTCACGTTCGTCGTCGCCGCGCTCAACCAGTGGAACGCCGAGACCTGAGAGGCGTGCAACGCTGACGAGCGTCCTGCGGGCGCCGCCTCACTCCTCTCGCAGCGCCAGCGTCGGATCGGTCCGCACGGCACGCCGTGCTGGCAGCCAGCTCGCCGCGAGCGCCACCCCCGCCAGCAGGAGCGTGATCGTGGCGAAGGTCGGCGGGTCCGTGGGGCGCACGCCGTAGAGCAGACGCCCCATGACTCGCGTCGCCAGCAGCGCGCCGGCGATCCCGATCGCCAGGCCGATGAGCGCGAGCCGCATCCCCTGCCCCACGACGAGACGGAGGACGTCACCGGGCCGCGCGCCCAGCGCCATGCGAATGCCGATCTCGCGCGTGCGCCGCTTCACCGCGTACGACATGATGCCGTAGATGCCGATGGCCGCCAGTGTGAACGCCACGGCGCCGAACACGCCGAGCAGGAGCATCGTGAAGTGCGGCCCGGCCACGGAGAGATCCACCATGTCCGTCATGCTCCGCACGCCGATGATGGCGATGAGCGGGTCCAGCTCCCGGACCGCGCGCCGCGCCGGCGGTGCCAGCGACAGTGGGTCGATGGCGGTGCGGAGCACGACGTACATCGCGCGCTCGGTGCCGCCGGCTGCCGTGGGGAGCTGGTCGTGCAGGACGAAGATCTCCATCGGCACCGGCTCGGCGAGCCCCATGCTGCGGACGTCACGCGCGACACCGATGATCGTGATCCACGGCAGCTCGGACGAGAAGCGTACCTGCTGTCCAACCGGGTCCGCGTTCGGCCACAGCGAAACTGCCATCGTCTCGTTGATCACCGCCACGGGCGCTGACGACGGCCCATCCTGAGCGCCGAAGAACCGGCCGCGGACCGCGGCGATGGCGAGCACGCGGAAGTAGTCGCGTGTGACGGCGCGGACGTTCGGGGATGGCGCTGCCTGCCCCCGCTCTGGCGTCCGCCCCGCGATCGCGACGTCCCAGTTGTTGCCTCCCGAAACCGGCGGCAGATCCGACGCGGCGGCGGCGACGCGTACGCCCGGAAGCGCGGCCATGCGCGCAACGAGCTGCTGGTAGAACGTGGTGGTCGCCTGCGGGTCGTACCGCGACGGGGGCACCGCGAGATCGACCGCCAGCACGTTCTCCGGCCGGAACCCCGGGGCCGCGTTGCGCAAGGTCCAGAAGCTTCGCATGAGCAGCGCGGCGCCGATCACCACGACGGCGGCGAGCGCGATCTCGCCGATCACCAGCGCGCGGCCGAGGCGCTGGCGTTGGCCGCTTGCACTTCCGCCCCGGCTTCCTTCCTTGAGCGACGACTGCAGCTCGCCGCGCACCAACTGCTGCGCCGGCGCGAGGCCGAAAAGCATACCCGTGAGCACCGCGAGTGCGAGCGTCACGAGACCGACGGTGCCGTCGATGCGGATCTCCTGCAGGCGCGGGATCGCCTGCGGGTTCACGGCGAGGAGCGTCTTCATCCCCCACCACGCGAGCAGCACGCCCCCCGCGGCGCCCAGGAGCGCGAGCACCGTGCTCTCGGTGAGGAGCTGCAGCAGGATTCTCCCACGAGTGGCGCCGAGCGCGAGGCGCACGGCAATCTCCCGCTGGCGCGCCTCACCGCGCGCGAGCAGGAGATTGGCGACGTTCGCGCAGGCGATGAGCAGCACGAGACCCACGGCACCAAGGAGGATGAAGAGCGCCGGACGGACGTCGCCGACGATCTCGTCGCGCATGGAGACCACCGTCGCGCCGTAGCCCATGCTCGCGGGGTACACGTTGGCGTACTGCGCGTTGGAGCGGCGTGTGAGCGCGTTGAGCTCCCGCTGTGCCTGATCCACCGTAACGTTCGGCCGGCGCCGCGCCACCGCGCTGAGGTAATTGGTGGCGCGCCCCGTCATGCTGTCGGGGTTGATGAAGATCGGGATGAACGCTTCCGCGCGGTTGAACTCGACGCCGGGCGGCAGGATCCCGACCACGCGGCGCGCGATGCCGTTCAGGGTGAGCGAACGGCCGAGGAGCCCCGGGCCGCCGCCGAAGCGATTCTGCCAGAATTCGTGCGTGACGATTACGACCGGCTCGCGCCCCTGCCGCCCCTCGTCGCCCTCGAAGTTGCGCCCGCGCGCGGGAGTGATGCCGAGTACGGGGAAGAGGTCGCGGGTCGCGGCGATCCCGCGCACGCGCTCCGGCTCGCACGGGCTGGTCTGCGACGCGCAACCGCCGGTGAGCGTGAGCCCGGCACCCGTATAGGCGGCGGCGTTCTCGAGCACCTGCGTGAGCCCCTTGTAGTCCATGAACTCCGGCTGCGAGACCGAGTAGCGCTCGACGCCGTTGCCGCGGAACGCCGTGAAGAGGCGCACGAGTCGCTCCGGCTCCGGGTACGGGAGGGGCCTGAGCAGCACGCCGTTCACGACGCTGAAGATCGCCGTGTTCGCGCCGATGCCTAACGCCAACGTGAGCACGGCGATCAGCGTGAACGCGGGGCTGCGTCGGAGCGCGCGCGCGGCATACCGGACGTCCTGCATCACCGCGTGCCACATGTCGGCCCGTCTCCGTTCCCGCTCGTGTACGGCGTCGATCTGCTCGCACCTCCGTCGGAGGCGCTCGACGTCGCCGAACCGGCGCAGCGTTGCGGCGCGCGCCTCCTCCGGCGTCATCCCCGCGGCGACGTACTCATCGACGCGCGCCTCGACGTGGAAGCGCAGCTCGTCGTCGAGGTCGGCGCGGGCGTCGCTCGCCCAGAATCGGAGATAGCGCCGCCAGGCCGGGCCACTCACGCCGGCGCCGTCGTCGCCGTCAGCACCTTCGAGACGGCCTGCGAGAACAGCGACCAGGTGGACGACTCGGCGCGGAGCTGTCGCCGGCCCTCGGCGGTGAGCTGGTAGTATTTGGCGCGCCGGTTGTTCTCTGAGAGCCCCCACTCGCTCTCGATCCATCCGCGGCGCTCCATGCGGTGGAGGGCGGGATAGAGCGATCCCTCCTCGATGCGCAGAACATCACCGGTGACCTGCTGGAGCCAGCGAGCGACGCCGTAGCCGTGCATGGGTCCCCAGCTCAGCGTCTTGAGGACGAGCACATCGAGGGTGCCCTGCAGCAGGTCGACGTTGGCGGCAGTCACGCGCAGCTCTCCATAGAATGTCTAGGGAGAGGATACCGGCACTCCCCTGGGATGTCAATGAAAAGCAGATCGCGCTGGGCGCGGTGTCACCGAGCGGTTCAGCCTCTCGCGCGCTGCTCGGTGTTGCGCCGGGTACCGTCCACGGACGAGCGATGCGCCTGTGGCGGGCCCAGCTCCTGCGCCTCCTCGATGAGTGCGTCAGGGTCGGCGTTCACCTGCCCGAGCACGTCCGCGCTCGGCTGGCCCGCGGCGCCGGCGCAGTCGCCCTCGGGTCCGTAGCCGCCGTCGCCGGCGCCGGTCGGGGCGCCTTTCCATGCCGTGCGGCACGTCCCCCTTCGAGTGGTCGAGCTGGCGCTCCGCACCCCAGTTGCCCGAGGGCTCGTAGTCGTCTCCGCTGCCGCTCCGTCGAAACGGCTCATTCCGTTCGCGGCCCTTCGTCAGGTCGTCGATCGGCTCGCCGGGCGTGCGCTCGTTCGCCATTGCACCCTCACTGCGTCGCATGTGGACACGCGCGCCGGCCAGCCGTGCGCGATCCCGCTCGCCGCCTAACGAGTCGTGACGCCCGCGAGGCGCGCCAGTTCCGTGCCCGGACGGCAGCGTCTCCCCATTCGAACCGCACGACGTGGCCGCCTCGGCCGTTACGCGGCGGATGCTCGCACGCCGCGTAACGGCCGAGTCGACGCGGCCGGTTGCGGGGGCCGCCGCCAACCCCGCGGCCCGCGCGTTGCGCCGCGACGCGTGGAGCGTTCGAACACCGTGCCACCTCTGCCGCGTGAGCCATGCAGCGTCGCAACCTCGACTTCGAGATCCCTCTGACACGGGCGCAGTGGGATCAGCTCGGGCAGGCCGCGAACTTCCGCCCCGACTACGGCGTGCTGCGATGGACGCCCGAGGATCCCGATGTGATCCAGCTGTCGATGCGCGAGGATGACCGCCCGGAAGGGTGGGACGCCCTTACCCCGCCGGTCGACGACCTCGCTCCCGAGGACCGCGAAGTCGCGCGTTTCGTCTACAATGACGGGCGTCCCTACGCGCACCTCGAGCCGCCACCGCAGCCCGCACCCCCCGCGACCCTGCCGCAGGAGGACGAGCGACTGCAGCGCTCGCTCGAGCACTGGGTGCGCGGGAAATGGCACGAGCTGCTCCGCCTCTCGGGCATCCACTACGACCGGGGCGCCCTACCCGCGACCGAGCCGAACCCGCCGGGGTGACCGGCGCACGCGCTCGGCGTGCGCCGGTCACCCCGAGCGTGCGGCGCGGTGCGAACCGGCCGGCGGGCATCGCGGGCCGGTCCGGTGCCTAACGCCGCTTCTCCGGATTGCCGCCGGCCGGCGCGTCGGAGCCGCGCGGTGCGGCTGCCGGGGCTTCGTTCGGCTCGCCCTGCGGGCTCGCTTCGCGCGCGCCGCCGCCGTGGATGTCGATCGTCGGGCGTCCGGCGCCGTTGGACGTCAACCCGCCGAGCACCACGCCGTCGCGCATGACGAGCTCGGAACCGCCACTGTCCTCGTAGCCCGCGATACCGCGGTCGCCGCCAGCCCAGTCGCCGAGCGGGCGCAGCTCCGCGTTGCCACTGGGGCGCTCGTCTCCGGAAATGGGATAGACGCCGGATCTGCCGACGTCATCACGCCGGCCGGCCCCACCTCCCGGCTGGCCGCTCTCGCGCTGCTCGAGCGCCTCGCGCGAGCTCTGCGCATGCACGTTCGGGTTCCCATGGCTCGGCTTCGGGTGCGGCACGTCGCCTTCCTGTGCCGGGGCGCCGCGGGGAACGATCTCGTTGTCCCGATGCTCTCTCATCGTCACCTCCTCCCCGGCGCGTGACGCGCCGGCCGCCGCCATTCGCCTGCACGCGTCGCGCCAGATCGCGGCCGCGGGTGCGTCATCGTCCGTCGCGCCGCGCCCGTGCCTAACGACTCCGCCGGCCTCGGCGGCAGCTCCGCCCCGCGCGCGCGCCCGATGCGAGACCGCGCTACGATGCGAACGAGCCCGCGCGGCGTCGACGCCGCGCGGGCTCCGGGTGCCAGCCGCGCGGCGATCGCGCCATCGCCGCGCGTGCGTGGCTCAGCTCGTGGAGCCGCCCGTGGTCGAGCTCGTGCCCGACGTGGCTCCGCCGCCGGCACCCGCGGAGGATGTGCTGCTCCTCGATCCGCGTCCACGGGACTCCGATCCGGTGGCGCCGCTCGCCTCGGCGCGTCCCCCCTCGCGCTCGGCGCTGCGGCTGACTTCTCGGTCCGAGACGCCACCGCCGCCTCTGGCGACGCGGATCTGGTTGTGCACTTCGTTGACTCCCGAGCACTGCTCGGCCAGGTCCTCGGCCAGCCGTTTCGCCTGCCGGTCGTCCACCATGCCGGTGAGCGTCACCTCCCCGTTCTTGACGCGGATCTCGATCTCGCTGGCATCGATGTCGGGGTGGCGCGTGAGCTGCTCGTTGATCTCCTCCTCGATCCGCTCGTCCGGACGACGGTAGCCCTTCGGCCCACGCCCGGTGAACGACGAGCGGCCGCTCTGGGTGCCGCGGCCGCCGTAGCCGGGCTGCATGCCACCGCCACCCTGAAAGTCCTGCGTCTGGAACGAGCTGCCGGTGAGGCCGCTCTGCGCGCCTTGCCCGGCGTAGGCGCCGCCCGCGGCGCCGTACCCGCCCATCTCGCCATAGCCACCGGAGCGTCCATAGCCACCGGCGTATCCCCGTCCCCACTCGCTGCCGGTGGAGGCTGGTCCGCCGCCGTACTCACCACCAAAGCCACCCTGCTGGCTGCCGTAGCCTCCTTGCTGGCCGCCGTAGCCGCCGCCAGCATAGCCGCCGCCCTGCGGGCCGTAACCGCCCTGGCCCGAGTAGCCTCCCTGTTGAGAATATCCGCCCTGTTGGGAGTAGCCGCCCTGCGGCGAGTAGCCGCCCTGCGGCGAGTAGCCGCCCTGCGGCGAGTAGCCGCCCTGCGGCGAGTAGCCGCCCTGCGAGCCCCAACCGCCACCCTGCGGACCGTAACCGCCCTGATCTCCGTATTGGCCGCCAGGTCCGCTGTAGCCGCCGCCGTAACCGGAGTACCCACCTTGCTGGGCACCGGAGCCGCCCTGCTGGCCCGGGTAGCCGCCCTGACCCGGGTAGCCTCCTGGACCCGGGTAGCCTCCTGGACCCGGAAAGCCGCCCTGGCTGAAATAGCCGCCCGGTGGTCCGCCATAGCCGCCCGGTGGTCCGCCATACCCGCCCCCGCCATAGCCGCCTTGCGGCCCCCAACCGCCACCCTGCATTCCTCCGCCGTACCCACCCGGGCCGGCCATTCCCTGACCGGGACCGCCGCGACCACCATATCCTGCTTCGCCGCCGAAGCCGCCGCCGAAGCCGCCGCCGCGTCCGCCCTCGCCGCGCCACCCGCCTCGTCCACCGCCTCGTCCGCCACCACGTCCGCCACCACGTCGCCCGTAGCCCCGACCGCCCCGTCCGTAGTCGTCGTATGCCATAGCGATACCCCCACCTGCAACCGTGTTTCGCTGCATCTCGAGCGCCGCCCCGCGACGCACCGAGGGACCGGAGAATCGCCTCAAGAAATATTCCGGTCGCGGCCGCAGGGCTCGACTTCGTCGCGACGGCGAGCCGCGCGGTCAAGCCGGGGCCGATGGCGTGGCGCGTAGCGCCTGGCGACGCCGGGCGTCGGCCGCCGACTCGTTAGGCAGGCCGGATCACGCGGCAGGGGTTGCCCGCGGTGATCACACGGCGGCGGGCGTACTTCGAGAGAGATCCTCGTACCACAGGAGTGCTACCTCCCGCGGAAGCTCCGCGTACGCGAAGCGGCGTATCGCGCCGAGTCAGCACCTCTGCCGTACGTAGAAGCGGCACGCCGGCACGTTGATGTTCTGCGTCTCCAGGGTCAGCTGGCGACACCCCTTCACGGGCGGCCCAGCCCTCGGCGGCCCCGAAGAGGGCCCTGCCCACGCCTTGCCCCCGCCATTCCGTCGCGACCCGGATGTCCCACGGCACGGCGACGTCGATGCGCCTTTCAAATGCATCGCTCGTGTGATGCGTTTCACAACTATCCCGCTGTGTTGCCACTCCCTCCGCGCAGTGGTCTTCACTGCGTGAACCCCCACCACCGCGCCACCCGCTACTCGAGCTGACGACGCCGTCATGCACCCAACGCGCGCGATCGCCTGCGCCGCCCTGACACTCATCGCGGCCGCACCACTCCACGCCCAGACAGCAGCCGCGCCCGAAACGACTCGCCACTCCATTTGGCTGGTGTACGGCGGCGACCACCCGCTCTCGAGCCGGCTGGGTCTCATCTTCGACACCCAGCTCCGGCTCGTCCAGAGCGGCGACCACGAACGGCAGCTCCTCGTCCGTCCCGGCCTGTCGTTCGCGCTCAACCGTCACGCGAAGCTCTCGGCCGGCTACGCGGTGTCGGGCTCGCGCATCGAGAGCGACGACCCGCTCGTCTCGCGCCGTCCCGAGCACCGGGTCTGGGCGAGCGCACAGCTCTCGCACCAGGTCGGACCGGTTTCCCTCGCCCACCGCTATCGCATGGAGCACCGCTGGCTCTCGGGCGTCAGCGTCGACGGCGCCGGCGCGCCAACCGGAGAGACGTGGGTGACCGCCGAGCGGGCGCGCTACAGCCTGCGGGCGTCGGTTCCGCTCTCCGGGCGGGGGCGACTGCGCAACGCCTACGTCGCGGCATCCGACGAACTCTTCGCCAGCTTCGGCGGCTATGCCGGCGACATCGCGCTCGACCAGAACCGCGCCGCGTTCGCGCTCGGCATGCGGGTGGCGCCGCCCGTGCGCGTCGAGATCGGCTACATGCTGCAGTCATCCGCCGGCGACGACGGGCGCTTCACGGAGCGCAATCACACGCTCCAGATCGGGGTGATGTCCACGGCGGCACTCCGGCGCTGAACCGGCGCGGGGGCGAGCCGCGACGCGAACGCTCGACGCACGCGCGCACCGCCCCCCATATTAGCGGCGCCCCTCACCTCCCAGGCGCCGATGGCCGTCACCACTCCCCCAGTTCACCAGCCGCCCGTTCCACCGAATCTGGACGAGGTCCCGCTCGCCGTCGCGGACGACGAGCTCGTTCGCCCGTACGTCCCCGACCAGACCGACCTCGCGGAGCTCACGCCCGGCGTCATTGTTCTTGGCATCGTGCTGGGTCTCGTCTTCGCCGCCTCGAGCGTCTATCTCGCGCTCAAGATCGGACTCACCGTCAGCGCGTCGATCCCCATCGCCGTCCTGTCGATCACGATCTTCCGCTATCTCGCGAAGGCGTTCGGCGCGCGGCCGGCGACCATCCTCCAGAACAACATGGTGCAGACCACCGGCTCGGCCGGTGAGTCCATCGCCGCCGGCGTCGTGTTCACCCTGCCCGGGCTCATTCTGCTCGGCTACGAGCTGCCGTGGATCAACGTCGCGGCCATTGCGCTCGTCGGCGGCTTGTTAGGCGTGCTGCTCATGATCCCGCTCCGGCGCAGCCTCATCGTGCGCGAGCATCGCACCCTCAAGTACCCCGAGGGCACGGCGTGCGCGCAGGTGCTCATCGTCGGCGAGGAGCGCGGCGTCCAGGCGAAGACCGTGTTCATGGGGTTCGGGCTTGGCGCGCTGTACAAGTTCCTGATGTCGGGCATGCACGCCTGGGCCGAGGTGCCGCGGCGGGCGTTCGAGCGCGTGATCGGCACGCAGCGCCAGCTGTTCGGCGAGATCCGCGCCGAGATCAGCCCCGAGCTCACCGGCGTGGGGTTCATCATCGGGCCCAAGGTGTCGGGCTATCTGTTCGCCGGCGGCCTCATCTCGTACTTCGTGCTCATCCCGGCCATCAAGCTGTTCGGCGCCGGCCTGACGACGCCGATCTTCCCCGCCACCGACCTCATCTCGGCGATGGACGCGACGGCGGTGCGCGCGAACTACGTCTTCTACATCGGCGCCGGCGCCGTCACGGCTGCGGGACTCATCAGCCTCGGCCGCGCGATGCCGACCATCTGGGCCGCGCTGCGCGGCGGCGTCGGAGACATCCGCGCCACGCGCGATGCCGGTGTGCCGGCCCGGCGACGCACCCAGCAGGATCTCTCGATCAAGGTGGTGCTCGTGGGCACGCTGGTGCTCGTCGTCGCGATGGTCGTGCTGCCGCAGATCGGAATCAACATTCTTGGCGCGCTGCTGGCTGTTTTCTTCGCGTTCCTGTTCATCACCGTCTCGAGCCGCCTCGCCGGCCAGATCGGCGCGTCGGCCAACCCGATCTCGGGAATGACCGTCGCGACCGTGCTGCTCACGGCGCTCATCTTCCTGGCCGTGGGGTGGACGGGCGTCGAGCATCGTGCGCTCGCGCTGTCCATCGGCGGCGTGGTGTGCGTGGCCGCCGCGGTGGCCGCGGCGACGTCGCAGGACCTCAAGACCGGCTACCTCGTGGGCGCCACGCCACGGCGGCAGCAGATCGGCCTGCTGTTCGGCGTCACGACGTCGGCGATTCTCATCGGCGCGACCATCAACTTCCTGAACGAAGCGAAGACGACGATCGTCCCGCGCGCGTACGCCGGCGTGACCGTCGGCAACCTGGAGAGCGGCACGCGCGTGGGGCCTGACAACCAGACCTATCGCATCGGCCATCTCTACGAGCGCACGGGCGACGCACCCGCTGGCCGTTACCTCGTGGACCAGGCGGGCACGATCCACTACCTCCTCGACCCGGGCATCGGCGGCCGCGAGCCCCGCAACTTCGATGGGCGCGAGGTCACGAAGCTCGACTCGCCGAAAGCGCAGATCATGGCGCTCGTGGTGGACGGCATCCTGACACAGAAGCTGCCCTGGGGTCTCATCCTCATCGGCGCGTTCCTCTCCATCGCGATGGAGATCCTCGGCCTGCCCTCGCTGCCCATCGCCACCGGCGTGTACCTGCCGATCTCGACCTCCGCGACGATGTTCATGGGCGGACTCGTGCGCTGGCTCATCGACCGTCAGCTCCCGGCTGGCGCGCGCGAGGGGCCGCAGTCCGACTCGGGGCCCGGCGTGCTGTTCTCGTCCGGCTTGATCGCCGGCGGCGCCATCACCGGCGTCGTCCTCGCGGGCCTGCAGGCGAAGGGGCTCGATGCGGGGCTCGACCTCACCGCCGCACTCGGCGGCTTCGCGACGAACAACGTCGTGGCGATGGCCATTTACGTGTTGTGCCTCGGCGTCCCGTTGTACGTCGTCGGCAAGCGGGTTCTCGTGCGGAGCTAGCCTCATGTCGTCCGGATTTCCGCGCTATCGCGTCACGCTCGCGCTCTTGTGCGCGTTCGCGCCGGGCGCTGCCTCGCAGGCCGGCGCGCAGAGCGGCGGGCTCGAGCAGCGCGTCACGCGGGTCACCGGCCGAGTGGCCGATGCGGTGGGCGCGGCAATCGTGGCGGCCGAGATTCTCGTGTCTCACACGGCGTTGCATGCCGAGAGCGGCACGGACGGCCGCTTCGAGCTCACCGGGGTGCCGCCGGGGACCGTCGAGCTGGTGGTCCGCCGGCTCGGCTTCTCCCCGGCGACGTTTTCGCTCCAGCTCGGCGCGGGAGAGCAGCGCGACGTCCGCGTGCTCCTCTCGCCGGTGGCGATGATGATGGACTCGGTGGAGGTCACGGCCCCGGGCCCGGAGATCGAGAAAGCGTTCGGCGGTTTCGAGGCGCGGCGCGCTCGCGGGTTCGGTACCTTTCTCACCCGCGAGCAGATCGAGAAGAAGAAGCCTCGCGTGACGACGGACGTGTTTCGCACCGTGTCCGGCGTGAAGCTCTTCCGGGACGGCGGAACCGCAACGGTGGTTTCGACGCGGCTCGGCAACATGGCGGTGTGTCCGCTGCGCTACTTCGTGGACGGCGCCGACTTCCCGCTCTATGGCCAGTCGATCGACGCGATGATCCAGGTGTCCGACATCGGCGCGATCGAGGTCTACGCCGGCGGCGCGACGGTGCCGCCGCAGTTCGGCGGCCGCGAGAGCGGGTGCGGCGTGATCGCGATCTGGACGCGCCAGGGGCAGCGGAAGAAGTAGCCCGTCGGCGTTGCGCGTGCGGCCGCCGGGCTCCATCTATCTGCGCGCCGCCCACACGGAGATCGCATGCGGTATCAGTCCCCGGTCGCTCACATCGCGCTCTGTGCACTCCCCCTCCTCGCGCCCGCGCTGCCCCTGCCCGCCCAGGCCGGGATGCCGCCCCGCTCGATCATGGTCGTGGATTGGGAGCGCCAGAAGAACAACGTCCTCGCCTACATCGATGCCATGCCCGATTCGGCGATGACGTTCGCGCCCACGCCGGGCGTGCGGACGTTCGCGCAGCAGATCGAGCACTTCGTGGGCACGAACACCCAGATCGCGGCCTTCGTGCTCCGTGGGCTGAAGCAGCCGCCGACGTTAGGGGACCGGGACACGTACTACCGGGACAAGGCCGCCCTGCGCGACTTCACGACGAAGTCCTACGACTACCTGCTCGAGTCGCTGCGCGCCGCGACGCCGGCGCAGCTCGCCAAGTCGTACACGCTGTTCAACCAGCCGGCGGCGCCGGCGTGGCGCTGGCTGGACCTGTCGAAGGAGCATGCGGTGTGGACGTTCGGCCAGCTCATCCCATACCTGCGGCTGAACAAGGTGACGCCGCCGCCGTACGACATGCCGTTCTAGCGAGCGCGGCACGCCAGAGCCGCCAGCCGCACGCCGTCAGCCGTCAGCTATCAACCAACCGAATAAATGCGCCTCGCTCTCCTGCTCTTCCCGTCACTCCTCGCCGCTCAGCAGCCGGCCCCGCGGCAGACAGCGGACCTGATCGTCACCAACGCCCGCATCTATACGGTCGACGAGACACATCCCGTCGCCGACGCGATGGCGGTGCGTGGCGGGCGCGTACAGTTCGTCGGCTCCGCGCGCGCCGCGCTGGCGCTGCGCGGCTCCGCGACGCGCGTCGTCGATCTCGGCGGGCGCACGGTCATCCCCGGCATGGTGGACGCGCACGGGCACGTCGCCGGACTCGGACAGGCGCTACGCAACGTCGACCTCACCGGCACCACGTCGTACGACGAGGTCATCGCGCGCGTCGTCGCCCGCGCGAAGACCACACCGGCCGGCGCGTGGATCGTCGGCCGCGGGTGGGACCAGAACGATTGGGGCGACACCCGCTTCCCGACGCACGAGAAGCTCTCGGCCGCCGTGCCCAACAACCCGGTGTATCTCACCCGCATCGACGGCCACGCCGGCCTCGCGAACGCCGCCGCGATGAAGGCCGCCAACGTCACGGCGGAGACGCGGGATCCCAGCGGTGGCCACATCGAGCGTGCGAGCGACGGTTCGCCCGCCGGCGTCTTCGTGGACAACGCCCAGGGGCTCGTCGGGCGCGTCATCCCGCACGCTACGCGGGACGAGGTGAAGGCCGAAGTGCAGGCAGCCATCGCCGAGGCGCAGAAGTGGGGACTCACCGGCGTGCACGACGCGGGGGCGTCGGCGCAGGTACTCGACATCTACGACGAGCTCGGGAAGGCGGGGGCGCTCAACTTCCGGCTCTACGCCATGATCTCGGACGACTCCGCGACCGTGGCGCGCTGGTTCGGGCGCGGCCCGCTCGTGGGCGGCTACGAGAACACCCTCTGGGTCCGCAGCGTGAAGCTCTACGCCGACGGCGCCCTCGGCTCGCGCGGCGCGGCGCTGCTCGATCCGTACAGCGACAGCCCGGGGAGCAACGGCCTGCTCGTCTCGGCGCCGGCGCACATCGAGGCGGTCGCGGAACGCGCGCTGCGCGCCGGGTTTCAGGTGAACACGCATGCCATCGGCGATCGCGGTAATCGCGTCGTGCTCGACGCGTACGAGCAGGCGCTCCGCGCCGTGCCGGTTGCCGACCATCGCTTCCGCGTCGAGCACGCGCAGATCCTGAGCCCCGACGACATTCCGCGCTTCGCCGCCCTCGGCGTCATTCCGTCGATGCAGGCCAGCCACCAGACGAGCGACATGTACTGGGCCGGCACGCGGCTCGGGTCGACGCGCTTGTTAGGCGCCTACGCCTGGCGGTCGCTCCTCGACAACGGGTCGATCATTCCGAACGGCAGCGACTTCCCCGTCGAGCAGGTGAACCCGCTCATCTCGTTCCACGCCGCCTTCTCCCGCGAGGACGCGCACGACTGGCCGCCGGGCGGGTGGCACCCGGAGCAGAAGATGACGCGCGCGGAGGCGCTGCGATCGATCACGCTGTGGCCGGCATACGCCGCGTTCCAGGAAACGTTGATGGGATCGCTGACGCCCGGGAAGCTCGCCGACTTCGTGGTGCTCGACCAGGACATCATGCGCGTCGCGCCCGAGCAGGTGCTCCAGACGCAGGTGCTCGCGACCTACGTCGGCGGCAAGGCGGTGTACGAGCGGAAGAACGTCGCCCCCTGACCACCGGCCGCATGCCCACGCCACCGCGCCCGTCGGCCACCGGCCCGTCACCCACGAACCCGCCAACGCGGACGCTCGCACTCATCCGCGTCGCGATGCTGGTGGGCGTGCTGGTGTTCGGCGGCGTCGTCTGGTGGCTGCGTCGTTCGGGGTCGGCCTCGTACGAGGCCGACCCGCGCGGGCTTCGCGCCGCCGGCCAGCTCGTGTGGGCGCTGGCGACGTTCGGCGTGCTCGCCTTGTTCCTGGTCGCCGGTCGCGTCGCCGCCGAGCGCCGCCCGACGCTCAGTGTGATCGCGTGGGCACTCGGCGAGTCGACCGCGCTCTACGGCGGGCTGTTCTGGCTGACGCTCGGCGACCCGCAGTGGTACCTGTACGGCGTCGCCTGCCTGCTGCTCACCTACTTCATCTTTCCGGTCCGCAACATTCGTTAGGCATGCGCGTCGTCTCCTTCCTCCCCTCGGCCACGGAGATCGTGGCCGCCCTTGGCTATGCCGATGCGATCGTCGGCGTGTCGCACGAATGTGATTTCCCGCCGGCCGTGCGGACGCGCGACGTCGTGACGTCGAGCGCCATCGATGCGACCGCGGCACCCGATCGCATCGACCGCACGGTACGCGACCTCGTCGAGGCGGGGCGGCCGCTCTACGACGTGCGCGAGGCGCGCGTGCGCGCGCTCGCGCCCGACCTGATGGTTACGCAGGTGGTGTGCGACGTGTGCGCGGTGAGCGAGGACGAGGTCCGCGGGCTCGCCACGCGGCTTCAGCCGCGCCCCGAGGTCGTCACATTGGGCGCGACGACGCTCGACGGCATCTTCGATGACATCCGCCGCGTAGCGACCGCGCTCGGTGACGTCGGGCGCGGCGATGCGCTCGTCGAGCGGATGCGCGCACGGATGCGCGCCGTGCACGAGACGCTCGAGGCTGCGCGGGCGCCCAGGCCCCGCGTCGCGGTGGTGGAGTGGACCGACCCGCTGTTCGCTGCCGGGCACTGGGTTCCGGAGATGGTGTATCGTGCCGGCGGCGAAGACGTGCTCGCCGAGCCGGGCGAGCATTCGCGCGTGCGTACGCTCGACTCGGTGCGCGCCGCCGACCCGGAGATCGTCGTGATCGCACCCTGCGGTTTCGATCTCGCCCGCGCCGCCGCCGACGCGGAACGCATCCTCGCGACGCCGGAGTGGGAGTGGGCGCGCGATCGTCAGGTCTGGGCGGTCGATGCGAACGCGTTCCTCAGCCGCCCCGGCCCGCGCGTCGTCGACGGCATCGAGTTGCTGGCGGCGGTGTTCAACCCATCGCTGTTCGGGGCTGTGATCCCGCCGAACGGACGGCGGATAGACAGCGGAGCTGCTTGAACAGCGGAGTTGCTTGAACGGCGGTACTACCTGAATCGCGGGGACAGCGGAACGGCGGACGCCGCGCCCGCTGACGCGGGAACCCGCGCCGACGCGTTGGTCCCAGCGCCGTCGCGCTACGAGTGGGCCGGCTTGGTCGCGCCGGCCCCAGCGTTGAACTGCGATTCGGCGGATGGGGGAACGGCGAAACGGCCGGATCGGTTCCGTGCGCGTTATGTGTCATCCCGAGGGGCGCCGCCGGCGCGACGAGGGACCTGCGGTGCGAGCCCGGTGGCCGGCCCGGCCACCAGTACGGTCGGGTAGGTCCCGCGTCGGGGCTGACGCCCCGCCTCGGGATGACAGGCGGGCCGGGGAGCGATCCGGCTCCTTCCGCGTCATCCGCGTCATGGCAGTTCCCCGCTGTTCAAAGCCAGCCTGGTGCGAGGAGTCCCGGATGGCTGCCGGAGCCAAGCCGGCCTCGGCAATTGGCGAGGCTCGCGTGGCCGTCCTCGATTCACCGGCCGTTCACCAGCACCTGAAGGGTCGGTCCATTCGCCCTGATTGTCAGCGACTATATATCTGCATGGCCGCCATCTGACGTCCGACCGCTTTTCCCCGCGCATGCATACCGAAACTTCCATCACCTTCCTGAAGCGCCTCCTCGATACGCCCGGGCCCTCGGGGTTCGAGTCGGCTCCCGCGAGGCTCTGGCGCGACGAAGCACGTGCCTTCGCCGAGGTCTCGAACGATGTCGCCGGCAACAGCCTCGCCGTCGTCAACGCCGGCGGCTCACCGACCATCATGCTCGCCGGCCACATCGACGAGATCGGGCTCATCGTCACCTACATCGACGACGACGGCTACCTGTACATCGCCGGCATCGGCGGGTGGGACTCGCAGGTGCTCGTCGGGCAGCGCATTCGCCTCGTGGGACGCGATGGCGACGTGTTCGGCGTGATCGGCAAGAAGCCGATTCACGTCATCAAGCCCGAGGATCGCAAGAAGGCGTCGCAGATGTCCGACCTCTGGGTCGACATCGGCGCGACGTCGCGCGAGGACGCCGAGCGCCGGGTGACCGTCGGTGACGCGGGCGTGATCGACTCGCGGACGATCGACTTCCCGAACGGCTGCATCGTGTCGCGCTCGATCGACGACCGCATCGGCGCCTTCATCGTGCTCGAGGCGCTGCGTCGATACGCGGCGCAGCCGGGGGCCGCCCGCGTCATCGCCGTCGCGACGACGCAGGAGGAGATCGCCCGCCACGGCGGCGGCGCGCGCGTGAGCGCCACGCGCATCGATCCGCACATGGCGATCGTCGTCGACGTCACGCACGCCACGGACTACCCGGGCGCGGAGAAGAAGGAACAGGGCGACCACCGCATCGGCGGCGGCCCGGTGCTCACGCGCGGGTCGATCATCTCGCCCGTCGTGTTCACGCTGTTGCGCGACACCGCCACGCGGCTCGCCATCCCGTTCACGGTGCATGCCGCCGGCGGCGAGTCCTGGACCGACGCCGATGCCATCCACGTGGCCCGCGAGGGCGTGGCGACGGGACTCCTGTCGATCCCCAACCGCTACATGCACTCGCCTAACGAGATGGTGAGCCTGGAGGACCTCGACCGTGCCGCGACGCTCATTGCCGAGACCTGCCGGGCGGTGGGGCCGGAGACGGACTTCACGGCGAGGTGATGACGGGGCTCGGGGCGGTTCAAGCGGTCAGAGTCATTGAAACCTCCGGTTTCAACGACTCTGACCCCTTGAAGAACAGTTCCCCGTTCCCGCTGTTCGATTCCCGATTCCCTACCCCTCCGCCCTCGGCGGCTTCAACGCCCGCACCGCCGCATCCCGCACCTCACGGTCCTTGTCCTCGGCGAACCGGCGCAGTGCGGCGAGCGCGGCGGGGGTATTCGCCTCCGCCAGCGCCTGAACGGCACCCAGTCGGAGCGCCGTCGGCTTCCGCTTGAACAGTCGGCCGTCCGGCTCGGCGGCCCGCGTGAGCCGCGCCACCGCCTCGTCGGTCGCCTGGCGGCCGAGCGCCGCCAGGATGACGGCCTGTACCTCGGGGTCGTTCTCCGCATCGAGCGCGCGCGACAGCACCGAGACCGCGCGCGCCCATTTCGTCGCACCAAGCCCCTGCACCGCGTGCACCCGCACCTCGGGCACCGGGTCGCCGAGCATCTGCTGCGCGGTCTGGATCGCGCGGGGAGTGCCGAGCCGCGCGAGTGCCGTCGCCACCGAGCGTCGCACGCGTTCCTCACGGTGACTGGCCACCTCGATCAGCGCGTTCTCCGCTTCGGGGGCGCGCATCTCGCCCAGCAGGTCGGTCGCGTTCCGCACCACGTACCAGCGACCGTCGCCCAGCAGGTGGATCAGCGTCGGCACCGCGTCGCGGCATTTGGCCAACGCCGCGAGGTAGGCGCGCCGGTCGGTGAGGACGTCGGCCGTCGTCAACAGGTCGATCAGCGCCTCTGCCCCTTCCGGTCCGAGGCGCAGCAGCACTTCCTGCAGGCCGTCCCGGAGCTCGGGACGCCGGGGAAGCAGGCCAGCCGTGCCGCGCAGCAGCGTCGGCTTCGTGAGTCGTCGGAGCGCGATCGTATGGGCACGGCGGAGTTCGACGTTGTGCTCCGAGGCCGCTTCGCCGCTCACGATCGCGATGAACACGCGCGCCACCAGCTCCCACCGTTGCTCGCGCGCCCGAGCTTCGGCGACCGAGACGAGCTCGTCGAGCAGCCGCATCGCGTTCTGTGGCGTCACGGCCTTCTGCACCTGGTCCAGCAGCTCGTCATCGGACGCCAGCGCGAGCGCCTTCGTCTTGATCGCGCCCTCGATGATGCGTGTCGAGTCGTCGCGGATGGCGGGTATCGGCGGCATGCCGGGGTGGCCCGCCCTCGGCTGAGCGCCCGGCGCGACGCTCGCGCCAAGCGTGAGCGCGCCGGCGGGCGGCGTCACCGCTGCGCCACCCCGCATGGGCGTGGCGCGCGTGGGTTGGCCCACCACTGGCGGCGTGGGGCCCAGCGCCGGCGACGCAGTCGGCGTCCCCATCCCGAAGGCAGGCACGCCACGAAACGGCGTCGGCGTGCGCGCCGGCGCGGCTCCCACGCGTGGTACGGCGGTCGGGGTCATGCTCCCGGTCCGCACGAATCCGTTGCGGCCCAGGTGCACCTCCACCGCGGTCGGTGCGAGCTCCAGCAGCTTCGCGTCGAATCCGGCGCCATCATCGTTCGGCCGAGCCTCGCCCGCGAGAATCCGCGCCACGCCGACGATCTCCCCCGCCGGCGCCCCGACCATGAAATCGATCTGGTGCGCGGAGTGAGCCGACATCCGCATCACGAGCTCGTGCAGCCGCATCCCGTCGTCGCTCTGACCCTCGTCGAGCAGATCGACGTTGAGCTGCGTCGTGGTCAGCGAGGCCGGGGCGTTCGCGAGCGATGCCGCGGCCGCGCCTAACGCAGCCTCGTGCTCGGCGACGGCCTCGGGCTGGTTGGCGAGCAGGTAGACGAGCTCGGCGAAGCGAGCGGGAAAGGTCGCTGCGCTACTCGGCATCCGATGTCAGACCATTTCGGAGCATGAGAGTACCCCATTGAATGACGCTCGACGCGCCCCGGTGGAAACGCCATGTGCGCCACGGTTTTGGGCTGTTCGCCCCTCGCCGCGGCTCGTAAGATTCGATCCCGCACCTCAACGTCTCGGCTACTGCATATGACCCGTCGCTCGCTCGCGTCCGCCGGCCCCATCCCAGGCGTTCTCGCCGCCCTCCTGCTCGCGGCGGCAGGCTGCCACGGCCGGTCATCCTCACCAACGCCGGCCGTAACACCGGACAGCGCCTCGGTCATGCGTGACGTGCGCTACCTGGCCAGCGACCGGCTCGAAGGGCGCGCGACGGGCACGGCCGGCAACGATTCGGCCGCCACGTACATCGTCCGGCGCTTCGCCGCTCTCGGCCTCACGCCAGCCTTCCCGTCGGGGGACGGCCATCTCTGCCCAACGGTAACCGGGCGCACCGGGACAGTGTGTGATGGCCGCTTCATCCAGCCGTTCGTCGCGAAATCGGTCGCGGCGGCGCACGCCGGTCTGCCGTCCGAGCTGCCGACCCAGAACGTCGCGGCCGTGCTTCGCGGCAGCGATCCGACTCTGCGAAACGAGTACGTCATCCTCGGTGCGCACTTCGACCATCTGGGCCGCTCGACCATGGGCGCCCTCGACCCCGACGCCGCCAATGCCAACGCCATCCACAACGGCGCCGACGACAACGCATCGGGAACCGCGGCCGTGCTCGAGCTCGCGCGGCTGCTGCGCCGGAACCCGCCGAAGCGGTCGGTGATGTTCGTCACGTTCAGCGGCGAGGAGCTCGGGCTGCTCGGGTCACAGTACTTCGTCGAGCACCTGCCGGTGCCGCGCGAGCGGCTGCGCGCGATGCTCAACTTCGACATGGTCGGCCGCCTGCGCGACGACCAGGTGATCGTGTACGGGGTCGCGACGGCCGGTGAGCTGAACGACATCGTGGCGCGGGCGAATGCCGTCGCGCCGCTCAAGGTCACCGCGACCGGCGACGGCTTCGGCGCGTCGGACCACAGCTCGTTCTACGCCAAGGACCTTCCCGTGCTGCACTTCTTCACGAACGTGCATGAGGACTACCACAAGGCCACCGACGATGCCGACAAGGTGAACGGCGGCGGGATCGCGCGCGTGGTGGCGCTGGCGGAGCGGATCACGCGTGACATCGCGGACCGGGCCGAGCCGCTGACGTTCGTCCGCGCGGTGGCCGCCGCGCCCACGACGTCGTCGCGCGAGAGCACGAGCGCCTACCTCGGCTCCATTCCCGACATGGGCGCCACCGAGGTGGCCGGCGTGCGCCTCACCGGCGTCCGTGCCGGCAGCCCGGCCGACAAGGGCGGGCTGAAAGCCGGCGACATCATCGTCGCGTTCGGCGGCAAGCCGGTGAAGGACCTCTACGCGTACACCGATGCGCTCTACGCACACAAGCCCGGTGACACCGTCGACGTCGTCGTCATGCGCGGCAGCGAGCGGGTCACCGTCACGGTCACGTTAGGTAAGCGAGGGTCCTGAAGTGCCACGGCAACCAGCTCCGGTCACTCGAACCGTCCTGCCCATGCGCCTCGCTCTCGTAGCACTCGCCCTTCCCGGCCTGCTGGCCGCTCAGGCTCCGTCGAATCCCACGAAGGGCTCGGGCACCGTGGTGCTCAAGGCCGCCCGCGTCATCGACGGCACCGGCGCGCCCGCCATCCAGAATGGCGTCGTCGTCGTGACCGATGACCGCATCGTCGCCGTTGGACGCGCCGGTGCCGTGAGCGTGCCGGCCGGGGCGCGCACCGTCGATCTCGGCAACGCGACGCTGCTCCCGGGATTCATCGACGCGCACACGCACGTCATCGGCCGCACGCTGGGCGACCCCGCCGGCGACGACGCCGCCGTGCGCGACGTGGACTCGTTCGGCGCCATCCTCGGCGTGAACAACGTGCGCAACACGCTGCTCGGCGGCTTCACGTCCATCCGCAACGTGGGCGCACCCAACTTCGATGACATCGCCGTCCGCAAGGCGATCAACGAAGGGTGGATCATCGGGCCGCGCATGCAGACCGCCGCCCACTCGCTCGGCATCACGGGCGGCCACTGCGACGAGAACGGGTTCAAGCCCGGGCTCGAGGATGGCGATTTCAAGACCGGGATCGCCGACGGCCCCGATCAGATCCGCGCCGCCGTGCGCTACCAGGTGAAGTACGGCGCCGACGTCATCAAGACGTGCGCGACCGGCGGCGTGCTCTCCGAGGGCGACGCGGTCGGCACCACGCAGTACACGTACGAGGAGTTGAAGGCGATGGTGGACGAGGCGACGAAGCTCGAGCGGAAGGTCGCCGCCCACGCGCACGGCGCCGAAGGGATCAGGATCGCCACGCGCGCCGGCGTCGCGTCCATCGAGCACGGGTCGTTCCTCGATGAGGAGGGGGCGCGGCTCATGGCGGAAAAGGGGACGTTCCTCGTGCCCACGCTGAGCGCCGGCGAGGCCGTCGAGCGCGCCGCCAAGACCGGCGTGCTCACCGGGCTACGGGCGGAGAAGGCGCTCGCCGCCGCGCAGGCCATGCGTCACGCGGTCAGGCTCGCCATCGCCACCAAGGTCCCGATCGCGTTAGGCACCGACGCCGGCGTCGGGCCGCACGGCGCGAACGGGCACGAGTTCACGCTGATGGTCGAGTGGGGCGGCATGACGCCCATGCAGGCGATCGTCGCCGGCACGAGCAACGCGGCCAGGCTCCTCGGCTGGGATCGCAACGTGGGCACGCTCACCGCCGGCAAGTGGGCCGATGTCGTCGCCGTCCCCGGCGATCCGACGGCCGACATCAAGGTGATGGAGAAGCCGGTGTTCGTGATGAAGAACGGCATCGTGTACAAGACGCCGGGCACCACGCCGGCCATGTGAGCTCGGGAGGGCGGCGCGCTGGTGGCGCCGCCCCACTTCGTGATGCCGCTCCACTGCTGGACGTCGGCCCGCTACACGATCCCGCTGCCGCCGGGCCATCGGTTCCCGATCGAGAAGTACGCGCTGCTGCGTGACGCGGTCATCGGGGGCGGGCTGGTACCCGCCGCCAACGTGCACGAGCCGGAGCGCGCCCCGGTCGCGGCGGTGACGCTCGTGCACACCGAGCGGTACGTGCAGCGCCTCATCCGCGGACAGTTGACCGAGGCCGAGCAGCGACGAATCGGGCTGCCGTGGTCCGAGGCGCTCGCCGAGCGGTCGTTTCGCGCCGTCGGCGGGACGTGCGAGGCAGCGACGGCCGCGCTCCAGCATGGCATCGCCATGAACCTGGCCGGCGGCACGCACCACGCCTTCCCCGATCACGGGGAAGGCTTCTGCGTGTTCAACGACGTGGCGGTCGCCATTCGCGTGCTGCAGCGGAACGGGCGCGTCCGCCGAGCGGCCGTCATCGACCTCGATGTGCATCAGGGGAACGGCACGCACGCGATCTTCGAGGGAGACCCGTGCGTGTTCACGTTCAGCATGCACGGGGAGCGGAACTACCCCTATCACAAGGTCGCCGGCACGCTCGACCTCGAGCTCGCCGACGGCATGGGCGACGACAGTTACCTCGCGGCGCTCGCCGACGCCCTCCCGCGCGTCCTGTCGGCGGCGGCACCCGACCTCGTGATCTACCTCGCCGGCGCCGACCCGCACGAGGGCGACCGCCTCGGGCGGCTCCGCCTGACGTTCGACGGCCTCGCCCGTCGCGATGCGATGGTGCTGGACGCGTGCCGGGAAGTCGGCATTCCGGTGGCCGTGACGATCGCCGGCGGCTACGGCCGCGACATCGCGGACAGCGTTCGGGTCCACCTGAACACCGTGCGCATCGCGGCCGAGCTCGCGCGTTAGGCTCGCCCCTACTTCAGCGGCGTGACCTTGAAGTCCGAGATGTGCAGGTCGAGGTTGTGGCTCACCCGGATGCCGGCGATCCCGTCGAGCGACGTCATCATCGTGTCGGGACCGACCATCTTCGCCCGATCCATGCTGTAGACTTCCTTGCCGTTGATCAGGTACTGCACCTTCTGCGCGCCCACCACCACTTCCAGCTTGTCGGTCCGCTTGCCGCTCGCATCCGGCTGGCTGATGGCGTCGCTCGGCGTCCAGTTCGCGATGGTGTGAATCAGCGAATCGGCGTCGCCCGCACGATGCTTGATCAGGTAGGTCCCGTTCCCGCCGAGCGTGAAGTACACGTAGTTCTGGTTCGCGGCGGTGAGGTCCTTGCCCGCGAACACCAGGCCGTACGCCTCGGCGTGGCTCGGCGCTTTGGTCAGCGTGAACGTCGCCTCGACCTTGTAGTTCCCCTTGGCGGCGTCGCCGGGGCGCCAGTAGATCGCGCGGGAGCCCGTCGTCGCGTGCAGTCCGGTGCCCATGGCCACGAACTTCGGCGGCGTGCCGCTGCCGGCCCGCGGGTCCACGCGCATCTGCCAGCCGGGCGCGAGCTCGCCGCCACCGGCCACTTTCTTGTCCGCGTCCTGCGCGGCCAGGATCGCAGGAGCGATCATCGCACCGAAGGCGAGCGAGAGCACCGTCTTTCGCATTATGACCTCCATTGGGTACCGTCCAGACACTGGTCGAATCGCCTCTGACGTTAGCAGGCGCACCAACGCGGTGCCAGTTTCCGTCCCCGGTTCCCAACTCCCGCCTCATGCCCCCCGTTCCCCCGCCTCGCGAGTCCGGCTACACGACTTCCACGCCGGTTCCGTTTTACTGGTGCGCCTACGGACGCGCCGGCGCTCCGCGTCTGCTCATGCTGCACGGGGGACCAGGCGCCCACCACGACTACATGCTGCCGCAGATGCTCGCGCTGGCCGACGACTACGAGCTGCTGTTCTACGACCAGCGTGGCGGCGGTCGGTCTCGCACCGACGACCCCACGCCGATCACGTGGCGAACGCACGTCGACGACCTCGCGGCGCTCGCGACCGAGCTGGCGATCGACCCGCTCGACATCGTCGGATACTCGTGGGGCGGGTTGTTGGCCATGCTCTACGCCATCACCGCATCGCGCTCCACCACGCCGCCACCGCGATCGCTCACCCTCATCGATCCGGCGCCCATCGACCGCGCGTTCCGCGAGCAGTTCGAGGCCGAGTTCGCGCGCCGCCAGCAGAGCGAGCCGGTGGAGCGACTTCGCCGCGAGCTCGCCGACTCGGGGTTGCGGGAACGCGACCCGGCGGCGTATCGCCAGCGGGCGTTCGAGTTGAGCGTCGCGGGCTACTTCGCCGACCCGGCCCGGGCCCGCGACCTGACGCCGTTCCGCGTGATGGGACGCGTGCAGCAGAGCGTCTGGGAGAGCCTGGGCGACTTCGACCTGCGCCCGGCGCTGGCGGGCGTCGAGCTCCCCGCCTTGATCGTCCATGGACGCGAAGACCCGATCCCGCTGGCCTCATCGGAGGCCGCGGCCAACGCCCTGCACGCGCGGCTCGTCGCGCTGGAGAACTGCGGACATGTGCCCTATGTGGAGCAACCGCAGTCTCTATTCGATGCCGTTCGTCATTTCCTGACCGAGGTCACCCCGGTTCCGCGAGGGGAAGCGCGATGAGTACGCTCGAAAAGTTCGAAATGCCCCACATCGCCTCCATCGACGTCGATGGGCGGCGCTACAACGTGGCCCTGCGCATCGACCACGACGGCGTGGAGTTCGTGGGCCGCCTCTGGTTCGCGGACGAGGCGTGGACCGACGACGACGGCATCGTCGATCAGGGCGTGCTTCCCGGCCGAAGCGCCGAGATCGTGATCGGCCACGCGCAGACGCTCGGCGAGCGCGAGCTCGTGCAGCGCTATCGCCGCGCGATGGCGCAGAAGCGGCGCTTCCACGCGCTTCGCAAGCTCACCGTCGAGGTGCTGGAGAACATCCGTCACCTCAACGCCCTCGCGACATCGATGCGCGCGGGGCTCATCGACATGGAGGAGGCCGCCGCCGAGATCGAGCTCACCGAGGACCGGCTGCACGAGCTGATCGATCGATTGCGCACGGTAGCGGGCGTGGAGCGGTAGGAGAGGGCCCGCCGGCGCGGGCCGCTATATTCCGGCATGGACTCCCGGACCGCGGCCCACGTGCTGTCGGAGATCGCGGGGCTGCTCGAGCTGCGCGCCGAGAACCGGTTCAAGTCACGGGCGTACCGCGCCGCGGCCGGCGCCGTGCTGGCGCTCGACACCGACGATCTCTCCCCGATGCTCCGGTCCGGGGAGATCGCGAACATCGGGGGGATCGGCCCGGCGACGCTGAGCGTGCTGTCCGACCTGATCGAGAACGGCGACTCCCGCTACCTCGCCCAGCTCCGTGAGAACACCCCCGAGGGCGTGCTGGACATGATGCGCGTCCCCGGACTCGGCCCGGCGAAGCTCCAGCTCGTGTACGAGAAGTTGGGCGTCGCTACGCTCGACGAACTCGAGGCGGCGGCCCGCGACGGCCGGCTGGCCACGTTGAAGGGGTTCGGGCCGAAGACCGTCGAGAAGCTCGTCGAGGCGATTGCCTTCACGCGGCGCACCGGCTCGCTCGTGCGCTTTCACCAGGCGTACGCCGAAGCGCAGCGCCTGCTCGCGTCGGTGCGACGCCACCCCGACGTGGTCGTGGCCGAGATCGCGGGCTCGCTGCGTCGTCACCGCGAGGTCGTGCGCGACCTGGACATCGTGGCGGCGGTCAGCACCGCGCCGGCGGAAGTGGCCGCGTCGTTCGCGCGGCTGCCCGGGGTTCGCGCCGCCACGCTCGCCGGCGGGTCGGCCGCCATCACGTTCCTGGATGGCACGATCCTCGACCTGTACTGCGTGCCGCCTAACGCGTTCACGCTCACGCTCTGGCGGGAGACGGGGAGCGAGCCGCACGTCGCGGAGATGGGCGAGCGTCTGGCGCGCCGCGGGTACGCGCTCGACCAGTACCACGTGCGGGACGCCGACGGACGCGCCGTCCCGCTGCCCGAGGAGCGGGCGCTCTACGCACTGGCCGACCTCGCGTACGTTCCCCCCGAGCTTCGCGAAGGGATGGGCGAGCTCGGAGCCGCGGCCGACGGCACCATGCCGCACCTGCTCGCGGCCCAGGACATTCGCGGCGTGCTGCACTGCCATACGCGCTACTCGGACGGGGACGCCACCATCGCCGAGATGGCGCAGGCGGCGCGCGCCCGCGGGTGGAGGTACCTCGGGATCAGCGACCACTCGCAGTCCGCGTTCTACGCCGGCGGGCTCGAGCCCGATGCCGTCGCGCGTCAACACGACGAGATCGATGCGCTCAACGCCGCGTCCAGCGACTTCCGCATCCTCAAGGGCATCGAGGCCGACATCCTTCCCTCGGGGCAACTCGACTACGACGACGATACGCTCGACCGCTTCGACTACGTGATCGGCTCGGTGCATTCACGCTTCCGCATGGGCGAGAGCGAGATGACCGCGCGCATCCTCGCGGCGCTCGACGACCCGCGGCTCACCGTTCTCGGTCACCCCACGGGGCGATTGCTGCTCACCCGCGAGCCCTACGCCGTGGACATGGAGGCCGTGATCGCGAAGGCGGCCGACGTGCACGCCGCCATCGAGCTCAACGCCGATCCCCGCCGGCTCGACCTCGACTGGCGCCTCTGCCGCGAGGCAAAGCGGCGCGGCGTGACGATCGAGATCGGCCCCGACGCGCATTCCACGCAGGGACTCGACAACGTCGCCATCGGCGTCGGCATCGCACGCAAGGGATGGCTCGAAGCGACGGACATCCTGAATGCGCGCTCGGCGGACGATGTCCTCGCGTTCGCGGCCACGCGCCGCCACTCGGGTGGCCATCACCCCACCCTCCCTCGTCGCGCCGCGGCACGTCCTCGGCCGGCGGAGCCCGAGCTCCCGTTCTGAACTCACACGTACGATCGATGGCCAGCAAACGACAAGGTCCGCGCCAGCCGCTCTCACAACGACGCCCGAAGGTCGCGCTGCGGAAAGGCACGTTGAAAAACACCGCCGTGCCGAAGCGGGCGACACCGCTGCCACCATCGCCGAGCCGCCGGCCGGCGAAGCCTAACGTGACGTCGGGTGCGACCGTGAAGCCCGGCGTGAAGGCGGGTCGGAAAGCGAAGCCCGGAGCGGCCGGGCCGACCACGAAGCAGGCGGCGAAGCCTGGTGCCGCCCGTCGCCGCGCGTCCACTCGTGTCGCGCCCGATCCCGCGCTCCTGTACGACCGCCTCGTCGCACTCTACCCCGATGCGCACTGCGAGCTGGACTTCGCGACGCCCTTCCAGCTCCTCGTGGCGACGATCCTGAGCGCGCAGTGCACGGACAAGCGCGTGAACATGGTCACGCCGGCGCTGTTCGCTCGCTATCCCACCGCCGAGTCGCTCGCCGCCGCGCGTCAGGAAGACGTCGAGGAGATCATCAAGAGCACCGGGTTCTTTCGGAACAAGGCGAAGAGCATCATCGGGATGGCCGGCGCGGTCGCCGGTACGTACGGCGGCGAGGTGCCGGCGGCCATGGGCGCGCTCGTCGCGCTGCCTGGTGTGGGCCGCAAGACGGCGAACGTCATCCTCGGCAACGCGTTCGGGGTCAACGAAGGCGTGGTGGTCGACACCCACGTCGGGCGGCTCGCCGTCCGACTCGGCCTGACGAACGAGACCGATCCGGTGAAGGTGGAGCAGCGACTGATGCAGCTCTTCCCCGTCGAGCGCTGGACGATGCTCTCCCACCTGCTGATCTTCCACGGCCGCCGCGTGTGCGATGCGAAGGCACCCCGATGCGGCACGTGCACGCTGGCGGACGTCTGTCCATCGCGGCGGCTCGATGCGTGAGTGTGTTCAAGGGGTCTTCAAGGGGTCAGAGTCGTTGAAACCTCCGGTTTCAACGACTCTGACCCCTTGAAGTAGAACCTACAGTGCCAACGCAACGCGCCCGGCGCAGGCTGTCGTGACAGCCTGCGCCGGGCGCGTTTATAGCGAACGGACGGTGCGCGAAGCGACCGGCCGCCGAGCGGGGCTAGCTGCGTGCCGCTCGGGGCACACCGCGAATGGCGCCGAACGCCGCCGCGGCGAGCGACAGGGCGAGGGCGAGCAGGGCGAGCCACGCGCCGCCAGCCGCCACGGCCTGCGCCGTGTCCGCGACCTCGCCGGCGCTCTCGCGCACCTCGGCGGCCTTGCCGCGCACGTCCTGCTCCGTGACGCCGCGCTCGCGCGCCGCGGCCTCCGCACGGGCGCGCGCCTGCTCGACGGCGTTCGTGTCGACGTCAGAGCGCGAGGCGACGCTGCCAGCGGCCGCGACGGCACCGCCGGTCAGGTTCCCGGCGAGGTTGAGCATGCCGCCGAGGATGCGGCTCGCACCTGTGCCGAGGAGGTACGTCGCCAGCAGCAGCGAGAGCCCCCAGACGAGCGCACCGTGGATGAAGCCGTCCGCCCGGTCGCGCACGTTCGCCAGGCGACCGGCGATCATCCCGCCGACGAACAGGGTGACGACCGGGACTAGAAGCGCCCAGATCCCGGTACCGATGCCAAAGGCGCGGCCGCTGTCCCCGCCATCGAGCGCCGTCAGGCCGATTGCTGCGCCCAGCACGGCGAGGACGACCTGCAGGGCCGTCGCGATCACGAGCCCGGCGAACACCGCGCCCCAATTCACGCGCGAGAGTGCGCCGGACAACCCCGTTGAGCGGTCCGCCGCGGATCCAGTGGTGCCATAATCGTGCATTCCGACGTCTGCCATATGCCCCTCATGCTCGACAAGGATCAACTCTCAGTTCACTGAGTTCACCACTGCTGCGTCGCGGCGGACCCCCGCCCTTGTGCAAGACCGTGCCCACCGGCTCCCAAGCGGCGCGGTAACAGCGCTGGTGACGCGCGTGGGTGCACGGCAACGGAGTGGGCAGTACCCCTGCTCCCCGCGGAGTCGCCGTCACCACTGGGCGGTTGCCCCTGGGCGCGTGAACGAACGCTGGCGTGGCTGCAGCGCTTCCGTCGGCTCCGCGTGCGTGACGAACGCCGGGCGGATATTCACGGAGCCTTCCTGCATCTTGCCGTCGCGCTGATTTGCTGGATGTACGTTCTCAGGTTTTGTCAGGTGCTCTGAGCGTCGACGTTCAAGGCGTTCAAGGGGTCAGAGTCGTTGAAACCGGAGGTTTCAACGACTCTGACCCCTTGAACGCCTTGAAGAAGAGTGTCCTCCGGGCAGAGTCTTCATTACCTTCCGTCGCATGAAAACCGCCACTTTCGAGACCAACCGCGGCACCATCGTCGCCGAGCTGTACGAGAAGGACGCGCCGAAGACCGTCGAGAACTTCGAGACGCTCGCGAACAAGGGCTACTACGACGGCGTGAAGTTTCACCGCGTCGTGCCGAACTTCGTGATTCAGGGCGGGGACCCGTACTCCCGCGATCTTCCCGAGGGCGATCGTCGCATCGGCACCGGCGGCCCCGGCTACACCATCAAGTGTGAGACGAAGGGCAATCCTCGCACGCACGAGCTCGGGGCGCTCTCCATGGCACACGCGGGCAAGGACACCGGCGGCAGCCAGTTCTTCATCGTGCTCGATGAGGGCAACACGCGCCACCTGAACGGCGTGCACACGGTGTTCGGCAAAGTCACGAAAGGCCTGGACGTCGTGCAGCAGATCAGGCAGAACGACGTGATGAACTCCGTGCGCGTGGCCTGACCGTACCGACCGACAACCAACGGAACCTCTCGATGTCGCTACACACCGGAGACAAACGCGCCGGCTTCGTGGGCCTGATCGCCACCGCCGGGCTGCTCTTCCTCATGTCCTTCACGATCGTGAAGCTCACGAACGCGAAGTACGCCGGTCATGGTGCGGAGGAAAAGGCGGGGCAGAGGAAATAGGGCCGGGAATCGGGAATCGGACGGCGGTTCAAGGGGTCAGAGTCGTTGAAACCTCCGGTTTCAACGACTCTGACCCCTTGAACCGGGATGCTGCCAAGCGCGGGCAGCATCCCGAGGGTCCTCGGCCCCCGGCCTCCGGCCCGGTTCAGTTTCGCCGCAGTTTCACTCCGCCCGAGCCGGTCTCGATGACGATCTCGCCTTTCCCGTCACCGATCGAGCCGCTCAGGTAGTTCCGCTCGCTCTTCTTCACCTGAATCGGGATGTCCGTATCGATGCCGCCGCTGCCGGTGTCGATGCTGATCTGGGCACCGAGCGACTCCGGAATGCCGAGCGTGACGCCGCCGGAGCCCGAGTCGATGCGTAGCGACTCGACGTCCGCGCGCAGGGCGAGCTCCACCGAGCCGCTGCCGCTGTCGAGCGTGATCCGCTTCGCCTGCACCCGCGCCAGCCTCACGCCGCCCGACCCGGTGTCGAGCTCGATGTCGTTCACCGACACATCCGACCCGCGCACGCGGCCGGAGCCCGTGTCCATGGAAAGGTGGCCGCCGCGGACGTTCGTCACCTCGACGCTCCCCGATCCGGTATCGAGGTCCACGTCGCCCTGTGCATCGGTGACGCGCACTTCGCCCGAGCCGGTGTCCAGCGAGAGCTTGCCGCGCGTGCCGGTGGAGGTCACGGGCGCCGCACTCACGTCGGCGTATAGCTCGCCGTCGACGTTCTCGATCTTCGCCTCGCCGACGCCGAGATAGACCGAGATGCGCTTGCCCTTCGGCACGGTCACTCGCACGTGGGCGTGCGCGTCGAGCCCGTCGCCGCTCGAGACGACCTCCACCGTGCGGGCATCGTCGCCGCGGTCGTCGTTGAACGTGCCGTCGTCGTCGACGCGCAACGTAGTACGCGACCTCCAGCCGCGAGAGTCCGCCTGGCGGTAGACGACGCGCCGCTCGGGGTAGATCACGCGCAGCGTCTCGCGGCCGCGCACGCGACCAGTCGCGATCTGAAGGCGCGCCGCGTCGCTGCCGCCGCGCGTGACCTCGACGGTGACGTCCGAGCCCGTGCCACCTTCCACGCGCATGACACCGGCAATGTTGTAGACCGCGATGTCGTCGCCCGGAAGCGTGCGGCGTTCCGGGGTCTGCGCGCGGGCCAGCACGGGCACGATCGCGAGCGCCACGCCGAGCGGCACCATGCGTGAGATGCGGGCTGCCGTTCGACGACGGCGCAGGGAGCGAAGCGACGATCTCGAGAGTCGCATGATGGGGTCGTGAGCCGGGAGCGATGGGTTGGGCAGCCGAGTTGGGGCGGCGCCCATCCGGGCAGGCGAGCACCACCGCGTCTGAGACAGCGGCAGGAGACCAGTGGTTTGGATGCGTGCCAGCCACCGATGCGGCGGTTGCGTCAGGAAATTGCGGGGACTAAGTTACCGGCCGGTCAGTTACTATCGCTGACGAAACCCCACCATGACTGACCGCCCCTCCCGCAGAATTACCCCTACCCCCGTGCGTACCGGCCGCCGAGCCGCGCCGCGCTGGCGGCGCCTTCCCGAGGAACGACCGCGCCAGATCATCGACGCCGCCCTCGAGGTCTTTGGCGAGCGCGGCCTCAGCGGAGCGCGCCTCGACGACATCGCCCGGCGCGCTGGGGTCTCGAAGGGCACCATCTACCTCTACTTCCCCAACAAGGAAGAGCTCTTTCGGGAGGTCGTCCGCGCCGTCGTCGTCAACCGCGTCCGCCAGGCGGCCGAGATGCCGGCCACCGATGACCCGGCGGCGGATCTCCGGCGCTACATGCACGCCCTCTGGGAGTTCGTTCGCTCGAAGGATTTCCAGACCATTTTCAAGCTCGTGACCGGCGAGCTGCACAACTTTCCCGACCTCGCGGAGTTCTACGGGCGCGAGGTGATCATGCCGTCCACGCAACTGCTGGCGGGCATGATCAGCCGCGGAATCGAGCGCGGAGACTTTCGGCGCGTGGACCCGGTGCTGGCCGCCCGATTCATCTCGTCCACCGCCATCACGCACTCCACGTGGTGCGCCCGCCGGCACGCGTTCAAGCTGCTCACCGACCTCACGGACGAACAGGTGTTCGAGCAGCTCTCGGATTTCTTCTTCCACGCCATTCGCGCGACCCCCACCACGGGTTCGCCGTCGCCCGCGCTCAAGTCATGACCGTGACCGCGTTCCCTCGTCTCACCCGGCCATCAGGCCGCTCATCCGTGGCCGTCGCCCTGCCGATGCGCCTGGCGCTCGCACTCGCGCTGCCGCTGTCGGCCGCATGGGGGCAGGCTGCCCCTCCGGCCGCCAGTCTGTCGTTAGGCGACGCGGCGCGGCTCGCGGCCCGCCAGAACGCCGCCGTCGTTGCCGCGCGCTATCGCGCGGACCAGGCCGACGCACGCATTACCCAGCGCCGCGCCGACCTCCTGCCCACCGTGTCCGCGTTCGCGCTCGAGAACGGCCGCACGCTGAACACGGCGACGTTCGGGATCGACTTCCCCACCCCGCCCGGCCAGCAGCCGGTGTTCGATCCCGCGGGACAGGTGGAGGGGCCGGTGAACACGTTCGACATGCGCGGGCGCTTCTCCCAGCCGGTGTTCGATGCCGGCGCGATGGGCCAGGTGCGAAGCGCGCGCGCCGCCGCCGAGGCGAGCGACTTCGACGCCGATGCCGCAGCCGACCAGGCCGCGGCCATTGCCGCGAGCGCGTACGTCCGCGCCGCGCGCGCCGACGCGCAGCTCGGCGCGCGCATCGCCGACTCATCGCTCGCCGAGGACCTCCTGCGCGTCGCCCGCGAGCAGTTGAGAGCCGGCGTCGGCGTCGGGCTCGACGTCACACGGGCGCAATCGCAGCTCGCCGCCATTCGCTCGCAGCTCATCACCGCGCGGAACGACCGCGGCCGCGCGCGGCTCGAGCTCCTGCGCACGCTCGGCCTGCCGCTTGATACCCGCCTCGTGCTCACCGACTCGCTCGCCGCGCTCCGGCTCGACGAGGCGCCACCGGCCGAGGACGACGCGATCGCCCAGGCGCTGCGCGCGCGTGCCGACCTCCACAGCGTGGATGCACAACTCGAGGCCGTGGAGCGCCAGACGGGCGCGGTACGCGCCGAGCGCCTGCCGACGATCTCGGCGTTCGGCGACTATGGGACGATCGGGAAGAACGGTGGCGGCAACCTCCTCGGGACGTACAACTGGGGCGTGCAGCTCTCGCTCCCCATCTTCGACGGGCTCCGTCGCGAGGGACGCATCGAGGAACAGACCGCGTTGCATCGGGAGATCGACGTCCGTCGGCGCGATCTTCGCGAGCAGGCATCGGTGGAGGTGCGCACCGCGCTGCTCGACCTCGCCTCGGCGCGCGAGGCTGTGAGCGCCGCGCGTGAGCGGGTGACGCTCGCCGAGCAGGAAGTGTCGCAGGCGAGCGAGCGCTTCCGTGCCGGTGTCGCCGGCAACGCCGATGTGTTCACGGCGTCACTCTCGCTGAACGCGGCACGGACGCAGGTGGTCGACGCGCTGGCCGCGTTCCAGACCGCGCGCATCGCGCTCGCGCGCGCCGAGGGCGGCGCGCGGGAACTCAGATGACCCTCGACGCATCACTACTCGCTTCGACTTTCGCCAACGACTGATCCATGGCTACCGCTACCGCACCGTCCGAACAACAGCCCGCCCCATCCGGCTTTCGCGTCGCGCCCGACGCGGAGCCGCCGCGCCCCGCCTCGCGCCGGCGGCGGTTCATCCTTCCCGTCGTCGCCGTGCTCGCCGTCCTCGCGATCGTGTGGGGCGTGCGCAAGTGGAGCTACGGCCGCTCGCACGAGTCCACCGACAACGCGCAGGTGGATGGACATCTCGTCCCCGTCCTCGCGAAGGTGGGTGGGTACGTGACCGAGGTTCGGGTGGGCGAGAACGATCCGGTGAAGGAAGGCGCGGTGCTCGTTCGTATCGACGACGCCGAGTACAAGGTGCGGCTCGCGCAGGCCGAGGCGGATCTGGCTGCCGCGCAGTCGGTGGCCGGCAGCCGCGGCGTCACTGGTCAGGCCGAGGCGCAGGTGCAGGGCGCGGCGAGCCAGCGGCTGGTGGTGGACGCGCAGATCGCGGCCGCCGAGGCGAACCGGCAGAAGGCGGTGTCGGACCTCGCGCGCATGAAGGAGCTCGCCGACAAGCAGATCGTCTCGCGCCAGCAGCTCGACGCCGCGCAGGCGGCCGCCGATGCGGCCATCGCGAACCTCGATGCGGTGCGTCGTCAGGCGGGGGCCGCCGGCGCCGGCGTCGCGAACGCCGAGGCCGGCGCGCGATTCGCGCAGGCCCGGCTGGTCGCGGCCATCGCCGCCCGCGACAACGCCGCGCTCCAGCTCTCGTACACGAGCGTCACCGCCCCGCTCTCCGGCGTCGTGTCGCGCAAGCAGGTGGAGGTGGGGCAGCTCGTCCAGCCCGGCCAGCCATTGCTCACGATCGTTGGCGACACGGGCGTCTGGGTCGCGGCGAACTACAAGGAGACGCAGCTCGCCGACGTTCGCGTGGGGAGCCCGGCGGAGATCGACGTCGACGCGTACCCGGGGTGCAAGGCGGAGGGGAAGGTCGAGAGCATCGGCGCCGCCACCGGCGCCAAGTTCGCGCTCCTGCCACCCGACAACGCGACCGGCAACTTCACGAAGGTGGTGCAGCGCGTGCCCGTTCGCATCGCGGTCACCCGCGGCTGCGGCACCGGTCAGCCGTTGAGACCCGGGATGTCGGTGGAAGCGCACGTGGTGACGAAGCGGTAGCGACCCATGGGCACCACGGTGAGCGGCGGTGCGGGCGGCGGGCTGGTGGGGGGCGTGCATCCGCCGCACGCGCCGGTCGCGCTCGCGCTTCCCGGCGACCGGTACAAGCACAAGTACCTCATCGCCATCGCCGTCACCCTCGCGGCGGTGCTCGAGCTGATCGACACGTCGATCGTCAACGTCGCCATCCCGCACATGATGGGGAACCTGGGCGCGACGATCGACGAGATCTCGTGGGTCTCCACCGGCTACATCATCGCGAACGTCATCGTCATCCCGATGTCCGGGTGGCTGTCGGCGTACTTCGGGCGCCGGCGCTACCTCACGGGGTCGATCCTGTTGTTCGTCGTGGCGTCGTTCATGTGCGGCGCCGCCACGTCGCTCGGCGGGCTCGTACTGTGGCGCGTGATCCAGGGGCTCGGCGGTGGCGCGCTGCTCTCCACCGCGCAGGCGACGCTGTTCGAGTCGTTCCCGCCCGAGGAGGTGGGCATCGGGCAGGCGATGTTCGGCGTCGGCGTGATGGTGGGCCCGACCATCGGCCCCACGTTAGGCGGCTGGATCACCGACAACTACAACTGGCCGTGGATCTTCTACATCAACGTGCCGCTCGGCATCCTGGCCGCGCTCATGGTCATGAGCTACGTGCGCGACGCCGAGCACCAGGAGCGCGCCAACCGGATCGACGTGCTCGGCATCCTGCTCCTCACGCTCACGGTCGGCTCGCTGCAGTGGATGCTCGAGCGCGGCGAGCGCTACGACTGGTTCGAGTCGCGGTTCGTGACGTCGCTCGGCGTGGTGGCGCTGCTGTCGGGCATCGGACTGATCTGGCGTGAGCTGACGGCCGACGAGCCGGTGATCGACTTCAGCGTGCTGAAGAGCCGCCAGCTCGCCACCGGCGTCACGTTCGCGGCCGCGTTAGGGCTGTCGCTCTACGGCGGCGTGTTCGTGCTGCCGATCTTCCTCCAGTCGTTGCACGGCTTCACCGCGTGGCAGACCGGCAAGGTGATCCTGCCGGGCGCGATCGCGTCGGCGTTCACGATGGCGGTCGTGGGGCGGAACACGAATCGGCTGGACGCGCGCTACACGATCGTGGCCGGCGCGTCGCTGTTCATGCTCTCGATGTGGCAGCTCTCACGCATCACGCTCGAGAGCGGCACCGGCGAGCTGTTCTGGCCCCTCGTGCTGCGGGGGGTGGGCCTCGGCCTCATCTTCGTGCCACTCACGAACGCGACGATGGCCGACCTGCCGGTGCGGAAGCTCGCGCAGGGAACGGGACTCTTCAACCTGACGCGCCAGCTCGGCGGCTCGCTCGGCATCGCGCTCATGGCGACGCTGCTGTCGCGGTTCACGGCGACACGACATGCGATCCTGGCGGAGCACGTCGGCGCGTTCGATGCCGCGGCCCAGGCGCGACTCGACATGATCGCGCGCGGCATGATGGCGCGCGGCGTGAACCCGCTGGTCGCGAAGCAGCAGGCGCTGTTCGTGCTCGACCGCCAGATCTCGGCGCAAGCGAGCGTGCTCGCGTTCTCGAAGATCTACCTCCTGAACGGCATCATTCTCTTGTGCGCGTTGCCGTTGCTGGTGTTGTGGAAAACGGGGCGCGGCCGAGGGAGCACGGGGCCGGCGCACTAGCTCGTGTCGCGTGACCAGCGTTGAACGGCGATGCGGCGGATGACGCGGAAGAAGCCGGATCGCTTCGCCCCAATCCGCGGTATCGCCGTTCAACGCTGTTCCATAGTTTCGAGCGCTCGCCCATAATCCAACCGATGTCGACCGACGTCGTCCCCCTGATCGTCGATCTCGACGGCACGTTGATCGATGGTGACACGTTGCATCTCTCGCTCGCGCGGCTCGCTCGCGAGCGACCGTGGAGCGTGCCCGTGCTGCCGCTGGTCGCGTGGTCGGGACGAGCGCGGTTCAAGCGGTTCGTGAGCGACCGTGTCGCGCTCGACCCGAGGTCGCTCCCCTACCGAACCGACGTGCTCGAGTTCGTGACGCGTGAACGCCGAGACGGCCGGCGCCTCATCCTCGCGACCGCCGCCGACCGACGCATCGCCGACGCCGTGGCGGCGCATCTCGATCTGTTCGAGGGCGTCATCGCCAGCGATGGCCGGCACAACGCGAAGGGGGCCGGGAAGCTGGCGTCCATTCGCGGCCGACTCGGCGACGCCGAGTTCGACTACGTGGGCGACAGCATGTCCGACCTGCCGGTGTTCCGTGCCGCCCGGCGAGCGTATCTCGTGTGCCCCAGCCGCGCATTGACCGGCGCCGTGCGCGACGGCTGCCGCGTGGCGGCCGTGTTCGACGGGATCACCCCGGGCGCGGCCAGCGCGACCCGCTAGGAACCCCACTCTCCGGGCCGGGGTTGGACGGCCGAGCGGCGGCCGTCAACTTTACAGCGGCCCCATCGTCCGACCCTCATCCCATCGTGCCCGATGACTACCTCCGCGCTCCCGCCTCGCGACGCCGCGCTGGCGCTGATGCACGAATACACCCGGAGCGACTCGCTCCGGAAGCACATGTACGCCGTCGAGGCGGCCATGCGCGCGTACGCCGCGCACTATGGAGAGGATGTCGAACGGTGGGGGCTGACCGGGCTCGTTCACGACTTCGATTACGAGCGTTGGCCGAACGCCGCCCACTCGCCCACGGAAGAACACCCGGCGGCCGGGGTGCGGGTGCTTCGAGAGCTTGGGTACCCAGACGATGTGCTCGAAGCGATCCTGGGTCACGCGACGTACTCGGGTGTGCCGCGCGTCACACGCATGGCCAAGACGCTGTTCGCCGTGGACGAGCTGACCGGGCTGATCACCGCCACCGCGCTCGTCCGCCCGTCCCGGAGCGTGCACGAGGTGGACGCGCGCGCCGTCCGGAAGAAGATGAAAGACAAGGCGTTCGCGCGCGGCGTGAACCGCGACGATGTCCTTAACGGAGCGGCTGACCTCGGCGTCGAATTGGAATGGCACATCCAGTTCGTGGTGGATGCGATGCGCGCGCGGGCCGAGGAGCTCGGGCTGGCCGGCGTGCAGCCCGAAGGCTGACCGTGCCGCGTCAACGGTCCGCCCCAGCGGCGCGTTTACAAGGCGACCCGATCACCAGTCTTCGTGACGATCGCTTTGACGCTCGCTTTTCCGTCCGCCGTGCTCTCGCCGCCTGAACCATCGGCGCGCGAGCGCGAGCATGGTCTCGTCGTCGCCGCCCAGCGCGGCGACACCGAGTCGTTCGCGGCGCTCGTACGGTTGCACCAGCGTCGGGCGTACGTGGTGGCACGCGCGATCGTGCTGACGCACGAGGACGCGGAGGACGCGGTGCAGGAGGGGTTCCTTCACGCGTTCCGCGCGCTCGACCGCTTCCTGCCCGACCAGGCGTTCGGTGCGTGGCTGAACCGAATCGTGGCCAACGCGGCGCTCGACATCACGCGCCGCAAGAAGGTGCGCGACGCCGATGCGCTGGCGGACACGATCGCGTCGCCGTTCCGCGACCCGGCCGAATCGGCCGAGCTGCGGCAGCGGCTCACCACCGCGCTCGCGGCGCTGAACGAGCGCCAGCGCGCGGTGATCGTGCTGCACGATGTGGAAGGATTCAAGCATGCGGAGATCGGCCGGCTGCTCGGCATTCCCGAGGGGACCGCGCGGTCGGACTTGCACCATGCGCGGGCGCGTCTGCGCCAGGCGTTGAGTGCCGTACGGAGCCAGCTATGAAGATCGAACGAAACACACCTGACGAGCCGGGCGACGCGCGCGTGACGCGCGTGCTGCGCGACCTCTACACGTCACCGGCGCCGAACGCGTCGTACTGGGACGAGCTCGAGTCGCGCATCATGACGCGCATCGCCACCGCCGGTGAGTCGGTGGAGTGGTGGGGCGTGTTCCGCGGTTGGGTGCACGTGGGGCTCGCAGCCGCCGTCCTCGTAGGCGTGATCGCCGGGGCCGCGCTGCTGCGCGCCCGTGAATCGGAAGAGCGGCTCGCCTACGAGGCCGTCATCGAGTCCGTGTCGGGGATTCCGGTTGCCGGGCCGACGTTCGCGAGCAGTCCGGGACGCGGGGCGCGCGACGCGACGCTTCGCTCGATCATTTCTCCCTGAGAGACGCCATGCAGAGCTCCAAGTCGCTCGCCCTGATGTTTCTGCTCGGCGCGGTGCTCGTCGGCGGCGCGCTCGGCTTCACGGCCGACCGCGTCTGGGGCCGCGAGGCCGCGTGCCGCGATCCGAGACGGTCGAAGGAGCTGCTCTACGACCGCCTCGAGCTCAACACCGCGCAGCGCTCGGCGTTTGACTCGATTCTCGACGACCGGCACGACCAGTACCAGGCATTGCTCAAGCCACTCAGACCGCAGATGGACTCCATTCGCCTCCGAGCCCGCGCGCAGATGCGCTCGCTTCTCACCACGCACGACCAGCGCGAGCGGTTCGAGGCAATCCTCAACGCGCCACGCTCGAACGACAAGCGGGAGAACTCAAAGTGAAGCGTCTCGCCCTCATGCTGCTCCTTCCCTCGGCGCTCGCTGCACAGGCGGGCGCCGATTCGGTAGCACGCCCTATTTCCCTCGATGACGCGGTTCGGCTCGCGCAGCGCAACGCGCCGAGCGCCGTGCAGGCCTCCGGTGCGACGCGCACGAACGCGGCCGCGGTTCGCTCCGCCTACATGTCGTTCATCCCGACCCTGAGCTTCAGCAGCGGCGCCAGCAAGCAGAATGGTGACCGGTTCGATTCGCAGGGGCAGCTCGTGCCGTTCACCGGGGCCGCGTGGCAGTACAACAGCGGCCTGAGCATGAACGTGGACCTGTTCGACGGCGGCAACCGCTTCTACCGCCTCCGCGGTGCCAAGGCGAACGTGAACGCGGCCGAGGCGAACGAGACGCTCCAGCAGTACAACGTGTCGTTGAGCGTGAAGCAGCAGTACTACGCCGTGCTCGCCGCCCGTGAATCGGAGTCGGCGGCCCAGGCGCAGCTCGAGCAGGCGAGCGAGCAGCTCAAGACCGCGAGCGCGAAGGTCGCCGCCGGTGCGGCCACGAAGTCGGACTCGCTGCGAGCCGTGATCCAGGTGGGCAACGCGCAGCTCGCGCTCATCCAGGCGCGCAACAACCTCAACATCGCCAACGCGTCGCTGACGCGGCTGGTCGCGACGCCGTTCATCGTGACCGCCACCCCGGGTGACACGACGCAGTCGATCGCCCTTGCCACGGACAGCGCGCAGATCGCGACGCTCGCGCTGCGCGGCCCGGCGGTGCAGCAGGCGGAAGAGGCGTACACGGCGGCGCGGGCGAACGCCCGTGGTTCGCTCACGTCGTATCTCCCGACGATCTCGATGCGCTTCAACCGCGGCGGTAACGGCGTCGACAGCCGCTTCGGTTGGGGGGACAGCCGGTACGCGTACTCGCAGACGTTGAGCTTCTCGATGTCGTTCCCGTTCTTCAATCAGGGAACGCGCGAGGAGCAGGTGGTGCGCTCGCGGGTGGCGGAGGACAACGCGCAGGCGCAGCTCCGCGACACGCGCTTCCTCGCGCAGCAGCAGCTCACCCAATACATGAGTGCGTTCCGCAGCGCCGAGCAGCGCGTGCAGATCCAGCTCGCGTCGGTCGCGGCGGCGGAGGAAGACCTTCGCGTGCAGCAGCGGCGCTACGAGCTCGGTGCGTCCACGTTCCTCGACGTACTCACCTCGCAGGCGACGCTCAATCAGGCGCGGTCGGCGCTGATCCAGGCGCGGTTCGACGCGCGCGTGGCGAAGGCGCAGATCGAGACGCTCACCGGCAGGGACATGTGAGTGAGCCGGCATCCGGTCACTCGTCGTTCGACTCGACCTGCTGAACCAACAGCCCTCTCCTCGAGGCTCACTCCGTTGAAACGCTTTACGCATCCAATCGTGGTCGGCGTGACTGCCGCGGCGGTGGCGCTCGTCGCCTGCACCAGCAAGAAGGCGGCGAACGTTCCGATCCCCACGGCCGCCATCGAACGACGTGACATCGTCGTCGACGCGTCGGCCACCGGCGCCGTCGAGCCGATCAACGTCGTCGAGGTGAAGTCGAAGGCCTCGGGGCAGATCACGCAGATGCCGGTGGAGACCGGTACGCTGGTGAAGCCCGGCGACCTGATCGTGCAGCTCGACACGCGCGACGTGAAGAACCAGTACGACCAGACACTCGCCGACGTGCAGGCCGCCGAGGCAAAGCTGCAGGTGTCCGAGGCGCAGAAGAAGCGCTCCGACGACCTGTTCCAGGCGCGGATCATCACCGCGCAGGAGCACGAGACGGCGGCGCTGGACTACGCGAACGCGAAAGCGCAGCTCGTGCGGGCGCGCACCAATCTCGATCTCGCCCAGCAGCGGCTGGAGGATGCGACGGTGCGCGCACCCATCTCCGGCACGGTCATCGAGAAGACGGTGTCGCTCGGCCAGGTGATCACGTCGGGCACGAGCTCGCTCGGCGGCGGCACCACGCTCATCAAGATGGCGGACCTCAACCAGGTGCGCGTGCGCGCGCTGGTGACGGAGGCGGACATCGGGACGATCCAGTCGGGGCTGGCGGCGACCGTCACCGTCGACGCGTACCCCGACCGGCCGTTCCGCGGCGCGGTGGAGAAGATCGAGCCGCAGGCCGTCGTGCAGCAGAGCGTCACGATGTTCCCGGTGCTGATCACGATCTCGAACGTCGAGGGGCTGCTCAAGCCGGGCATGAACGGCGAGGTCTCGATCCTGATCGACCGTCGCGACAACGTGATCGCGGTCCCGAACGATGCCATCCGCAACGTGCGGGAGGCGGCTACGGCGGCCACGGCGCTCGGGCTCAACCCCGATTCGGTGCAGGCGCAGATTCGCGCGCAGATGGCCTCGATGAGTGGCGGGATGGGCGGCAACGGCGCCCGCCCGGCGGGCGGCGCCGGCGGCGCACCCGGCGGCAGCGGCGCGACGCCTAACGTTTCGCGCGGCGAGGTAGCGCTGTCGCCCGTCGCCGATCAGGGCGCCCAGCAGCCCGCCCAGGGGCAGCGCGGCCGGGGGCAGTTCGGCAACCAGATGCCCGAGGTGACCGACAAGCAGTGCGAGGTGGTCCGCGCGGCGTTCGCGAAGCACCCGGACGCCGAGCAGAAGCTCGCCGCGCTCCGGCCACGGGTGCAGAGCGGGGAGATCGACTTCCAGCAGATGCGGGCCGAGTCGGAGAAGATCTACGCGGCGGCGGGCGTGGATGCGCGCATCGCCGGCGCCTGCCGGATGCGTGACCGGCAGCGCGCTCAGGGCGACTCGGGCAGCGCGGCGAGCCGCCAGCGCGGACGACGCAACGGAGCGGCCGCCGCTCAGGGCGATCGCACCTTCGTGCCCGAGCGCGGCGGCGGTGTGACGACGCCCGTCCAGGCTGGCGAATTCACGCCGCGTCGTGCGCGCCCGAGCCTCGTGTTCGTCGCCGAGAACGGCACGTACACGCCGCGCATCGTGCGGCTCGGCGTCGGCAACTACGACTACACGGAAGTCGTGAGCGGGCTCAAGGAAGGCGAGCAGGTGGCGCTGCTCGCGGCCGCGGCCATGCAGGCGCGGCGCGAGGAGCAGAACAACCGCATGCGCGGCATGGGCGGGCTTCCCGGCATCACGCCGCCGCGCGGTGGCGGTCCGGGCGGCGGTGGCGGCGGGCGCCCGGGTGGCGGCGGCAACGCACGGCCCTAACGAGACCTCCGATGCTCATCGGCGAAATCATCAGCGTCGCGCTCGGAGCGCTCCGCGCGAACAAGCTCCGGTCGCTGCTCACGATGCTCGGCATCGTGATCGGCGTCGCCGCGGTCATCGCCATGATCGCGCTCGGCAACGGCGCACAGGCCGCGGTGAAGGATCGCATCTCGGCGCTGGGAACGACCCTGCTCACCATTCAGCCGGGACAGGCGTTCGGCATGGGCGGCGTTCGCAGCGGCGAGGCGCAGAAGATGACGATGGACGATGCGCGCGCGCTCGAGGCGAACGCGGAGCACGTGATCGCCGTCCAGCCCGAGATGCAGCGCCAGCTTCAGATCCAGTACAACAACCGCAACGCCAACACCTCGATCGTCGGCACGACCTCGAACTACCTCGAGGTCCGGAAGTACGAGCTCCAGGCCGGGCGCATGTTCACGCCCGGGCATGACGCGTCGCGCGCACGCGTCGCCGTCGTCGGGCCGGCGGTCGCACAGCTCCTCGGCTTCGACAACCCCATCGCGCTCGTCGGCGAGCAGGTGCGCATTCGCGGCATCCAGTTCGACGTCATCGGTGTGCTGAAGAGCAAGGGCCAGGGTGGCGGCTTCGGCAATCCCGACGAGCAGGTCCTCATTCCGATCAACACCGCGCGATTCCGCGTGATCGGGACCGATCGCCTGCGCTCGATCAACGTGCTCGCGCGCAGCGAGGACGACATCCCGCTCGCGATGGCCGAGATTCAGAAGGTGCTCCGCCGCGAGCACCGGCTGCGCCCGGGCAAGGAGGACGACTTCAACATCCGCAACCAGTCCGACTTCCTGAACACGCTCGGCGAGACGACGGCGGTGTTCGGCCTGTTGCTCGCGGGGATCGCGACGGTGAGCCTCGTCGTCGGCGGCATCGGGATCATGAACATCATGCTGGTGTCGGTCACCGAGCGCACGCGCGAGATCGGCGTGCGGAAAGCGCTCGGGGCGACCCGCATCAACATCCTCTCGCAGTTCCTCATCGAGGCGATCGTGCTCTGCATCCTCGGCGGCATCGTCGGCATCCTGCTCGGGTCCGGCACGGCTTATATCCTGAGCCACAGCTTCCAGTGGAACACGCAGATCTCGTCGTCGGCCGTGGTGATGGCGTTCCTGTTCTCGGCTGCCGTCGGTGTGGTGTTCGGCGTCTGGCCCGCGCGGCGTGCGGCGATGCTCGATCCGATTCAGGCGTTGCGATACGAGTAATCGGGGAACTGGGAACGGAAGGACGGGAACCGAGCACCCGCAACGAAAGACCCTCGGGAAGCCACTCTCACGCGGCTTCCCGAGGGTCTTTCGGTTTCCAGCTACCGACTGGCGGGACTCTAGACGTTGTCGTCCGTGTCCTGCTGTGCGCGGCCGAAGTTTTTCTGGATCTTCCCTTCGGCGGTCTTCGCCTTCGCCTTCAGGTCTTCGCTGGTGTCGCCGGTGATGTCGGCAGCCGCATCGCGGATCTTGCCTTCGGCTTCCTTCGCCGCACCGGTGATCTCGTTCTTGGCGCCCTTCGAGCGCAGATCCTCGGACATTCCTGCCTCCTGCCTGGTGGTCGCTTCGCTATTCGCCCCGTTCCCGCCGAGGCTCGGCCGTGCAGGGGGGCAAGCGTCGTGCCGGTTGCCCACGGCTGAGTCAGCCGCTCTGGTCGGGCCGGGCTCGTCGCGCAATGACCAGCGTTGAACGATGAGCCCGGCCGATGGCGATGCCTCCCACTTGCGAGGTCTCACGACCAAAGATATATCTTCCGATATATCGCGATGAGGTTCTAACTATGCGTGGCAATTTCTGGTTCGGGTGCGGCCCCGGCGCGGGGCGCGGAGGCTGGGGGTTCGACCCCGACTTCATGGGCTGGTTCGGAGGGCCTGGCCGGCGGCGCGGTGGACCGTTCAGGGGCGGCCGCATGTTCGAGCAGGGCGATCTCAAGTACGTCATCCTCCAACTGCTCGATGAGAAGCCGCGACACGGCTATGAGATCATCAAGGAGCTGGAGGACCGCTTCGCCGGGATGTACTCGCCGAGCGCGGGCACGGTGTACCCCACGCTCACGTTGCTCGAGGACATGGGATACGCCCGGGTGAGCGTCGAGGACGGCGGCAAGAAGGTCTACTCGATCACCGACGAAGGACGTGCCTACCTCGCGCAGAACCGGTCGGCCGTGGACGACATCTTCGACCGCATCAGCGAGCTCGGCTCGGCCTTCCTCAGCGACGCCATGATGGACGTCAATCGTGCGTTCAAGGACGTCGGCCGCGCCACCTACCGTGGCGCCTCGCGCGTGTTCAGGGACAAGGCGGCCGTCGGCAAGATCAAGGACGCACTCGAGCGCGCCGCGCGCGAGATCGACGAGATCGTTCGCGCCGCCGGCGAGCGCCCCGAACCCAAGGCGCCCTGACCCCAGCTTTACGGCCGACCGGTAGGCACTACATTTCCAACGGGTCGCGGACTTCCTCCGCGACCCGTTTGCGTTGCGGTATCGCCGTCAGCCCGGTGGACCGCCCCCCGCGCTCCTGGTGGCCGAGTCCGTGCCTGTGCTACCCGTATGACCGCTACTCCGGCCCCCCGTCCAGCGGGCGACCGAACCTCCGCGCCCGGTAGTCCCGAGGGCGACGAACCTCCGCAGCAGCGCCACCTCGCCGAGGCGAATCCGCACGGCAAGCGCCTGCTGGTCCTCTGCCTGACGGCGCTCGGCGTCGTCTACGGCGACATCGGCACCAGCCCCCTGTACGCGATGAAGGAGGCGTTCAAGCCGGAATACGGGCTCACGCCGAACGCCGAGAACATCTACGGCCTCCTCTCGCTCATCGTCTGGGTGCTCGTCCTGATCGTGAGCGTGAAGTACGTGGCGTTCATTCTGCGCGCCGACAACCGCGGTGAAGGCGGGGTGCTGGCGCTGCTCGCGCTCATCCTGCAGCGCCAGCACCGGAAGGGCGAGGAGCGCCGCCGCGGCCTGCTGATCGCGCTCGGCCTGTTCGGCGGCGCGTTCCTCTACGGCGACGGCGTCATCACGCCGGCCATCTCGGTACTCGGCGCGGTCGAGGGGCTCGAGGTCGCGTCGCCGGCGTTGAGCCATTTCGTGATCCCGATCGCGTTCGTGATCATCGCGGTGCTCTTCTACTTCCAGAGCCACGGCACGGCGAAGGTGGGCGGGATGTTCGGATGGATCATGCTCGCCTGGTTCCTGAGCATCGCCACGCTCGGGGTGCGTGGGATCATGATGCACCCGGAGATCCTCACCGCCGTCAATCCGTGGCATGCGGTGCGGTTCTTCCTCGCGCACCCGATGCGCTCGTACGTGGCGCTCGGTGCCGTCGTGCTCGTCGTCACCGGCGGCGAGGCTCTCTACGCGGACATGGGGCACTTCGGGCCGAAGCCCATTCGACTCGTCTGGTACTGGTTCGTCCTCCCCGCCCTGCTGCTCAACTATCTCGGGCAGGGCGCGCTGTTGTTGCAGACCCCCACCGCGACGTCGAACCCGTTCTATCACCTGGCGCCGACCTGGTTCGTGTACCCGCTGCTCGTGGTCGCCACGTCGGCCGCGGTCGTGGCGTCGCAGGCGCTCATCTCCGGCGCGTTCTCGCTCACGCAGCAGGCGATTCAGCTCGGCTACAGCCCGCGGATGCGGATCATCCACACCTCCAAGCAGGAGGCGGGGCAGATCTACATCCCGGAGGTGAACAAGGCGCTCGCGGTGGGAACGCTGCTGCTCGTGATCGGCTTCGGGTCGTCCACGGCGTTAGGCGCGGCCTATGGCGTCGCCGTCACGGGCACGATGGCGATCACGACCGTGCTCTTCTATATCGTGGCTCGGCAGCTCTGGAACTGGTCGGCGCTCAAGGCCGGCGCGTTCCTCGTCGTCTTTCTGACGATCGACCTTGCGTTCTTCACGGCCAACCTGCTCAAGATCCCATCGGGTGGGTGGGTGCCGCTCGCCATCGCCGTGCTCATGTTCACGCTCATGACCACCTGGAAGCGTGGACGCGCCATCCTGCGCGGCATCCTCCAGCGCGGCACGGTGCCCATCGACATGTTTCTCGCCGACGTCGAGCGCCGGAAGCCGGTGCGCGTCAAGGGGACGGCCGTGTTCTTGACCTCCGAACCCGAGGGGGCGCCGGTAGTGCTGCTTCACCACCTCAAGCACAACAAGGTGCTGCACGAGCAGGTGGTGCTGCTGTCGATCATGACCGCCGAAGTGCCCGAGCTGAGCGCCGAGGAGCGCGTGCACATCGAGCCGCTCGGGTTAGGGTTCTTCCGGGTGCAGGCGACGTACGGCTTCATGGAGACGCCGAACGTTCCCGCGGTGCTCCAGATCTGCGGCCGCCGGGGCATCAACGTGAAGAAGACCGACGTCTCGTATTACCTCGGCCGCGAGCGGCTGCTGCCCACGCTGCCGCGCCGGGCGGCCGATCCGACGATCGGCACCATGGCGCGGTGGCGGAAGAAGCTATTCGTGCTGATGTCGCAGAACGCGCGCACCGCCACGGAGTTCTTCGGCATTCCGCCCAACCGGGTCGTGGAGCTCGGGACTCAGATCGAGTTCTGACCCGGCGCGGTCCGCGCGACCGCGGCGTCCCGCTCGCGCTGTTCCCCGTCACTCTCCCGGCCCAGGCGCATGCGCCTCGACAGAACGCCGTCAGCCGTCGGTGCTTTCAGCGCACGTCCACGGTCACAACGCGACGGCGTCCATCGCGGATGATCTCGGCCGTGTGGGCGTCGCCGGCATCGAGCGCGATGCGCGCCGAGCGGCCGTCGCGCACCGCGTGTCCGTCGACGCCCAGCAGCACGTCACCCGAGCGCAGGCCGCGCCACTGCGCACCCGTATCGAGCACCAGGAAGCCGCGCTCGCTGCCGCGTCCGAGGGTGGCGGCAAGATCGTCGTTCACCCGGGCCAGACGCAGCCCCTCAAGCGTGAAGGTCGCGTCGTTGCCGGTCCAGACCGCGGTGCGTGCGCCTGCGGACGCGCGCGCCGGCGCGCCGTACGCGACCGCGGGAACGGCCGACACGACGGTGCCGCCGGTCGAGGCGACCCAGTGCGCGGTCGGTGCGGCAGCGACCGCGACCGCGCTTCCAACGCCCGAGCCGCCATCGCTGGCGGTCGCGTAGCCGTAGCCGGCGCCGGCCGCCTCGGTGCTCGCGATTCGCGATCCGGCGCGTGCCCGGCGCACTGCCTCGACCTCCGCTGCCGCCCTGCCCGCGGCGGCGTCGGCGCCTCGCTCGACGTCGAGCTGGATTCGGTCCAGCCGCTCGAGCATCTCGCGCGTCGCTTCCCGCGCGCGTCGCGCGGCTTCACCGGCGCGCTGTTGGATCTCGATGCGCGCTCGCGGATCGAGCCGCATGCGGACGCCGCTCTCGAGATCGCCATCGAACTGGAGGATCCGCGGCGGGCGAGGCGGCACGGCGATCGGGGGGATGGCCGGCAGCGTGAAGTCGCCGATCCCGAAGCCGCGGTCACCGATGATCATCATGCCGCCGCGATCGCGCGGCAGGTCGGCGGCGCGCGCCGGCTTCAGACGAACGGTCTTCGTCTGCCCGCCGGACCAGACCCGGAGCTCGACGTCCTCGCCTAACGTCACCTTGCCGAGCTCGCGGCGGTACCGGTTCATGCGCGCGCTGCTCATGTAGCTGTCGCCGGCGTCCTCCGGCGCGACGCGCAGGCTCACGCCGTTGATCGCCGCCACCCGGTCGCCCTCGACGATGCCCGCCTTCTCGGCCGGGCCGTCGGTCGTGACCCGCACCACCAGCATGCCTAACGTGTCGCGGCGGCTGCCGGTGGCGCTCAGGCTCAACCCGAGGACGGGGCGCTCGTCCGCCTCGCGTCGGACGGCGCGCGCGCGGCTCGGCAGGTCCTCGGCCGCCACCGTCTTCACCTTCACCGATTTCGACTGGCCGCCCGCCCAGACGCGGAGCTCGACCTCGTCGCCGGCCTTCACCTTCTCGAGCTCGCGAACGAGCCGGCGCGACGCGATCCCTTCCATGTCGCCCTCGCCGGCGTCGGCGGCGGACAGGCGAAGGTTGACGCCGTTGATGGAGATGAGGCGGTTCCCCTCCTCGATGCCCGCCTTGTCGGCGGGGCCACCGGCGGTGACGCTCTGGACGAGCAGGCCAAGCGTGTCGCGCATGCCGCCCGAGCTGGTGGTGATGCCGATCGCCGCACGGTCGGGGTCGTCGTACCCGAAGCCGTAGGAGTAGACGCGCGCCGGCTCGACAGCCCGCGCGCGCGGCCGGACGGTGTCCTGCGCCTGGAGAACGCCGGCAGTCAGCGCGAGCGCGCCGGCGAGGTAGAGTGCCCGTTGCATAAGACCTCGGATGAATGCTCGATTGTTCCGATCCATCCGGTCTGACACGCCGCGAGGGCCGACGGTTTCCGTCCGCGCGTCCCCGTTTCGCCGGCCGGGCGGCTGCGGCCATATTTGCTCCATGACCAGTGCCGCCACACCCGACCTTCATGCGTTCGAGCACCACTGGCAGGACGAGGCCGACGCCGCGTTCCTGTACCGTGCGCTCGCCGGCGTCGAGCCCGACGCGAAGAAGCGCGACGTCTACTCGCGTCTCGCGGCGGTCGAAGATCGCCACGTCGAGATCTGGGCGAAGCTGCTGGCGGAGCACGGCCGACCGCCCGGCACGTTTCGCCCGACGGCACGCGCCCGCCTGCTGGCGTGGCTCGGGCGCCGGTTCGGCCCGGGGTTTCTCCTGCCACATCTGCTGCGTGAAGAAGGGCGCGAGGTGAAGGGCTACCTCGACCTGCACCGGCAAACGCCCAGCGGCACGCCGGGCGGCGGCGAGGCGCTGCTGCTCGCGCGCGAGTCCGCCGAGCATGCGAACACCCTCGCCGGCATCACGGGCGTCACTGGCGAGCCGTGGCACCGCACCGAGTCCGGTGGGTTCCTCCGCAACGTGGTGTACGGATTCAACGACGGGCTGACGGCGAATTTCGGCCTCGTCGCCGGGGTGATCGGCGCGACCGCGGCGGCGCAGCACAGCGCGATCGTGGTCGCCGGCGTCGCCGGGCTCATCGCCGACGCGCTCTCGATGGGCTCGAGCGGCTACCTCGCCGCGAAGAGCGAGGCCGAGGTATACGCGCACGAGATCGCGATGGAGCGCGACGAGATCGCGCTCATGCCCGAGGTCGAGCGGGACGAGCTGGCGCTGATCTACGAGTCGAAGGGCATGGCGCCGGGCGCGGCCATGGAGCTGGCCACGCAGGTGATGGCCGACCCGCAGCGCATGCTCGCCGAGCAGGTCCAGGAGGAGCTCGGCATCAGCGACCCGCACATGTCGCCGCTCCGCGAAGGGTGGGTGACCGGGCTCGCGACGGCGTTCGGTGCGGTGATCCCGGTGTTCCCCTTCTTCGTCACCACGGGCGCGACCGCGATGGTGCTGTCGTTCGTGCTGTCGATGGCGTCGCACTTCCTCGTTGGGGCGACGCGCTCGGTGTTCACGGGCCGCAGCCTGCTACGCTCGGGGCTCGACATGTTCGTCGTCGGCCTCGGGGTCGCGGTGGTCGGCTACTTCGTGGGAGACTGGGTCGGCCGTCTCTTCTGATCGCCGCTCCGCGCCTCAGACGCCGGCGCCCTCGAGCACATCGCGGATGACGTTCGCGAGCGCGTCGAGGTCGTACGGCTTGTAGAGCATCCTGCACCCGCGCTCGGCGCCGAGCTCGTGCGGCGCCACCTCGGCGCTGTAGCCCGTCATGAACACGACCGGCACCTCGCTTCCCGCGGCGCGCACGGCCGCGTAGACATCGCGCCCGCCTTTCCGCGGCATCACGATGTCGAGGAGCAGCAGGTCGATCTCGGCGCTGCGCTGCGCGAAGATCTCGAGCGCCTGCGCGCCGTCGTCGGCAACGAGCACGGTGTACCCGAGCCCGGTCAGCAGGCGCTCGGTGAGGCGGCGCAGGGCGTCCTCATCCTCGGCGACGAGGATCGTCTCGCGTCCACAGGCGACCGATGGCTGCGGCGCGTGCGTGCGCGCCGGCAGCTCCGCCTCGATGGCCGGCAGGTAGACGGTGAAGCGCGTGCCCTCGCCCGGCGCGCTTGCCACGTCGATGAACCCATCGTGCTGCCTGACGATGCCGTAGACGACCGCGAGCCCGAGTCCCGTGCCCTCGCCGACCGGTTTCGTGGTGAAGAACGGCTCGAAGATGCGTTGCCGCACGTCGGGCTGGATGCCGGGGCCGGTGTCGGTGAACCGAAGCCGCGCGTACCGGCCGGCGGGCACGGGCGAGGCGGCGGGACCGAGTGGCTCGTCGAGCGTCACCTGGTCCACCTCGATGAGCAGGCGGCCGCCGTGTGGCATCGCGTCGCGCGCGTTCACCGCCAGGTTGAGCGCGACCTGCTCGATCTGCGCGGGATCGGCGAGCACGGGCGGCACGTTCGGCGCGAGCGCGAGCCGGACGTCGATGTGCTCGCCGATGATGCGCCGCAGCATCTTCATGAAGTCGCCGAGTGTCTCGGACAGGAACACTGGCCGGCGGTCGATCTGCTCCTGCCGGCTGAAGACGAGTAGCTGACGGGTGAGCGCCGCCGCGCGCTGCGATGCGCCCGCGATCTCACTCAGGCACTCGCGCAATTCGCCCGACGCGGGCTCGCCGAGCTGCGCGAGCTGCGCATTGCCGAGAATGGCCGTGAGCAGGTTGTTGAAGTCGTGCGCGATGCCGCCGGCGAGCTGGCCGACGGCCTCCATCTTCTGCGACTGTCCGAGCTGCCACTCGAGTCGCTTCCGCTCGGTGACATCGCGCGCGATTCCCTGCACACCCACGATCGTGCCGTCGTGGGCGATGAGCCGCGTGTTGACCTCGAGCGTGATGCGATGACCGGCCTTCGCCCGCACGTCCAGCTCGTACTCGGTGCGCGATGCGTCGCCGGCCACCTTGCGCGCGACGTTGCGCTCCGCGATCTCGACCTGCTCGGGCGCCACGACGTCGCGCACGTTGAGCTGCAACACCTCCGCCGACGAGTACCCGAGCACGCGCTCCGCGGCCTTGTTGATGGAGGTGAAGCGCCCGGCGAGGTCGTGCGTGTAGACGATGTCGTTCGCGTTCTCGAACAGCTCGCGGTAGCGCTCCTCGCTGCGGCGCAGCTCCTCCAGACTGCGCATGCGCTCGGTGACGTCGAGCACGACGCCCACCAGCGACGTCACCACACCGCGCGCATCGCGGACCGCGCAGCCGCGCGTGACCTTCCAGCGGACTGGGGCGCCCGGAACGACCACGCGAAACTGCAGGCTGAACGGATCGCCCGCATCGATTGCTCTCCGCAGCGCGTGGTGAACCGCGCCGATGTCATCGGGGTGAACCGGCTCGAGAAACGCGGCCATCGCGCTGCCGGCGGCCGGCGGCATTGGCCCCATCTCGGGCGTTCGCTCACCGACGACCTCGAACCGGTCGGCCGCGATGTCCCAGTGCCACGTCCGGAGCTGCGCGGCTTCCATCGCCATGCGCAGCCGGCTCTCGGTGACCTGTAGCGTCTCGAGCGCGTGGCGCCGGTCGGCGGATTCGCGCTCGAGCTGCGCGTTCTTCGCTTCGAGCTCCGCGGTCCGCTCGCGCACGAGCCGCCGCAGCCGCAGCGTCCACAACAGCGTGACGATGGTCACCGCCAGCGCGCCTGTCCCGAGCTCCGTCACCCACGCCAGGCCGGGCGCCCCAGCCTCGAGACTGGTTGGCAGGGCAATACCGATCGCGTGAGCGAGCCCGACGAGCGGGTATTGGAGAGGACTCATGCCGGCGGCGCCATCGCTGAACGGGAGTGTGCTCGCGGGGTCGTTCGGGAGCGACTGAGTGACTGCGCGGATGGGAGCTGCGTCACGCGGCGCGCCGCGGCGCCGGCAACGCACAGCAGCCAGGCAGCGACTCGCCAACCGCCGGCGGAGAATGATCCGCCGGCGGTTGGCCTCAAACGACGATGTTCAGCAGCCGGCCAGGAACGAAGATCACCTTCTTCGGCTCGCCCGTCACGAAGCGGGCGATGGCCGGCGCCGCGATCGCCGCCGCGAGCGCGTCCTCCTTCGTGACGTCGGGCGACACACGCACCGTGCCACGCATCTTTCCGTTCACCTGCACCGCGAGGTCGATCAGCGTCTCGCGCGCCAGCTCCGGGTCATACGTTGGCCAACCTGACGCGAAGATGCTCTCGCGATGGCCGAACTGCTCCCACAGCTCCTCCGCGAGGTGCGGCGCGAACGGCGACACGAGCTGCACGAGCGGCTCGACCTCGTCGCGATGCGGCGTGCGCTCCCCCTGCCGCAGCACGTTGATGTAGGTCATCATCGCCGCGATCGCCGTATTGTACGCGAGGCGAGGCACGTCGTCGCTCACCTTCGCGATGGTCTGATGCAGCTTGCGCATCACCGCGGGATCGGGCGCGCCCTCGCTCGTGGCCTCGGCCGCGGACGCCCACAGCCGGTCGAGGAACCGCCTGACGCCGGAGATCGACTGGTCGCGGAAGTCGCCGCCCTCCTCGTACGGCCCCAGGAACATGAGGTATGTGCGGAACGTGTCCGCGCCCCAGTCCACGTAGTACTGGTCTGGGTTGACGATGTTGCCCTTGGTCTTCGACATCTTCGCGCCCTCGCGAATGATGTGGCCGTGGGCGCGGAAGCGCGTGAACGGCTCCTCGAAGTCCAGATAGCCCATGTCGTGCAGCACCATCGTGATGAACCGCGCGTACATGAGGTGCAGCACGGCGTGCTCGTTGCCACCGATGTAGGAGTTCACCGGCAGCCACTTCTTCGTCAGCACGGGATCGAACGGCACGTCGTCCCGATCGGCGCTCGGATAGCGCAGGAAATACCACGCGCTGTCCAGGAACGTGTCGGACACATCGGTCTCGCGACGCGCCGTGCCGCCGCACTTCGGGCACGGCACGAGGTACCAGTCCTCGTGCCGGGCGAGCGGCGAGACGCCCGAGTCATCCGGGCGGAAGTCGGTGATGTCGGGAAGCAGCACCGGCAGATCGCGCTCGGGCACGGGCTGCGGGCCGCACGTGTCGCAGTAGATGATCGGGATGGGCGGCCCCCAGTACCGCTGGCGGGAGATGCACCAGTCGTGCAGCCGGTAGTTCACCACCGCGCGGGCACTGCCCCGCTCCGCGAGCCAGTCCGTGATCGCGCGCTTCGCCTCCGCCACCGGCATGCCGTCGAACTGCGCGGAGTTCACCATCCGGCCACCGGCGTCGTCGGTGTACGCCTCGGCGAGCGGCGTGTGCTCGTTCTCCCCTTTCCCCGCGACCACGCGGATGATCGGCAGCGAGAACAGGCTCGCGAACTCGAAGTCCCGCTCGTCGTGCCCCGGCACGGCCATGATCGCGCCGGTGCCGTACTCCATGAGCACGTAGTCGGCGATCCAGATCGGGATGGGCATGCCGGTGGCGGGATTCACCGCGTGGCTGCCGGTGAACACGCCGGTCTTCTCCTTCGTCACCTTCCGGGTGACGAGGTCCTGCCGCGTCGTGCGCTCACGATACGCCTCGACCTCGGCGCGCTGCTCGACCGTCGTCAGGCTCGCGACGAGCGGATGCTCGGGAGCGAGGACGAGGTAGGTGGCACCGAAGATCGTGTCCGGGCGGGTCGTGAAGACGGTTATCGAAGGGGAACCGGGAACGGGGAACTGGGAACGGGGGGGTGCGTACTGCTCGCTGCTTGCAGCCTCGCTTCCCCGTTCCCTCGTCCCCGTTCCCATCGTAACGAACGTGATCTCTGCACCTTCGGACTTTCCAATCCAGTTTCGCTGCGCCGTCTTCGTCGTCTCGGACCAGTCGATGCGGTCGAGGTTGTCGAGCAGCCGCTCGGCGTAATCGCTGATGCGGAAGAACCACTGCGCCAGGAATCGCTGCTCGACCTGCGCACCACACCGTTCACAGGCGCCATTGATCACCTGCTCGTTCGCGAGCACGGTCTTGTCGTTCGGGCACCAGTTGACGGCCGCCTTCTTCCTGTAGGCAAGCCCTTTCTCGTAGAGCTTCAGGAAGATCCACTGCGTCCACTTGTAGTAGCGCGGGTCGGTCGTCTCTACCGAGTACCGCCAGTCCACCATCAGTCCCGCACGCTCGAGCTGACGGCGGAAGTTCGCGATGTTCCTCGGGATGAGGCGCATCGGATGCTCGCCGACCTTGAGCGCGTAGTTCTCCGAGTGGATGCCGAACGCGTCGTAGCCGAGCGGCTCGAACACCGTGTGCCCCTGAAGCCGCTGGAATCGTCCATAGATGTCGTTCCCCGTGAACGCGAAGAGGTTGCCGACATGCAGCCCCTCCGCCGACGGGTACGGAAACATCATGAGCGCGTAGAACGGCCGCTCGCCGTGAGCGAGATCGGTATGGTTCGTTCCCTGTTCGCGCCACCGGCGCTGCCACTTGGCTTCGACGACCGATGGGTCGTAGTCGACTGGGGCGCTCACGGGCGCGGGCTCGTGCGGATTGGGTGCTGTCATGTGTTGGGCCGCGGGCACGGCGCCATTGCGAAGGCGAAGCGCGCCCGACATCGGAAGGGTTTGACCTGTAGGAATTTAGCGACGGCCGAAGGCTGAACAAGCCGCACCAGAGGTCATGACGCTCTCCTCGATCACGTCCACGCACGCCGTTCCTCGCATGCCCCGACCGCATCCAGCGGCTCCGGGGCGATCGCGCACGCCCTCGCCGGGCCGCCACTCGAAGTCGCTGCAGCGCGCCATCGTCGTTGGCGCCGCGGTGTTCGCGGGGGTGCTGCTCGGGGTCGCCGCGCTCGTCGCCATGCGGACCGCCGCGAACTTCCTCTCCGACCGGGCCGATACGCGCCTGCGCGACGTCGCGCTGCGGGGCGAGCTCGTGACGGAGCAGGCGCTGCTCGAGCGCGCGAGGCAGGTCGAGCTCATCGGCGCCGCACCAACCGTTGTCGACGCCGCGCGGGCGGGCGCCGCGCGGGCGGCGCAGCTCGGCCTCCCCGGCCGCTCCATCGACGCCATCGAGCGCGAGATGGCGAGCACCCGCACGCTCGCGGTCAGCGAGACCGCAAAGCGCTTTCTCCAGCGGCAGCTCGCCCCACTGGGCATCGCGGAGATGTTCGTCACCGATGCGAATGGCTTCAACGCCGTCACCACCGAGACCACGTCCGACTTCGTGCAGAGCGACGAGGCATGGTGGCGCGACGCCGTGCGCAAAGGGCTCACCACCGCCGAGGCCGAGTACGACGAGTCGGCGCGGCAGATCGTGGTCTCGATGGCTGCCGCCATTCACGACGGCTCGCGCGACCGCGCCGAGGGCGTCATCAAGATCGCGTTCGGGATCGGAAGCCTCGACGACGCGCTCACCAAGGCCACGGGCGACGAAGTTCGCCTCGACGTCGTCGATTCACGCGGCCGCGTGATCGCGAGTTCGGCCCGCAACGCCGAGCGGATGAAGCCGCTCGCCGGCGCGGACCGGCTTCCGATCGCGCCGGGCGATTCGATCGTACGGTTCGTCGCCGACGACATACAGCGCCGAGCCATGCTCGGCTCGGCGAACGGCGACGCCTGGCGTGTCGTCGCCCAGATCGATGACGACACCGTCCTCCGGCCGCTCCGTCAGGCGCGACCGCTGATCGCCGCCGCGCTCGCCGCCCTGCTGGCGTTTCTCGTCGCCACCCTCTGGCTCGTGAGCCGCTTCCTCGACCGCCGCATCAGCGCGCCGGTCACGGAGCTGGCCGGTGTCGCCGAAGCGGTCGCATCGGGCGACCTCTCGGCGCCCATCGTCCCCTCGAGCGCGGACGATGAGGTGGGCCGCCTGAGCCGTGCGACGGCGGCCATGGTGGACGACCTGCGGCGCGTCGTCTCGGCGTTGCGCGACTCGGCACGCGAGACCAGCGCGCGCGCCAGCGAGATCACGGGCGGCAGCGAGAACATGGCTGCGGCAGCGCAGGAGATGGCTGTGACATCGGGCGAGCTGAGTCGCCAGTCCACGGAGATGTCCGACGCGATTCAGCGGATGGCCGCCGACGCCGCACGGCTGCAGGGCATCGCCGACCAGCTCGCCGCCGGAGCGCACGACGGCGTGGAACGCAACGCCGCCCTGCGCGCGCTCGCGATGGAGAACCGGCTGCGCTTCGACGCGAGCGCCAGCGCGCTGCAGCACGTGGCGAGCGACGCACGCGCGAGCGCCGACGCGGTGAAGACGCTCGCCGAAGCCTCGGAGGAGTTCGGCGCGTTCGTGACGCTCGTACAGAAGATGGCGAAGCAGTCGAAGCTGCTCGCGTTGAACGCGGCGATGGAAGCCGCCCGAGCGGGCGAACACGGCCAGGGATTCGCCGTCGTCGCGAGCGAGGTGCGGCGTCTGGCCGCGAATTCGGCGGACGCCGCGCAGAAGACCGAGGCGCTCGTGCGCGACGTGCTGGCGAAGGTGCAGGAGTCGAGGGCACTCAGCGCGCGAACGATGGACACGGTGATCGGCGTCCTCGAGACGACGCAGCTCGGATTGCACTCGTTCGCGCAGGTCGAGGAAGCGGTGCGCGGCTCCGAAGCGTGGACCAGCTCCATCGAGCAGGCGGCCACCACGTCGCGCGAGCTCGTGGCCGACGTGACCGCCCGTCTCGACGAGGTGGCGAAGGCGACCGAGTCGTACGCGTCGGCAATGGAAGAGGTGGCCGCGTCGAGCGAGGAGCAGAGCGCGAGCACCGAGCAGATCGCGGCCGCGGCAACGAGTCTCGCCACGGCCGCCTCGCACGTGGCGGGCCTCGTGGGCAGCTTCAGACTCGAGAGCTACACGGCCGAGATGGCCGTGCCGCCACGGCCGCCGAGCGACGTACCGACCACCAGCGCCGCCGGCACGCCGTCACTTCAGCCGGCCTGACGGCACCCACGCCGTTCGCCCTTCCGTCGTCTCCACGAGCGCGAAGTCCGCGAACACGCCGAGCACCGGAAACGCGCCCCCGCGTGCGGTCTCGATCACCGCGCCGTCGGCCGCGGGCCCGTCGCGAAGCGGCGTGCCTGACGCCACGTCGGATCGCCGAACCGCGCGCTCGGCCGGCTCCACCAGCCGCGCCGGCAGGTAACCGGTCGTGCCGTCGGGAAGCCGGACGCGGAACCAGCTCCCGGTCGCGGCATCGACCCGGAGTGGCGTCGCCGCCGGCACCCTGGCAACGAGTGATGCCCGCGGATCGGGGGCGACGACGACGGATACGCGGGATCGCGAACGGGCGAGCGTCCCGAGCCCCGACGTGTCGGCGACGATGCGGGCCGGCCGCGCGGTCGATCGATACACGAACGGATACGGATCGAGCGGCCCCTCCCCCCGGCGATAGACGCCGAAGTGCAGGTGTGGCGGTGTGGTGCGCGCGTTTCCCGTGTTGCCGACGAAGCCGAGCGTGTCGCCGACCTCGACCATCTGCCCCGGCGTCACGACCTGCGAATCGAGGTGAGCGTAGTAGAGCGTTTGCCCGCGCTCGGAGTCCGAGAGCCAGACGACGTTGCCGCCGAGGTTGTTAGGCGACGTCGAGCGCACGATGCCGCGCGCGGCGGCGAGGACGGGTGTACCGCGCGGCGCGAAGATGTCGATCCCGTGATGCTGGCGTGCGCCGGCGTCGCGGTCGGCCCCGAAGAAGCTCTTCACCGCTCTCGAATCGCGTCCCTCCACGGGAAACGCCAGCGACGGCTCGGTGGCCAGCGTGAGCGTGAAGGAACCGCTGCGCAGCAACTCGGGCTGGAGCCGCAGCACGTACACGCCGTCGCGGCGCGCCTCGTGCACGAGCCGCGCGGCAACGGTGGTGCCGCTGCTGTCGGCACGCGCGCCGCTGTCGGCGCTGGCGACGAGGTCGAGCGGCTCGGCGGTGTCGCCGGTCTGGCGAAAGAGATCGAGAAAGAACGTGAGCGGCGCGCCCTGCGTCTCGGCCACGGCCGAGAGCTCCTGGCCGGCACGAAGGGTGAACGCGTAGCCGACCGCGCGCGCCTCGGACGCGGCGAAGTAGCCGGCCTCGCGGAACGGCAGCGTGACCGTGAGGGGTTGTCGGATCGCGGACTGCGCCGCCGCGACCCAGTCTCGGCCTAACGCGGTGCGGGAGAGTCCCGCCCGGTCGAGCGCGTCCGCGTAGCGCTCGTGCGCGCTGGACGGCTTTGGGGGTCCGAGGAGCGGTACGCCGTCGCGGCAGGCTACGAGCGCGAGCGCGCCGAGCAGCGCGGCGCGCGCGACGCTCGAACGGCGACGGGTGGATGGGCGGGCGTCGTATCTACGGACAGTGCGCATGTCACCTGATCGTACCCGGGTCGCGGCCCCGACGTTTCACCGCGCGCGGTTCCCGGTACCCTGCCCCTCCTGCCGATCCTCTCCTCTTGATGGGACGTTCTACGCGCGCCGGGGTCTCTCGCTCCCCTTGAAGAGATACGCGCATTCCACGTGGCGGGGCCCCTGGCTGTCGCACACCGCGAACTTCGCACCCCCGTAGGCCGTCGCACCCGCGAAGCGGCCGTCCTTGGCGAGGGCGTAGAACTGGAGGTCGAAGTAGGGGCGACCGCGGTCGTCGAGCAGGCGCTTCTCCGTCAGGGCGAGCACGCGCTCCATGACTTTGATGAGCGCCTGTTCGGGGGCCATCCCCTGGCGCATGAACTCGACGGCCAGGAACGCGCCGCACACCTTGATGTTGGACTCGCCGCGTCCGGTCGATCCCGCGGCGCCCACGGTGTTGTCGCAGTACTGTCCCGCGCCGATGATCGGCGAGTCGCCCACGCGGCCGGGGATCTTCCACGAAATTCCGCTGGTGGTCGTGACCGAGCTCAGGTCGCCGTTCGCATCGACGGCGTTCATGTTGATGGTGCCCCACGTGTGCGGCACGCCGTGCTCGTCGTACTCGAGCTCCTTGCCGGAGGGTTCGGGTGGCTGGCGGCGGGTGGCGCCGCCTGGCGGCTGGGCGGCCGGGCGCGGAGCCGGCGGCTCGAGCCACGCGTCGTCGCGGGCGCGGCTCGCCTTCCAGCGCACCCACGCCTCGCGGCTCTTCTCGGTGAGCAGGTTCTGCTCCTTGAACCCCATCGCGAGCGCGAATCGCTTCGCGTCGGCACCGACGAGCAGGATGTGGTCGGTGTAGTCCATCACCGCCTTCGCGACGAGCGACGGCGTGGCGATGTCCTCGAGGCAGGCCACTGCGCCGGCGCGTTTGGTGGGGCCGTGCATGCAGCTCGCGTCGAGCTGCACGACGCCTTCCTCGTTAGGCAGCCCGCCCAACCCGACCGACATGTCCTCGGGGTCGAGCTCCTGGATGTTCACGCCGGCAATGATGGCATCGAGCGTGTCGCCGCCGGCCGCGATCATGTCGTACGCCGTCTTGACGCCGCGAATCCCGTTGTCCGATGCGATCACGACGGGACGAGCGAGCGCCCGGGGGCCGAGGGTCGCGGCCGGGGGCTCGGCGAGGAGCGGGCTACCAAGCGCGACGCCGGCGACGGCGGTGGCGCCGGTGGCGAGGAAGTCACGGCGAGAGACGGACATGGGCTCTCCGGGCGGCGGTGTGAGTGCGGCGCCCGGAAGATGCAGCGCGTGGGGCGCAGGCGCGAGCGGCGCGCCGCGCGGGCTACGCCCGGAGCAGGCGGCGAGAGGCAACGACAGCCGAGTCGATGCACGCCGACACCTGACTATGCTGCGCCTCGGCGTCACCGGCCACGTAGTCGGATGCCGGCAGCACCGCCCCTACCCAACCCTTCGTGTGCCACCGGCCACGCCCATCCAGCGACGGCAGATCGCGCGGCTCCGGGTACGGGGAAGGCCCCACGTACCAGTACGGCTCCGCGTACCATTCATCGCCCGGCGAGTGTCCGACGCCGATGGTCGAGCGGCGCTCGCCGGCGCTGGCGGGCGGCGCGATCAGCGTCGCGATGTCGAAGTGGTGCGGCCAGCATCGCACCGGAGACGCACCCGCGGTCGTGCGCGCCAGCTCGTCGAGCACGAGCGCGGCGTTCGACCAGTATCGTTTCAGCTCGCGGAACGGGTCCCCGGAGCCGATGGAGAACGGTGCACCGCTCGCGACCGGGTGGTCGGGGATCGTGTAGTGCTTGCGAGTCGTCAGCCGCGCCGGGTCGAGCCCGGCCTCGCTCGCGACATGGCCGAGCCACGCGGTCGCCTCCCCGACGGTACGTTCCGAGAGCGCGAGCGTGCGAGTCACGCTCATCGCGCCGTCGAGCGCCAGGAGCGTGAGGTCCCTCAACCGGACGCCGAATCGCACCGGCCGGTCGGCCGCGATCGGCTCGGTGATGAGAGCGTGAATTGGCGCGCTCCAGCTCAGCGCCGTGTGGCTGTCGTCAGGCCGGGCCGGGAGGTACGAGATCGACGCGGACACCGCGATCTGCACCGCGTGATGCAGCTGGAGGCGAGCGTCGACGAGCGATGACGGGGGAAGCTCCCCCACGCGCGCCCAGGCCGCCTCGGCGGCAACGGAGATGGGCATGATGTGGTCTGGTCGAGGAGGTCGGTGCGGCAGGTGAGCGCGCGTCCCCTGGCGCCGGGCGTCGCGACGGCACAAATCGCATCGTGGCCGCGGAGGTTCCCGCGGTTCTGATGGAACCAGACTGGCGTCATGCGCATTTGTGTTCCACGGGTTCCCGCCGATCTCGGCGGTAGACTGGGCGTTGTGACGCTGCAGGCTCCAAGCTGTACTTTCGACATGAGGATCGAGCATGGCCGAATTCACTGACGCGCGCGCGGGCGTCGACCGCGAGGTCGAGCGCATCACCGAACTGCTGCGCGAAGCGCGAGCGCGCACGGTTCGACTCATCGAGCCGCTCTCGGATGACGACCTGCTGACACAGCACGATCCGTTGATGAGCCCGATCGTGTGGGACCTGGGCCACATCGCGCACTTCGAGGAGCTGTGGCTCACGCGGAACGTGCACGGTGCCGTCGAGTTCGGCGAGATGCCGGGGATGTACAATCCTTTCGAGCATCCGCGGCGTGCGCGCGGCGCGCTCGACCTGCCGGGGCGCGAGGACGTACTCGAGATCCTGGCCGAGGTGCGTGGACGCGTGCTCGACAATCTCGACACGCTCGACCTCGAGGCCGGCGACCCGCTGCTCCGCGATGGGTACGTGTACGCGATGGTCGCGCAGCACGAGTACCAGCATGACGAGACGATCCTCCAGACCCTGCAGCTCAAGCGGGGCGAGCCCTATCGGGCGCCGCGGTCGATCGCCGTCCCCGAGCCATCGTTGAACGTCGCGATCGGCTCGACAGTACGATTTCCGGGCGGTGAGGTGCGCGTCGGGACCGACGATCGTCGCGTGGCCTACGACAACGAGCGGCCGCGTCACGTCGTGCGGCTGGCTCCGTTCCGCATCGATGTGGCCCCGGTGACGAACGGCCAGTACGTCGCGTTCATTGCGGATGGCGGCTACCGCCGGCGCGAGCTCTGGTCGGACGCCGGCTGGGCGTGGCGCGAGGCCGAATCCGCCGTCGCGCCGAAGTACTGGCGGCGCGAGGGCTCGCAGTGGCACGCACGCGCATTCGACCGCACCGGCCCCGTCGATCCGCGACGGCCGGTCTGTCACGTGTCGTACCACGAAGCCGACGCGTTCGCCCGCTGGGCCGGCAAGCGGCTCCCTAACGAGTTCGAGTGGGAAGCCGCCGCCGGGTTCGACCCCGCGACCGGCGAGCAGCGCCCGTTCCCATGGGGTGATGCGCCGTGGTCGCCGGCACTCGCCAACCTCGATCAGCTCGCGTTCGAGACCGCGCCGGTGGGCGCCTATCCGGCGAACGTGTCGCCGGTCGGGTGCTACGGCATGATCGGCGACGTGTGGGAGTGGACGTCGAGCGACTTCCACGGCTACCCCGGGTACGAGACGTTCCCGTATCCCGAGTACTCCGAGGTGTTCTTCGGCAGCGAGTACAAGGTGCTGCGCGGCGGCTCGTTCGCCACGCGCCCGGGCGTCATCCGCAACACGTTCCGCAACTGGGACTATCCCATGCGCCGCCAGATCTTCAGCGGCTTTCGGTGTGCATCCGATGAGTAGCCTCGCCGACCGGCCGGACGCCGCCATCGCCGGCGAGCTGCTGCGCGATGTGGCCTGGGGGTTGTCGCGCCCGCAGAAGGAGCTGCCGCCGAAGTACTTCTACGACCGCCGCGGCTCCGAGCTGTTCGACGAGATCACGCGCCTGCCCGAGTACTACCTCACGCGCACGGAGCGCGCGCTGCTCGAGTGCTGGAGCGGTCCGCTCATGTGGGCGCTGCGCCCCGCGACGCTCGTGGAGCTCGGCGCCGGCAGCGCCGACAAGACGCGCCTGCTCCTGGACGCCATGGTCGACGCGGGCAACGGCGAGGTCTACGTGCCCATCGACGTCAGCGCCGCGTTCCTGGACGAGGCGGCGGCGCGCCTGCGCACGTCGTATCCGACGTTAGGCATCGAGCCGGTCGTCGGCGACATCGCCGAGCCGCTCGAGATCGGCGTCGACCGCCCATCCCCGTCGCTCCTCGCGTTCCTCGGCAGCACGATCGGCAACTTCGACGGGGCCGAGGCGCGGCAGTTGCTGCGCAACGTCGCCGCCGTCATGCGCCCCGGCGACCGCTTCCTCCTCGGCGCCGACCTGCGCAAGGCGCCCGCGGTCATCGAGGCCGCGTACAACGACGCCGGGGGGGTCACGGCCGAGTTCAACCTCAACGTGCTGCGCGTGATCAACCGCGAGCTCGGCGCCGACTTCGACCTCGCGGGCTTCGAGCACCGCGCGTTCTACGACCGCAGCCTGCATCGCATCGAGATGCATCTCGTGTCCACCGACGATCAGGTGGTGCACATCCCGGGCGTCGGCCGCGTGCGGTTCGCCGGCGGCGAATCGATCCGCACCGAGATCAGCTGCAAGTACGATCGCCCGTCGCTCACCTCGCTGTTGGCGGCCGCCGGCTTGCGGCTCGAGCGGTGGATCACGGACGCTGACTCGCGTCATGCACTCGTGCTGGCGTCGCGCGCCGACGAGACCGGCCGGTCGTGACCGCCGCCGGCCGGCCTCCCTGCGAGCCCGCGCGCGACCGTGACGGCGGCGACCGGCCGAGCCCCACCCTCGACCGCGGGCGACTCGCGGCCGACCTCCGCGCGCGCGTCTTCCCGGCGCCGGCGACGGCGCCGCCGCGCATCGGCGCCGAGGTCGAGATCATTCCCGTGAACGCGGCGACCGGGCGCCCGCTGCCGCTCGCGGGCGACACCGCCTCCACGCTGGCCATCCTGCGGCGCGCAGGCGCCGCCGCCGGCTGGCGCGAGCGCCGTTCGGTGAAGGCGAACGTTCCCGAGATGGAGCTGCCCGACGGCGGCCGCATCACCTTCGAGCCCGGCGGGCAGATCGAGGTCAGCTCGGCGCCTAACGCGTCGCTGACTGCGCTCGTGGCCGGGTTGCGGGCGACCGTGGGCGCCATTCGCGATGCCGCGCCGCCGGGCGTGGAACTGCTGGCCGTCGGGATCGACCCGTGCACGCCGATCGGCGAGGTGGCGCCGCAACTGGACGCCGACCGATACCGCCGCATGCTGGCGCATTTCGAGACCATCGGTCCGTCGGGCGCGCGCATGATGCGCCAGACCGCGTCGTTCCAGGTGTGCGTGGACGGCGGCGAAGCACCGGCCCTGACGTGGCGCGTGCTCAACGCGCTCGCACCGTTCATGGTGGCGATCTTCGCCAACTCGCCGCGGTACGCCGGGCGCGACACCGGTCACCGCAGCTACCGGCGTCACATCTGGGCGACGCTCGACCCGCTGCGCACCGGCCTGCTCGGCCGCGGCGACGACCCGATAGGCGAGTACCTGCGGTTCGCGCTCGAGGCGCCGGCCTTTCTGCTCCCCGCGCTGGACGGCCGCGCGGCACCGTTCGGCCGCTGGCTCGCTCGTGGCGAGGCGACTGCGGCCGACTGGTGCGCGCACCTCTCCACGTTGTTCCCCGAGGTGCGCCCGCGCGGGTACTTCGAGCTCCGCTCGGCCGACGCCGTGCCGCCCGAGTGGTACGCGGCGCCGCTCGTGCTGGTGAGCGGACTCGTGTACCACCGCCCGTCGCTCGAGGCGGCGGCAGCGCTGCTCGGCGCGCCGGATCCGCTGCTGCTCGAGCGCAGCGGCCGCGATGGCCTGCGCGATCCGCGGCTGGCGGACGTCGCGCCGACCCTGTGCGACCTCGCGCTGGCCGGCTGCGGCGCGTTAGGCGCCGAGTTCGTCGGTGCCGACGACCTGCGCACCGCGGCCGAGTACTTCGACCGCTACACGCGCCGCGGACGGTCGCCGGCGGACGACTGACCATCCGTCGGACGGATGCCGGCGGTCATCGCGCACCGCCGGGCGTGACATCGAGGTCGGGACGGCTCCGGGCACTGCGAACGCAGAGCAGTACGTCCGCACGGACCAGCGAACGCAGCGCCCGCTGAGAACCGCTGAGAACCGCTGAGAACCGCTGAGAACCGCTGAGAACCGCAGCGGACCGCGGAGGACGCAGAGGACGCGGAGAACGGCTCGTGCGGGACGGTCATACCGCCACGAGCCGGGACTGAGAATGAGCGACCTCGGGATGTCATGGCGTCCCGAGGCCGTTCCCATCAGGTCCCGGCCGCTGGCGCGCGCATCCCGACCAGTCGAGCAGTCCTCCGCGTTCTCTGCGTCCGCTGCGGTCCCTGCCGTTGGTTTTTCTGCGCCTTCAGCGTGTGCCGTTGCTACGCGGGTGCCGCGTCAGGGGGCGTTGCGCGCGCGGTTCTCCCGACGGCGGCAGCGCCAGCGTCGTCGGCGTTCGTTGTTCAGGCGTTCAGGCAGTGCCCGTCGTTGATAGCAGCTCCCACGCATCGACTAGCGATTCAGAGGCCCGCCCGGCCGACATGCCGAGCGCGGCGGAGGACGCTCGCGGCCGGCGGGATCTGCACTCATAGTGGTGCCGCACTGCCCGTTATCGGCAACCCCCACTCCGAGGCGCTAGCTGCCGTCCTCGCGCCGACCCTGTAGCTTTCCGCGACTTCTCCACCACGAACCCCGCATCGCTCGGCAGGAATGAACGCCCTCACCGCTCGCGCGCCCACCCGAATCGACTTCGGCGGCGGATGGACCGACGTACCCCCGTACTGCGAGGAAGAGGGTGGGTTCGTCTGCAACGTCGCCATCGCGCGCTACGCGACCGTTCGGGTCCGGAAGAACGGCGCCGAGGCGGCAGCGATCGACACGCGCCGCGCCACCGACAGCGCACTCGCCGAGGCGGCAGTGCGCCGCGCCGGAGTGACCGGGATCAGCGTGGAGATCACGAGCGACTTCCCGCTCGGCGCCGGACTCGGCGGCTCGTCGGCCGCCGGGGTGGCCGTGAGTGCGGCACTCGCCGCCTGGCGAGGGGCCGCGCTCGACCGGGCCGCGCTCGCCGAGCAGAGTCGTGCGATAGAGGTCGAGGACCTCGGCGTGCCCGGTGGACGGCAGGATCATTACGCCGCCGCGTACGGCGGCGCGCTCGCGCTCACCTTCGGTGACAACACGCGCGTCCGCCGCCTTCCGCTCACGCCGGATCTCAAGGCGTCACTCGAGCGGCGCTGCATCGTGGCGTATACGGGGCAGTCGCGCATCTCAGGCGATACGATCACCGCGGTGCTCGACGCGTACCGCCGCCGCGACGCCCGAGTGCTGCACGCGCTCGGTCGCATGAAGGCGCTGGCGCACGCCATGGCGGACGAGCTCTGCGAGCACAACATCGACGAGCTCGGCCAGCTCATCGGGGAGCATTGGCAGCATCAGCGATCGCTCCACTCCTCGATTCCGACGCCGCTGATCGATGCGATCATCGATCGGGCACGCGCGGCCGGCGCGTTCGGTGGAAAGGCGCTCGGTGCCTCGGGTGGCGGATGCGTGCTCGTGATCGCGGGCGAGGACAACGTCGATGCGGTGACCGCCGCCGTCACGCAGCTCGCTCCCCAGCTCATTCCGGTACGGATCGATGAGACCGGACTCGTCTGCCACGGCGATTGAACGGCGCCCGGCTCACTCATGAATTCCGGCTCACGACCTCGAAGGCGACCTGATGGCTCAGTTGACGCATGAACAGTATGACCTGCTCGAGCGCGCGATCATCGACAAGCGCCGCATCGCCGTGATGCGGCGCGGTACCGAGTATGTGGTGGTGCCGTCGCGCCTCGCGGTCGAACGCGGGCGCGAAGCGCTCTACGCTCGCCACCCGAGCGGCAGCGTGCTCACGTTCTACATCGACGAGGTCGAGTCGCTCGAGGTCGTGAAGTGAGCGGCGCCGATTCCGCCGGCGCGCGTTACCCACTCGTCGCCGTGTACGCCGACGAGTCGTGTCTCGGCAATGGCCGCGAGGGGAGCAATCCGGGCGGCGCCGGGGCGCTCGTCGAGTACGAGCGCCCCGATTCGGGCACGCTCGTGCGCCGCGACCTCTGGGTCTCCGAGCCGGCGACGACGAACAACCGGATGGCGCTGCGATCGGTCATCGAGAGCTTTCGTCTCCTCTCGCGAAAGGGGCAGCGCTTCAGCGTCGTGTTCACGACCGACTCACGGTACCTGGTCGATGGGATGCAGACGTGGGTGCGCGACTGGGCCCGGCGCGGGTGGAAGCGGAAGGCCGGCCCCATCGAGAACCTCGAGCTGTGGCACGCGGCGGTCGAGGCGGTGCGCCCGCACGAGGTGGAGTGGCGATGGGTGCGCGGGCACCGCGGCCACCCGCAGAACGAGTATGCAAATCACCTCGCGACTACCGCGGCCGCGAAGCAGACCGCATCCGACGGGCTCGAGCCGTCGCGCTTCGATGAGTGGCTCACGTCACAGCGCGAGCGTGGCGCCATGCGCATCGCGGTCGATCCCTTCCCCAGTCGCGACACATTTCGACCGGCCGCGCCGTTACCCGCCGTGTCCACGACCCGTCCGTAGCAATAGACCCTCCTCGGACCCGTCCATGCTGAAATTCGCCTTCGTGCTCGTGATCGGCATCTCCATCGGATATTTCTACGGCTTCGACGATGGCCGGAAGCACGACGAGAACATCGTCACGCGGGTCGTGGACCGCGTGGGCGGGAGCAACCGTGGGAAGTACGCCACCGACGTGGACAAGCAGATGGAGGCGGCCGAGCGCCGCTGAGCGGCTCGCTCGCGCGCATGGCGCGCACTCCAGCCGGCCACTGGCCCCGCCGGCGTGAATCGCGGGACGCTGCTTCCACTTCCGGAACGGCGTCCCGCGCTGGTTTTCGGCACCCCGGGCAACGCGGCGGGTACGTATCCTTGCCTTTCGCGCGTGGCGTCACCTCTTTTCCCACCATGGACGATCTCGACCGCATGTACCGTCGGCTCGTGCAGAACATTCGCGCGGGCTTTCCCGACCTGCTCACCCGGCCGTTCGAAGTCGCCGAGCTCTACACCACGCTGATCCCGTACCGACACAACCGGCGGGAGCTAGAGCTCGACACCAACCAGGATTACGAGCTCGCGCTGCTGCGGCTGCTGTCCGGAGAGCGCGGGTACCTGATCGGCGACGCCCAGATGCAGGGTGATCTGCGGGCCGAGATCGAGTCGCCGAACCCCGACCTGTCGAAATTCCGCGCGTATGCCACGACGATGGTGTCGCTCGCTCCCGACGGCGCGCGCCCCGTCGACGCGCCGGTGGTGCGGCGTCCCGGGAGCGGCGGGACCGCGGCGATCCCACAGCCCGCCTCGCCGGCGCGGGCGGCCATGGCCGACCGGCCGACGCTGGGAGTGCCCGACCTGCCACAGACCGCGTCGCGCGCTCAGCCCTCGGGAATGGCGGGCGCACCCGCGCCATCCGCCAGCGCACCGCCCGTGGCAGCGGTACCGCCCATTCCACCGGTTCCGGTGGTCTCGCCCGTTGCCGCACCCACGGCCACCCTGAGTGCCACCGGACAGCGGTCCATCGTCGCGTCCGGGAGCTGCCGGTATTGTGGCGGCGAGCTCCCCGAGGGGCGCAACATCACGTTCTGCCCGCACTGCGGCCAGAACCTCACGGTGCACAACTGCCCGGCGTGCGGCACCGAGCTCGACGTGAGCTGGAAGTTCTGCACGACGTGCGGGCGAGCGGCAGGCTGACGGGATCGTGGGTGCGCGGCTTCGTCTCCTCGCCGCCGGCGCGGCACTGATAGGGGTCGCCGGATGCACGGGGCTGGGTGGGATCCCGGCTCCCGCGGCGCAGCCGGCTCCCGCGTCGTCCCCCGCGGGCCAGTGGAGCGTCGAGACTCGCGAGCACGTGGACCTCTGGCTGCACGGCTTCGCGCTCCTCCAGGCCGACTCGACACGGGTCCCGTTTTTCCGCTTCGGCTATCGAGACTCGGTGATGGCCGCCCGAGCGCGGGCGAACGTGACCACCATGATCGACGCCAATCGCGACAAGCTCTCCGCGCGGTTCGTCGCATCCCCGAACCTCGTCTCGGCCCAGTTCATTCCGTTGTACTTCGGCACGTGGGAGGAGACCCGGCAGAGCGCCGAACTGTTCCTGCGCACGGAGGGTGACGTACGCGCCGCGGGCGACCTGCGATCGCAGCAGATCATCCAACTCTTCGCGGGCTACTTCCCGACGCAGCCCGATCGCGAGTGGCTTCGGCTCTTCCTGCAGGCAGTGGAGGACGAACGCGTCAAGTTCTACGGCAGCTACTGGCGCGAGCAGCAACAGGCACGCGCGGCGGCGCGGACGAGCGTCGACTCGCTCTGGCTGAACGGTTACCGCCAGCGCTTCGCGCGGTTCCTCAACAATTCGGGCGCCGACCGCGGCACCATACTCCTCTCCCTGCCGCTGAACGGTGAAGGGCGCACGGTCGATGTCGCCCAGCGAACACGACTGGTAGCGGTCGGTTTCCCCGCCCGTCCCGCCGACGCCCGTGAGGCGATCTTTGCTTTCGCCCACGAGGTGGTCAGCTCGGTCACCTCGATCGCCATCGCCGACAACACGAGTCCCGCGGAGAAACGGAGCGGCGCCAGCGACCGTTATGCGAGTGCGGCGCTGGTGCGCGGCGGGGAGATGCTCCTCCAGCGTGTGGCCCCCGAGCTCGCTGACGGGTACGCGCGCTACTACCTGCGTGCCGCGCGCGTGTCATTTTCCAGTGGTGATGCGCGGGCAGCGCTCGCCGCGGCGTTCCCCTTGCCGGATGTCATTCGCGACGCGATTCAGCGGCAGATCGACGTGGTGCTCGGCGGGATCTGAGGCTGGGGCTCGGGCTCGGATCAAGGCGGCATAAACTGACATAGCCAATGGCTGATGGCTTCACACGGCTGATCACCAATGACCCAGGACCCGACGTCCTCCAACCTGCCTGAGAAGCCGACCGGCCCCACGGGGCGGGCACTCGATCGCGCGGCGCTCGAGCGTGTGCTCGCGCGCGCCAGCGAGCTGCAGGCCGGCGTGGGCGACGCCAGCGAGCGGCTCACGGAAGAGCAGCTCGTCGAGGTCGGGAAGGAGGTCGGACTCTCCGCCGAGCACGTGCGGCAGGCGATCGCGGAGGAGCAGACGCGGGTTGCCGTGCCTCCGCCTGAAGGGCAGTCGTCGGGCGTGTTCGGCCCCACCACGGCGTGGGCGCAGCGCGTGGTCGCCGGATCGCAGCGTGAGGTGCTCGCGCGCCTCGACCGCTACATGCAGGCCGAGGAGTGCCTGCGCGTGCGGCGCCGCTACGGCGAGCGCATCACGTGGGAGCCACGGCGCGATCTCGTGGGCAACATCAGGCGCGGACTGAGCCTCGGGGGTCGCCATTACGCGCTCACGCGCGCCGATGAGGTCGGCGCGACGGTGGTTCCGGTCGATGGCTCACGGGTGCTCGTTCGCCTCGACGCCACGATGAGTGCCTCGCGGCAGCGCAGCCTCACCGGCGGCGGCGCGCTCGCCGGCGCGGGCGTCGTGGGTGCCGGCGGCGTCATCGCGCTCGCGGCGTCGATTCCGGGCGCGTCGATACCGGTGGCGGCGCTCATCGGCGGCGTGTGGGCGCTCTTGGGGGGAGCGGGATTCGCGGCGGTGGTTCGATCGTACCGGTCGGCGGTGGGCCGCGCGCAACTCGCGCTCGAGCAGGCGCTCGACCGGCTCGAGCACGGCGAGCCCACGCGACCCGGCACGCTCCTCGACCTGCTGTCGTCGGCGATCAATCGGTGACCGACTCGGGCGAACCCGCCGGCGACGGTCCGGCCATCGAACGGGTGGGCGTCGTCGGCGGTGGCCTGATGGGGTCGGGCATCGCCCAGGTCGCGGCACAGGCCGGGGTCACGACCGTCGTCCGCGAGCTCACCGACGCGTTAGGCAGCCGGACGCGCGACGCGATCGCGCGCTCGCTCGACAAGGGCGTCGAGAAGGGCAAGGTGACCACCGCCGCGCGCGACGCCGCGATGGCTCGGCTCTCGTTCACGACGCGACTCGAGGACCTCGCTCGCTCGGACCTCGTCATCGAAGCCGTCGTGGAGGACGTCGCCGCCAAGAACGCGCTCTGGCGCGAGCTGCACCCGCTCTGCGCCGCGCACACGATCTTCGCGTCCAACACCTCGAGCCTGACGATCGCCGCGATGGTGGCCGCCAGCGGTCGCCCCGACCGCATGGTAGGGCTCCACTTCTTCAACCCCGTGCCGCTCATGCGGCTCGTCGAGGTCGTGCGGACGATCACGACCAGCGACGCGACGTTCGCCCGCGCCATGGCGTTCGTGCGACGACTGGGCAAGGAGCCCATTGCCGCGCGCGACAACTCCGGGTTCATCGTCAACCGGCTCCTCATCCCGTACATGCTCGACGCCATTCGCGCGTTGGAGTCGGGCGTCGGTTCGATCACGGACATCGATGCCGGGATGCAGCTCGGCGCCGGCCACCCGATGGGACCGTTCACGCTGCTCGATTTCGTCGGCCTCGACACGGTGCAGCGCGTGGCGGAGGTGATGTTCGACGAGTACCGCGAGCAACGGTTCGCGCCGCCCCCGCTGCTCCGTCGGCTCGTGCTGGCGGGTCACCACGGTCGAAAGACCGGTCGAGGCTTCTACGACCACTCGGTGGACCCGCCGGTGCCGAGCGCGCTCGCCCTGTGACGCGTGACGCCGCGGCGGAGTATGGCCTGGAAGAATGGAGGCGTCGATGAGACGAGCGCTGTTGGCCCTGTGCCTCGCCGCGGGAGTGGCCGTCGCGACCGGTTGCGGCGGGACGCCCACATCGTCGCGTGACGATCGTACGCTGGCGGCGTTCGCGCCGTACCTCACGAGAGCGCTGACACCGGCCGCGACGCGCGACACGTTCGGCGCACCCGATGAGCAGACCGGAAGCGGCCTGCGGATCTACAAGTACCGCATCGACGCCGGCCGGACGCTGTGGCTCGCATTCCCCGGCGATGCGCCGATCACCTACGCCAGGCTCGAGGCAAAGGACGGGACGCTCAGCGACATCGTGCTGCGCTGAGCGAGGCGAGCGGACGGGCCGCGGTGGACAGCACGCCGAAGCGAGGATGCTGGCCTGCCGCCCCCGCGCGAATTATCGTGAATTGTCGCGACTGACCTCTACCACGCCCCGTCATGCTGGGAGGAGCGTCATGAACAAGCGAGACAAGTTGGAACCGCTGAGCGAGGGCTGGGTCGCCTTCCACACCGACTCGGGTGAGCGGTGGAAGCACAAGGACTTCGCGGAAACGCCGGCCGGCAGCCCTCCCGCCCACTATCGACTGTTCGTCGCCGATAATGGCGACCAGCGTCGGTACGTCTTCGCCCCGAAAGACCCGCGCGATTCGACCGTGTGGGACCTGCGAGAGCAGCTCCAGCGGTCGGAGCCCGTCGCCGCCAACGCCGGCACGAGGTGAGCGGGGGCGGCGCGGCAGCCCTGCTCTCCCCCGTCCGGCGGGCGCTGCGCCATCTCCGGTTGCGCCTCTTCCCCGTACGTGACCCGTGGGAACGGCTGGCGTACGAGCCGCCACTGGACGCGTTCGGCGAAGGCGCGCGCCACGACTTCGACTGGGTGTTCGAGGGGGAGAGCGCGATCGCGGTGGCGACGTTCGACGACGTGATCGAATGGCTCGCCGGCTGCACGTACGCATCCGACCCGCACCTGTTCCAGGAAGCCGACTTCTGGCAGCATCCGCGCACGTTCGAGCAGTTGCGTCGCGGCGACTGCGAGGACTTCGCGCTCTGGGCGTGGCGCAAGATGGTGGAGCTGCGGATGGATGCGGACCTCGTCATCGGGCGCCGGGTGCCACCGGGCGCGGCGAACAGCCGCCACGCCTGGATCCTGTTCCGACACGACGGCGGCGAGTTCCTTTTCGAGCCGGCCTGTCCGGAACGGGAGCTGGCGGTGCGCGCCGTCTCCGCCGTGCGCGACGTGTACATCCCGGAGTTCGGCGTGTCGGCCGGACGGCAGCGTTTCCTCTTCGCCGGATACGCGTATTTCCTGCAGAACCGGCACCTCGGCACGCCCGCGCCGCCCGCCGACCAGGCAACCGCACGGGCTCGCGATGAACCGTCGCCCACCGGGGTGTCGCCGCACGGGACCTAACGTGTTGGCAGGCCGAACAGTTACCGCCGCCGGCCGCGATCGAGCGGCATGACCATCGGGACACCGGCGGACCCACGGCACGACGGCGGCGGTATTACCGGGTGGCCCTGCGGCGGCACCGTGCTTATTGTGCAGGTCCGAAATCACATCATGGGGGGCGCCAGCGGCTGGCGCGCCTCACGGTGCTCTCACGCCTCGGAGGATCGATGATCTCGCGCCGCGAATGGCTGCGCATCACCGCCAGTGGTCTCGCGCTCGGCACTGCCGGCGCGACGCGGCTCCTTGCGCTGGCCCCAGCCAGGGAAGCGACCGTCTACAAGAGCGCGACGTGCGGGTGCTGCAAGAAGTGGGTGGAGCACCTGCAGAAGAGCGGCTACACGGTGACAGCGCACGACGTGCCTGACGTGGACGTCTACAAGAAGAAGTACGGCGTCCCGGCCACCCTCGCCTCCTGTCACACGGCGGTCGTGACCAGCGGCTACGTGATCGAGGGCCACGTGCCGGCCGACCTGATCGACAAGCTCGTCGCGCAGCGGCCGAAGGACATCATCGGTCTCGCGGTGCCGGGGATGCCCCAGGGATCGCCAGGCATGGAGTCGGGATCGGTCGATCACTACGACATCGTGGCATTCGACAAGACCGGCAAGACGAAGGTGTACGCCCGCCGCTAGCGCGGGCGCCACTCGAATGCGGGCCGCTGACCTGCGCGCCCGTTCGATCGTCGTGTTACGGGAGCCACTGGCTCCGGAGTCCTCATCAACCCGCGCGTCCGTCGCGCGTTGTCCGCCGCCCTCGCCGTTGCTGCCGTGAAGCACTCGCTCCATATCGCCGCCGCATCGTGTCTCGCCACTCTGGTCGCAGTGGCCGTTCCCGCATCCGCGCAGTCGCTTCGCGGATCGCACGCCAGCGTGAGTCTCATGTACCGCCGCGCGGTTCGCGGCGGTCTCGATTTCTATGAGACGGCGTCCGAGGTCCGCCGCGCGGTCGTCCGCGGCGAGCTCGTCGCCCTCGGCGGGAACAGGAACTACACGGTGGTGAACGTGCGTGCGCCGTACGTGCGGCCCGAGACGAAGGCGTTCGTCGTGGACCTCGCCGCCGACTACCGCCGCGCATGCGGCACGCGCATGGTGGTGACGAGCGCGATGCGCCCGATGTCGCGGAAGCTCGCGAACGGATCGTCGCTCACCGTGCACCCGACGGGGATCGCGGTCGACCTGCGCCGGCCGTCGGGGAAGTGCCTCACGTGGCTGCGCAAGACGCTGCTGGCGGCGGAACGACGCGGGGCGATCGAAGCCACCGAGGAGCGCCGGCCGCCGCACTTTCACGTCGCGGTGCTGCCTTCGCGCTACGAGAAGGCCGCCGCCACCAGTCGTTCGCACGCCACGAGCCAGCGCCGTACGCGCCGCTGACCCGCTGAGGGCAGCGGCGCGACAGGTCGGATACGGCCACCTCGATGGCCACGCGCTGGCCGCCGCGAGGGCGGGCGACCATTCTTGATGCTCCAACACTCGCACCCGAGGAGCATTCACGCCGATGTCATCATCCACGGTTGACGATTCGACGGCCGACCTTCGCTTTCCCACCGGCCGCTTTCAGCGTCCCGCCGAGCTGGACACCGACGCGCGCGCGCGCGCGATCGAGAGCATCGCCGCGACGCCCGCGCGCCTGCGCGAGGCGGTCCGTGGCCTGAGCGATTCGCAGATCGAGACGCCGTATCGCCCGGGCGGCTGGACCGTGCGGCAACTCGTGCACCACGTGCCGGACAGTCACCTCAACGCCTACGTCCGGTTCAAGCTGGCTCTCACCGAGGACGCGCCCACGATCAAGCCCTACGACGAGGCGCGCTGGGCGGAGCTGCCCGACACGAAGCTCGTGCCGATCGCGACGTCCCTCACGCTGCTCGACGCGGTGCACGAGCGGTGGGTTGCGCTGCTCCGCGCCATGCAGCCGTCGGACTTCGCGCGGACGCTCGTCCATCCGGAAACGGGACGGCAGCGGCTGGATCAGATGCTCGCGCTGTACGCGTGGCACGGCGCGCACCATGTGGCGCACATCACGACGCTGCGCGGGCGAATGGGTTGGTGACTCGCGAAGCCGCGTCGGCCACGCGGGTGGCCGACGCGGCCCCAACCGCGGCGCGGGCGAACGCGCCGTGCACTACTGCTTCAGCCGGCGCAGGAGCGCGGAGTCGACGACGAACTGGAAGGACTGCTGAACGAGCTGGCGAACCCGCTTCCCGTTCAGCATGGCCGGCGCATACGCCCAGTCGGGAAGCACGCGCCGCACGGCCGCGGTGAATTTCGGATCGGTGGACGAGATGACACCGAACGTCTCGAGCTCCACGTGGCCGAGCGTGTCGACGACGAATTCGGTCAGTACCTGACCCGGCGCGCCGCTGAACAGCAGCGCCTCGGGGTAGGCGGGCTGCGGGCGCGACAGGCTGTCGCCACGCGCCGGGATGTCCACCTGATCGGGCGTGTACACCTTGAGGCTCGCCACCATGTCGGCGAGCTCGGTGGCGGTCACCACCTTCTTGGGCTTCTTCTGGCGCCGCTCGCCCTCGCGCGACCAGACGACGATCACGCCGCACGAGCCGAGTCCACGCGAGCCCATGAACTGCGGCGGAATCTGTGAGATCCCGCTGTAGACCTCGATCCCCTCGATCGATTGCGGCGACAGGAAGTCCAGGTCGAACTCGGCCGTTGGAAGCGGCGCGCCATCGAGCCACACGAGCGGCCAGCAAGCGCCGCCGTTGCCGCGGAACCGCACGGCGTTGCGAATGAACCGCGTGGACGTGATCTGCACGCCGGGGAGGCGGCGGAAGATGTCGGTGAGCTGCGACGGATTGTCGCGCTCGAGTCGCTCCCTCGACACGAAGTGCCCGATGCCGAGGTCGCGCCGCTGATAGAAGCCGGCCATGCGTCCGACGTAGTTGGTGCCGCCCTTCACGACGATCGGCGCGAGCCGCTGGGGGAGCCGGTTCAGCGTCACGAGACTGGCGGCAGGTACGCGCTGATCGACCAGGACATTGATGCTGGCTGGCTGGAAGCCGAGCCGGCGGACGTGCACGGTTGCGGGGCCGCCACGAACGGCGGTGAAGCGAATCTCGCCACGCTCATCGGTCACGCCGCGAACGTTGGTGCCATCGACGGTCAATTCGGCGCCGGCGATCGATTCGCCCAGCGAATCGCGAACGCTGATGGACACGACCCCCGGCGGCAGCGGGTCCTGCGCTGACGCGCGCGATGAGATCGCGAACGTGATCGCAACGACGAGGCCGGCGGCCGTTCCGAGAACGCGTGGGATCCGAGAATAGGCGTTGGACACGATAGCCTCCCGGGTGCTTCCGAGCGCGCACGGTGGGCGTACACGGCGTCGTGAACGCCCGCAATGCGACTTTGCGCATGGCGGACGACCTATTGTAGCGGCGGGGCACAACGAGCGCGAGAGAAGAGACCGCCACCAAGCGAAGGCCGCGGCGTTCCGCACGCGACTCATCCCAGCCCAGCGCAACGCGTCCCAAGGGTCATTCGCCAGGGGGTCGCAACGGGGTGACACCCAGGCATCGGGAACGGACTGGACGGCCGGACAGCTCACGCGCAGTATATCCGCAACGGATAGATCCGCCACGGACACTCGCCGTCGTCGAACCATCATGCGCTCCAGGGACAGAAATCCCGCAAACTTCCTGCCGCTCACGCCCGCGGTGCTCCACATCCTGCTGGCGCTTGCCGACGGCGAGCAGCATGGCTACGCCATCGCGCAGGCCATCGCGACGTCCACCGACGGCACCGTCCGCATGGGGCCGGGCACGCTGTACGGCTCGATCGTCCGCATGACGGCGAGCGGTCTGGTCGCGGAGCCCGGCCGCGGGCGCGGGCGGACCGCGGGCGACGAGCGACGGCGATTCTATCGCATCACGCCGTTGGGGCGACGGGTGCTCGCGGCGGAAGCGGACCGGCTGGAGCGCGTGGTGGCGCTCGCGCGCGCGAAGAACGTGCTCCGTCGCCCGGAGCCGGCGTGATGCCCGCGACTCGCGGGAGCCGGCGCGATCGTTCCGGCGCCGGGGTGTTATCTTCCCGCGCGTCGCGCGAGCAGCAGGCGCCGGGATCGAGCAGCGACAGCACGCGGCTCCGAGCATCCGCGTGCATCAATCAACCAGCCCTCAGTGACCCGTCTTCCATCGATCGCAGTCTGTTGCGTGGTTGCCTGCGCGCACACCGCTGCCGCGCAGGAACCCAGGCGCCGCGAGCCGCATAGCCTCGATCTCACCATCAACGACGTCGGCCTGAGCTTCGGCAACTCGCGCCGGGTCACGGGGCTGCGGCTGAACTGGCGGGACGAGGGCGTGATTCGCGTGAACGGGATCAACATCACGCTCTGGGTGCCCGGGGCGAACCCGGACGCCACCACCAGCGGGCTCGCGCTCGGTCTCCTGGCCCCGGGTGCCGCGACCATCCGCGGCATCGCGCTCGGCGGCGGCGGCGTTCGCGCCGAGCGGCGCCTAACGGGGCTGAGCGTGGGCGGCTTCGCGGTGACGTCCGGCGGAACGGTGAGCGGCATCACCCTCGGCGGTCTGGCCCTCACGGCCGGCGGTGATGTGGCGGGCGTCAACGTGGCCGGCCTCGCCGTCAGGTCGGGCGGCGCGATGGCGGGAATCAACGTCGCCGGGGCGTCGGTGATCGCGGCGGGCGGTGGGCGCGGCATCACCGTCGCCGGGCTCGCGACCGTGGCTCAGCGACGGCTGACGGGCATCAACGTCGGCGGACTTGCCGTCATCACGGAGGGGCCGCTCACCGGGGTCACCGCCGCGGGGATTGGCATTGCGGCGCGCGGCGACATGACGGGCCTCGGTGTGGCCGGCCTGGCAACGTTCTCGTCAGGCATGATGCGAGGCGTGCACGCCGGCGGGCTGGCGGTGTTGGCCGAGTCGGGCGTGAGTGGGGTCAGCGTCGGCGGATTGGCCGTCGTGTCGTCGGGCGCGGTGCACGGAGTGACCGTCGCTGGCGCGGCGGTCATGGCCGGGCGCGACATCCGCGGCGTGACCGTGGCGGGCCTCGGTGTGGTGGCGGATGGCGATGTTCGGTGGCTCACGCTGAGTGGCGGCACGCTCGTCGCCACCGGCGAGGCGAGCGGCGTGATGGCCGGGCTGTACCGTGTGCGTAGCCCGCGTGTCACGGGTGTGGCGGTGTCGGCGCTGCAACTCCGGACGGCCCAGCTTCGCGGCGCGTCGGTGGCCGCGTACAACGACGTTCATCAGCAGCGGGGAATCTCGATCGGGATCTACAACGACGCGCGCCGCCTGCGTGGCGTTCAGATCGGACTGCTCAATCGGGCGCGCAACAACCCGCCGGCGCTGCGGTGGCTGCCGGTCGTCAACGCGCACTTCTGATTGCTGCGATCTTTCGGGCCTGCCTCATCGCTCCGGACCCAGCGTTGAACTACGATTCGGCGGATGGGGGAATGCCGACGACGCCGATGACGCGGAAGAAGCCGGATCGTTCCCCGGCAGTGAACCCTCCGCTCGCCGCGGGCCGGTGAACTGAGGGGGACGACCTCGGGAGGCGCTGGCTTCCCGAGGTCGTCCCCCTCTTTTCAAGAGCCAGGTGCGAGGTGCCTTGGATGCGCACGGAGCCGATCCGGCCGTTTCGCCGTTCCCATCCGCCCCATCGCCGTTCGCCGCTGGAGCCCGTGGGATGATGCCGGCCCGAGCGGACAGCATCCGCCATCCGCGCGGCTTGGCGACCGTCAATCCGTGACGTCGCCGCGACAGCATGGTACTATCCTGTCCCGCAGCTCGCGTGTCGTCCTCATCTCGATCGCCGGTTCCCTACTCGCCGCATGCCGCTCCGTTCTCTCGTTTCGTCGAATGCAGCCGTGCGCACCGCGCGCGGCCGGATCGCTCGCGGCTCACTCGTCTCGGCCGCCATCGTCCTCGCACAATCGGCGTGCATCACCCAGCCGATGAAGCTCACCAGGGACGACTCCCCGATCGTGCTGGCGCATCAGTCGATCACCGCACCGAACCCGGGGCTCGAGGGCAGCTACGCCGTCCGCACCCTCGTCTACGGCAGCGGCACCGACAAGCGACGCCGCGCGTTCCGCGACTCGGTGACGCTGAAAACGAAACCCGTCGACGCCTCGGCACTGGTGTCGGCGCCGCCCGAGATCGCGAAGAGCCGCTCGAAGTATTGGGGGTTCGACTTCAAGAAGCTGCCCATCAACGGGCGCGTGTGGTATCCGGAGGGGGACGGGCCGTTTCCGCTCGTGCTCATCGTGCACGGCAACCACAACATGAAGGACTTCTCCGACCCCGGCTACGGATACCTCGGCCAGCATCTCGCCTCACGCGGTTTCATCCTCGTGTCGGTGGACGAGAACTTCATCAACGGCAACCTGCGCGGCGAGAACGATGGCCGCGGCTGGCTGCTGCTCGAGCACCTGAAGCGGTGGCGCACCTGGAACGACTCGTCAGGCAGCCCGTTCCATCACAAGGTGGACATGGGCAACATCGCGCTCATGGGCCACTCGCGCGGCGGTGAGGCGGTGGCCGTCGCGGCCGCGTTCAACCGGCTCTCGCATTACCCCGACGACGCGACCATCAGGTTCGACTACAACTTCGACATCAGGTCCATCGTCGCCATCGCGCCGGTGGACGGGCAGTACCAGCCGGCCGGCAAGCCGACGCCGGTCGAGAACGTGAACTACCTCGTCTTCCACGGCTCGCACGACGGCGACGTGTCCGCGTTCTCGGGACTTCGCCAGTACCAGCGCATCCGATTCACCGACGGGCAGCCGTGGTTCAAGGCGGCGGTGTACGTGTATCGCGCGAACCACGGGCAGTGGAACACCGTGTGGGGCAACAAGGACAACGGTCCCCGCAGCGGTCGCTGGCTCGCGCTCGATGCGCTCATCTCGCCCGAGGAGCAGCGGCAGTTCGGCAAGGTATACATCGGCGGCTTCCTCGAGGCGACGCTCAGGGGGAAGAAGGAGTACCTGCCGATGTTCCGCGATCATCGCACCATCGGGCACTGGCTGCCGAAGACGATGTACATCACGCGCTTCTCGGAGAACGGCTTCAAGGCGGTCGCCGGCTTCGATGAGGACGTGGAGGTGACGACGGGATCGGTGGCCGGGGTGACGATCTCCGCCGACAGCCTTTCGGGATGGAAGGAAGCGCCGATCCCCATCCGGTCGCGCAACAGCGACATCGGCACGAACGCGGTGTGGCTCGGCTGGAACAACAAGCCGGTGGGCAAGGACACGACGAAGCCGCGGTCGCCGGCGAGCTACTCGATCACGATCAGCGATTCGGTGCGCGCGGCGTGGGACGTCGACGAGCGGTCGTCGCTGGTGCTCTCGCTCGCCCCGACGCCGGCCACGCCGGGCCCGCGCAAGACCGAGCGCGACACGACGAAGAAAGCCGACTCGTCAGCCACCAAGGGGAAACCGGCCGCGAAGCCGGACGCGAAGAAGAAACCGGATGCGAAGAAGCCCGCCGCGGACACGACGCCGATGGACCTCTCGGTGGAGCTGGTGGACGCCGCCGGCGCCACCGCGCGTGCGCCGTTGAGCGCCTTCGGCACGCCGCGGCGGCCGCTCGAGATCACCGTCTACCGGAGAAAGGGGCGCGACAAGTCGGTGTTCCCGAACCCGTACGAGCTCGTGCTCCAGACGTACGTGATGCCGTTCGCGCGGTTCACGCGCACGTCGCCGGCGTTCGATGCCTCACGAGTGCGCACGATCAGGTTCGTGTTCGACAAGACGCAGGTCGGGCAGGTCGTCGTCGACGACATCGGGTTCTCGGCCATCGATCCCGCCTACCTTGCCGCGCGGGAGTGATTGCGGTCCTTGCTGCTCGGAGGAGCGTCGGTTCCCCGTTCCCGGCGTAATTGCGCAATTGGGGTCAGACTCGAATTGAAGCATTTGAGCGCAATTCGAGTCTGACCCCAATTACGCCCCGTTCCCGGTCTCCTACCGCAGTCTCAGCCCTACCCGATGCCCACTCCCCTTCCCCTGATACGGCTCGAAGCCGTAGTCGATCGACACACGATCGAAGCTGAAGGTGGCCCCGAGCGTGATCGGGGCTTCGGCGCCCTTCTCGGGGAGGCGCGCGCCGAGGCGGCCGGCGAACGTCACGCCGTCAATAGGCATGTAGCCGAGCTCCACGCCGCCGGCCGGCGACACGCGGCCGCCGCGGCGCACCGAGACCGCGGCGCTGGTGGCGAAGTCGAACGGCCCGATGGGCAATCCGCCGCCGGCGACGCCGAGGGTCGCGCGCGTCGGCAGGGCGGCCGACGTGCCGAGGAGCCGCGGGCTCGTGCCCAGGTTCTGCACCGACAGGCCCACCGAGGCGGGACCGAACTCCTTCGCCGCCCCGACGTCGGCGAGCAGCACACCGTCGCGCACGCTGGCGGCGCGATCCTGCGCGACCTTCGCCGCGACGCCCCAGCGAACCCCCTTGAACGCCGCCGCCAGCCCGAGCGCCCCCACCGCGCTCGACGCCGCGAGTGGTCCGCCGCGGGTGAGCTGCGCGCCGTTAGGCGCGAGGTCCGGGTAGCCCGCGGCGGCGACGTGATAGTCCACGAGCTGCGCGCCGATTCCGACGCCGATCGGGCCGAACGAGTAGCTGCTCGCGAACGCGCCGGCCACGGCCTCCGAGCCGTAGCGTTCGGCCGACACGGCGACCACGTTGCGCCCCCCGGAGTTCGCCGGGTTGTAGAACACGGCTTCGGGCTCGCGCACGGCGACGTACGCGTTGCCGAAGCCGATGGCGCGCGTGCTCGCCGGCAGTTGCAGGACCATCGGACCGTAGCCGCGCGCCTGTGCGCGGGACGCGGCGGGAGCGAGCAGAGCGACGACGAGCACGGCGGGACAAGCGCGCATTCGATGGTTGCGTGGAGGGGACGCTGAGGATTCCTCGACGTCGCGCCCGGGCGGGCGCTACGCTCGGAATGACACAGTCGTAATCAGCGACCGCGAAGCTAGTGCCGCATGGCGAACGGGCCAAGAGGCGGCACGACCTTCCGCCGCGCGGGAGCGCGCTGCAACGTTGCGCGCACCGGCCCCGCTTCATTCATCCGCGTCCCCTTCGCCCACGCGAGTGTCCGACCACGTGCCGTCACCGAGCCCGACGTACGATCTGCGCCTCTGGCGGTCGCGGATCCCGCTGCTCGAGCGCTTCGTCCCGATGAACAACTGCTCGCAGGCGCCCGAGACCGATGAGACGCGCCGCGCGGCGACCGCGTATCTCGACTCCTGGGCGGGCGACGGCATGAACTGGGACGCCTGGATGACCGAGGTCGAGCTGGCGCGCGAGTCGTTCGCGGAGTTGATCAATGCCGAGCCTGATGAGGTGGCGATCACGAGCTCCGTCTCGCACGCCGTGAGCGCGTTCGCGAGCGCCCTGCCATTCTCGGGCGAGCGCCGTCGCGTGGTGGCGAGCGGCGCGGAGTTTCCGACCGTCGGTCACGTGTGGCTGGCGCAGCACCCGCGTGGCGCCGAAGTCGTGTGGGCTCCGCTCTCGGCGGACGAGACGATCGATGCGTCCGCGTACGAGACGCTGGTCGACGAGCGCACGCTGGTGGTGTCGGCGTGCCACGCGTACTACGTGAACGGATTCAAGCAGGACATCGCGCGGCTCGCGCGCCTCGCGCACGCTCGCGGTGCCCTGCTCTTCGTCGACGCGTACCAGACGCTCGGCACCGAGCCCGTGGACGTCAAGGCGCTCGGGGTGGACGCACTCGCGGGCGGGACGCTCAAGTACCTCATGGGCACCGCGGGGATCGCGTTTCTGTACGTCCGGCGCGAGCTGGCCGAGCGGCTGCAGCCGACGATCACCGGCTGGTTCGGCCGGGCGCATCCCTTCGCGTTCCGCGCGTCGGAGCTCGATTGGGCGCCGGGCGCACGCCGGTTCGACGGCGGCACGCCGCCGATCATCAACGCGTACGTCGCGCGCGCCGGGCTCGGGATCATTCACGAGGTCGGACCGGCGCGCATTGCCGAGTGGACGCGCGTGCTGTCGGCGCGACTGGTGAGCGGGGGCGCGGCGCGAGGGCTGGCCCTGCACGGCACGGGCGATCCCATGCGGAAGTCGCCCACCACCGCGTTCTGGTGCGGCGCCGACGCGGCCGTCGTCGAGCGGCAGCTTCGCGCGCGCGGCGTGCTCGCATCGGCGCGCGGGAGCGTGATCCGGCTGGCGCCGCACTACTACTCGACGCTGGACGACTGCGACCGCGCGCTCGATGCGCTGGCCGACGTGATGCATGGCGGCCCCGCGCGCGAATGAGCGACGCATTGGCGGAGACCGCGACCGCGGGCCACACGCGCGAGACGTTCGCGTCGCGATTCGGCGCCATCATCACGATGATCGGCGTCGCGCTCGGCCTCGGGAACGTGTGGCGCTTTCCGTACATGGTGGGCCGGTACGGTGGAGCAGCGTTCGTCCTGTTCTACGTGCTCGTGGTGCTCGTGATCGGCGTGCCCGGACTCATGGCGGAGTGGGCGCTGGGGCGGCACACGCGTCGTGGCACCGTGGGCGCGTTCGCGCGTGCCGGACTTCCCGGTGGAACGGTCGTGGGCTGGTTCTTCTTCGTGGTCGTGGTGGCGGCGACGGCGTACTACACGAACGTGATCGGCTGGGTGCTGTACTACGCCGGTGGCGAGGTCGCGCGTGCCGCGGGCGTGCGCGGCGACGCGTCGGTGGTGCTGCCGCCCGACACCGGCTTCTCGGCACACGCGCTCGTGCTGCAGATGGCGTGTACCGCGGCCGTCACGCTGTCGTGCGCGTTGGTGCTGCTGAAAGGGCTGAGGAGCGGCATCGAGCGCGCGAGCCGCATCGTGATCCCGGCGCTGTGCATCATTCTCGCTGTGCTGATCGTGCGCGCGCTCACGCTGCCTAACGCGTGGGCGGGGGTGGAGTGGTACATTCTCAAGTTCCGCGCGGCGGACCTCACGCCGAAGGTGATGATGGCGGCGATCGGCCACGCGGTGTTCTCGCTGTCGCTCGGCGGCACGTTCATGGTGGTGTACGGCTCGTATCTCACCGAGAGCGACAGCCTCACGGCGAACGCCGGGTGGACGACGTTCGGGGACACGGTGTCGGGGCTGCTGGCCGGGCTGGCGATCTTTCCCGCGGTGTTCGCGCTGGGGCTCGAGCCGAATAGCGGGCCGGGGCTCATCTTCGCGACGCTGCCGCGCGTGTTCGCGGCGATTCCCGCCGGATGGCTCTTCGGCCTGCTATTCTTCCTCGGCTTGTTAGGCGCCGGGTACCTGTCGGGGCTCGCGGCGTTCGAGGTGCTCGTGGCGGGGCTCACGGACAACACGCGCCTCTCCCGCCGCGCCGCGGTGTGGTTGATTGCCGCGGTGGTGTTCGTCGTCTCGATCCCGCCGATGATCAACATGCGCGTCTTCGTGCCGTGGGACCTGACGTTCGGCTCGGGGATGCAGACGCTCGGCGCGCTGGTGGCGGTGATCACGGTCGGCTGGGCCATGAACCGAGCGGAGGCGATGCGGGCGCTCTCGGCAGGGAGCGACTCGCCGGTGCCTGCGTGGCTGTATACGTGGATCCGGTGGGTGATTCCCGGGGCCCTGCTGCTGGTCGGCGTGTGGTGGCTGCTGACGGAGTTGCTCCACGTCGTGGCCAGTGCCTAGGCGCGGCGAACTACGACCGCTGGCGCGGCGCGGGAACCATGAATGAGGAATCCGCGGCCGAGAAGCCACGAACGCTGAGCGCGCTGCAATAGCGAACGCAGAGCAGGCCGTACGTACGGAACTGCGGACGCAGCGCCCGCTGACGCGGGCACCCGCGGGGCGCGCCCGCAGAGAACTGCTGGGAACAGCAGTGAGCCGCGGAGGATGCAGATGACCGGCGGGCCGGGCAGGGCGGGAACGGGCCGACGAACGACAATTCACCGCAGAGGACGCAGAGAACGCAGAGAACTGCTTGACTGGTCGAGATGCCCGCGCCAGCGGCCGGGACCTGAGGGGAACGGCCTCGGGACGCCAGAGCCTCCCGGGGCCGGTCATTCTCAGTCCCGGCTCGTGGCGGTAGGGCCGTCCCGGACGAGCCGTTCTCTGCGTCCTCCGCGTCCTTATAGATGGTCTGGCGCGGTGCGCGGGGTGCGAGGCGGCCGCGAATTGCGCACGTTCAGGCGCTCGTGTCGCGCGCCTCGGCGCGGGGCAGGAGAGGACACGCACCACCCGGCTACGA